>Ga0137367_10001886_pt1 | contig 16626 bp, 10 predicted proteins | sample SagtaG_14_FD_104939 | JGI IMG/M metagenome (GOLD analysis project Ga0137367, IMG submission 104939) | Vadose zone soil microbial communities from Sagehorn Ranch, Mendocino, California, USA - Sage1_L_80_16 metaG | ecosystem: Environmental > Terrestrial > Soil > Vadose zone | place: USA... | reverse complement strand
CGAGGCGGCGATCGCGCAAGCGCGCCCTCTGTCCATGCGGATCAACAGCTGGGAATCGCGCTGGCCGCTCAATACCTACCGCGAACGCGACGCAAGCAAGCTCAGCCGCACCATGCTCGCTCGTCTCGCTGACGCCGAAGCCATGAGCCTCGATGATTATCGCAACGATCTCGCCCAGCGCGACAAGGCGCGTGCGCTCTATGCGCAATTGGACTGCGATGCCTGCGTCAGCCTCTCCGCCCCCGCCGCGGCACCGCTCGGGCTCGACTCGACGGGCGATCCGGCTTGCACCGCGCACGCGTCATTGCTCGGCATCCCGGCGATTTCGCTTCCCCTGCTGCAGGACGACGGGCTGCCGCTCGGCTTGCAAGTGACGGGATTCATCAACGGCGATGCGGAGGCCTTCGCCGCGGCAGCCGCGGTCAAGGCTTTGTTCTAGCGTGCGGTTTCCCGGGCGTAGCGCAGCATGAAGCGCAGCGCAATGATGCGCTGCAGACCCGGGATCGTTGCTGCCTCCGAGCTTGCGACGGTCCCGGATCAGCAATGCACCGCTTCGCTGGCGCTCGCGCTGCATTGCGTCCGGGACACGTGAGTTGGCGGAGGCGCCGATGGACGATCGAGCAGCGCAGCACGCCTTGAGCGCACTCGAGCGCTACCGCGGCGCGCCGCCCAAGCATCCGCGCAGCTACGCCGACCTGCACGAGCACGTGCTCGCGCTGGCGCGTGCGGGGCTGCTCGTCATCGTTGATGAGCCGATCAACAAAGACACCGAAATGCACCCGCTGGTGCGCTGGCAATATCGCGGCGGCATTGCGGAACCGGACCGCAAGGCCTTTCTGTTCACGCAACCGACGGATTCGAAGGGCCGCCGCTTCGCCATATCTGTATTGGTTGCCGGCTTGGCAGCGAACCGGGAGGTCTATCGCATCGGCTTCGGCAAGCCGCTCGACGAGATTGGGCAGGCCTGGCTCAAGGCCATCGCCGATCCGATCGCGCCGCGCTTGGTCACGGACGCACCGTGCCATGACTTGGTCTTCACGGGCGCCGATCTCGAACGCGACGGCAACGGGCTCGACGGCCTGCCGGTGCCGATCTCGAGTCCCGGCTGGGACAACGCGCCATATCTTTCCGCCGGGCACTACATCACCAAGGACCCCGATACCGGCGTGCAGAACGTCGGCAACTATCGCGGGCAGCTCAAGGCGCCGCGCCGCCTCGGCATGAATCCGTCGGTCGAGCTGCGCGCCGGCATCTTCGCCCATTGGCAGAAGTGCAAGGCGCGGGGCGAGCCGCTCCCTTGCGCGGTCGTCGTCGGTTGCCCGCCGGTCGTTTCCTACGCGTCGGTGCAGAAGATGCCGGAGCATGTCGACGAGATCGCGGTCGCCAGCGCGCTGGCCGGCGGGCCGATCAATGTGGTGCGCGCCAAGACGGTCGATCTCCTGGTGCCGGCCGAAGCGGAGATCGTGATCGAGGGGTTGATCAACACGCAATGGCTCGAACCCGAGGCCCCGTTCGGCGAGTCGCACGGCTACGTCAATCTGCAGGAATACAATGCCTTCATGGAGGTGACCGCGATCACGCGCCGGCGCGAGGCGATCCTCACCTCGTTCATCAGCCAGGTCACGCCGAGCGAATCGAGCGTGATCCGCCGGGTAGCGATGGAGCCCGTCTATCTCCATCATCTGCAGTCGGTACTCGGCATTACCGGCGTCAAGCGGGTCGCGATGCACGAGCCGCTCACCAGCCTTTACGCCGTGATTGCGATCCAGTGCGCGCGCGGCACGCCCGAAAGCGAAGTCTGGCGCGCGCTCTATGGCGCAGCGTCGCTGCATCGCTTTGCCGGCAAATGGATCGTCGCCATCGACGAGGACATCGAGCCCGAGAACGCGGATGCGTTATTTTGGGCGATGTCGTACCGCTGCCAGCCGCAGCACGATCTCAAGGTGGTTCCGCACAAGGACCCCGGTCATGGGCCGCGCGGCCCGCGCGATGGCGGCGAAAGCGCCGCCGTGCTGATCAACGCCACGCTCAAGGGCACCTACGCGCCGGTCGCGCTGCCCAAGCGCGAATTCATGGAGCAGGCGAAGGCGATCTGGGAGCGGCTCGGGTTGCCGCCGCTTACGCCACAGCCGCCATGGCACGGCTATGATCTCGGCCATTGGCCGGCCGAGTTGGAGCGCCAGGCCGAGATGGCGGTGCGAAGCGAGTATTTCGAACTCGGCAAGAATCTCGCCAACGAACGTCGCAGCGACGTCGCCATGAACACGCCGGTGAAGCGCGACTAGGGGAATAGGCTTGGAGAATTGGGAGAGCCGTAGGGTGGGCAAAGGCGCGGAGCACGAGCAAACCGCGCCACGCCAAATGGCGCAGCGCCGTGCCCACGCGTTGAAATGAAATCATGCTCGCGCCTGCAATCGCGTGGGCACGGCGCGCGCCACGATACTGCTGCACCTTTGATGACGCCGGAGATTGAAAATGAAACTCGCCGTGCCCGACATGATCTCGAACTCGTATTTCCCCGCGATCGCCGCGATCGAGTTGGGTTGCTTCAAGCAGGAAGGGCTCGACGTCTCCCTCGAGCTGATCTACCCGGTCGACAAGTCTTACGCGGCGTTGCACGACGGCACGGTCGATTTCGTCGGTGGATCCGCGCATTCCGCGCTGTCGGCGTTTCCTTCCTGGCGAGGCGCCAAGCTTTTGTGCGCGCAAGCGCAAGGCATGTACTGGTTCCTGGTCATGCATAAGGATTTCGGCGGCAAGCGCGGCGATCTCAGCGTGGTGAAGGGACGCAGCATCGGCGCGGCGCCGTGGGTGGAGATGGGGCTGCGCCGCCTCCTCATCGAAGCCGGCATCGATCTCGCGCGCGACCAGGTGAGGATTGCGCCGGTGCCGGGTGCGCAAGGTGCCGGCGTGAATTTCGGCGTCACCGCCGCAAAGGCGCTGGGGGAGCGCAAGATCGACGGCTTCTGGGCGAACGGCATGGGCGCCGAGGTGGCGGTGCGCCGCGGCGTCGGCACCATGGTGCTCGACGTGCGGCGCGGCGACGGGCCCAAGCCGTGCTTCAACTACACCATGGCCTCGATTGCCACGACCGACCGCTTGATCGAGCGCTCGCCCGAGACTGCCGCTGCCGCCATACGCGCCATGGTCAAGGCACAAGCCGCGCTGAAGGAGAATGTGGCGCGCGCGACCGAAATCGGCCGCACGCTGTTTCCGCCGTCCGAGGCCGAGCTCATCGCCGAACTCATTCGGCGGGATCTCCCCTATTACGATCCGTCGATCTCGCGGGACTTCGTCGCCGGCATGAACCAGTTCTCGCGCGACGTCGGCATCCTCAGCGGCGACGTGCCCTATGAGGGCGTCGTCGCGACGCAGTTCTCGCATTTGTGGACGAGCTGACGCCGGCGCTGTCGTGTCATTCCTCCGCCAGCGGCGGCAGATTGAGGGCGGCGTCGACGAGCGCGCCCGCCCGCTTGAAATCGAAATTGCGATAGACGTTTTGCTTCACCAGGAATGAGGCGCCGCCGTAAAACTTCTCGTACTGCTGATGGCGGCTTCCGAATTCCGATCCGATCAGGTCCCAGGCCAGCCGCATCAGCGCCACCTTGCGTTTCGCGTCGGAGGAGGCCGAGCGCATGTAGCGCTCGACGTCGCCTGAGGTCTCCGCGCTCTCGAAATCGCGCAGCGAGGACGGCAAGGTAATCGTGGCGGAGCCGGCGAGCTCGCGGATGATTTCGAGCATGCGGCCGTTGAGCTCCGATTGCAGGGCCATCGCCGAATAGAGGGCGGTCTTGGACGGCCAGAGCACGCCGTCCGTGTCGATGACCGCCGTGACCTCGTGCGCAAGAAGCATGTGCTCGTAGATCGAGACCCAGGCGGCAAGCTCGCCCATCATGATCTGCACCGCCGGATTGGCGATGTTGCCGGTCATCTCGTTCATGCGTTGCGCAACGCCGATCATGAAGCGCAGTTTGGTGACGTAACGCACCTGCGCCTGGTGGTTGCCGTAAAGATGCGACGGCGTCTTCCACCATTGATCGCGCGATGCGTCGAGGTTGCGATAGATGAAGACCTGCTCCCAGGGCACGAACACGTTCTCGAACACGACGTAGCTGTCGCTTTCGTCGAAGCGGCACGATAGCGGATAATCGAACGCGTTCGTCGCTCCCATCGCGAATGGCCGCCGCGGATAGAGCTTGACCCCCGCCGCGTTGACTGGGACTGCCAGGCAGTTGGCGTAGTTCTCGTCGCCCGGCTGCAGCGGATGGATGCAGCTCAGATGGATGACGTCGGAAATCGCGCCGCCGGTTGCGAGCTGTTGTGCGCCGGAGATGACGATGCCGTCGTCGCGCTCCCTGACCACGCCGGCATAAAGCGCCGGATCGCTCTGCTTGTGCGCGGGCTTGCTGCGGTCGATCTGCGGCGGGACGATGGCGTAGGACGCGTAGAGGTGGTTGTCGCGCAGGTACTCGTAGAAGGCGATGACGTTCTTCGCGAAATCTTGAACGCCGGCCGCGAACACGCTCGGCGTTGCGGCATAGCCGCAGAAAAATCCGGCGACGTGGTCGGGCGTGCGGCCCATCAGACCGAACGTCGCCTCCGCCCAGGTCTCCGAGAACAAACGCCGCGCCCGCAGATCGGCGTGGCTGTGCGGGATCTGATAGGCGCGCAGCACCGGCTCGCCGGTCTTGGGGGAGACGAAGGTCATGCGCTCGCGCATCTGCGGCTCTGCCGCGATGTCGTAAAGGCGCGCGATCGAGCGCGCCGCCTCGCGGAAGGCGAGGTGCGTGGTGACGTCCTTGACGCACTCGCCGTCGACGAACACCTGCCGTCCGTCGTTGAGCGAGCGAAGATAGTCGGAGCCGGTTCGCATGGGAGGCGCCTTATCAATTACTGAATTTCTGAATAGCTCCGGTGGTCAGCCCGCGAACTCGGTGTGCTCCCTCCCCATTGGGGAGAGGGTTGGGGTGAGGGGGTTCGGATCTATCGAGAGACCATAGCCCCTCACCCCACTCCTCTCCCTATGGGAGAGGGAGCAGACCGAACTCGCCGCTCGAGCGCGGGCCGCCATCAGAAGGGAATATCGACCACTGTTGGTATTACGCGATCGCTCGACCTTCAAGCCTTTACGCCATTGGCGATGAGCTCGACCAGCATGTGCGGCGTGACCGGCGTTTGCCGAATGCGCACCGCGAACGGCTGCAACGCATCCTCGATGGCGGAGATCACCGCGGCCGCGGCGGGAATGGTGCTGACCTCGCCGGCGCCCTTGGCGCCGAGCGGATTGAGCGGTGATGGCGTCTCTTTATAGAGCGTCTGAATCGCCGGCACTTCGGTGGCGCTCGGCAAGAGGTAATCGGCGAAGCTCGTGGTGAGCGGCTGCCCAGCCGGGTCGTATCCCATCCATTCGAGCACGGCATTGCCGAGCCCATGCGCCACGCCGCCGCGTACTTGGCCGTCGACCAGCATGGGATTGATGAGGGTACCCGAGTCCTGCAGCGCCACGTAGTTTAGAACCTTGACGCCGCCGGTGTCGGGATCGACCTCGACTTCCGCGACATGGCAGGCATTGGCGTAGGCGAGCGCGTCGGTGCGCCAATTCACATTGGCATCGAGGCCCGGCTCGATGTCGGCCGGGAAGCCATAGCCGGGCGCGCCTTTGAGGATGCGCGCGAGTTCACCGAGCTTGATCGAAAGCTGCGGCGCGCCGACCACCCGCACCTCGCCGTTTGCGATCTCGAGATCGTGCTCGGCCGCCTCGAGCATGTGGCTCGCGAGCTTTTTCGCCTTCTCGGCAACCGCTCGTGCCGCGAGGAGTACGGATGAACCCGCGGTCACGGTTTGACGGCTGGCGAAAGCGCCGAGCCCGAGCGAAACCCCGCCGGTGTCGCCCGGCACGACGGTGATGTCCTGCACTTTTAGCCCAAGCTCGTTCGCGCAAATCTGTGCGAGCGCGGTGCGCAGCCCCTGACCGATCGCGGCGGCGCCGGTGAACACCGAGACGCGTCCCGTGTTCGACACCCGCACCAGGCCGGATTCGAACGGACCGCGCCCGGTGCCCTTGATGCCGTGCGCAAGGCCGATGCCGATATAGCGACCCGCTCCTCGTGCGGCGGCTTGACGTTTGCGGAAATCCTCCCAGCCCGCCGCCTGCAGCACCTGTGCCTGGCAGGCAGGATAATCACCGCTGTCGTAGCACATGCCGGCGCCGGACCGCGCCTTGAGTGGCTTGGTGTAAGGCATCTTCTCCGGCGGGATGAGATTGCGGGCCCGCACCTCCGCGCGCTCCAGGCGCAGTTCGCGGGCGACGCGGTCCATGAGCCGCTCCATGGCGAAAGCCGCCTGCGGATAGCCGGCCCCGCGCACCGACGATACCGGCGTCTTATTGGTGGCGGCGACCACGACGTCCATGGCCAATGTCGGAAGCATGTAGGGCCCACTCAGCATGGATGCCGAGTTGTAGGGAATGTTGACGTCCTGCAGGGCATAGGCCCCGAGATCGTGGATTAAGCGGCCACGAACGCCGAGGAGCTTTCCGTCCGCGTCCACCGCGAGATCGAGCGACCAGTATTGGTCGCGCTCCTGCGCGGCGTTGGTGAAATGCTCGCGCCGGTCCTCGATCCATTTGACCGGCCGCTCGACGAGCTTGGCGGCCGCGACGACCGCGATGTCCTCGGGATAGACGCAGAGCTTGGGACCGAAGCCGCCGCCGACATCGGGGGTCGCCACACGCAACCGGCTTTCGTCGAAATTAAGCAACGCGGTCAACGACTGGAACAGATCATGCGCTTTCTGCGTCGAGGCCCACACCGTCATGGTGTCGTCGCGCCATTCCGCCAAAATGCCGCGGCCCTCGATCGGATGCGCGCCGCCACGATGCTGCCAGAGCTCCTCGTGAAAAGCGTGCGCGGCCTTGGCGAACGCTGCTTCAACATCGCCATAGGCGACCTTGTAGGCGGCGGCGATGTTGGTATTGAGCTCGCGCCGCACCGCGGGCGCAGTCGGCTCGATTGCGCTGCGAGCGTCCGATACCGACGCAAGCACGTCGTAGTCGACCACAACCACTGCCGCTGCATCCTCGGCGACATAGCGGCTGTCGGCGAGCACAATCGCAACGGCCTCGCCGACATAAGACACTTCCCCGTCGGCGAGCGCGAACGACCAGTAGCGATCGAGCGGCGTCCCGGAATTGGAGTGGCGCAGCATGCGGCGCTTGGCGAGGACCGGGGCGAGATCGTCGAGCGTGAGCACCGCGTGTACGCCCGGCAGCGCTATCGCGTCTTGGACGTCGATCCGGCGGATCGCGGCGTGCGGATGGGGGCTGCGCACGAACGCCGCGTGCCATATGCCGGCAACTGCGATGTCGTCGACGAAGCGTCCTTTGCCGACGAGCAGCGCGCCGTCCTCGAGGCGAGGAATGCGCGCTCCGATCAATCCACCCATGTCCGACTATTCGCGTTGATAATATTTATGTTTTTTTAGTTTGCTGGACATTGCCCACAAGGCTATCCACGACGCCGCCATGTCACTTGCGCCAGGTCAAATTTGGAAGCCGATTGACAGTCAGTCAATTTGCATAGTGGGCGGCGGTTACTAGGAAGTCCCACGGTACCACGGTTTCTGGATTAGACGTGCTTGCGCAGCTACGGTCAGCGCGTTCGACGGGCTTACCGTGCTCCCATGCAACCCCGCAACCACGCAACCCCAACCCGGTAGATGCGTCACGTCGGCAATGCGGCAGTGCAAAACGAGGTTTGCCCGAACGCGGCACCATCGCATCGCGCTGACGCGGATCGAGGACAGTCACAGTCTCTCCCAGTAAGGAATATACCGCGCATTCTTCCGACCTTGTTTCGGGTCCGCAGGAATAATCCGGCCTGCCTTTCGCGCATCCGAAATGACGCCAGATGCAGCCTGGTATTCCTCGTCTGAAAGCGAAAATCTTTCTCGAAGAGAGGTATTGCTCATGTAATCGTGACGGACCCACCGCACGACGCAGTGGCAAAAACAACTCCATACCTTGTCTGCTTTTGATAGTTGACTGAATTTTTTTGGTCCGAAGATCACCACGCGCATCGAATTTTCCGAGGGAAAAAATTCCGGTGCGGGCAAATTCATTTCTTCAATCTCTATAATTGCTTTATCGATGCCGCCACCACGTTCCTCGCATAGCCCTATTTCGCGCATTGCAGCAGCGAATTTTTCATTTCGGGACTGCCGCTCGTCGATGATCCGATCAACGTCAATGAGTGAGTTACCCGGATTCGTTATCTCGATTCTATCCTGGTACATCTCGATGACGGGACCCGCACCGGAAACAGTGAAATCCTGATGTATCAATGCGTTTGCGACCATCTCTCGGATGGCGGTCTCCGAATATTTCGAGGTCACCTTTCTTACTCCCCCTTCGAATTTTTCCTCCTTGGGAAGTCTGTCCATGATGTATTTCAACATCCCACGAAATCCAACGGCATAGCCCTTTTTCCCTTCGATCTCTCCTTCAGATTTGCTTTTGTCCTTGCCCGTATATTTGATCACCCTCGCTGATTTGGACGAGATAGATGGAAACACCGTTATGTCATTGGCGAAAAGAAGCGCGCCAAGATTTAAAATATCATGTCCTCCTTCCATATCTTCCTTGATGTATTCCAGCTGAACGAACCGTTTAATTATCTCAGCCGGGTTCTTGGGTATTTCGTCGCCCTTCAAGCGATAATAAGTTTCAGTGTGCAGCTTTTCCATGACTTCGCCAGTGGTTTGATGCGGGAGTGCAACCGCATTTTCAAATTTGCGTCGCCCCGTCGCGAGCCACAATGTACGCTCGTGTTCGGGAAATTCTTTCAGGCTTTTGATGTTTTCACCTATGCGAATGTACTCAGTGCCGGCAAATTTCACCGGCCGATCATAGGTTGGCTCAATCGCAATGATCGCAAACTTTTTGTTATCATCATCGAAGTCCAGAAATTCCATCATCAATCGAGGCTCGATCATTCGGCTAAGCCAATTCGTGATATTTTCGCTCCCCTTTGTGAGGTTGTTGATCTCCACGGCAGTCCCCAGCTTGCGCCTGGTCTTATTTTCGATCCCCCAGACAAGAAACGCTCGATCCCTATCGGCGAGCATCGCCGCATTGGCGCAGGCGGAGACTGTGCGCCCTATCAGTTCAGGATCGCAATTGTTGTGTTTGAATTCCAACCACGCGCATTCTCGCGGCTCGCGCAATAATCGTCGCAACAGAGCCTTTGGATCGCTGGTCGCCATCGGTTGCACCCCCCGTTCTCCGGTATTTCTTTTATCCCCCTTATATCAGATCGGCGAGGTCCGATGAATCGGTTGCTTCATTTTTATCATTAAAAACAGGCACTTAAGATAGGTTCATCGGCGCGTTCTTTATCCCCACTTTATCGGACGTGCGGCTTTTCACGGCGAGGGGTCCGGAACGGCGGGGTAGGGTCGTTTCGGGGGTCAAGAGAAAGCCCCATTTTATGGGGCTCAAATCGCGGTATTGCTCGAGAACAGCCGGCTGCGCAAGGCGGTTTCCGATCTGACGCCACCCGGACAGCGGGGAGCCGTACCGCTGGACGAATGGTGCATCGCTTTACGACACCAAGCCCGATCAGTTGCCGGAGCTTCCCGCGGACTATCGCGAGCGCATCATGGCGTTGGGATACCAACCCGGCGGGAAGAAAAAGACCAAGCCCGAGAGGGCGGTGCATGAGGCGCGCGCAACCTATGATCAGGATGGTCCACACGCCGAGCTAAACAAGGTCGCGCTGAAAAACTTAGCGGCTTGGGTGCCGCAACTTAGCCTCTACAAATGCCGCCGCCGTGTCGGGCGCTTCGCAAGTTATGAAGCCGTGGCGACATGGCGACCGTCGATGACCGGGCGGCCACTAGAAGTGCGCAAGCTGAACCTAAAAATCTCTCCGCTCGGCATCAAGGACTTTGGCGACAGCCGGGGCTATTCCCCGCTCGACTTGGTGATGGTCGCCCGCGCCTGCTCGCTATCGGACGCGATGACATGGTTGGAGGAACGGGTTCGCCCCTACGTCGGGCCGGAGGTTGATTTTGAGGCCCTTGGGCGACAAGGCAAGCAGCCAAAAGAGGAAGAGCCGCCGGCAGCGGACGAGGGGGCAACCGGCCCTGAGGGCGAGCGCGATGCTAATGGTGATCCGGTCCCGCCAGCCTCGCTAGGGAAGGCGTGGCACTTCGGGGACCCAATTCCCGCGCAGCAACCAATGCTGATCCCCGACCTGCTTCCATTGAAAGGGTTCGGTTATCTCGGCGGGCAGTGGGGAACGTTCAAGACGTTCATCACGAACGACCTGAGCGTGGCTATCGCATCACAGGGGAAGGTCGCGGGACGACAGGTTGCCCTTCGCGCCGCGGTTATCTTGATCGAGCTTGAAGCCTCGAACACCGAGGCGCGCCTTCATGCAGCGGCTGCCTTCCGTGAGGTACGCGACACCAAGTTGCCGATTGTGCAGCTACGGGCCGAGCCGCCCACCATCATGCGCGGCGGCCGGCCCAACCCCGCGTGGCCAAAATGGAGCCGGGAACTGGCAGATTACGCGCGCCGCTTCGCGGCTAGCCGTGGCGTTCCCTTGGGGGCAATCATTCTTGATCCCCCAGAACAGCATCGCCGGCTTTCAGGACGAACAGTCTTCATCGGAGGGGCAAATCGTCTCTAACGGCGGCGCACACGCAAGACAGCGAGCGGCGGAACATGCCGCACCCCCCGGGGGGTATCTTTCGCCAGGGAAACATCCGGCCCGAGAAGCCGGGGCCGTCATCGCATCAACGCGGGCCCCCAATCCCGAATTTTTTTTGAAATAAAAATCGGCACATCCTTTCCAATCGTAGGGGGAATCTCGTTTTGGCGAATGACAGGCCTCTTTCCCTTTCTTCCGTCACTTCCTCAGAGCGGCCGATGTGAAATCATGTTGACCAAGGCGAGAGGATGGGCCCCAACTCAGCCCCCGAGGGTTGTCCGACTCGCCGAATTTTAGAAATGAATCTAGCCCCGCTTCGGCGGGGCTCTTCTTTTTTGGGGGGCTTATATCTGATTTGCGTTGCTGCGATGATGTGGCCGACGCAAGCGTTCGAATAGTGGAACTCGGAGGAGGCGACATGAGCCGCATCACCGCTTTGTTTGTCGGAGTCGCCGCATTGACCGTTATCTCGACGGTCGCCGAGGCCGAGGATGGCTGCGGACGCGGCTGGTATTACAATGGGCGACGGTGCGTGCCGATGGACGCGCCCATGTACCGGCGCGACTACGGGCCGCCACAGTATCGGGGTGACTATGGGCCGCCCGTGGATCGCGGACCGGGATTGCGACTTGATCTCGGCGGCCGGCGAGACGAGGCGCGATACTCCCCGCCTAATCCAGCCTTTAAAACGTGGAACAACTGCCCGCCGAACTTCACGGTTCAGGATGGGCTGTGCAAGCCGTACAAGGGACGCTAGACGGCGGCCGCGCTGACACGTCTGATACGTCCTGATATGGAAAGCGTGTCAGTGGTGTCAGTCATAGCTTTTGCGTGCTCGTCTTGATCGTGAGGCCCCTGAACCCTCGGTTGCCGCGAGAGTCGCGCACCGCGTTTCTGTTGCATTGGTACAACACGTTGCTGCCAAGTGTTTTCCGGCCCTGGTGCGTTTGCCGAAGCTGATGGTAGGCTCGCAGCGTTGCAATTCCCTCTTTGCTTCTCGGGGCCGGTGTGGCAACGCATCGGCCCCTTTCTTATAGCCACTGTCCGCAAAATGCCTCGACGGGCATTCGGCGACAAGGGGCAAGACGACCGAAAGTTTCTGGAAGCCCTCCATTACTTCTCGGTCCACAACATTACATGGCGGGCGCTGCCTGCCCAGTTCGGCAAGTGGAACAGCGTTTGGAAACGATTCTGGCGGTTGAGCCAAGCGGGCGTCTTCGAGGCATTCTTTGAGACGCTGGCGGCGATGAGCACAACGGCGCATCTCGTTCAGATGTTCGACTCTACCGTGGTGCGGGCGCATGTCTCGGCGGCAGGCGCAAAAGGGGGCAAAGTGGTCAGGCCCTCGGCCGCTCGCGTGGTGGCTTCTCTACCAAGATTCACCTGAAGACCGATTTGATTATCGGGATCGCCCTTGGAGCAACCGTCGCCGGCCTTGCCCTGACGGAACGGCGGTCGAGACATTGGGTGGTCTGTCTGCGACTGCCCCAAGAGCTTCATCGTCGGCTGAGAGAGGAAGCGACCGTTGCCGAGTGGAGCTTCAAAGCGGAAATCATCAGTCGCTTGCAAGCGAGCTTCGGCCAACCGAATGGGGATCAGGTCGATGACGCACCACGATTGTAGATGTGGCTGTGATCGAGCCTGATCTGGGGCCAGTGCAGGCTAGGTACAACGCCCGATAAAGAGAGGGAGCTACCACACGTAGCTCCCTGCTCCTTGCACAGGACGACAGCCTTGACGGGTACGCATGAGCCCCTGATCCCGCCTCCCGAGGCTGTCCTTCGTTCTCGACCCCTGTGCCTGACCGAGGGAGAACGGCGGGTCAGGTAATCCGCATGAACAGATTAGCCAACAATGAAGCGGCGCTAAAGGCCCGTCGTTGGCTCCCACGAACAAATCTTTGGCGTAAACGAACAAATCCCCTGACGGGATCATACCTACTTAAGCGATATCAGCCTGAAGGTGATGTGTGAGAAGCAAAGAACAAGCACCTTCTCCCACCACCGCAGAGTGAAGAGGCTGCTGCATTCGATCCCGCTCTGCTAACTAGAGGCCCTAGCCAGAAGTGGTGGCTGGGGCCTCTTCATCAGGTGAGCGCCATGACCTCCGCCGACAGTCTCTCCCTGATCCTCCGCCGCCTGGACGAAATCGAACGCAAGCTCGACCGTGTGATGGAAGAGGTACGTCCGACAGCCATCGGCTATTCAGCACGCAGGGGCAATCGTCCAAGGGAGGACTGAGGCCCGAAGAAACAAATCTTTGGCGTAAACGAACAAATCCCTCGATCACCTCGTCGGCAGTGGCGAGCAGCTTGTCGGGCACGGTCAGCCCGATGAGGAAAAACTGGGATCGATCAGTACTGCGACGACGCGAGCCCTGGGGACCAGCTCAAGCAGCATCTCCAAGCGCTTCGCGCTGAGCCGATTGCCGACCTCCATGTTTCGCGGCATTTGTTCCAAGCTCGTGCAGGGCCAGTCCGACCAATCCAGTGGGCTATGACTTCCGGGTTTGTGATATGCGTGCTGCCCTTGCCGACCTGGATCAGGGATGCGGTCGGACAGGCGATGCCGGCCAACTTGAAGAATGGAGACTTAATATCCATTCCTTGGGCCGAGGGTGCGGTCCGCCGGTGCGGTGATCGGAACGAGCGGGTGCCCTCTGCACGAACAACCGCTCGCATCCGAAGCCGGGTTCTCACGGCCGAGCTTCGAGCACCATGTTGAAGGGCCCTTGCGCGGCGCGCCGCACATGGCGGAAGCCACCCTCTTTGAGCACCTCGGCCAACCTCGCCTCTCCCGCCTGGGCGCCGAGAGCCTCCCCGACCTCCTGGGCGAGTGAGGTGGGCACGCAGATCATGGTCGAAGCATTGTAGTAGAGTCGGCTGACGGGATTACCGACATTGGCCGCTGGATGGTCGGCCGCAATAGGCTCGACGATCATCCAAGAGCCGCCCGGTTTCAGCAGCTTGCGTACATGCTTTGCGCAGCCGCGCGGATCGCCCATGTCGTGCAGACAGTCGAACATGGTGACGAGATCGAAGTCGCGGTCGGTGATGTCTTTGGCAGGGGCCGTCACGAAACGTACGCGATCCGCGAGACCATGCGCCCTCGCATGCGAGTTGGCTTGCTCGATCGAGGGCGCGTGAAAATCGTAACCGACGAACGAACTTAAAGGGAAGGCTTTCGCCATCAGAAGCGTCGAAAACCCCACGCCGCAACCGACGTCGGCCACCTTGGCACCGTTCTTCAGCTTTGGCAGGACACCGTCCAATGAGGGTAGCCAAGACTGGACGATGCTGTTGACGTAGCCCGGCCGGAAGAACGCGCCGACGGCGCAGAACAGGCAACCGCAACTCTGACCCCAAGCAACGCCATGCCCGGTCTGGAAAGCCGACTCAACTTTGCTCTGGCCCTCAACCATCGCCGACGCGAGATCGAAGGCTCCTTCCAGATACACGGGGCTATCCTTGTTCGCGAAGACCATCGCCTGCTCTGGCGTCAGGCTGAATCGCTCTTGCTCCGCATCGAAAACGATGTAGCCGTTGGCGGCCTGCGCGAATGCCCATTCGCGCACGTAGCGCTCGGCCAATCCGGTCCGCTCCGCGAGTTCAGAAATGCGGGCGGCGCCGTGGCGATGAAGGGCATCAAAGAGGCCTAGCCGGAAGCCGATGCGGACGGTCGGCACGCTGAACGCGCCGCCCAAATCCCCCAACATCTTTCCAACCAATGCTCCAAGCTTGTCGTTGTCGATATCACTCATCGTTGCGGCTTTCTCTCCTGCGGCTCCACGGCCGATGTATCCGAAGTTCATCTGGTGTTTTCCATGAAAATCACTATTATCGACGGCATGTCAGATGGTCGAACGAATATTTTTCGAAGTTCAGAAGCCAAAGCCGGCCTAGACCGAATGGATGTCGCCATTCTGGGCTTGTTGCAGAGCAATGCTCGGCTCTCGGTCAAAGAGATCGCGGCGGAGGTTGCCCTCGCACCATCCTCGACGCACGAGCGGATCAAGCGAATGCGGGATTCCGGGGTGCTGCGAGGAACGCATGCCGAGGTCGATCCAAAGGCGCTCGGCGTGGGGCTCGAGGCGCTGTTCATGATCGAATTGTCCAAGCACCAGCGCGGCACGGTCGATCAGTTCATGGATGATATCGCCGGGGTGCCGGAGGTCCGCGTCGCTTTTCTCGTGACCGGCCGTTACGACGTCGTGGTGCACGTGGTCGTGCGGGATACGCAGCATTTGAAGGACCTCGCCCTCGACCAGTTCACGAGCCGGCCCGGGGTAACCCGCATCGAGACCTCGATCATCTACGAGGCCCGCCGTCGCTACCAACTCCCGGTCTTTCAAATGGAAGATTGAATTCGTAGCCCGGGCTGAGCGACAGCGAAATCCGTGCAACAAAACCTTGCTTTTTTTTGCCCCCCGCACCCGAATCGGACTCAGATTTCCGGCTAGCGCGGCAACTGCGGACATTGGTCGGCGTGGCCCGCAGGTCGCATTCGTGCCATCAGCGGACTCATGCGCTGCAGAAAAAACCACTCGGGTGGGCTCGCCATTAAAATCGGCGCGCTTCCTCGGCTTGCGCTCCTGCGGCCCGATCGCAGTATCGACCTCCATCATCAGCCGGTTCGGCTTGCGCTTGGGAGGCTCGAGCACCGGGAGAGCGGTAGCCGGTACTGTTGTAGGTTCTTTCATCCCCTCGATCACTTTGACCGGACCGCCAGTGTGCGCGCCGCCTCACCCATTCCCCCGCAAGCGCGCGCCGCCTCAGACGGTACGCAAAAAAACATGGCGTCATCCTGAAGACCGCGGACGTAAACATTTGGATCACCCCGAAGCAGAAGGAGGCTGCCCGCAAGGCGGCTCAGCTAGATCAGCGGACGCTGTCGTCACTGATTGAACGATTGCTGACAGAGCATTGCCAAAAGGTGGGAACGCTGAAGCGGCGGCCGTGAGCCTCGTTCCAATTCGCGACGCAATAGGTCGCGGTCGGCAGCCGTCAGTTGCGGCAGGACCTTCAGAACCTTCTCAAGGAGCGTCAGCTTGCGACGGAAGCCCGCCAGGATGGCCGCGCGATTGGCGGTAAGTTTCTTGACGCGCAGATCGGCTTCCGAGCATTGATGCCGTGTCGGGATGTGCCAGCTACAGCGCTAACACCACTCCCAACGATTGATGACGTGATTGCTGTGCTCACACCCGAGCAGCAAGCATCAATTCAAGCTGCCGTCTCTCAACGGGCTGGGCGCGGTGCGCGCGTGCGGAAAAGCATAACGGTCAAGGTGGCAGGGCCGCACTAACGAGCCTAAACGTCCACGCGGAAGGCGAAGTGCGTTTTGGTCTTCACGCTGCGCACCATTCGCGAAGTTGCGATTTCATGACCTATGGGCAGGGACCGAGAACTACATCAGCATTGGCAGACCCTCGTTAGCGACAGCAGCTGAGCCGAGTGGGGGAGATGAAAAATGGTCGATAAGACTGAGCAATCGGACCGAGCTCCGAACCCAAATGAAAAGCCAGAAATTTGCTACTGCTCGGCACTGCCGAAGGGTTCCGGCCCATGTCTACCCTGCTATACGCGATGGCTGTCCTCGGCAAAGACGAGATTTCGTCCGACAATTTCAAATATCGCAGCAATCGCAGGGCCTCACGGAGGACAAACGCAAAAGTGAACCTTCTACTCCGAAGTTGGATAGGGCCATGAAGCCATAAATGACCCAAAACCAAATTGGCTCTCCAGAACAACGCCTCGCCCTAAATGTGTGTTACGGGATAATTGGGACAGTGGGGATTGCAATTTTGTGTCGCGACTTAGGCGTAGGACTTAGCGTCGTTCCGTGGGTGCTTTACGCGATTTTTGCGACACCGATGATCGTGATGCTGTCTCATCGCGAGGTCGTCGGCGCTCCACTTT
>Ga0137367_10001881_pt1 | contig 16653 bp, 6 predicted proteins | sample SagtaG_14_FD_104939 | JGI IMG/M metagenome (GOLD analysis project Ga0137367, IMG submission 104939) | Vadose zone soil microbial communities from Sagehorn Ranch, Mendocino, California, USA - Sage1_L_80_16 metaG | ecosystem: Environmental > Terrestrial > Soil > Vadose zone | place: USA... | reverse complement strand
TGGACATTGTCTCCAGCACCGACGCGGACAAATGGTTCCGGCCTTCCGATGTTTGCGTCGCGCCCGACGGATCCATTTACGTCGCGGACTGGCATGACGCCGGAGTCGGCGGGCACAACATGGCCGACCGGTATCTGGAGACGATGACCGGCCGGATCTATCGAGTCGCCCCGCCGGGCAACAAGCCCAGCGTGCCCAGGATCGATCTGCAAAGCGCCGCCGGTGGCGTGGCGGCGCTGCGCTCTCCCAATCTCTTCGCGCGTTACCTCGCCTGGACCGCCCTCAGCCGGATGCAGGGCAAAGCGGAAAAGGCATTGGCGAAGCTTTGGAAAGACGACGACGCCCGCCTGCGCGCCCGCGCCCTGCAACTCCTGGCCCGGATCCAGGGCCATGAGAAGAAGTACGTCGAGGCGGCCCTCAAGGATCGCGACGCAGATATTCGCATTACCGGCCTGCGCATCGCCCGCCAACTGAAGATGGACGTCATTCCCTGCGTGAAACGATTGGCGACCGATGCGTCTGCCCAGGTCCGGCGCGAATGCGCCATCGCCCTGCGCCACAATGAATCGGCGGAAGCCCCGACCCTGTGGGCCACGCTGGCCCGGCAGCACGACGGGAAGGACCGCTGGTACCTCGAAGCCCTCGGCCTGGCCATGGATCAACAGGAAAACAAGTTCTTTGACGCCTGGCTGGCCACGGTGGGTGACCGGTGGAACACACCCGCCGGACGCGACATCATCTGGCGATCGCGCGCCACCAAAGTGCCGGCCCTGATCGTGAAGATCGTCTCCGACAAGAACCTTTCGGCGCAGGAGAAGGATCATTTCCTGCGCTCGCTCGACTTCATCAAGGGCCCGGAGAAAGAGGCCGCCCTGGTGGAGATCAGCACCTCGCTGGTGAACTGAGCACAATTCCTGATCGTCAGAGCACGTCGGCGCGACGAATTGGAACAGGCCAATCTCTCTGCTCGCGGCAACCGTCACTGCTTGCTTCGCGCCGCTTCGGACGAAAGGAAACGTTGGTAGATGAATGAGACGAGGATCAGCACCACGGCCAGTCCCACCAGGGAGCCAATCCGGTAAAGGCCGCCCTGCTTCCACAGGTCGTGGAGGAAAAGTTTGAAAAGCGTGATCACGAGCAACCCCATGCCGGCATAGCGCGTGGCCGCGTTGTTCACCTTGAATCCCACCGCCAACAGCGCAAAGGCGAACAGCGCCCACGCCAGCGAGTAAGTCATGTCCTGGGCCAGGTTCGCCGAGAAGTGAAACTCCAGCGGCTGGCCGGACGCGCTGAAATAATCCGCGATCTCGAGATTCACCAGCGCGAAAGCCAGCACGGTGCCGAGCCCATAGAGCAGGGGAGGCGCGTTGCCGCCCAGCATTTGGTTTCGCGGAGGCGCCAGCAAATGCGCCCCGGCCATCAGACAGACGGTGACAATGCCGTAGGCATAGAGATACCAATTCAGGATCGGCTTCCCGCTCCGGCCATACTCTAAAATCACCCACGGGTTCAAGACCAGTCGCGCGAAGCTCGCCACCAGCAAGACCACTCCGACCAACCGCAGGCCCGGATGCGGCACCCGGCCAAACAGCCAGAGCAGCGCCGCTCCCTCCAGCGCCCAACTGATGGTGATCCATTGCCGCTCGAATTGAATCGGAAACACCAGCGTGATGAAAAACAGCGTCGCCCCGCCGAACCACGCCAGCAATGTCAGCCGGTCCTCCCTCTCCTCGGGAACGGTCCGCGCCAACCGCAGCAAACCCGCCAGACATGGCAACGCCAGCGCGGCTGGCCAGAGACCCGGGTAGTCGAAATCCGGAAATCTCGCCGTGCAACTCCGGTAGACGAGCAGGAAGTGTAACGGGAACGCCAGCGCGGACGCGGCCCACGGCACGACGCGGCGACGCATTTGATTTTGGAAAACAAAGGGAAAAACGAAAAACATCGCGGCGAAACCAAGGTACCACCCCACGGCGATGGCAAAGGCCTGCGGCGTGAACCGATGCGCGTGCCACCCATACTCGACCAGCAAAGCCGAGAGCAATCCCACGACGGCCAACCCGTCCACCCGGCAGAGCTTCGTGACGCCGAGCAACAGCAACACCAAAAGCGCCGCCAGGCCGAGGACCGGCGAGGGATTGGTCAGCGGCAGTCGCAACACGACCAGCGTGAGCAGCAGAAAGGGCAGCATCGCCGCCAGCGCCATGACCTGGGAAAACATCTGGGGCGTCAACGCCGACGCCGCTGTCCCCGTTGCCCCCGTTGCCCCCGCCGCCAGTCGATTGTCCTCCCCGCGCCCGGCCGGCCAGATCCGGAATACCTTCCGGGCGGCGAAGACCGCGCCCAGCATGAAGAAGATCGCGAACCCACCGATGACCGCGAGCATCCCGGGCACGGCCGGCAGTTCTGCTGGCAGTTGGAAAATCCACGCCGCGGTTCCCAGCACCGTCAACAGGAATACGACCAGGATCGAGGCCAATGACGCCGTGAGCACCGCCAGCACCATGGCGATCAGATCGATCAGCAACACCACCGGCCAGATCAGGAACGACGGGCCGGCGATTTTGAAGAGCGGCACCAGGATCAACAACAGCGCCAGGGAAGGATAGAGGTGAATCGGCCACAACGGCATGGACGCCGGACGAAGGCGCTCCTGCACCAACGGGTAGACCGCATGCAGCGCCGCAAAGAGCAGATAAAACACCAGCGCCGCATCAAGCAGGGCGGGCGTGAGGAACTGCGCCGTCCAGGTGGCGAGCAGGAGAAACACCACCGCTCCCCCTCCCAGTGTGGCCGGCCGCAACTCATCGCGCAGCCAGGCCAGGATCAGAAAACCGCTGTCCGCAAGAAAAACGAATCCGAACAACCACCAGACCCGCTGCGCCAACGCAGGGTAGGGATGCGCGAGCAGATACAACGCAAACAGGAGAGCCGCCGCTGGCATGAGCAGGCCCGCGCTCGAAATCCATTTGTCCACTTGCTTCAACCGATGGGCGATCCCCACCGCGCCCACGAACAAGGCGGCGAACCCGAGGAAGATCGCCATCGCGATGTTGATCTTGTCTTCCTGGAAGAACTGGAAGACCCAACCGAATTGCATGAGCAGGGTGGCAACCGCGGCCAGCAGCCCGAGATGGTTCCAGCGCTGACGCAGCAACACCGCGATCAGGCCCGCATCGAGCAGGGCCAGGTAACCAAACAGGACCCCGGCATGATCGACGCCGGTGGAATGCAGCCACGGCGTCAAAAAACCTCCGAGCAATCCGAGTACCGCGATTACCTGGGCCACCAACCGCACGGCCAGGACGAACGCCGCGGCCGTGACCAGGATCATCAACGCGAAGGTCGCGGGTGCGCCCAGGAAATGGTAGTAAGCGTGCGCGGCAAAGCTGTTCGCGTAGAGCACCAGTATCCCGGTCGCGCACAAGGTCTGCACCGTCACCAGGTGCCGCGCGCGCGGCAAGCAAAGTCCGCCTGCCACCAGCCCCGCCCCGACCAGGTAGCCGATGGCCAGACGCGTCTGCGGGCTGATTAGATTGTGTTCGAAGGAGTACTTGACGAAGAACACCACGCCCAGAAACAGCGCCAACCCGCCCAACCAGGCAAACAATTTCACCCCGAGAAAAGTTTCCCAGTTGATGGCGGGGACGATCGCGCGACCGGGCTCAAGCCGGCCAGGCGCGCCGGTCGACCCCTCATCCGGAATCGTCTCAGCTGTTCCGGTTGGCTGTGCCAACACTGGCGACGGCGCCGCCAGCCCAGGGACGTCGATCAACGGAGGTGGAGCCGGGGATTCAGCCGCGGCCTGCGACTCCGCGGCAGCGAAGGATTTAAGCGGTGGCGGAGCTTCAATTGGTTCGACCGGCAACGGCGGCGGAGCCGTGGTGGCGGCGGCGGTGGCCGCCTCCTCGCGCGCGGACCGCTCCCGGGTGGACTCGAGGCGACGGAGCCGCGCGTCGAGTTCCTCCAGGAGGCGCTGGGCGACGTGTAATTTCAAAATCACCCAGGTCAGCCCGGCCGCCAGGAGAAGAATAAGAAACGGGGCCATCGCCAGTTTTACTTCGTTGAAACAACTGTGCTGAACCTCATGGACCCGGACCGTATCAGCCCGTTCCGAGGTTTCCTAGCGGCAAGAATCGCTGGCTTGTTTCTGTCGCCCCTCCCGGGGCTCCGTCACCATTGCGCCACCCCCCACGGCTTACGCCGTGGGCGACTTTCTGGCGCAAGATTCCACACCCGCAGGTTCATGGCCCCAAGGCGCGGTCAACAAACCGTGGAGCCTTTCCATCAGGCGGTGTGGAACCCATGCCTGCAATTACTTGCGACCCTCCACTCCAATCGGTCGCGAGAGCACCTCGATCGGTGCGCCCACCCTGGCCTCGCCCGGCTCGACCACTCGCCAGTGGACGCCCCGCAAGTTCTGGTGGCGCGTCGCTGGGGTTTGCACAAAGCGCAAGGCGTCCGGTCCGAACCGTGCCTGAAACTTGTGACATCCGTTGTGGGGTTTGGGTGACACCTCAACCACGGCCTGACCCACGCGCAGTCGCGTGCCGACCGGAAGATTGGCCGCCGAGATGTCCAGGTCAACGATGAGGTTGTCGCCGGAAACCGACAGAGGTAGGCCGTGCGCAATCAGCTCTGCCACGTCCCGGCGGATGACCGTAAGCTGCGTCTCGGGATGGCGCGTCGGGCGCCGGTTCCACTCGTCTCCGGGCACACCCTCCTCTGGTGTCAGATGCACGCGGTCCAACACCTCATGGACACCCGGTGCGCGACGACACACGATGAGCACGAGCCGGCCCAAATCGCTCGGCGGCGGTGGCAGCGCTCGGAACCCGGCTTGAAGCTCCGCCAGGGAACGCTGCGGGAAAGACACGGCGCTCGCGCCGGCTGGGTTGGTTTCCTCCGGGGTGGTAGCGTTGTTTTCCGTCATAGTTCGAACGGCGTTTAGCGAGCTGGTTAAAAGAAACTGAATCGCTCCGGGACGTACACGATATCGGACGGTTTCAAGTTGAACGGCTCGCTCGGCTTTCCTTGCAGCGGAAGTTTCAGGTTCAACCTGAAGTGTTTCACTTGTCCCTCTTCATGGCGAATGACCAGCACGGCTTTCAAGTTCGCCTTGATGTAATCGAAACCGCCCGCCTCCATAATCGCTTCCAGCGCGGTGAGCGGGCGATCCGCCATGATCTTGCCCGGTCGAACGACGGCCCCGGTCACAAAGACAGGAAAAAAGGAAGACTCCAACGTCACGTTCACTTCCTTCGAGACCAATTGTGACGCGTAAAGTTTGAGGATCGCTCCCTCCAACTCCGTCAGGGTCGCTCCGGCCGCGGTCAACTCGCCCACCAGCGGCAGGGCAATTTTGCCGTCGCGCCGTATTTGCTGGGTGGTGTTGAGATTGGGAGCCGCCGGGAAGACGACTTTCACCACGTCACCCTCCCGGAGGACAATCGCATTGGAAGCCCTTGCGCCATCTTTCGGGGCTGTTTTGCCGACTTCGGCCGGGGCGCCGGCGCTCTCCCCTTCTTTGATGGCATGATCGAGGTCCGTGGTCTGGCAACCGGCCACCAGGAGACAAGCGCCCAGCAACAGAGCCGCCAAACCGGCGTCTTGTAATTTGGAAACGACGGAGCCTCGGCCGGGCTGACGCCATCGCCCGGTTTTTCCGATAGTCGCTCCAGAGTGCAAATTCCTGCTCGCAATTCCTGCCATCTGCTTCATCACCATAGGACTTGTTTCGCGACGATACAGGCGGCGGCGGGGATGGCAATCCTTCTGAGTATTCCCGGAGCGCGACCGGTAACGGTTGAGGAGTCATAGACGGCCGCCCTCCCCCGGGGCTCACCGTGTCCCACATCTTATTTGCTGGACACCGTGGGTTCAGACCAATCCTTGAGAAAATCGATGACCACGAATCAACTTTCTCTCCTTCGCACTGCCATAGGGAGAGCCACTCGATTGCGACAGCATCTGGTTCGGCGGCCAGCGCGAGCCAGTGTGATGCCTTGCGTCTTTGCGTCTTTGCGTTTTAAAGGCGTCGGTCTCAACGCTAAGACGCAGAGGCGCAGAGACGCAGAGAGGACGTGGCCAGGAGGCGGTTGATTGCATCGGCCGGCCGCGCGCGATCGCCGAGAACCGCAGCGCGAGATTGTTGACTGATGAACCGTGGACGGCCAGTCGGTGGAGGGAACGGGGATGGGCCGTTCTGGCCAGTGCCAATGGCCACGGTGTCCAACGGAAAAGATATGGGTAAAGGTGAGCCCCCCGGGGGAGGGCCGGGGTGCACTGGCATTGAATTAAGTCCAGCGTTCTCCCAACGTCGCTGTGTTCATAATCTTAATCCTAATCCTAGCCAAACATATTTGAAATTTGCCGCAAGAGAACGCAAAGCCCGCAAAGAACAAGTGGGATAGCAAGCGCTCTTTTTGCGCTCTCTGCGTTCCCTTGCGGCTAAAAACCTGCGAGACATTTTTACGAGATTTCCAAACTCAGAATCTAATCTCCAGAAGCGGTTGGAAATAAAGATTAGGATTAAGATTAAGATTGCGAGCAAGGGGTTGTCACCGGTCCTTAATTCAACGGCAGTGGGGCCGGGGTGAGGGCGAAAGCAACCTCAGACCTGAATAGTTACCGCGACCGGTCCCCGGTCGCAGCGCAGCGCCCGCAGCCGGGAGCCTGGACAGTTCCACCTGGTCAGTCCTGGTCGCGTGCTGCGGAGGGGGAACGTCCGCGGGCCGGAGCGCGGCCGGCTTTCGAGCGCGACTTGAGCCCTACCGACAGGCTCAATAACCCGAGGGCCAGCAATGACCAACTCGAAGCCGAGTCGGGCACGGCGTTGATCACCGTGATGGAGCCTGGCGAGGTGCCGAAGCTGAGGGAATTGCCCAATTCATCCGACAGGGAAGTGAAAGGTAAATTGAAATCAATGGTGGTGGTGCCCAGGCCAATCCCGGTGAAACCCAACGTCGCCAGGGTGAAGCTGCTGAGTTGAGTCGAGTTCAGCGTGGCGACGTCCTCAAAGGAAACTTCATCCAGGTGGATCTGGCCGGCCGCGCCGGTATCCGAGAATTGCGCGGATGAACCCAGGCCATTTCCGAAGACGACCGAGTTGGCCGAGACGATGGCCGAGTTGTAAGTCAAATCGATGAAGAAGCCGCCCAGAGAAGGGGAGGCCATGCTGCCCAGGCCACTGATCACCAGGTTGAGATAGGCGATGCCGCTGACGCCGATGGTTTGCGAACTTGGGGTGAGGGAAATGGTGATGGCCAAGGCCTCGGAAGGCCAGCCCGCCATGCACAGCGCCGTCGCGAGGGTGAAAAGCAAACGTTTCATGGTTCGAGTTCGGCTTGCGGAGGGCTCATCTTGACCGGTTGAGAGTGCGGCGTTGGAGTTCGCATGGTTCTTCAGGGGCAAGTTCCGTTGCCGTTGGTATAATGCAGCACCAGCCATCGCGAATCGGCGATATCCACTTTGCCATCACCATTCACATCATACCTCGCGTCGTTGGGCGGTTGGGCACGGAGGTAGGCTTGGAGGATGGCCAGATCATTGGAACCAATGCAGTTGTCGCCATCCAAATCGCCAGTCTTCCAAAACGACACGGTGTTGTCTGTGCTGGTCGACGCCGCGCTGGTGTTGCCCGCCGCGTCCGTGGCCGCGTTGGCCAGCACATCGGCGATCACCGTGCCAGTGTCCGCCATCCCGGTCACAGCCACATTGTAGGTCGCGGCGGGGCCGGCCGGCGTGACCACCACGGTGGTTGCTCCAGCGGTCCCGGTGATCGACACGTCACTCACGCTGAACCCGCTTACCGACTCGCTAAACACGACGGTGAAATTGATCGTCGTTACATTCGTCGCCGGATCCGATTGTCCCGCCGCCTGGTTGATCGTGACCGTTGGCGCCGTCGCATCCTTCGTTGCCGTGTCACTGCCGGCGCTGCTCGTGTTGCCCGCCACGTCGGTCAGTGTCGCCGCCGCCGTCAGGGTGCCTTCATTCAGACCGGACAGATCTTTAGTCAGGGTCAGCGTCCCGCCCCCGGGAATAGGCCCGCTCAATGACACGGTGTGCGCTGCGCCAACGTCGGTCACGCTGCCGCTCACGATGGTCCCGGGTTCGCCCGTAATGTCGATATCCACCGCGGTTTTGTTCGCCGCGTTCACAAACGTCGGCACGATGTTCACCGTGGGCGTTGTCGGATCAACGGCGTCCTTGGTCGCCGAGTCATTCCCTGCGCCGCTCGTGTTGCCCGCCGCGTCGGACAGTGTGGCGGCCGCCGTCACGGTGCCGTCATCCAGGCTCGACAAATCCTTCGTCAAAGTCAGCGTCCCGCCTCCAGGAATGGTCCCGCTCAACGACACGCTGTGCGCCGCGCCAACGTCAGTCACGCTGCCGCTCACGCTCGTGCCAACTTCGCCCGAGATGTCGATGTCGACCGCCGTCTTGTTCGCCGCGTTCACAAACCCCGGCACGATGTTCACCGTCGGCGCGGTGGGGGCCGCTGTCTCGAAGGTCACGGTGTTGTCTGTGCTCGTCGAGGCCTCGCTGGAATTTCCAGCCGTATCCGTCGCCGCGGCCGCATCGATGCTGGCAATGGCGGTGCCATCGGTCATGCCGCTGACGGCCACGTTGTAGGTGCTCGGGCCGCCGGTGATCGTCACGGTCTTGGTCCCGCCAGCCGTCCCGGTGATGGTCACGTCGCTTGAGGTAAATCCGCTGACGGATTCACTGAACACAACGGTGAAGTTGATGGGAGAGGCATTGGTTGGGTCGAGTTGGCTGGCTGCCTGGTTGATCGTTACCGTCGGGGCGGTCGTGTCGTAGGTCACGGTGTTGTCGGTGCTGGTGGAGGCGGCGCTGGAGTTGCCCGCGGTATCCGTGGCGGCGCCCGCGCCGATACTGGCAATGACGGTCCCATCGGTCATGCCACTGACGGCCACGTTGTAGGTGCTCGGGCCGCCGGTGATCGTCACGGTCTTGGTCCCGTCAGCCGTCCCGGTGATGGTCACGTCGCTCGAGGTAAGTCCGCTGACTGATTCACTGAACACGACGGTGAAGTTGATGGGAGAGGCATTGGTTGGGTCAAGTTGGCTGGCTGCTTGATTGATCGTCACCGTCGGGGCAGTCGTGTCGTAGGTCACAGTGTTGTCGGTGCTGGTGGAGGCGGCGCTGGAATTGCCCGCGGTATCCGTAGCGGCGCCCGCGCCGATACTGGCAATGACGGTCCCATCGGTCATGCCGCTGACGGCCACGTTATAGGTGCTCGGACCACCCGTCACGGTCACGGTCTTGGTCCCGCCAGCCGTGCCCGTAATGGTCACGTCGCCGGAGGCAAACCCGCTCACGGCCTCGCTGAACACGACGGTGAAATTGATGGGAGAGGCATTGGTTGGGTCGAGTTGGCTGGCTGCTTGATTGATCGTCACCGTCGGGGCAGTCGTGTCGTAGGTCACAGTGTTGTCGGTGCTAGTGGAGGCGGCGCTGGAGTTGCCCGCGGTATCCGTTGCGGCGTTCGCCCCGATGCTGGCAATGACGGTCCCATCGGTCATGCCGCTGACGGCCACGTTGTAGGTGCTTGGGCCACCTGTCACTGTCACGGTCTTGGTCCCGCCCGCGGTACCGCTGATGGTCACGTCGCTGGAGGTAAATCCGCTGACTGACTCGCTGAAGACGACGGTGAAGTTGATGGGAGACGCATTGGTTGGGTCGAGTTGGCTGGATGCCTGATTGATCGTCACTGTCGGCGCCGTTTTGTCGATGGTGTAGACCGGGCCGGTAACACTTCCATTGCCACCGCTGGCAGTGGTCGTTCCTGTGCCCCCAAGGGGATTGGCGTTGGAATCAACGATGGAGTCGTCGTCCACCAAGTTTAAGCCGATGGTGCCACTGCCGGTGCCTGTATTCACGGTGACGGTATAGCTCGTTCCGCTGCCGGTGACGCTGCTGATGGAAGCTCCGGAAACGCCCGTGGTGGCGAGCGCAAAGTCGCCAGAGTCAACACCCAACACGCTCTCGCTGAAGGTGACGGTAAAATCCACGCTGCTCAAGTTCGTCGGCGTCGCGTTGGCGAGCACGATGGAGGCGGTGGGGACCGCAATCTTGTACGTAACGATGGCCGCGGCCCAGAGCGAGTTGGGACTGAGCGTGCCGCTCGCCGAATAGGTGTTAGTTGCATTGACGAGCCTGTAAGTCGGCTGGACGGCGATTGCGGAGGCACCACTGCCGGTGGTCTGCGCCAACGCCGACGGCACATTGGTGAAACTACTGCCGAAAACGCTAAAGGAGGCACTGGCGTTCTCGACGCCGAGCGCGCCAATGAGCAGTTCGTCCGGTTGCGTGGTCAGCGACGTTGTGCCCGAATTCGGGGCGCCGCTCGCACTGGCGTTAGTCGCGGTATGGGTCTGGTCGACGCGTGATGCAGTAACCAAGCCGCTCACCGCAAAGGCACTCGCGACTTTGGCAACCAACGGCGCTGAAAAATTGTTTGTAATCCTGTCACTGATTGCCAGAGCGCTTGTGACGAGGGACGAGAAGACGAGGGTTCGCACGCCCGTCGTGGTGGCAGTGGCATTCGTGACATCAATATCTTTCGTGTAAATATTGCCCTTATTGTCGGCGAGGGCGACGATGACATTGGTAGGGTCCATGGCAACAGTTACAATGACCGTGTTACTGACAGCCACGGCGGCAGTGAGAGTTATGATAAGGTTGGTGCCTGCCGACCCGCTGCTGGATGCACTATTGGCCGTGCCGAGGCTTGTCGGCGCGATGCCATCACCAATGATCACACTCAAAGCACTCGAAGCGGCGGATACATTGCCCGCGGCGTCGGTGGCTGTCGCGGTGATGCTGTGGGCGCCGGTTGCGAGCGCGATGACCGTGATGCCGGGCGCGCTGAAGTTTGCGGCGGTGTTGGTGCCGACCGGTGAGCCGTCGCTGTAAATGATAACCGTGCTGCCGGCTTCCGCCGTGCCGGTGAAGGCGGGCGTGTGATTGGTTGTAATATTGTCTGTGCTCGAACCACCCGAGTCGGTGGCCGTGGTCATGTCCAGCCCCGTAGGCGCCGACGGCGTGGTCGTATCAACCACGATGGCCTTGTTTGCGCCAAGCGAACCTGCGGCGCCGGGCGACGCCAGTGTCAAAGTTGCGTTGTTCGCTGCCGCATCTTTAATTGTGCCGCCGTTGAGGGTCAGGGCGGTGGTGGAAGAATAATCCAAATCGGAACTGTCCTGCCCGGCAGCGACGGTGTAGTTGAATGTGAGAGTGGTCGATCCGCTACCGCTGCTATAGCTGGCGACGGCTCCGCCGCCGGCATTGAGGGCGAGCTGAGGCGTGCCGGTCACGGTCACGACCTCGCTGATAGTCACAAGGATTGCTATCGTTGTCCCAATACCGTAAGAGCCGTCGGCCGTCGTAGAGGAAACGCCCGTGACGGTCGGCGCGGTCTTGTCAATCGTATAGATTGCGCCTGTGAAGTCGCCGTTGTTTGCGCCGATACCACCGAGCTTGTTGCCAGATCCGTCTGCAATCGAATCGTTATCTACCAAATTCAATCCAATCGTGCCAGTGCCCGATCCTGCGCCTACTGTGACTGTATAGCTCGCTCCGCTTCCGCTGAAGCCTGTGATCGATGCTCCGGATACACCGCTGGTGGCGAGCGAAAAATCACCGGTGTCCACACCTGTTACAATTCCACTAAATGTGACACTGAAAGTGACGCTGCTGGCGTTGGTTGGATTCGCGCCAGCCCGATTGAGCGAAAGAACGAGCGGGGCTGCCTTGTATGTGACGATGGCGGCAGCCCAATTTACGGCTGTGATCGTGCCATCCGCGGTGTAGGCACCCGTGGCCGAGACGATTTCGTATTCAGTTGATATGGTTATTCCGAGATTTCCAGCCCCACCTGGGTTAGCCTGAACATCGCTAAGCACTGTGTATCCAGTACCCGCCGTGAGGGTGCCGTTCTTGCTCTCAAGTCCAAAGGCACCAATGAGGAGTTCGTTAGCCTGTGTTGTGATCGCAGTCGATCCTGACGATGCGGGGGTAGTACTGCCAGTTGCATTGGTCGTTACGTCAGCCAGTGAAGATGAAACTAGGCCGCTAACGGAGAACGCACTCACTGCTCTCGAGGCAGCAGATGGATGAGTGACTGTAATCGTGTTGCCAGACACCAAGGCGTTGGTCACAGGTGCGGAGAAAACGACAGTTCTAACACCCGTTCCACTTCCAGTCGTGCCGTTCATGACGTCGGCGTCCTTCGTGTACGTATTGCCTTTCGTGTCTGCCACACTCACTGTCCCGCTCACTGGATCCATCGCGAAAGTGAGGATCACTGCATTGCCGAGGGCCACACCGCTCGCAGGAACGGTCACGGCGAGGGTCGTGCCAGATGCCGTGGCGTTAGTTGAGCCAATGCTGGTTGGAGTGCCGACCGAATCCGTGTATCTCGCCCGCGCGACCAGGCCGGAGGTCTCGCCCCAAGCCGTGAGTTCGAGCGAAGCGCCTAATTCATCCTGGTCGGCGGGGACGTGCCAGGATGTTTGAAATTTGCCAGCGGCGTCCGCGGTCACTTGCCAGGGTTGATGCGCCGGGCTGGTTTCATCATCATCGGACTTGTCATCGGCGTGCAGGACCTGGAGTTGGACGACTTCCCTCGGCCGGAATCCAGTGCCGATAATCTGCGCGTCCGATCCCGGCGCGTAATCGTCCCGGTCGGTTCTGACTTGGGCGGCGTTAAACAGGGCGCCTTGGTCGAACAACTCGCCGTGGCTGTTTTCGCCGCCGGCGACCAGGATTTTGCGGTCACGCGGCAGATCGGTGGCGGTCGCGCCGGTGCGGGCCAGTTCGGATTCGGGCAGGAGCTCGACGGTGTTGGAAAGCAGGTCGAGCACGCTGGCGCCCGAGGAGCCAATGACCAGCGCCCTGGTGTTGGCCAGTTCCACCGCCGTCCACTGCGGCGCGGGTAAACTCGACACCGGACTGACCGTGCCATCGGAAGGATTATATTTTTCCACCGTGTTCGCGTCGTCGCCGCCGACCAGGTAGACATTGCGGTCCGGGCCGATCAGGGCGCTGTGGCCATAGCGCACGGCCAGCAGTTGGATCCCGGCGTAGGATTGGGCGGCGTTGTTGGGATTGATGAATTCGGCCGTGGCGTTGCCGCCGCCCGCCAGAAACACGGTGCCATCGCTGAAGAGCGTCGAGCTGTGGCCGGTGCGGGGGTCAGTGAGCGGGACGGTGACCGGTCCCAGCGTGTTGTTCGGATCATAGATCTCGGCGGTGGCATCGGCGTTGCCGCCGGCGAAGAAAATGCGTCCATCATTCAGGACGGTCGCCGTATGCATGCTGCGCGCGGCCGTCAGCCTGTCTGCGCCCACGATCATGCCGGTCGCCGGATCGAAGATTTCGATGGAAGACGATTTGACGACGCGCGAAATGGTGCCGCCCGCGATCTTGACGCGTTTCGAAGGGGTCTTGGCGGCGAGCTCCGAGCTTGAGCCATCTGCGACTACGCCGCCGGCGATAATGACGCGGGAAGTGTTGTCCGCGAGAGTGACGAGAGTCGCCGTGTGACCGACGCGCGGAGTGCTCAACCGGGACGGCGCTGCAGCATCGCCTGCGAAGGCGAATTGTCGGCTCGCGGGATCGTAGAACTCGATCGAGTCGAGCAGGGCGTTGGTCGCGATGCCTCCGATGATGAGCACGCGGCCATCGGGCAAGAGAGTGGCGGTGTGACCCTGTCGAGGCACCTGCATGGGTCCGGTGGGTTCGATTTGTTTGGAATTGGCGGCCCAGGCTTTGTTGCCGCTGAGCAGGAGGTCAAACCCGAAAGGAATGCTCAACACCAGAAGGCACAGCACTAGATTAATCCAAAAGCTGGAACGGTTGATTGCAGGACCCGCGTCTGAATGTTTCGGATTCATCATAATTTAAGGCTAACCGCTTTCCGCTCGCGCCGCGCGGTGAGGGAGAGGTATGTAGTTCCGCCTTCATGCGGAACGGGCCGGCTAAAGCCGGGACTACAAACCGGGATTCATGGAACGGCTCATCGCACCCGCCGACAACGCGGTGCACTTCTCGTCGCAGGGGATTGTGCAAGGGGAAGGCCAAAAGGTGGCAGGTGGGGCAGGAGGGAGAGCGACCGATTATAACCTGTTGGAGTAGTGGATCTTAAAACACAATTTCGGGAGAATTATTTTTAATCCCGCACACCACCGACTCAAGGAACTGTAAGGGCTTCCGACATCTGGAACGCGATTCAGCTAGGATTGTGACGTAAGTGGCTAATATGTAAGTATATGAATCATTCTTCGTTCTTGCGTAAATGATTCCGACACTATTGTGCCGGTTGCTTTGAGGGGGCGGATGGAATTTGAGATTTGAGATTTGAAATTGGCTGCGCACCTGGGCGGAACGGGAGAAGAGCGGCTGTGGCCGAAGGAGCAGGCGCTGAGCGTTTGTGGGAACGGAGGCGGGGATGGAATTTCAAATTTGAGATTTGAGATTTGAAATTTGAAATTGACGGAGCGCGCGTTTGCGCCAAATTCAAAAAAAAGAGCAGGCCGGCTGGCCTGCTCGTTTCATGCACCACGGAGAACTGGAGATGCGATCTAAATCGGAAGAAAGGGTGAGGAGCGCGGACAGCTATGTCCGCGCGGACATGGCTATCGGCGTTCTCGGTTGAAGGGAAGTCGACACGGTTTATCGATCGCGCATTGGTACCCGGAACCGCTTAGACTGGTAACTATAGGAGGCAAGAGACGGTTCTGGTGAGAGGTTGAACCGCTAATCTCCGCTAATCTTCGCTAATGAGACAAAGAGTATTCATTGCTTCGGGATGTGAGCGACGCCACTTCCATAATGGTCGTTCCATTACGGCTTGTGAGCGCAGGTTTCAGCGTCCTTGTCCAATTAGCGGGGATTAGCGTAGATTAGCGGTTTCTGCAAATCTACAGTTACGACTGACAAGTCGGTTCAGCTACGGTTCGAGCGACTTCGGCTCGCGCTCGGGGCGCTGGATGCCCAGCTTGTCCATTAATTCGTAAAGGGTCGGCCGGCTGATTCCCAACTCGACAGCGGCCGGAGCAATTTTCCAGGAATGCCGGCGCAGGGCGTCCTGGATCAGTTCATGTTCAACCGATTGGCGGGCTTGTTTAAGACGGGTCGCGCGCGTTCCGGAATTGGGTTCGGCCAATTCCAGGTCGAGTGCGGTCAGCCGATGACCTTCAGCCATGATCACGGCGCGTTTGACGCGATTATCCAACTCGCGGACATTGCCCGGCCAGAGGTGACGGCCCAGCGCCTTGATGGCTTCCTGGTCGAAAGTCAGCGCCTGCTTGCCGGCCTGGGCGGCGCAGCGGCGCAGGAATTCCTGGGCCAGGAGGCGAATGTCGCTCTCCCGCTCGCGCAAAGGCGGCAACTGGATCACGACCACGGCCAGGCGATAATACAAATCCTCCCGGAACCGCGCTTCGTGCAAGCCCTTCTTCAGATCGGAATTGGTGGCGGCGATGACGCGCGCATCCACCGCGATTTCTTGTCGGCCGCCGACCCGTTCGATGCGCTGTTCCTGGAGGAATCGGAGCAGCTTGACCTGCAGGGGCAAGGGCATCTCGCCGATTTCATCGAGGAAAAGCGTTCCGCCGTTGGCCTTCTCGATGCGTCCATGGCGCTGGACATGAGCGCCGGTGAAGGCGCCCTTTTCATGCCCGAACAATTCGCTCTCCAGGAGTGTCTCCGGGATGGCGCTGCAATTGATGGCGACGAACGGCCCGTCTTTGCGGGCGCTGCGCCGGTGGATGGCCATGGCGGCCATCTCTTTGCCGGTCCCGCTTTCGCCCAGGATGAGCACGGGCGCATCCGTGGTGGCCACCTTGCGGATGGCACTGAATACGCCTTGCATGGGCGGACTGGCGCCGAGCATGCCCTCGAAACATTCACCGCCACGATGTTGCTGGAGTTCGCGATAATCGTGTTCGAGCCCGGCGACGTGAAACGTGCGCTTGAGGATGATCTTCAGTTCTCCGACCTCCGCGGGCTTGGCCAAAAAATCATAGGCGCCCGCCCCGATCGCCTGCAGGGCATTGCTTTTCTCCCCCTGGCCGGAAAGGATGATGAACTTGGCCAGACGATTCCGGGCGAGCATCTCGGACAAGGCGGCGAATCCTTCCTCCGGATCGGCCGGGCGGGGCGGGAGGCCTAGATCCAGCAGTACGACCGGGGGCCAATGTTCGCAGAACAGCTCCAGCGCACTGGCGCGATCCTCGGCCAGAAGCACGTCATAGTCCCGATCCAGCGCCCACTTCATCTGGGTGCGAATTTCTTCGTCGTCATCAACGATGAGCAGTTTGGGTTTCATGGGCAGCTTCAACGGTTTATTAACGGCGCCTTGGGACCAGGAACCGTTTAGACTGGTAACTGGTAACTGGAGATTGAAAACGGAAATTCGCTCGGGATGGGCTTCAGAAAATCCCCAGTTGCCAGTGACAAGTCGGTTCATGGAAAGGGAACACCTCAAAAATTTGACGCGAGTTGGGGCCATGAACCGGAGCGCGAGCCGTCCCGGCTCGCAGCGCTTGGCCCACAGCCGAGGGCCCGAAGCGTTCCATCGCGCCGGTCCTGGTCACGCGCTGCGCCCGGGGACCGGGCGCGCTC
>Ga0137367_10001874_pt1 | contig 16693 bp, 13 predicted proteins | sample SagtaG_14_FD_104939 | JGI IMG/M metagenome (GOLD analysis project Ga0137367, IMG submission 104939) | Vadose zone soil microbial communities from Sagehorn Ranch, Mendocino, California, USA - Sage1_L_80_16 metaG | ecosystem: Environmental > Terrestrial > Soil > Vadose zone | place: USA... | reverse complement strand
TCGGCTGAAAAGGGGCAATGACCTGCGGAGACTCCACGGAACGGAGCAAAAACGTAGCCAGAAGAATCCGTAGGCAGGGTCGACGTGGTAGCCGTTTAAGGACCGATGATCTTCTCCGGACGGATACCTCGCCGCTCCGGCCGAGGTCCTGTAGCCAGAACGCTGTCTTGCCCTGGACGGCGTTTCGGCAGGTCGTGGCGCATATTTGCATACTCGACATCAAGTAACTTCGGGTTAGGGCTGGCCGGTGACTAGCCGCCGGCTCAGGCTGACGTTCGCGGTCTTCTTGATCAAGCGCGTGCAGAACTGTACGAGCTGCTTCTTCTGCGCCTTTGTCTTGGGCGCGTGCAAGCTGGCGAACTCAGCCCAGATCAGGATCAGGTAGTGGCCCTTGACCTCAGCTTCCTCGATGCCCGTGCCCTTGGTCAGGTTGCGGGTGGGGCCTTTCGCGCCGCGCAGCTGAGCGATGAACTGGGAAGGCCCCGTCGCCTTGCCCGCATGCTGCGCCGCCTTTGCGGTCCTCAGGTTCAGCACCCCGATGGTGCCCATCATCTTCTTATGGCCGCTGGAGAGGTAGCTGGCCCGCATGACCTGCGTGCAGTCGGCCGCGGCGACGGCTGATTGCAGCCGGCTGCCGAGTACGGCCGACGAGCAATGCTTGCCTGGCCTGACCGCGGTTCTCGAATAGGTGAATCCCGAGCTCGTGAACCGTACCGGGAACAGCTCGTGCAGGGTCAGCTTCTGCGGGTCGATCTTCCGCGTCTGGATATGACCCCAGCGGCCGGTCGGGGTGGGGCTCGGTGACGGCTGGGCCGGCTGCGTTGCCGCCGGGGTGATGCTGGGTGCCGCGGCCGCGCCGCCGGACAGGCGCTGGCCGGACAGGTAGAAATACGTGCCGGCACCCACCGCGACGACCACGGCAAGGCCCGCGGCCAGCAAGATGCGGGGTCGTCCCTTCCCGGCGGGCTTACGTGCTCTCCGGCCCCGGGATGACCCTTGCCGGACGGCGCGCTCCGGGCCGCCCGCGGGACCGGCGGCGGGCAGACCGGGACGCTGTCCGGTACTGGGTGGCCCGGCTGCTCCCGCACTGGGCGAACGCGGGTCACCGCGGCCCCGGGCGGCGGAAGGCGCAGGCGGCGCCATCGCGCGCTCACGCTCAGCCGTGCCGCCGCGAGCGCGGCCCGCCGCGGGTGGCTGAGCGCCTGGTGCCGCGCCTGCCCGGTGGCCCATCTCCTGCCAGCTGCCCGCGGCGCGGTCCTCAGCCACTGCCCAGGTCTGAGTCGCCGTAGCGTCCGCGGCCGGGTCGGACACGGCGAGGACCGCATAGTCGGGTTCGGCATAGCCGTGCTCGGCCGACAGGGCGGCCGGCCATGCGGCTCTTCCCGTGCCGCCGGCCCCGCGGCGGTCCCTGCCCTGCGCGGCCGCCTGGTTCCAGGCGGAAAACTGGCCTGGCGGATAGACAGGGGCTGCCTGGCCGGGCGCTGGCGGGAATCCCCGGACCGGGCCCTTGCCCGCGGTGCCGCCCGCCGCCCCATAGCGGGCGCTGGCGGCCTGCATGCTGCCCGGCGCGGTGGCGCCGCGGTCGGCCAGCACGCGATCGTCCGCAGCAGTTCCGCCGGTACTCGCGCCGCCGGGGGCCGGCCCGCCGGTCATCCCGCCGCCCGTCGGCCAGCTGGTTCTGTCGCCGCCCATCCTCGTGTCGCCGGGCGTCGGCCCGTCTGTCATCCCGCCGCCCGTCCTGCTGCCGCTTGTCGTCGTGTCGCCGGGTGCTGCCCAGCCGGTTATGCCGCCGTCCGTGATCGTGTCGCCGGGTGCTGTCCAGCTGGCGGTGCCCTCCGAGGTGGTGCCGGGTGCTGTCCAGCTGGCGGTGCCCTCCGAGGTGGCGCCGGGTGCTGTCCAGCTGGCGGTGCCCTCCGAGGTGGTGCCGGGTGCTGTCCAGCTGGCGGTGCCCTCCGAGGTGGTGCCGGGTGCTGTCCAGCTGGCGGTGCCCTCCGAGGTGGCGGCACCCGATGCTGCCCAGCCGCCTATGCCGTCATCGGTGATCGCCTCGCCCGGCGTCGTACCGCCGGTCACGCCGCCGTCCGCCGGCCAGAGACCGGGAGCCGGCCCCTGCTCGTCCCCGTAGCCGCCGTCCCCGTAGCCATAGCCGCCGTCGGAATAACCCGCGTCGGAATACCAGCCGCCCGCGGCATGCTCGCCGCCGGCCGCGCCGCCATCGTCACCGGACGGCCAGCCGCTCGCCGCATACTCATCGCCCGCCGCGTATACGCCGCCCGCCGGGGGCTCGCCGCCCGGGCCCCCGCCGTCGTGGCCGGAGTACCGGTTATCAGCATTCCCGCCATGGCCGGGCCGACCGTCGCCTGCTGGCTGGCCGACGACAGGCTGGTGGCGCTGCTGACCGTCGGCGCCGGCCCGCCGGGGGAGTCCAGGACGGCCTGGAGGGCGCTCCTGCCCGTCAGGCACCCCGCCGGCGCCCATATCACCCGGGTAACGCATGCGGCGAGCGTACCGTTGTCTGGACGCCCGTTAGCGAGGTCAGCCGTTTTCGCCGCCATGGGCAACACGGGAAGGATCACACGGCAGAGGCGCAAGGGACGGCCACGAGGCCCAGGGGGCGACCACCGGGGTGCAAGGGACGGCCGCCCAAGCGCAGAGCCGGCCGAGGACGCCGGCGTGGCCAGGCCGGCGGCGGCGGCATGGGAGGCCGCAGGACAGTCCCGCGTGCCTGTGCCTGGCCTCGCTTTGACCACCATCGGCAACGGCCGGTATCCTTCTCAGGCGTCCATGTGTGTCGGCATGCCCGCGCTGCCCGCCTACGGGCAGCTGAGCGGCGGCTGATGCTGCGGATTCCCGCGCCCGGAGGGATCGCCCCGGGCGAGGCCAAGGATCACGGACCCACACGCGAAGGCTTATGACTGTGCGCACATTCAGCCCGAAGGCTGGCGATATCCAGCGTCAGTGGCATGTCATCGACGCCAATGAGGTTGTCCTCGGCCGGCTGGCCAGTCAGGCGGCCATCCTGTTGCGCGGCAAGCACAAGCCCATCTTCGCACCGCACGTGGACACCGGCGATTTCGTGATCGTCGTCAACGCGGAGAAGATCGCGCTCAGCGGCAACAAGCTGGCGGACAAGCGGGCATACCGGCACTCCGGATACCCCGGCGGGCTGCGCGCCGTTGCCTATGGCGACCTGCTGGCCAAGCATCCAGAGCGGGCCGTCGAGAAGGCGGTCAAGGGCATGCTCCCGAAGAACACGCTGGGCCGCCAGATGCTGCGCAAGCTCAAGGTCTACGCCGGACCTGACCACCCGCACAAGGCGCAGCAGCCTGTTCCGTTCGAGATTACGCAGATTACGCAGCAGGCCGGGTCAAGCCGCGCCGCGGCGCAATAACGAGAGCCGACGAGGAAGCGCGAGGAAGACACCGTGGCTGAGTCCACTGACGTCCAGGCACCCGGAGCGGCGGCCGACGCGGCACCCGGGGAGACCGCCGGGGAGCACGTATCGGAGTACACCACCGAGACTGGTGACACGACGGCGAGCAGCCCGGCCAGGCCCGCGGCACGCAAGCCGGTGGTGACCGGTCATGCGATGGGCACCGGCCGCCGCAAGGAGGCCATCGCGCGGGTGCGCATCCTCCCGGGAACAGGGCAGTGGCGGGTCAATGACCGGCCGCTGGATGAGTATTTCCCGAACAAGGTGCACCAGCAGCTCATCAGCGAGCCGTTTGTGACGCTGGGCGCCGAGGACCAGTTCGACGTGCTGGCCAGGATCACCGGCGGCGGCGTCACCGGCCAGGCCGGCGCCCTGCGGCTCGGGATCGCGCGAGCGCTGACGCTCGTGGACCCGGAGAACCGCCACACCCTCAAGCGGGCAGGCTTCCTGACCAGGGACGCCAGGGTCAAGGAGCGCAAGAAGTACGGCCTGAAGAAGGCGCGCAAGGCGCCCCAGTACTCAAAGCGCTGATCTCAGAGCGCTGGCGCCGGGTCAGCGCAACAGCACAGGAAGACCAGGGGGCATTCCCGTGGGCCGGCTGTTCGGTACTGACGGTGTTCGTGGAATTGCCGGTCGTGATCTCACTGCCCGGCTAGCCATGGACGTGGCTGCCGCCGCGGCCGAGGTCCTGGACGGCATGGGCGCCTTCGCCGCGGCCCGCGCGGCCGACCGCCGCCCGGCTGCGGTGGTCGGCCGTGACCCCAGGGCATCGGGCGAGTTCCTTGAGGCTGCCGTGGTGGCGGGCCTGGCCAGCGCCGGCGTGGACGTGCTGAGGCTCGGCGTGATCCCGACCCCGGCGGTGGCCTACCTGACCACCGATCTCGGTGCCGAGCTTGGCGTGATGCTGTCCGCCAGCCACAATCCGGCGCCCGACAACGGGATCAAGCTGTTCGCGTTCGGTGGCCTGAAGCTGCCGGACGCCGTGGAGGACGAGATCGAGCTCACGCTCGGCCGGGTACCCGGGAAGCCGGCCGAGACCGGAACGGCGGGCAATGCCGGCCTGCCAGGCGGCGGGTTCGGCCGGGTGCGCGACGCGTCCGGCAGCGCCGAGCGTTACCTGACCCATCTGCTGTCCACGCTCGCCACGACCGTCCCGGCGGACTCGGCTGGCGCAGCCGGCAGCCCGCCCCTTGCCGGGCTGCGGGTCGTGGTCGACTGCGCGCACGGGGCGGCATCTGAGCTGGCACCGCGCCTGCTTCGCCGGGCGGGCGCCGAGGTGATCGTGATCGGCGCGGCGCCCGACGGGCTGAACATCAACGACGCCTGCGGGTCTACCTCACTCGGCGTGCTGACGGCAGCCGTGCGGGAGCACCGGGCCGACGCCGGGATCGCCTACGACGGCGACGCGGACCGGTGCCTCGCGATCGACGCGGACGGCCAGGTGGTTGACGGTGACCAGATCCTGGCCGTGCTTGCGCTGGCGCTGCGGGAGGCCGGGCAGCTGGCGGGCAACACGGTCGTGACGACCGTGATGGCCAACCTCGGGTTCAGGAAGGCGATGCAGTCAGCTGGCGTCGATATCGTCGAGACCCCGGTCGGGGACAGGTACGTCCTTGAAGCGATGCGCGAGGGAAAGTTCGTGCTCGGCGGCGAGCAGTCCGGGCATGTCATCCTGCTGGACTACGCGACGACCGGTGATGGCCTGCTGACCAGCCTGCAACTGCTGTCCGTGGTGGCCAGGCGGGGGCGGCCGCTGAGCGCCGTCGCCCAGGTGATGGCCAGGTACCCGCAGGTGCTCATCAACGTGCCGGGGGTGGACAAGGCCCTGGTCGCATCCTCCGGCAGGCTGGCGGCAGCCGTCGCGGCCGCGGAGGCGGAGCTGGGCACGTCTGGCCGGGTACTGGTCAGGCCGAGCGGAACCGAGCATGCCGTCAGGGTCATGGTCGAGGCCCTGGATGCCGGCCGGGCTCACCGGGTGGCCGAACGGCTCGCAGCTGCCGTCCGCGAGCTGTCCTGACCCGAGTGATCGCCGCGCCGCCGTCCAGCGAAAGCATTGATCACTTATAGTGATTGATTAATAACTGGACGTACTTGAGGTAAGTGGAGTGATCAGGCACTAGCCTGGCGGTCATGTGCGGAATTGTGGGGTATGTCGGCCACCGGCAGGCGCTGGACGTCGTTCTTGCGGGCCTTGGCCGCCTGGAGTATCGGGGCTACGATTCCGCGGGCGTCGCGATCATGGCCGACGGCAAGCTCAGCTGGGCCAAGCGGGCGGGCAAGCTCGGCAACCTCAGGTCCGCGCTCGCGGAACGCCCTCCGCTGGTCGGCACCGTCGGCCTCGGCCATACCCGGTGGGCTACCCACGGGCCGCCGACCGACCCGAATGCGCATCCGCACACCGACTGCGGCGGCCACCTGGCGGTGGTGCACAACGGCATCATCGAGAATTTCGCGGCCCTGCGCACCGAAGTGGAGGACCAGGGCCACGAGCTGACCTCGGAGACCGACACCGAGCTCGTCGCGCACCTGATCGAGGGGCAGCTGGCGGCGATGGCCGACGTGCCGGGCACCGGCGCCCCGCCGCCGGGCTCGCTCGCTACCGCGATGCGCCAGGTCTGCCAGCGGCTGCGAGGCGCGTTCACGCTCGTCGCGGTCGACGTGCGCGACCCGGGCGCTGTCGTCGGCGCGCGGCGGAATTCCCCGCTCGTCGTCGGCCGCGGTGCTGGCGAGAACTTCCTCGCCAGCGACGTCGCGGCCTTCATCGCCTTCACCAGGGAAGCGGTCGAGCTCGGCCAGGACCAGGTCGTCGAGGTGCGCGCCGACAGCGTCACGGTGACCGGATTCGACGGCAAGCCAGCCAAGGTGATCGACTACCACGTGGACTGGGACATATCGGCCGCGGAGAAAGCCGGCTACGAGTACTTCATGCTCAAGGAGATCGCTGAGCAGCCGCACGCGATAGCCGACACCATGCTCGGCCGGGTCGGCCGCGACGGCCTGCTGACGCTGGACGAGATGCGCCTGTCCGACGACGAGCTCCGGGATGTCGACAAGATCATCATCGTGGCCTGCGGTACCGCCTATCACGCGGGCATGATCGCGAAATACGCCATCGAGCACTGGGCCAAGGTCCCCTGCGAGGTTGAGCTGGCCAGCGAGTTCCGGTACCGCGATCCCATCCTCACCAGGTCGACCCTGGTCATCGCGATATCCCAGTCCGGCGAGACGATGGACACCCTGATGGCTGTCCGGCATGCCCGCGAGCAGCGCTCGCGTGTCGTGGCGATCTGCAACGTGAACGGCTCGTCGATACCGCGGGAAAGCGACGCGGTCGTGTACACCCACGCCGGCCCCGAGGTTGCCGTCGCGTCCACGAAGGCCTTCTTGACCCAGCTGGTCGCCTGCTACCTGGTCGCGCTCTATCTGGCCCAGGTGCGGGGCACCATGTACGGCGACGAGGTCGCTGCGGTGATGGATCAGCTGCAGCTGATGCCGGCCGCGGTGGAGCGGATCCTGCAGGCGATGGCGCCTGTGCGCACCGTGGCCAGAGAACTGGCCGGCGAGCGCTGCGTGCTCTTCCTTGGTCGGCATGTCGGCTACCCCGTCGCCATGGAAGGCGCGCTGAAGCTGAAGGAACTCGCCTACATGCATGCCGAGGGGTTCGCGGCCGGCGAGCTCAAGCACGGGCCGATCGCGCTGATCGAAGAGGACCTGCCGGTCGTCGTGATTGTGCCCTCCCCGGATGGGCGCTCAGCGCTGCACGACAAGATCGTGTCGAACATCCAGGAGATCAGGGCCCGTGGCGCGCGGACGATCGTCATCGCCGATGAGGGCGACGACGTGGTGGCGCCCTACGCGGACACCCTGATCGAGGTGCCTGCCGTGCCGACGCTGATGCAGCCGCTGGTGACCACCGTGCCGCTGCAGGTGTTCGCCTGCGAGCTGGCCGCGGCCAAGGGCCATGACATCGACCAGCCGCGCAATCTAGCCAAGTCCGTCACCGTGGAATGAGCACCCGTCAGGCGGCGGGCCATTCCTCCTCACCCCGCCGCCCGTCGCCCTCACCCCGCCCCCGCCCGTCGCCCTCACCCCGCCCGTCGCCCTCACCCCGCCCCTGCCCGTCGGGCCCCATCCCGCCCCCGCCCGTCGCCCCCGCGCCATTTGCAGTTACGTTTGTCCACGCTCAAGAGTGGACAAACGTAACTGCAAATCGTTTTCCACAGGAATGCGGCGCCGGAGGCTTATCCACAGCGGGAGAAAACGGGCGGCTTCAACCGGGTGGGCTGGCCACGCTGGTCCGATGAGAGCCACAGCACGACGGCCTGATGATGACCTTCTGGTGCTTCAGCACGGGGTGTTGTCCAGGCCGCAAGCCATCAGCATGGGACTGACCGACAGCGCTATCACCGCCCGGCTGCGCCACGGCCACTGGCAACGGCTGCATCTCGGCGTTTACGCGACCTTCAGCGGCGACCCAGGGCGGCTCGCCTGGCTGTGGGCGGCCGTGCTGCGTGCCGGTCCCACCGCTGTGCTCAGTCACCATACGGCCGCCGAACTGCACGGGCTAACGGTGCAGCCAGCGCCGGTGATTCACGTAACGGTCCGAAGCGGCAACCGGGTCGCCGCGATCGATGGGGTTTCTCTGCATTATTCGCAACGTGCCCCGGAGGCGCGTCACCCGGTCTTGCTGCCGCCCAGGACCCGGATCGAGGAGACGGTGCTCGATCTGGCCGCGGCCAGCAGCCTGGACTCGGCTCTCAGCTGGACATTGCGTGCCTGCGGCAGCCGTCGTACCACACCGGACAAGATCAGCGCAGCCATGCTCGTGCGCAGCCGGGTGCGGTGGCGCAGCGAACTGTCCGAGGTGCTGGGCCTCGCTGCTGATGGTGTGCACTCCCTGCTCGAGTATCGCTACGTCAACCAGGTCGAGCGCCCGCACGAGCTGCCGCCGGGGCGACGGCAGCGCGCCGTCCGGAGGGCTGGCCGCCGCCAGTACCAGGACGTCGACTACGAGCCCTACGAGTTGATAGTGGAGCTTGACGGGCAGGCCGCGCATCCGGAGAGCCTTCGCTGGACCGATATCCGACGGGACAACGCGAACGCCGCGGCGGGGCAGGTCACCCTCCGGTACGGCTGGGCGGACGTGACCCAGCGACCGTGCCACGTCGCGGCCGAGGTCGGCGGTGCGCTCGCCCGGCGCGGCTGGGCTGGTGCCCCTCGCCGCTGCGGCCGGACGTGCAAGCTGCCGCAATGAGGCCGGCTCGCGGCGGACGGAGGCTGCGGGGGTGTCCAGAGTGAGGTCCGTGACCTGGACAGCGCATGGCCGCGGCCACATCCGCATGATCCGCGATCAACGCCGCGAGGCTGGCGGGCTGGGGCTCCGTGGTCAATGCCGCGAGGTTGTGGGGCCGGGGCTGCGCGATCAACGCCGCGAGGCTGGCGGGCTGGGGCTCCGTGGTCAATGCCGCGAGGTTGTGGGGCCGGGGCTGCGCGATCAACGCGGCGTGGTTGCCGGGCTGGGGCTCCGTGGTCAATGCCGTGAGGTTGCCGGGCTGGGCCTAGGACTCGCCGGCCGGCCCGGGTTCCACGCAGAACTCGTTGCCCTCGGGGTCTTGCATGACCGTATGCGCGGCGTCGTGCCGGACCGCGGTGGCGCCGAGGGCAGTCAGGCGCCGGACCTCATCAGCCATGGCGCCCGGCGCCCGCAGGTCGAAATGCATCCGGTTCTTTGCCGTCTTCGGCTCGGGCACCCGGGCGAACCACATGTTCGGCCCGCCCCAGCCCGCGGCTTCGACGTAGGCCCGCGCGGAGGTGGATTCCTCGTCGACATCCGAGCCGAGTGCGCTGGCCCAGAACCTCGCCTGGGCCAGCGCGTCGGTGCAGTCGAAGGTGACGGTCTTGATGAGAGCGGCCATGGCCGGACGCTAGACGCAGCGGCCGGCATCGGCAACGGGTTTCGGCGCGACGGGACCAAGCCGGGCCGCCGTGCCCGCAGGCCCGTCGTGGCAGGCTTAAGCCATGATCGTGGGAATCGGCGTGGACATCGCGGACATCTCCCGGGTGGAGGCCGCGCTCGAGCGGACGCCTGCCCTGGCATCCCGCCTGTTCGCTGAAAGCGAACGCAATGCGCCCGCGGCGTCGTTGGCCGGCTGCTTTGCCGCGAAGGAGGCGGTCGCCAAGGCGCTGGGGGGCCCGCCCGGCCTTCGGTGGACGGACGCCGTCATCGCCCATGACGAGCTTGGCAGGCCACTGCTGGAGGTCAGCGGCACCGTGCAGGACGCCGCCGCCCGGCTGGGAGTGCAGGCGTGGCACGTCTCGCTCAGCCACGATGGCGGGATCTGCGTGGCCATGGTGGTAGCCGAGGGGGCGCACCGATGAGGAACGCCCACGCTGTCGACGAGGTCAGGAAGGCCGAACGCGCCCTGATGGCCCGGCTGCCCGACGGCGCGCTGATGCAGCGGGCGGCGGCTGGCCTGGCCTCGGCGTGCGCGCGCCTGCTCGGGCAGGTATACGGCTCGCGGATCGTCGTCCTCGCCGGGACCGGGGACAACGGCGGCGACGCGCTCTACGCGGGCGCCCTGCTGGCCCGCCGCGGCGCGGTGGTGACCGCGATCAGCACCGGGCCGCGGGTCCACCAGGGCGGCGCGGCGGCACTGCGCGGCGCGGGCGGGCGGCTGATCGGCGCGGCGGACGCGGCGGTCACCGCAAGCGCGGCGGGCAACGCGGCGGGCCCGGCAAACGCGGCGGGCCCGGCAAGCGCGACGGGCACGGCAAACGCGGCGGACAGGGCAAACGCGGCGGACAGGGCAAACGCGGCGGACAGGGCAAACGCGGCGGGCCCGGCAAGCGCGGCGGGCCCGGCAAGCGCGGCGGACAGGGCAAGCGCGGCGGGCCCGGCAAGCGCGGCGGACAAGGCAAGCGCGACGGACAAGGCAAGCGCGACGGACAAGGCAAGCGCGACGGACAGGGCAAGCGCGGCAGGCACCGCAAACGCGGCAGGCACGGCAGGCACGGCGGGCAGGACCGGCCCGGGCGCCGGGGCCGCCGCGGGCAACGACCGCGTGGCCGGCCTTATCGACAACGCTGACCTGGTGGTCGATGGCATGCTCGGCATCGGCGGGCGCGGCGGGCTGCGGGAGCCGGCCGCGGCACTGGCCGCGCGGGCCGCGGCCGCCAGCGCGCTGGTCGTCGCGGTCGACCTGCCGAGCGGGATCGACGCTGACACCGGCGAGGTGCACGGCGCGGCGGTCCGGGCCGATGCGACCGTGACGTTCGGCACCTGGAAGCCCGGGCTGCTCATCGACCCGGGCGCGACGCACGCGGGCGCGGCCGAGCTGATCGACATCGGGCTGGCGCCCTTCCTCGGCCCGCCTGACGTTGCCGCGCTGCAGGCGGCGGACGTCGCCGCGCTGCTGCCGCGGCCGACCGCGGAAACCGACAAGTACCGGCGGGGCGTGCTCGGGATCCTGGCCGGCAGCAGCAGGTTCACCGGCGCCGCCAACCTGGCCGTTGGCGGTGCCGTGCGCGGCGGCGCCGGGATGGTGCGGCTGGTCACGGCCGAGGCGGCCGCGTCCGTCGTGCGCCAGCACTGGCCGGAGGCCGTGCTGACCGTCGTCGGCGCCGAGGTGCCCGCGGAGCGGGCAGTTGCCGGGGCAGGGCAGGTCCAGGCATGGGTGGCAGGCCCCGGATTTGGAACGGATCCTTCGGCGGCAGCTCAGCTGGGCGACGTGCTGTCGACCAGCCTCCCCGTCCTGGTGGACGCGGATGGCATCACCATCCTCGCTGACCACCCGGAGCTGCTGCCGCGCCCGGCGCCGACGCTGATCACGCCGCACGCCGGCGAGCTGGCCAGGCTGCTGCACTGCGACCGGGCGGCGGTGGAGGCCAGGCGCCTGGAGCATGCCAGCAGGGCCGCTGCCGAGCTGGGCGTGACCGTGCTGCTCAAGGGTTCGACCACAGTGATCGCCAGCGCCTCGGGGAGCCCGCCGGTGCTGGTCAACGCCACCGGCACCGGCTGGCTCGCGACCGCAGGATCCGGGGACGTGCTGTCCGGGCTAGCCGGGTCGCTGCTCGCGCAGGGCCTGGCACCGCCGAAGGCGGCGGCCGTCGGCGCGTACCTGCACGGGATGGCCGCGCGGCTGGCGGCGGCAGGCGCCTCCGGGACGCGGGGGGCGGCGGGCGGCAGCCGCCCGGTGTCGGAGGGCGCACCTATCGGTGCCGCCGACCTGATCGAGGCGTTGCCCGCGGCCATCCGCCTGGTCGCCGCGGCGACGGGCTGATCGCCCGGCCGGTGGTCTTTACTCCTCGGCACGCCCGCCGAGGTGCTTGGCCAGGAACCGCTCGGCCGCGGCATAGAAACGCAGCCGGTTCTCCGGCTTGGCGAAGCCGTGGCCCTCGTCGGGGAAGAGCATGTACTCGTGGTCGATCCCGGCCGCCTTGAGCGCGGCGACGATCTGTTCCGACTCGGCCTGCTTCACCCGGGGGTCGTTGGCTCCCTGGGCGATGAGCAGCGGAATGCTGATGTTGTCCGCACGCGACAGCGGTGACCGGGACCAGAGGAAGTCGGCGTCCTTCGCCGGGTCGCCAAGCCGCCGGTGGAACTGGGAGATCATCGGAGCCCAGTACGGCGGGACCGTCTCGATCAGGGTCTTCAGGTTGGAGGGGCCGACGATATCGACGGCGCAGCGGAACAGTTCCGGGGTGAACGCCGCCCCGACCAGGGCGGCATAGCCGCCGTAGGAGCCGCCATAGATCGCTATCCGGGCGGGATCGGCCCAGCCCTGGCCGGTGATATGCGCGATCGCGTCCACCAGGTCGTCGTGCATCCGGCCGCCCCACTCCCGGTCGCCGGCGTTGACGAACGCCTTGCCGTACCCGGTCGAGCCGCGATAGTTCACCTGGATGCACAGGTAGCCGCGGTTGGCCAGCCACTGCGCCTCGGGATCGAAGCCCCAGGCGTCGCGCGCCCAGGGGCCGCCGTGCACGTTGAGCACCGTCGGCAGCCCTTCCCGGCCGGCGCCGGGCGGGAAGCTGGCATAGCCGTGGATGGTGAGGCCGTCCCTGGCGGTGAAGGAGAAAGGCTCCATCGGGGCCAGCTCGTAGCGGGCGAGCTCGGGACGGGTCTCGAACAGGAACCGCCCCGTGCGGGTCTCCCGGTCGTAGCTGAAGAACGGGACCGCGCCGGTGTCGGTGGTGAACCGGATCAGCCAGGTCGCGTCCGTGTCGTCAGCGTCGTCGAACGACGGATCGCCCGGGTGCAGGGCGCGGATCGCCGCCAGGTCGTCAGCCACGTCAGGGTCGAGGACGCGGTACTCGGACCGGTCCTTGAGGAAGGTGACGATCTGCGGCTCACGGGTGTCCGGGTGCAGCCTGATGCCGGTGACGTCCGCCTCCGGATCCTCGGCGAGCACCTCGGCGTCGCCCGTCGCCAGGTTCAGGCGGACCAGCCGGCCGGTGTTCGTCCCGACCGAGCTCATCACCAGCATCGACGTGCCGTCCTCGCTGAACGCGACCGGCCCGCTGGTCAGCGCGTCCTCCGCGTCGATGGACAGCAGCGACCGCCACTCGTCGCCGTCGCCGCCGCGGACCATGAGCACGAGGCCGCCATCGGGCTGCGGCGCGACCCCGGCGCGCACCACCAGCTGGCTGTCCGCGACCCAGCCGACGAATCCGGGGTTCTCCACCTCCTTCGTCAGCTCGCCGGTGGTGAGATCGAGCCGGTAGACGTCATGCAGCTGCGGGTTGTCCCTGTTCAGCCCGACCAGGATCTCCGTCGGGAACTTCTTCTCCCCGGCGATGAGCTGAGTCTGGACATTGTCGAAGGGGGTAAGGTCGCGCCGCTGCATCGTCGCGAGGTCGACATCGTGCAGACGCCAGTTCTCGTCGCCGCCGGTGTCCTGCAGGTACAGCAGATGCCGGCCGTCATGCGCCCAGGCGAACATCCGGATGCCGCGATCGGAGTCATCGGTCACGACGCGCGCGGCGGACCAGTCGATGCCCTCGCCCTGTCCCGTGCCCGCCGGCGCGACCCAGACGTTCAGCACCCCGTCACTGGGCGCGATCCAGGCCAGCTGCGTCCCGTCGGGGGAGATCCGGGGGCTGATCCGCTCAGGATTGCCGAAAAGTACCTGCCGTGGAATGAGTTCGACCATGTCCCGTGCTTATCACGTCCGGACAAGAGGTGCAGATCCGGCCGGGGCGGATCGCCGCCTGGCATGCTGAGCTGCTGGCACACTGGGACGTCATGGACGGTCATCCGGAAGCACTCATCGATCTGGGCGCGATCAAGGAGAATGTCGCGGCGCTCCGCCGGCACGTCGGCGGCCCGCAGCTGATGGCTGTGGTCAAAGCCGACGGCTACGGCCACGGAATGGTTCAGACCGCGATGGCGGCGGTGGCCGGCGGCGCGGACTGGCTCGGCGTTGTGCAGACCGGCGACGCGCTGGCGCTGCGGCGGGCCGGCCTCACGGTTCCCGTGCTGTGCCTGCTCGCCGCGCCGGACGCCCCGCACGAGGAAGCCGTCCGCCGGGGCATTGACCTGTCCGCCGGGTCTGTCGCGGTGGTCGGCCAGATCGCGGCCGCGGCGCAGCGGGCAGGCCGCCCGGCGCGCCTGCATCTGAAGGCGGACACCGGCATGTCCAGGGGCGGCGCGACCGCCGAGGACTGGCCCGCCCTGGTATCGGCCGCACTGGCCGCCGAGGCCGCCGGGCAGGTCCGGGTCACCGGGATCTGGTCGCACCTCGCCTGCGCGGACGTTCCCGGGCACCCCTCGATCGACGGGCAGCTGGCGGCGTTCCGCAGCGCCGTTGAGGTGGCCGAGCGGGCCGGTGCCCGGCCTGAGGTGCGTCACCTGGCCAACACCCCGGCAACCCTGACGCTGCCAGACACGTGGTTCGACCTGGTCCGGCCCGGCGGCGCCGTGGTCGGCCTGTCCACCCTGCCCGGCGACCTGCCGGACTGGCTGCGCCCGGCCATGACGCTGCGGGCCAGGCTGGTCCTGGTCAAGCAGGTGCCCCCGGGCACCGGGGTGTCGTACGGGCTGCACCATGTGACGGCCGGGCGGAGCACGCTCGGCCTGGTTCCGCTCGGCTACGCCGAGGGAGTACCGAGGAACGCCTCCGGCGTGGCGCAGGTGCAGGTCCGCGGGCGGCGGTGGGCGATCGCCGGCACCGTCTGCATGAACCAGTTCGTGCTCGACTTCGGCGACGCCGTGGTGTCGGCCGGGGACGAGGTGGTGCTGTTCGGCCCCGGGGACTCCGGCGAGCCCACCGCCCAGCAGTGGGCGGATGCGCTCGGCACGCTCTCCTATGAGATCGTGACGAGGTTCGCCGGCCGGGTACCCAGAAGCTACTCTGGAGTAACCGATGCGCAGGAGCTGGCGGCGTCGCCCGGCGTGATTTCGTAACGGGAGGTCAGATGCCCAGGTGGTGGCGGATCACCGGCGCTGCCGGCCTGGTCGTCGGTGCCGTGGCCGCCGGGACTGGCGTCATCATCGCGGCCGAGCGGATAGCGGTCGGCCGTCAGCGGCTGGAGCCGGATCCGGAGGCGGCGGAGCCGCTCGGCGAACTGCGCGGCAATGCGCTCGCCGTGCTCGCCGACGACGGCGTGCCCCTGCATGTAGAGATCAACGGGCCGGACGACGCGCCCGCCACGGTCATCTTCTGCCACGGCTACACGCTGAACCAGGATTGCTGGCACTACCAGCGCAGGGACCTGCAGGGCATCGGCCGGCTGGTGTTCTGGGACCAGCGCGGTCACGGCAGATCCGGCAGGTCACTCCCGGAGCATTCCAGCATCGACCAGCTCGGCACCGACCTGCACACGGTGCTCAGGGCCGTTGCCCCAGGCCGTGGCCCGGTCGTGCTCGCCGGCCACTCCATGGGCGGCATGACGATCATGGCGCTCGCTGACCAGTACCCCGGCCTGTTCGGAACCAAGGTCATCGGGGTAGTCCTCATCGCCACCGCGGCCAGCGGCGTCGACCCCACCGGGTGGCTACCCGGGCCGCTGCGGCCGCTGGCGCGGCCGGCGGCCGCGCCAGTGCTGCGCGGCGTCGCCAAGGGCAGGCTGGCCGCGCTGGTCGAGCGGAGCCGTCAGGCCGCCGGTGACCTGGCATTCCTCGGCACCAAGTACATCGGCTTCGGCGACGGCAGGACGAGCCCGGCGCTGGTGGACTTCCTTGAGCGGATGATTCGCGCCACGCCCGTGAACGTCGTCGCTGATTTCTTCCTCGCGCTGCGTGATCACGACAAGGAAGCCGTACAGGGCGTGCTCGGCCGCGTGCCGGTCACCGTGGTGGCGGGGGGCAGCGATCGCCTTGTGCCCGCCTCGCTGACCGAGCGGCTGGCCGCCGAAATACCCGGCGCGCGGCTCATTCGGCTGCCCGGGGCGGGCCACCTCGTCATTCTCGAGCGGCCAGGCGAGGTCAACGAGGCGATCACCAGCCTGGTCGCCGAGGCGGTGGCCGGCGGCTCCGCGAACGGGCGGTCGCGCGGCCGGCGGGCCAGCCGTTGACCCGGACCGGCGAGCCAGCGCCGCGCCTGCTGGCGGAGATCTGCGTCCCGACGGCGGCACGGATGCGCTGGCTGGGCCGCCGGCTGGCCGCGCTGCTGCGCTCCGGCGACCTGATCGTGCTCAACGGGCAGCTGGGCGCCGGGAAGACCACGCTGGTCCAGGGCATCGGCGACGGGCTCGATGTGCGCGGCCCGGTAACCTCGCCCACGTTCGTGATCGCCCGGACCCACCCCGCGCTGCGCGGCGGCCCCGCCCTCGTGCACGTGGACGCCTACCGGCTGAGCAGCCCGGCCGAGGTGGACGACCTGGACCTGGACGCGGACCTGGACAGCTCAGTCACCGTGGTGGAGTGGGGCGGCGGGCTTGCCGAGGGGCTCGCGCCGAGCTGGCTGGAGGTCACGATCAGCCTGCCCAGGCATGCGACCGCTGGCCGGGCCGGCGACGGTGCGCCGGGCAATGCTGGCAGCGAGCCGGGCGATGATGACGGCGCCCCGGCCAAGGCAACCGGGGGTGCCTCGGGTGCGGAGGCCGTGCTGGCTGCGGGGGGTATCTCGGGCGCGGGTAACGGGCTTCCTGCCCGCGGCGGCTCGGATGCAGGTCCGGGGCTGACGGCCGGGGGTTTCTCCGATCCCGACGACGAGCCGCGGGCGGTGCGGCTGACCGGCCGGGGCGCGCGATGGTCCGCAGCGGCCGAATCCGTCCATCTCGCCCTATTGGGCGCAGCGGAGGTTCTATAGTTCCGATCTG
>Ga0137367_10001861_pt1 | contig 16742 bp, 18 predicted proteins | sample SagtaG_14_FD_104939 | JGI IMG/M metagenome (GOLD analysis project Ga0137367, IMG submission 104939) | Vadose zone soil microbial communities from Sagehorn Ranch, Mendocino, California, USA - Sage1_L_80_16 metaG | ecosystem: Environmental > Terrestrial > Soil > Vadose zone | place: USA... | reverse complement strand
CTCGCGAGACGCGGTGGGAGCTCGCCGCCGAGGCCTTCTCCCACACCGCGGCGTACGACGCGGCGGTGGCGGGATGGTTCGCCGCGCAGGAGGAAGCCCTGCCGAGATTCATTGGCCTCGCCCTTCGCAAGATCGAGGACCTCCGGTACGGCGAGAATCCCCATCAGCGCGGCGCCCTGTACGAGGAGCTGGCCGGGCCGGGTCCGCTCGCGGGTGCCCGCGTCCTGCTCGAGGGCAAGGAGATGTCGTTCAACAACTGGCTCGACGTGCATGCCGCGCACTCGCTCGCGACCGCGCTGCCATCCCCAGCGGCGGTCATCGTGAAGCACAACAACCCAAGCGGCGCGGCGGTCTCCGCCTCGCTGGCGACGGCATACGAGCGGGCCTTCGAGTGCGACACGGTGTCCGCCTTCGGCGGCATCGTGGCCTTCAACCAGGAGGCTGGGGAGGAGGCCGCCAGTGCCATGGGGGAAGTGTTCACCGAAGTGGTCGTGGCTCCGGGGTTCACCGACGCCGCGCTCGACGCGTTCGGCGCTCGGAAGAACCTCCGCGTCGTGCAGGTGCCGGAGCCGACCGACGGCGGCCTCGACATCCGGCCCCTTCCCGGAGGGGCGCTCGTCCAGGACCGTGATGTGGCGAACGAGACCCGGGACGGGATGGAGGTCGTCTCCGCCCGAGAGCCCAGCCGGGATGAGTGGCGAGACCTCGCGATCGCCTGGATCGTTGCGGCGCACGTGAAATCGAACGCCATCGTGTTCGCCAAGGATGGGGCGACCGTCGGGATCGGCGCCGGACAGATGTCGCGGGTCGACGCGTCATGGATCGCCGTTCGAAAGGCCGGGGACCGGGCCAAGGGCGCGGCGATGGCGAGCGACGCGTTCTTCCCGTTCCCCGACGCCATCGAGGTGGCCGCCGAGGCCGGGGTGACGGCGGTGATCCATCCGGGAGGGTCGATGCGGGACGAAGATGTGCTGGCGGCGGCGGAGGCGCGTGGCATCGCGGTCGTCGTCACCGGCCGCCGGCACTTCCGGCACTGACCGAGTCGGCCTCCCGTTTTCGCTCTGTGAGGGCCCCAGTAGGATGCCCGCCGTGACGGCGTCGATCATCGACGGCAGGGCCATCGCCGGCCAGATCCGATCCGAGGTTGCGCAGCGGGTCATGGCCCTCGTGGACGACGGCGTGCAACCGGGCTTGGCCGCGGTGCTGGTGGGCGAAGACGAGGCCTCCCACATCTACGTTGCCACGAAGCAGAAGGCCTGCGCGGACGTGGGGATCCGCTCCGAGCAGGTCAACCTCCCGGCCTTCGTGACGGAAGGGGAGTTGCTTGCCGCTATCCGGCGGCTGAACCGAGACCCCCAGATCCACGGCGTGATCGTGCAGCTGCCCCTTCCCCGGCACATCTCCGAGCTCCGAGCCCAGTCGGCGATCGATCCGTCCAAGGACGTCGATGGGCTCCATCCCATGAACGTGGGGCTCATGGTCCGAGGGGAGCCGGCCTTCCCGCCGGCGACGCCCTACGGGATCGTCGAGCTCCTGCTGCGCTCCGGTGTCCAGCTTGACGGCGCCGAGGTCGTGGTCGTGGGCTACGGGGAACTGGTGGGAGCTCCGCTGTCGATCATGCTGGCGCAGGACTCCATCCGGGGAAACGCCACCGTCACTATCAGCCACGTCAGGACCCGCAACCTCGCAACCCACACCCGGCGGGCGGACATCCTCGTCGCGGCTGCTGGCGTCCCGCGACTGATCACCGCCGACATGGTGAAACCGGGCGCGGTCGTCGTGGACGTGGGGGTCCATCGAACCGACGACGGGCTCGTAGGGGACGTTCGGTTCGACGAGGTCAGGGAGGTGGCGGGGATGATCACGCCGGTACCCGGTGGCGTGGGTCCGATGACCGTTGCCATGCTGCTCGTGAACACCGTGACCGCCGCCGAGCACCTGACCGAGAAGCGTTGAGCGGGACGCCGAGTCGCCTGGGGCGGATCCTGCGCTCGGGCCGGTTCTGCGTGACGGCCGAGGTCGTTCCCCCGCGCTCCGCGGATCCGGCCTCCGTCACCGCCCAGGCACGGGAGCTCGTCGGGTACGCCGACGCCGTCAACGTCACCGACAATCCGGCATCTGCCGCCCATATGGCGCCGCTGGCCGGCGTGGCGGTCGTCGCCGACGCGGGCGTCGAGCCCATCCTCCAGCTCACGTGCCGGGATCGGAACCGGCTGGCCCTGACGGCCGACCTGCTCGGGGGATGGGCCCTGGGCGCGCGAGGGGTCCTGTGCCTGTCGGGCGACCCCGTGACTCGGGGGGACCATCCCGACGCGAAGGAGGTCTACGACCTCACGGTGCTCGACCTCGTTCGTCTGGCGGCCGGCCTTCGTGACGAGGGGCGGCTGCTGTCCGGAGCGACGATCGAGGGCGCGCCCCGCTATCTGATCGGTGTGGCCGACCTGCCGCTCGCGGACGGTTACGACCCGGCACGCCTGGAGGCGAAGATCGACGCGGGCGCCGACTTCGTGCAGACCCAGATCGTCTATGACGTCGATGCCTTCGCCGCGTGGTCGGATGCGGCGAGATCCCGCGGCGTGTTCGACCAGGTGGCGGTCATCGCCGGGGTAGCCCCCCTTCGGAGCGCCAGGCAGGCCCGACTGGTGGCGTCGCTGCCGGGCGTGAACGTGCCGGCCGACGTTCTCCGCGTGCTGGAGGTGGCCGGCCCCGATGCAGAGGAGGAGGGCACCCGCCTGGCCATCGGCATCGTGAACGGAATACGGGAGATCCAGGGGCTGGCGGGCGTCCACCTCATGGGCCTGGGACAGGAGGCGGCGGTCCGCCGGGTGGTCGAAGGAGCCGGACTGCTCCCGCGTCCGGTCGCGGCCCTCTAGACTCCTCGAAAACGGGGACGGGGGAGGAAGCCATGGCGGAGATCGTCACGATCGAGGGGAACCAGTACGTGAAGCGGAACCCGCTCGGAGTGCTGGGACTCACGTTGATCACGCTGGGGATCTACGGGCTCTACTGGTACTACAAGGCCAACGAGGAGATCAAGAATTTCACCAAGGACGAGACGATCAGCCCGGTACGATCGCTCATGGCGTTCATCTTCGGGTGGCTCATCATCGTCCCGCCGTTCATCGCCGCATACAACACAGCGAAGCACGTTCAGGAGATGGAACAGCGGGCGGGTGTCCAGCAACAGATCGAGCCCGCGTTGGCGGTCATCTTCTTGATCGTCATCTCGATCGTGATCGGCCTCTACGTGCAGGAGCATCTGAACCGGGTGTGGGACAAGGCAGCGGGCCGGCAGGCGCCGGTCGCGCCCCCCATGCCGCCTCAGCCGCCGGCCATGCCTCTTGCGTAGGGTTGCCCCGGCCAACGCCTCCAGCTCAGCCGCGGTGTTCGATTGGGACGTACACCTGGTCCCGTGGTCCCACGTACTCGGACTCCGGGCGGATCAGGCGGTTGTCCGCGTACTGCTCGCGGACGTGCGCGGTCCATCCGACCATGCGGGCCAGGGCGAACACCGGCGTCATGAGGTCGGTGGGGATGTCGAGGTAGCGGTACACGCTGGCCGCGAAGAAGTCCACGTTCGCGTGGAGTCCCTTCTCTTGTCCCACAACGCGCTCGATCTCGGCCGAGATGTCAAACCAGCGGGTGTCGCCCTTTCGCTCACCGAGCTCCTGTGAGAGCCGGCGAAGATGGGTGGCTCGAGGATCCTCGGTCTTGTAGACCCGGTGCCCGAACCCCATGATCCGCTCCCGCCGGCCGAGCCTGTCCTTGATGTAGCGCTCGGCGTTGGCCGGGTCGCCCACCTCCTCCAGCATCTTCATGGCCTCCTCGTTGGCACCGCCGTGGAGCGGGCCCTTGAGAGCGGCGATGGCCCCGGTGATCGCGGAGAACATGTCGGACAGGGTCGAGGCGATCACACGGGCGGTGAACGTAGAGGCATTCATGGTGTGGTCCGCGTAGAGGATCAGCGTGGTGTCGAGCGCTGCGGCGTCGGGCTGCTCCGGTTCGTCTCCGGAGAGCATGTACAGGAAGTTCGCCGCATGCGGGAGCTTGGGATGCGGCGGCACCACCACCTCACCGGTTCGCATCCGGTGGTACATCGCCAGCAGCGTCGGCGTTTTCGCGATGAGGCGAACGGCCTTGCGCTCGTTCGCCTCGGCGCTGTTATCCCACCCATCGGGGTCGTACGCCGAGGCGGCCGAGACGCCGGTCCGAAGCATCGACATCGGCGAGGTCTGCTCGGCCAGGGTCGGCATCAATCCCTCGAGGAACGGCGAAACCTCTCGCTCAGAGACCAGTCGCTCGAAAAGCTCGTCGAGCTCGGGCTCGGTTGGGAGCCGGAGGTTATGCAGAAGGTACGTGACCTCCTCGAAGGTCGAGTTGGTCGCCAAATCGTGGATGTCGTAGCCCACGTACCACAGCCGGCCCTGCCTGCCGTCGACGTCGGACAGCCTGGTCGACGCGGCGATGACCTCTTCCAATCCCCTCTGCGGCACCCGCCCCGCCTCCATCCTGAACAGTGGTTCGAAACCACCTCTCAACAAGGGTACCGCGCGGCACCCGCCGCGCAGCCACCCGCCGTCACGAGGACGCCTCGGCGGATGCGCTGACAGAATGGGGCCCGACGTGGGCGAGGGGCTGGCCGACAACCTTCGAAGGAGCTGAGCATGGCGACGTACCGCGTGACGCTCATCCCGGGAGACGGCGTCGGCCCCGAGCTGACGGAGGCCACCCGCCGGGTCCTGGAGGCGACCGGGGTCGGGTTCGACTGGGACGTCCAGGACGCCGGGGCCGACGTCGTGGAACGGTACGGCACGCCCCTTCCCGACCCCGTCCTGGACTCGATCCGGCGCAACCGGGTGGCCATCAAGGGCCCCATCACCACCCCGGTTGGCAGCGGCTTTCGGAGCGTGAACGTGGCCCTTCGAAAGGAGCTCGACCTCTACGCGTGCCTCCGGCCGTGCAAGTGGTACCGGGGCGTGCGATCCCGGTACGAGGACGTGGACGTCGTCATCGTCCGGGAGAACACGGAGGACCTGTACGCGGGGATCGAGTTCGAGGAGGGCTCGCGCGGAGCAAGGGAGCTGATCGAGTTCATCGCCGAGAAGACCGGGAAGCGCATTCGCGACGACGCCGGCATCTCGATCAAGCCGATCTCGGCGTGGGGGACCGAGCGGATCGTCCGATTCGCCTTCGACTACGCCAGGAGCTATGGCCGCACGAAGGTCACGGCGGTTCACAAGGCGAACATCATGAAGTTCACCGACGGGCTGTTCCTGGAGACCGCCCGACGGGTGGCGGAGACCTACGCCGACATCGGCTTCGAGGACCGGATCGTCGACAATCTCACGATGCAACTGGTCCAGCGGCCCGAGGAGTACGACGTCCTCGTCCTTCCGAACCTGTACGGCGACATCGTCTCGGACTTGTGCGCCGGCCTCATCGGCGGCCTCGGCGTGGCGCCGGGCGCGAACATCGGGGACGAGGCGGCGGTGTTCGAGGCGACCCACGGGAGCGCTCCGAAGTACAAGGGGATGAACAAGGTGAACCCCATGGCCATGATGCTGTCCGGCGTCCTGATGTTGCGGCATCTGGGGGAGACCGAAGCCGCGGACCGGCTGGAGTCAGCGATCGCGGCCGTGATCGCCGAAGGGAAGTCGGTCACCTATGACATGAAGCCGAGCCGCGACGACCCGACCGCCGTTGGCACGTCCCAGGTCGCCGATGCGGTCATCGAGAAACTTCAGGCCTGACATGCGGGTGACCATCGTGGGGAGCGGGTTCGTGGGCCAGGCCACCGCGATGAGGGTGGTAGAGAAGGGGCTGGCCGAGGTGGTCCTGATCGACATCGTCGAAGGGTTGCCGCAGGGACTGGCCCTCGACATCAGGGAGTCCTCGCCGATCGAGGGGTTCGAGCCGAACGTCACCGGGACGAATGACTACGCCGACACCGCGGGATCGGACGTGGTGGTCATCACGGCTGGGTTCCCCAGGCAGCCGGGCATGAGCCGTCTGGATCTCCTGGGCAAGAACGCGGCGGTGGTCCGCGACGTGGTGGAGAACGTGGTGCCGGGGTCACCACATGCCGTGATCGTCGTGGTGACCAACCCGCTCGACGAGATGACGTTCCTGGCATCGGAGGTCTCGGGGTTCCCCAAGCGGCGCGTCGTGGGGATGGCCGGTGTGCTCGATTCGGCGCGGCTGCGGTACTTCATCGCGGAGGAGCTCGGGGTGTCGCCGACCGCAGTCGAGGCTTTGACGCTCGGCTCGCATGGCGAGTCGATGGTGCCCTTGCCTCGCCACGCCACGGTGACCGGCAAGCCGCTTACCGAGCTGGTAGATGAGACGACGTTGGAGCGGCTGTATCGGCGCACCCGCGACGCCGGAGCCGAGATCGTCGCGCTCCTGAAGAAGGGGAGCGCATACTACGCGCCCTCCGCCGCAATCACCAGGATGGTCCGCGCCATCGCCACGCGGGAGCGCGATGTGCTCCCCGCGTGCGCATGGTGCGAGGGGCAGTACGGGATCCGGGACGTCTACGTCGGCGTTCCCGTCCGCCTGTCTCCCTCGGGCGTCGAGGAGATCGTGGAGCTCGACCTGAACGAGGACGAGGTGGGGGCGCTTCGCTCGGCTGCCGAAGGCATCCGCGCGAAGTGCGCGGACCTGGCGCAGCTCTAACCCTCGTGCCGTGAAGGGCCGCCCATCTCGAAACCCCTCGGCATGGTTCATGGTTGGATTGCAGTGGACGTCAGGGCGGTGGTCCCCTCAGGACCGGACGCCGTCGCCGCGGCCTTCCATTTTCCGCTCCGCGCGCGGGCCCGAGGCACGAGCCGCCCAGGCAACACTGAGGGCCCCGCCCGATGCCCCCAGCAATCCCCCCACCACCACCATGAAGAGCCCACGCTGCAACGACACGTGGAACCGCTGCTCGTAGATGGTTGCGAGGCGAGACCGGACGTCCTCGTAGGGAAGGTGGAGCTCGGTTGCGAGCTCCCGGGCGATCCGGTCCCGTTGGCCGGGCGAGGTGAACCTGGCGTCGCCGCGTACGGCGTCGGCGGCGGCGATCGCCGCCGCCGACAGCCCCACCCCGACGAGGGTCACCGCTGCGGACGCGGCGAGCCGCCGGGGTGGCCATCAGCCGCATGGTCACCATCCCCACCAGCACCACGACGCCGATCCCCAGCGCGGCGATGCCCTCCCACAGGTCCGTCCCTCGGATGGGCGTGTCGAAGGGCGGCACCTTCGCCCAGGGCAAGAGGGACCCGAGCGAGATCATCAGCCCTCCCGTCGTGAGGGTGAGGAACCCGGTCAGCCGGAGCATCGAGGGGCGGGCAGTCGAGACGATCTCGCGGGTCATGTCGGCCGCAGTGTGGCATCCGCTTCGAACGCGTGGAAGCACGTGGGCGTAGGATCCAAGAGTGGCGAAGTTCTTCCAGTTGGCGGCGGAACACACCCGAAATTTCTTCACGAACTGGAGGGAGTACGACGGCCCCCTCGGAACCAAGGTTGCGCTCACGTTCCGGAACCGATTCAGGGCGACCCTCTCCAGGGCGCAATGCTGTGGGCACCCGGGCGAGCCGGGCTGCTGACAGGCGGAGCGAGCGGGCCCCGGTCCGGGGCCCGGGGAGCACCACGGATCGGGCTGAAACGCGCTACCGCTTCGCTCGGCCCTTCGTCCCCGCCGTGTCCTTCGACGTGCCGCGCTTTGCAACCGACCTCTTCGCGGTGGTCTTGGTCGGCGTTGCAGCACGCGGTTTGGCCCTCGCCACTCCGACGCCGGCCACGATCCTGGCAGAACCACCGCTCGGGCTGAACACCGATTCGTGGCCATCGCTCCACCGGACGCGGTAGCGGATCCCCACCTCTCCCTGGATGACCTCCAGGATCTCGCCCTCCCTGGTGGGTTGGCCTACGGCCTCGGACTCGACCTCGATCCGTTCTCCAGGCTTCCCGCTCATCGGCGTACCTCCATCGTCAGTGGCTTGACGCTTCGATGCGCTGCCGTCAACCGGAGACTACTCCTCACCGTCCTGATGTTGCAGCGCGCCGGCCACGGCCTCGGCCACCTCGATCGTTGACGCCGTCCCCCCGAGATCCGGGGTCCTGATAGCTCCGTCCGAAAGGACCCGGTCCACGGCCTGCTCGATCGACCGAGCCGCAGCCGCTTCCCCCAGGTGCCGCAGGAGCATCGCACCCGAGAGGATCATGCCCACCGGGTTCGCCCGGCCGGCTCCGGCGATGTCCGGGGCGCTTCCGTGCACCGGCTCGAACACCGCGTACTCCCAGCCGAGGTTGGCCCCCGCCGCCAGGCCCAGCCCGCCCACCAGGCCGGCGCACAGGTCGGAGAGGATGTCGCCGTACAGGTTCGGCAACAGCAGCAGGTCGAAGTCCTCGGGGGACCGGGTCAGCCGCATCGAGAGGTGATCGATCTGCATCTCCTGCGATTGAACATCCACCTTCCCTTCCGCCTCCTCTAGGAAGATCCGCAGGAAGAGCCCATCGGAGAACAGCATGATGTTCGCCTTGTGGCCGAGTGTGATCGACGTCCTGCCCTGCGCGCGGGCGAACTCGAAGGCGAAGCGCACGATCCGCCGGGCCCCGGTCACGGAGATGGGCTTCACGGTGACCCCGGCGTCTTCGCGGATCTCGTGACCGAGCTCGTGGAGCTTCCGCCGGAGCTCCTCGGTCTCAGGGGCTCCGCGCTCGAACTCGATGCCGGCGTACAGGTCCTCGGTGTTCTCCCTGATGACGACGAGGTCGACACCGGGATAGCGCGTGGGGACGCCGGGGAGCGACCGGGACGGGCGGACCGCCGCGAACAGGTCCAGTTCGTGGCGCAGGGCCACGTTCACGCTTCGAAAGCCCGCGCCGACCGGCGTGGTGATCGGTCCCTTGAGCGCCACCCTCGTTCGGCGGATGGATTCCAGGACCCGTGATGGGAGCGGCGCGCCCTCGCGCGCGACTGCGCGCTCGCCAGCCTCCTGGACCACCCACTCCAGCTCGATCCCGGTGGCGTCGAGCACGCGCCGGGTGGCCTCGGAGACCTCCGGGCCGATGCCGTCGCCGGGAATGAGGGTCACGAGGTGCGCCACGGCCCGTCGCTAGAACCGCTCGAACAGGATCGACCGCTTGACCTCCTGGATGGCCTTCGTCACCTCGATGCCGCGGGGACAGGCCTCCGTGCAGTTGAAGGTGGTCCGGCACCGGAACACGCCCGTGCGCTCGGCCAGGATTCGGAGTCGGTCATCGGCGCCGTGGTCACGGGAGTCGTAGATGAACCGGTGGGCGTTCACGATGGCCGCCGGGCCGACGTACTCCTCGTCTCCCCAAAAGATGGGGCACGACGTGGTGCACGCGGCGCACAGGATGCACTTGGTCGTGTCATCGAACCGGTGGCGCTCCTCCGGCGTCTGGAGGCGCTCCCGGTCGGGCTCGCCCTCGTCGTTGATGAGAAAGGGAAGGATCGAACGGTAGCCGGCGAAGAACGGCTCCATGTCGACGATGAGGTCCTTCAGGACCGGCAGGCCCCGGATGGGCTCCACCGTCGCCTTCGGCAGGACATCCTTCACCAGGACCTTGCACGCCAGGCGGTTCTTGCCGTTGATCATCATGGCGTCGGAGCCGCAGATCCCGTGGGCGCACGAACGCCGCAGGGCGAGCGTCCCGTCCTGGTACCACTTCACCTGGTGTAGCGCATCGAGGAGCCGGTCGTTGGGCTCGGTGTCGATCGTGAACTCGTCCCACCAGGAGTCCGTGCGGACGTCGGGGTTGTACCGCCGGATCCTGAGGGCCAGGGTGACCTTGCTCCCGGCGCCCACTTGCCGACCGTCGGAGTCGTCGAGCACGTCGCCCAGCGGTTCCTCGGTCATCAGTACTTCCGCTCCATGGGAACGTAGGGGCCGAGCTTCACGTCCTTGAACTCCAGGCGAACGCTCCCGTCCGGCCCTCGATAGGCGAGGGAATGCTTCAGCCAGTGCTCGTCGTCGCGCAGGGGGTGGTCCTCGCGGTAGTGGGCGCCGCGGGTCTCGTCGCGCCCCAAGGCTGCAGCCACCGTGGCCTCCGCGCAATCCAGGAGGAACCCGAGCTCGACGGCTTCCATCAACTCGGTGTTGTAGGTCCTGCCGGTGTCCTGGACGAACACGCGCTCGTAGCGTTCGCGCAGGCTTCCGAGGATCTGCTGCATCTTCTTCAGACCGGTCTCGCTCCGCACCACGAACGCCAGGTCGAACATGGACTCCTGGAGCTCGCTCCGGATGTCGGCGGCGTTCGCCCCCTCCCGCCGGTTCATCAGCCCGTCGAGCATGTCCCGGGCGAAGCCCTCGGGCCGCTCGGGCAGCTCGGGGGCGTCGGAGCCCTCGGCGAACTCGGCCATGTCCTTGCCGCCACGCCGCCCGAACACCACGATGTCGAGGAGGGAGTTGGTCCCAAGCCGGTTGGCGCCGTGCACGGACACGCAGGCGCACTCGCCTGCGGCGTACAGGCCCTGGACCGGCCTCTCGTCGGGGCCCGTCACGACCTGGCCCTCCACGTCGGTGGGGATGCCGCCCATGGCGTAGTGCGCGGTGGGCTGGATCGGCACCAGCTCTTTGGTCGGCTCGACGGACAGGTACACGCGGGCAAACTCCGTGACGTCCGGCAGTTTCTCCTCGATGACCTCGCGGGGAAGGTGCCGGACGTCGAGCCACACCGCGTCCTTGTGCGGGCCGGCACCTCTGCCCTCCTTGATCTCCTGGTAGATGGCCCGGGATACGAGGTCACGAGGGGCGAGGTCCTTCACCGTGGGCGCGTACCGCTCCATGAACCGCTCGTTCTCGGCGTTCAGCAGGATCCCGCCCTCGCCCCGCACGGCCTCGGACAGAAGGATGCCCATCTTGTACACGCCCGTCGGGTGGAACTGGAAGAACTCCATGTCCTCGAGCGGCATGCCCCGGCGCCACGCCACCGCCGGCCCGTCGCCGGTCAGCGTGTGCGCGTTGGACGATACGCGGAACATCCGACCGAAACCGCCGGTGGCGAACATGACCGAGGAAGCGTGGAACACGTGCAGCTCGCCGGAGGCCAGCTCGTACGCGACGACGCCGCCGACCCGGCCATCGTCCATCAACAGGTCCAGGACGTAGAACTCGTTGAAGAACCGGACGTTCCGCTTCACGCACTGCTGATACAGGGTCTGCAGGATCATGTGGCCGGTGCGGTCGGCCGCATAGCAGGCCCGCTTCACCGGAGCCTCGCCGTGGTTGCGGGTATGGCCGCCGAACCGGCGCTGATCGATCCGTCCGTCGATGGTCCGGTTGAACGGCAGGCCCCAGTGCTCCAGCTCGTAGACGGCGTCGACGGCCTCCTCGCACATCACGAGGGCGGCGGGCTGATCTACAAGGTAGTCGCCGCCCTTCACCGTGTCGAAGGCGTGCCACTCCGGGTAGTCCTCCTCGACGTTGCCGAGCGCCGCGCACATGCCACCCTGGGCGGTGCCCGTGTGAGAGCGGGTGGGGTACAGCTTGGAGATGACGGCCGTGCGGACCCGGTCCGAGGCCTCGATGGCCGCCCGGAGCCCGGCGCCCCCTGCGCCGACGATCACGGCCTCGTACGTATGGACGGTGGTCACGGGGTCACGACGCTCCCGGCCACTTGCTGGGGTCGAAGGTGAAGACGACGACCGTCCCCAGGGCGAACAGGCCGAAGCCGATCACATAGAAGAGCATGTTCACGGCGAACCGTGCGCTCGGCCACTTCACGTAGTCCTGCACGATCACCCGCAGGCCGTTGATCCCGTGGATCAGCGCGAGGACGAGGAGCGCCCAGTCCCAGGTCCGCCAAACGGGGCTCTCCCACCGTACGGCGACGAACCCGAAGTTCACCCGCGACACGCCGCCGTCGAAGACGTGCATGATCAGGACGTGGCCGACGGCGAGGAACAGCAGGACGACGCCGGAGATCCTCATGAACAGCCAGGACCACAGCTCGAAGCCGCCGGCGGGCCGCTCCCGCCCGGTCCCATGGCCGCGGGTACGTCGGGAGGGCGGCATGGAGGGCGGGCGCTCCGCGGCTTCCACGGCCATCAGAGGTTCCACCCTAGGGACAGGTTCAGGATGTCCCGTCCCATGATCCAGGTGATGGGAACCATGGCCAACAGGAACAGGCCGGTTGATGCGATGGACAGCTGCTTCATGTACCTGGTCGAGCCGGGCCAGAAGTCGAACACCATGATCTTCACGCCGTTGATGGCGTGGTAGAGGACCGCGGCGACCAGCCCGAGCTCCAGGAGCCGGACGAACCAGTTGTGGTAAACGGCTACCACCCGGTTGTAGGCGTCGGGGCCCCACCCGACCACGGCGGTATCGACCACGTGGGCGAACAGGAACAGGATGATGGCGACCCCGGTGACCCGGTGTGCGATCCACGACCATTGGCCGGGACTGCCCCTGTAGAGCGTGCCGAGGTCGGTCTTCCTCTTGGCCACCGTTGTTCCCAACCTAGAGACTATCGCGGCCCAGCCCAACGACCGGGAAGCAGGGCTCCGAGCGCGGGGAGTCTACCTTCTGGATGAATCGAGGATGAGCCTCAGGACACTCGCAGGGCGGTCATGACCCCGTCGCGGGTGGGGATGATGGCCGACACGTACCGCTCGTCCTCGGCGATGAGCCGGTTGTGCTCCAAGACGGCCTCCGTGTAGTGGGGCCGGGGATCCTCGGGATCGGGAGCCGCGACGCGCCCCGACCAGAGAACGTTGTCGCAGAGGTAGAGCCCGCCGATCCTGATTCGCTCGCGAGCGGCCCGCCAGGCATCGGGGTAGCCATCCTTGTCGATGTCGTCGTAGATCACATCGAACTCGCCTTCCGTCGACTCGAGCGTGGCGACGGCCTCCCCCACGTGCCAGCGGATCGGTTCGGCCAGGCCGGCCCGGCCCAGGTAGTCGAGGGCCTTCTTCTCGTTCTCCGGGTCCCCGTCCGTGCAGTGGACCTCGCCGTCCCGACCCACAGCTCGGCAGAACCAGTACGCCGAGTAGCCGTAGCCCGAGCCGAGCTCGAAGACCCGCCGGGCCCCAACGGCCCGGGCCAGAAGCTCCACCGTGACCCCCACGAGCCGGCCGATGATGGGAAACCCGCTGTCCTTGCCCTCGGCCTCCATCTCGAGCACTACGGGCTCGTCGTAGCGCGACAGCAGCCCGCGCATGTATTCCTCGATCTTCGGGTTCACGATGTCCACGCGTCAGCCTCCGATTTGCACGATGTTGCCCGAACAGGTCATTCTTGCACGGCCTCACCCCGGACCCTCGACGGAAGGGAGGTTTCGATGACGCGTCGCGTCTTGATCCCGCTGGCGGCCCTCTTGCTGGTCATGGCCCTGTCGCCGACATCCGTGGCGTCACCAGCCAATACTCGGGTCACACGAGATGCCACCTCGGGCAGCTATCTGCGCTACGACGGCACCTCGGATGCCACGATGGCGGCCTGCAGCACCGGCAGGCGCTCGCAGAACGAGCCGACCATCGCGGTCGATCCTCACAACACACAAGTGGTGGTGGGGGGCTCCAACGACTATTGCGCACAGATCGTCAACGGCGATGTCTGGCCGGGCTACTATCGCTCGACCGATGGCGGGGGCAGCTGGAGCGACAGTCTGGTGCCAGGCTATCCGGATGACTCCTCAGCGGCCGGCATGGCGTCACCGGCGCACGGCTCGTGCAGCGCGGCCGGCGATCCGAGCCAGGCCTTCGACGCGGACGGGCGCCTGTTCTACGCGTTCATCTGCTTCAATCGATCGAAGCCGATCAACGGCGCAGTCTACTCGGCCAGGTACCTTTCGGATGGGAGCTCGTACGACCGTACCGTCTTGATCAAGAAGGGATCGCCTTCAGCCCAGTTCTCGGGCAGCGGACTGTTCCAGGACAAGATCAACATCGTCGCGGACCAGACGTCCGGGCCGTTCTCTGGCAACGTGTACGTGGCTTGGTCGCAGTACACGGGAAAGGCTGCCAACAACTCCATCCTGGTCAGCCGGTCGACCGACCATGGCCTGACGTTCTCATCCGCGATCAGGGTCACGCCGGTGGAGCAGGGCACGGGGTCCTTCACGGACCTGGCGGTGGGGCCCGACGGGGCGGTCTATCTGACCTACCTCACGTATGCGTCCATATCGCGCCCCACGGCCGATGTCTGGTTGTCGAAGTCCGTGAACGGGGGTGCCTCGTTCGGACCGCCCAGCCACGTGGCGTCGATCAGGCTGTTCGATTCGAACCAGTTCAGCGGCAACGGCGCGTACGATTGCGGCGACGGGCCGTTCGCCTGTCCCACCGGGTTCACGTACTCGCGATTCTTTAGCTCCTCGGCGGTGGCAGCCGACGCGAATGGCGTCCATGTCGTGTACGCGGGCGAGCTGCCGAGCGGTCAGTCGAAGGTGTTCGTTCGCAACTCACCGGACGGGGTGAGTTTCCCGGCCCCGCCGGTCCAGCTGGATGGCGTGGCCACGGGACACCAGTGGTTCCCCGACATCGCTTCGGGTGGGGGAACGATCACCGTGGTCTTCTATGACTCTCGCGGGGACCCCGCGTACGCGCCATCGGTTCCGCCGGGGAATACGGCCGCCGGCGTCAATTCCGGGGACGTCGTGAACACGTTCATCGCCCGATCCACGGACGGGGTCGCCTGGACCGAAACCCAGGTCACGTCGCACGGGAGCAACTTCGGCTGGGAGACCCATGGATCCCGCCGCATCGGCTTCTGGGGAGATTACATCTACGTGTCAGCGGTCGGGACGGCAGTGAACGTGGCGTGGACGGACTCTCGGGACCTCGTCCCAGGAGTCGATCCCCGGGAGCCCTCCGCCGCGGATGGGTTCGACGTGTATCAGCCATGCACCTACGTGCCGAACGACATCAACGCGCCGTCGTACTCGCAGCCGCTGGTGAGCGACTCCTGTCTCTCACAGGGCGGGCTGGACCAGAACATCTATTCGGACAGGCTGTAGAAGCACGAGCTGACGGGGCCCGCCCGGCCGCGGCGCGGGCGGGCCCTCGACCATCCATCCATGGCCGCGCGGTACGCTTCGGCCATGGACGAGGACCGCCGCGTCACCGACTCCGGGATCGAGATCAAGCCCGTCTATGGCCCTTCAGATCTCCAGGGCTTCGAGCCGGTGCGCGACCTCGGCAGGCCGGGCGAGCCGCCGTTCACCCGAGGCATCTATCCCACGATGTACCGGGGTCGGCTGTGGACGATGCGGCAGTACGCCGGGATGGCCACGGCCGATGAGACCAACCGACGATTCCGGTACCTCCTCGACCACGGGCAGACCGGCCTGTCGGTGGCCTTCGACCTGCCCACGCAGATGGGCCTCGACTCCGATCACCCCCGCGCCGAGGGGGAGGTCGGCAAGACGGGCGTCGCCATCGACTCCGTGGAGGACATGAAGCGGCTGCTCGACGGGATCCCGCTCGACGAGGTGTCGACGTCGATGACGATCAATGCCACGGCCGGCATCCTCCTGCTGCTGTACGAGCTGGTCGCCGAGGAGCGAGGCATCGACTCCCGGCAGCTCTCGGGCACGGTCCAGAACGACGTGCTGAAGGAGTACGCCGCGCGGGGCACCTACATCTACCCACCGAAGCCGTCCATGCGACTCATCACGGACCTGTTCGCGTACTGCTACGACCGCATCCCCAGGTGGAACACGATCTCGATCTCCGGCTACCACATGCGAGAGGCAGGAGCCACGGCCGTACAGGAGCTGGCGTTCACCCTGGCGAACGCCATCGCCTACGTGGAGGCCGCCATCCAGGCCGGCCTGGCCGTGGACGACTTCGCCCCCCGAGTGTCCTTCTTCTTCGCCTGCCACATGAACTTCTTCGAGGAGGTGGCGAAGTTCCGGGCGGCCCGTCGGATGTGGGCCCGGATCATGTCCCACCGGTTCGGCTCCACCGACCCGCGGAGCGCGATACTCCGGTTCCACACACAGACCGGCGGGGCAACGCTTACCGCCCAGCAGCCGGAAAACAACATCGTCCGCACGACGTTGGAGGCCCTCGCGGCGGTGCTCGGGGGGACGCAGTCGCTGCACACGAACTCGTTCGACGAGGCCCTGGCCCTTCCCAGCGAGCCGGCCGTGAAGATCGCTCTGCGGACCCAGCAGATCATCGGGCACGAGTCCGGGGTTCCGCACACGATCGATCCGCTCGCCGGCTCGTACTTCGTGGAGGCGCTGACGAACGAGATCGAGGAGCGGGCGGGCGAGTACCTGGACAAGGTCGAAGGGATGGGCGGCGCGGTGGCGGCTATCGAGGCCGGTTTCTACCAGGACGAGATCCACGAGGCGGCCTTCCGCATCCAGCAGGGGATCGAGTCGGGCGAGCGGGTCGTGGTCGGCGTCAACCGGTTCCAAGAGGCCGAGGAGCCCTCGGTCGAGCTTCAGCAGATCGCCCAGGAGGAATTGCAGAGGCAGGTCGAGCGGGTTCGAGAGTTGCGAGTGGATCGAGACGGCGCCGAGGTGGATCGGGGGCTCGGCGCGGTCGAGGACGCCGCGCGGGGGACCGACAACCTCCTGTACGCGATGAAGGAGGCCCTCCGTGCCCGAGCGACGCTCGGTGAGGTGTCCGACGCGCTCCGCCGAGCGTTCGGCGAGTACCACCCCCGGTAGGGATAAGCTCGGCCGGCCATGGACATCGCCGTGATCGGTGGTACCGGGAACGAGGGCTTCGGGCTGACGCTTCGGCTGGCTCGGGCGGGCCACCACGCGATCATCGGCTCGCG
>Ga0137367_10001856_pt1 | contig 16771 bp, 10 predicted proteins | sample SagtaG_14_FD_104939 | JGI IMG/M metagenome (GOLD analysis project Ga0137367, IMG submission 104939) | Vadose zone soil microbial communities from Sagehorn Ranch, Mendocino, California, USA - Sage1_L_80_16 metaG | ecosystem: Environmental > Terrestrial > Soil > Vadose zone | place: USA... | reverse complement strand
TGCGTTTTTGCAGGCTCAATGAAGGGTGCAGCGCCGTCCTTCGCTGTGGGCTGCTGACTACCTGCGCGTCTGCGGCAGGCAACTTCCTCAGAAGGGCACTTGCGTCGAGAATGACCGTGGTTACGTTCAAATGAACACTCCGCGGGATTATGTCGAAACGCCGGTCAAAATCAGTCCCAAGGGCATTTCCGTGACGGAAATCGTTCCTCTCGGCTATTCGTCGAAGCCCACACCTCGGGGCTCGCCTGCAAGGCTGCGGGTATTTCCCGGAACACGGTGTATACCCATCTGCGAAAAGACACAGCGTTCCGCCGTCGGTGGGAGCGTGCATTCGAGCGCGGGTTGGACGCGGAGTTTGTGCGCTCGATGGGGGAGCTAGTAAGTGATCCTAAGTTTCAGCGGCTGATGCACCCCTTTGGGCCGCCTTGAAATACTGGCGAAGGCCGCCGAAATAGGCATTACAACCAGTAAATCAGGGGACAAGGGGCCTCGCGCGCGTGTGAGGGGTGTGAGGGGATAGAACCGTGTTGTTCTACTTTTGTTCTACTTTCGGCCCCCTTATGCCGGCCCCTCGGCGGCCGTCACAATTCTACCTGAAAGGCTCGTTTTGCCTCTGAAAATCGGGATTGGCTTTTGACCGCAAGTAATCAGATAAAATCGGCGATTTCTGAATTTTGAGTCCAGCGCGTCTGCTAATACGGATGCACCCTTAACCCAACTGACCGGACTGCCAGTTACTGCCAAGTGAGAAAATGCGGATCGACGATTTCCGCTATGAAAGAGAACAGGCGGTGAGTGGAGATAACGTGCGAAGACTCACCGAGATCGTCCCGAACGCAGCGTAAGGGACCGAGTCGTTAGAAAATTCCTAAAACCTGAATGGACGTTACTGGATGAACTTCCCAACATGTCGCGCGCCAATTGTTGTGCTTGGGATCATTTGGATGAGTATTCGTAGCTTGGCTCGTGTGCGGCGAATCGAAAAACATCCATCCTTCAAACTCAACACGTTTTCCTAGTAGTCGTTTTTTCAGCGCACCGGTACTCCAATCGATGGGCGGAGTTTGGGCGGCTAGTACCTTTCGAATCCGGGGCGTGATCTCTACGATCACGTAGGTTCGCTTGTCTTGCGCCATGTTGGAATTGGTAACAACCGCAATATGCGTGTCGGAATCGATCAACGCCGTTGCACCGCAATTACACGATTCGCCGCGTGTTCCTTGTTTAACATCAGCCACGTAGCCTCGAATTCTTGCTGCGCGTTCATTGCTCCAGCGGGCTCGATCGGTGCCGGGTTGGACCAATGCTTGCGTCGTTGCTGTGTTGTCGAAATTGATTTGCAGAGGAGGGCGCCATCGATTCTTTTGGGCGCTTTCTTTGGCCTTTGTACTTCCCGCTTTTGCGCTGCCCCTCAAAGGACAGTGCTTGTGAGGAGGTGCTTTCTCCACATAAACGTCGGCAGACCACGCGAATGGCCCCAAGAAGAACAGTGGCCAGATTGGGAAGAGGAGTTTCATGATTTGAAGCTGAGGCCTTAAGGAACCCACTGAGCTTCTAGCACAAACTCTAGAACAATCGACAGATTCGCAGGAACCCTCTTGGGTAAATCTTGTCAGACGTGCCAGACTTACACTTGCGAAGAAAGAGCGCCTAACCCACTAGGCAACTGTTCGCTTTTTGAGGCTGTTCTGCGCCTAGCAGTCGGTCCGGAGTCAGGCGCTATCCTTTACCAGGTCCTTTGACCCCAAAGCGCCCAAACGCCGCCGATGTGTGTTCAAACATCACAATCTTAGTTGGATCGAGACACACGAGGGCGTCAGTCACGCTCTGTCACGGGCAATCCCCGTGTTATCGCTGCCCAGATCGCACCCAGGCGTTGCGCACGAACGTGAAGAGCCGCACTTCATCATTTGGCTTCCCAAATGCCGAATGATTCGGGACAATTCTCGTCATGCAGCCCTTTCTATGCTCTCTCGGAACAGCGAGAAAAAGATTGCGAGATGCCGTTAAGTAAACGTAAATTTCGATTTGGAGGCTGAAGATGCAACAAACTGCTCAACACGTCTATCATCTTTATCTGCTGAAACTCCTGGACTGGCCATTTTTGCTAGTTGTTGTCTTGTTGTCGTGCATAATTATCTTTCGCAAACAACTTATTTCTATCCTCAGTCGCGGTGATATTTTGCTTTCGTGGGGAAATAGCAGCATAAGACTCGGGGACCTTTCGGATAATTTAGATAAGGAACTTGATCCTATCCGTGAAGAGATTGAGGCGCTCAAACAAGCTATTGGGAAAATTCAATTGAATAGCGGAGCGCCAAAATCTCAGCAAATCGAACCTCCAGCTACAAGTGACCTTTCTGGCGAGCAGTTGAATGACGCTAAACGCCGAATACAGGAGGCATTGAAATCAGGCAAGTATCGCTGGCGTAGCATAGAGAGGCTTGCCGCTATCGGTGGGTTTTCCGAGAATCAAGCTTTAGACATATTGAGGTCTGATCCTGAAGTGGTTTTTAGTGTCGATAAGTCTTGGCGTCAGATTGCGAGGTTGAAATCTCGATAATGCAAGTCGAATGCTGAGCGCATTTGCGTCTAACAATTCATCTCCCCGGCCCTGCGATAGCATTCCTTTCATCGTTGCTCTTTCCGATTTGCTAGAATGCTTGTCACGGCGCCAGATCGAACGCACCGCTACCGATTAGCGAAAAAAGTGAGATGTCTCTAGACCCAAGCATAATGGGTCAGCAGGGATTAGGAAGCTCAAAATTTGACTTACCATGACGGGGTACCCGTTCTTAGAACCTTGAAGTCAAAGCTAGGCCAATTAGCCACAGCCCGGTCACGGAGTAGCAATCCGTGGTTACCATGACACCGACCTTCAACGGACTCTCACCCTTCTAGAAAACCGTGTTTCTGCGAACCCTACAGCGACTCTTCACATTTTAGCGCTTAGGGTATGGTGATTTTCTCCGCGGCCCGCCAGGATGGGCGCCGGCTCGGTTCATAACAATTTGGTCGAAAAGTAAAGGCGTGGGCCACCTCTTCCTAAACTTAAATTACCAGACTTACACTCGTGACGGTGAACTTGAGTGCACCAAACCGTTGAAAAGTCGATTGCCTAATGCGGCTCCCATTAAAAAGCGTCGATATTTCTCACGCAATCGTAACTTCTCTCGCGAGATAGGCACGCTGAATGGCATTTGAGCAGCTCTTTGTCAGAAAACACGCGATTCAATCTCGCAGAAACCGACAACCCAGTTAGCTTGCTAAGTCCATCATCGGATAATCCCCAAAGCCATGTCTTTATCCAACTCATTTCGGGATCGACAGAGGCCGCCAGTGCTGATACAAGCGCTCCATGGGACTCGTCATCTCGTCCGGCGACTTAGACAATGTGCTTCTTACCGTCCGGTCGGTCCTCATGAGAAAGAGAAACTTGCGGGGCATCAGAACGACACGAACGTTGTGCGTTCAGGCAATTCTCGCTTTGGCTCTCGTCATAATTCCCGGCAGCACCGCAACGGCCGAAGAGCGTCCCGCGGAGAGTGCGGGTGAAAAGATACAGCCTTCGCCTGAGAGCTCAGGTGACGGGCTCACGCGTGACGAAAAAGAACGTATCCGAAGGAACAAAGCTGCGGACCAGTTCATGAAGGATCAGGCAAAGGGCAAGGGCAAAGCTCCGGCATTCCCTGTTTCAAAGCCCGCGAATAAGGCTTCCCTCCCCAACCTGTGTCCCAAGGCGAAGCCACTCCTCATGACTACGCGGGCTTCATCGGCGACACCTCGATCAACTTAACGATGACAGTATATAAGGGCAAAGTCAGCGGTGACTTCTACTTCCTTCGCGCACCTAGCACGCTTTACACCTTCGCCGGTAGCAACGCTAAGGAAGGGCTGCTGACCTTCACCGTCGATAGCGGTGGGGTTCCATTTGCAAAGGCGGAGCTAAAAAAGGATCCGCGAATCAAGAACTCGATCCTCTGGGACGGTACCCTGAAAACGCTGGACAAGCAGCAGTCGCTTCGTCTCTTTTTGAATCGCCCTCTAAAACCAGGGGGCGTAGCAGCCTGGCCCGCCAGCGTCGACGAATTTGAGCTGTTGAAAGGGTTCGAGCGCTACGAAGGGTCTGTCACCGACGCGCGCGGTGCTAAAGCAACGGCGGTTTTTAAACTCAAATTTAACGGAATTAAATGCGATGGTTTCTATTATCAGGTTTACCCAAATGGGCGGACGAGTTTTATTTTCCGTTTGGAGGGACAGAACCCTCAGGGACTATTGACTCTAAGGGAATTCGGGTAGTGGTACAGTTTGCTGAAGGACTTACGCAATGAGTCAGTTTGTCTCTCAAAAATCGGGTAGTGTGTCGATTTTGAACGTCAGCAATTCGCCGGGCCTCAAAAGGTTTGAAAGCCCGGCCCCTGCGGGGAAAACGTTGCAACGAAAACCCCGCAGGGGGGCAAAGCCAAACTACGGTTTATTCGTAGATCGGCGCATTAGTCGAGGCCTTGACAAGCGAAATAGCATGGAGGCAGTTCGATTTAGAACTGTAGCCTTCTCCCTGCGCAATGATTTCATTATTCGCCGCCTTCAGGTGCCAATACCATAGGCCACCTGATTGCCAGATTTGAAAATACATAACATCACCTCCCTTCTAAAATGAATGAAAAATGGAAAACCTATGCGTGCCGCTATTACCACGGCGGAAAATGGTGGGCGCTTGATTTGATGGCGCAAAACAACCAAGATGCCGAGGCACGCGCTCGAAAGCTCGGCAATCTCCAACTTTTGGGAGAAGTGAAATTACAGATTCCAGCGATTGCTGGGGCCGGTGTCGTTGTAAGAGCGATAACATCATTACGAAATTTCTTTTGGCGGCGCACTCACTCCGTCGGTTAAAGCGATCATTTCTTCGATAGACCAAACGTGATCGGTCAGACCCGCCTCAATCGCTGGCGTGACGCGTAGTGTTTGATGAATCCGGCAAAAATTGTAATGCATGTAATGGAGCGCCACGGCGTGCTCCAGATTCTCCAGCTTCTTGCTGAACGCGTTTGTTAGCCGGGTAAATCGGCGCATCGACATTCGCATCGTCAAATTCTGGCGCTCAACGTAGCTGGTCGAAACGTGGTAGTAATCGGGATTCCCGCTGATAATCGCCTTGCGAGCGCCCATGCACACCGCTGGGCTGTAGCGAGTTTCTCCGTCTCTTGGGGAGCCGTAAATCTTTTGAAGCTGAGCATAATCGATGGACCCGCCAAACGCTTGTGTGACTCCGCGTAGATAGGCAACGTGACCATCTGTTGTGAGTTGAACGCGATCTGCAAGGCGGCTTTTGAGGTCATTCATAAAATGATAGGCCGCGCCAGCGTCACGCTTTCCGATAAACCAGCACGGCACGAGTTTCGTATCAGGATCGAGCGCAACCCACGTCCAAACATCCCCGCCACCCTCTAATTTCTTTAATGCGCCGCAGTTCTTTTCCTTCGCGTAAACGAAGCTCCAGATCTCATCACACTGCAGTCGTTTGCACTGAAGATTGCGGAAAATCTTGTCCTGATACTCAGAGCAAGCGCGGCCAAGATCGCAGAGAAGTTTCATTACGGTCGTGCGATGCGCGCCAGTCATGCGCGTAACAGCCCGTAGCGAATTACCCTCGACCAGCGCTACAACTACCGCCTTTCGCTCTTCGGTGCTCAATTTATTCATGCTTGAACCATAGCGCAATTTGCTTGAGCGGTCAAGCATATTCTTTAAGAACCTTTGGAGCTGGGCGGTCACACTCCGCCCAGCTCCTTTAGATTGCCGTTACTGCCAAAACCGCATTTGACATCCACCATCTAAATGGATGGGGACGATGCGGCCCTTGGCAGTCAGTTGCGGCAGCAGAATCGTTTTCGTCACCGCCAGGGTGCGAAAAATAATCTGCCCGCCGCAATAACGGCAGGTATAGGTTCTCATTGAGTTTCTCCTATTAAGTTTCTGTAACCTTTTTCTTGACAACGAATCGGTTACAGATGAACCTGCCTAAGTAATTTACACGGCGGGCATCCTAGACTCGTTGTCTTCTCTCGACTGGTTACTTTGCCGGGAGAAAAAGTTAAGGCCGCTTGGAGCGCGTAAACGTTCCAAGCGGCCAAATTTTTAGCTGGTGTTCGTATCTCCTTGGTTAAGTTTCATCAGCTTTTCTTCGCGGCCAGAGCCTCTATGGCCTTAATCGCCTCTTCGGTTGCTTCGAGCTTCGCTTGAGTCGAAAACATTTTTGCTTCGACGCCCTTATGCTGGGCCTTGAGGCGTTTTAGCGTCGAGGCGTAGATCTCCCTTTGTTGGGTCAAAAACGACAGGGCAGGGTCACCGTTCGATGTGGATTGATCCGTTGGCATTACGGTAATCTACATCCCCCGTGTGACCCCTGTCAAGGGCTATCGGACCCTACCCCCTATAAGCAAATCTCATCTATCATCGACCCTATCGCCTAGCCCTATTTGCCTTGGACTTCCACCTTTTGGAAGCCGCTTTCTTGGCAATCTCTCTCCGCCGCTTTGCCGTAAGACTCTCGGCCCTAGCCTTGCCACCTTTTAGCCCACCCAGACGACCAAGTGCGACGGCTGCTGGATTCTTAGCAGGTAGTGTCTCGGTTTGATTGGTTGTGCTTTGTGCGACGATTCTCGCAGCAAGTTCGTTCAGATCGGGCTTCTTTTTTGCCATGCTCAAACTATGCTTGAGCGCACAGGTATCTGCAACCTTTTTAGATTTTCAAACTGTACCACTACCGGAATTCGACGATGAGGGGATGTCAGCCGAACTTTATTTGAAGAAGACGATGACGGGAAAGATAGTGTCGTGGCAGGGCGAAATGACTAATCACAGATTCAAACAACTGGAAAACACGAGGGAAGCTGATCGCCTAGCGGCGCGAGGCATAATAAGTATAGCGCGTACACCGGCTGTGTCAGAAAAGTTGTGACGTGGTGTCTCGGGAACAAAAGGCAAGGGGACAGCCTGAGGCAAGCCGTTCGACCGATCGTTTCGCCACCGCAAGAGCTGGAAAGCGCCAGCTCATGAAACCTGCCGCGGCACAAAAGCATTCTTTTGAGTTAAGCCATTAGCGGGAATGCCCCGAATCGCCCTGCGGCGAGCAGCATAACCCATGATAAAGTCCGCGTTAGCTGGCGTTGTAAGCCACCCCGCTTTGATACGCAACCCTTAGGATCGAGACCAAGTCAATCAGACGGTCCCTCTCAGGTGAGAACTGTTCTGGGCTACCGCCGACGCCACTGTGCGCTGCGCCGTCTGGCTTAGCATTGCGCCTCGATCGACGAGACCAAGAAAGCGGCGGTCAGTATCCACGAGCGCTACGAAGGGGACAGGACGCCTCAAGACTGCGTCAGAAATGCTCGCTGATGCGGCGTCCGGGGAGTATTCTACCCAGGCGTAGTCGAGACTTCCGATTAGACCCCGTTCAAGATGTTCCCCGTCAAGCCACTGTGCTCTTTCCCAAATCTGAGGGCTTGTCCCAATCTCCAAGTAGGAGCTCTGCTCTTGGGTAGGAGGCGCCGTTGATCGCTGTAGTTCTTGGATAAACCTCTGTACGAACGATGTGACGCGCCACTGCTCACCCGGGGTCAGGGGAGACTGCTGGTTCGAGAAGGCTGAAGCGGTCGGAAGCAGTGGCTGTGGAACGAGCGGATACTGGGCGGCTAAGGCTCTGGCAAAGGCCTCCTCCAACCAAGGGTAGCGTGTACCTAACTTGCGACGTACAGCCACCGGAGAAGCAACACCCAGGAACCGCCGCCTGACGCCGGCAGCGGTTTCTAGGAAAACGAACGCCCGGAGTCCGGTTACGTCCCCCAGAATCAACGCAAAAAGAAAAAGACGGGAGTTAAGCCAAGCGTGTCCGGACCGGAGGTCGACAATTGCATAGTCGGCCTGGGCGGGCTTTAGAAGTTCTTCAAAGAGGGCCTGAGAGGCGCTGTCGAAGATCTGGGCAGATGTAAGCTGCCGTGGATCGACGTCCCCGACAGACCAGGAGGGACGCAACTCTGGCAGAGTGGCTAGTTCGATGGAGACCTCAAACACCGACACTTTCGTGGCTCGACGTGCAAGTTGGGCAACGAGTTCGCGGAGTGGGCGTTTGAGCAAGTAGAGCCCGAGCGCGGCCACTAGCGGCCATGCGAGGGCTTTGAGGGCCTCGACGACGAGGGGCCAGTTGATGTTCATATCACGGTGCCTCTTCTCGAGGCCAGCTAACTATGACCAGCCAGCGACAGGATGAAGGCGGACGATGATTAGATTAGGTATGACTTTACTCCTTTGGCTTAGGTTGTCGCGTAAGATGTTGTTGTGTTCGCAATACTTCATTACCTTAGCTGGCGTTAGCGCCAAACTTGGGAAACACTTCGTGTAGGAGTGCGAGCCGGCGGTCCTTCTCATAAGTCATCATGATTTAGTTTGTTCTTCCGTCACCATGGAAAAGTCGGCGTTTAATCATGGCAAAAAACTGAAAGGAGCCCAAAGCGACCAACGGCAGACAGGAGTTAAATATAGCTAAGACCAGCGCAATCTTTCCGATCCGGAAATATGATTGTTGTTCTGTGAACCAACCGAGTATTGCTGCGCTGCCAGCAATTCCTAGCAGAGCAGTATTTCCAAGCATGATGTAAGTAATTGGTCTCATTGTGTTAGATTCGGGGGTTGCGGTACTAAACATTGTTGAGCCGCTATCTCTTCCTGTGTAAGGCCAATGCCGTTTACCGACGCCGCGCCCGGGGTATTACCAGTCAACGTCAGGGCAAATGATGAGGGATTGTTTGGCGCAGACGAGAGATCTAGAAGTCCAGGACCCACCACCACAACTGAGTCGGAAGTTGGCAACACGTTAGTCGAGACGCCGGAAGTTGGATTATTCGGATCGTCCAAGCCCGCTAGTGCAGGTCCGACATGGAGTGCTGTGGTGGTTGTAGCATCTAGTCCATAGATGAATAACTGGTTCGTTGCCGGACCCACCCTTGTGAAAACACCTGTCGTCAAATCAATAGTACCTGCGCCGGCCGTGTACACTGTCCCGGAAAGCCGCTGCCATGCAGTAAAGGGGCCCACGACCGCCGGAACGCGGAACGCGCTCGCAGCAGCTTCGGGCAGTGTTACGACTGAGGTAGCCTGGCTTGGGAGCAGCCCTGTCCTGGCGGTAATTCCAAAGCCGCTCGCGTTGGCGAGAGAAGAGGGCCCAGCATAAATAGTGCCCCCAGTTCCGAGAGTCTGTGACGTCTCTATGGCCACCTTACTTTCCGCGGTCGTCAGGTGGACGAGGCCCTCGGAACCTTCGACTGCTGCTGCGCCAACGCCCGGTGCCCTTGTCACCGCGCCGGCCCCGAGTGTCCCCACCACGCCGATACCAGCATCAACAAGATTTGCATTTCGACGACTAACGCCCGCCGCTTGAAGACCCTCAGAGGTGAACGTGTCCGTTTGCTCACCAGTCCACGTCTGGCGCGCTCCTGCCTGGACTGTATCAACTCCATGCGCCGTAACGATCACACCAGCGGCTGCGATCGGAATTCCTATACCAATCTCCGACGTGGCGGCTCCGACTCCTACCAAGGCAGCCCCCGCGGCAGTCTCTAGAGCACCGCCAACCGTCTTGAGACCTCCCCACACATGGCCCCAGAAGCCTAGACCCGTGGGATCGACTCGCGTGGTTGGTCGATTAGACACATAGGCGTAGGTGTCAAGTCCGTCCGCGATCCCGGCCGGATCACTCGCTATCCACCGCCCTAACCACGGCGCGTAATATCGTGCACCATGATAATAGAATCCGTTCTCATCATCTCGCTCTTTCCCCGTGTACCGATATCTCTTCGGCGTCTCGGTGTGGCTAGACATCGCCTGATAGGACGTGCTGCCATAAGGGGTGTATTCCTCATAAGAGATGATCTGCGCACGGTCGTCGAGCTCGAGGGCGGTTGAGCCGAGGTGGTTTCCGAACTGGTAGCGAATGAGTTGTTGCGGTGCCGGGCCATTGCCTTGGGTCCGCATCTCCACCAAGGCGAGGCGCTGCCTGTCATCCACGACGTGCAGCGATTCCCGTTCGAGCTTCATGGCGGTGGTGGAGGTATCGTATTCGCGGTAAACCTCGAAGCCACCAAGATAGACGCATTCCTGCTTGCGTTTTCCGTTCCGTGTTTCAATGACTTTGCGCGTGCGTTGACCAGCAGCGTCATACATGTAGTAGCCCCTGCCACCTCCGCCCAGATCCACCTCTTGCAATTGGTCTTTGAAGTTCCAGAGCATTTTCATTCTGTTGATGGCGGTCATGCAGCCATGCACGTCGTTCCCCTGTGAGTCCGTGTAGGTGTAGGTTTCCGTAAAGGAATTACCGTTGCCAATGGTCGTTCTGGTCAGTCGGTTGCTTTGTTTGGAAGGTTCGATCAGGCTGGCGCCTGCGTATTCATAACTTCGCCTCCAGTTGCCGCCGTTCGCGATCTGGCGGATGCTTGCGAAATTGCCGACGGCGTCATACTCATAGCGTTGTCTATAACGTCGCATCGCTTGAAAATCACTTGGATGAGCTGTGAAGTCAGCCAACCCGGCAAACGGATAATCGCGCCGGTTTCCGTCCGGCGGATCGAAGACGCGCGCAGTTTGACCGATGTGCTCACGGCCAGTGGCTTCAATGAGCCGATAAATGGCGTCGTAGGTGTAATCGCACGGATCGTTGTCCGCCCGGCCGGAATTGGAGAGCCTGGCCAGCGCAACGTCGGCAATGCGGGTGATATTTCCCGCTGGGTCGTACGTATAGAGAAGGTCCTGAACGACTCCTGGATCGGTGAAGAGCTGGGAAGCTAGACCATTCAGCCCCGCAGGGCGCGTACTGCGCAATCGGATGAGTCGGAAAGTAAAGGGATCGTATTCGTAAGCCGTCCGGACACCGTTGCCATAAACAATGAGTTGCCGTTGACCTTTGGCATTGTAGTCGATATTCGTGACGAACGATGTAGCAGCGGCCGCGCCGCGAAGGTTCACGTCCACCTTGTCGAGCAGGTTGGCTTCATTGAAGATCGCGCGATAAACGCTGCCGTCCGGCGAAGTCACGGTCACCGATCGATTCAGCGCATCGTAGGTGGTGCTGCTAGTGAACGTCCCTCCATTTGTCGCTGGATCGGAATTCCAATCGACGGCTTTCTTGTAGTCAAGCAGCAGCGCGCGTTTGCTGCTTAGGAGGTTGCCTTTGAAATCGTAGGTTTCGCTGGTGAGCACTCCCGCCCCATCAAAGACCTGAAATATTTTACTACGCAGATTTTTTGTCTCGGGGCTTGGCTGCCTCTCACCATAGACGGTGCGCTCCGCGAGCCGCTCGCTGCCGTTCTCCGTGACGAAAAGTTCCATAGGCCGGCGGAGCGGATCGTAAGTCATCCGGCGTGTGAAGCCACGGCTGTCCCATGCGCGAATGGGTTTGCCGGTCACGTCATTCAGCATCCAGCGCTCGCCGGCTTCCATGCTAGCCTGATGGATGCGGTTTCCGAACATGTCGTAATCGTAAGTCATCACGTTGCGGCCTAAGGCGTCGGTGACGGCGCGTTGGTTGCCCTCGATGTCCAGCTCCGTGCGAGTGGCATAAAACTCGTCCACGCTCGCGCCATGATTTTCAAAGCGATTGTGCGCTATGGAAAGAAACTGGCGCCCCAGAACGTCGAAAAGGGCCGTGGTCGGTGTGTTGTTGTGTGCGGCTGCCTTGAGTGCGGCCTCCCGTTCTGCCTTACTCTGATCCGCGTCTGGCCAGGAGGCGGCAACATTCGCAGCGTTTGTGCGCAGCTCGAACCACGTCGGTAGGTAATCGGCATCCGGTAGCAGACTGAACAGATCGCCCACATCTCGATCGGATTTCGGGTTCAACTGAACGGTGTCGTTAACATCCCACGTTTTTTGCTGCCAAGGGTCAAACACCACCTTCTCCCAAGTATGATTGGGGTGAAGCGTGGCTATGAGTCGTTCCAGTGGATCGTAGAACAGTGTAGGGCTGACACCGACGTTGTTCGCAAACTCGAAATCGTGCGTAGCGCTGAAGAACGGTTCGTACTCACGGACAGGCTTTCCTTTGTTGTTGAAAATAACCCAGCCGGAACCAACCCATCGTGGATTGAGTGCTTTGTGTTCAGCCAAGTCGAATGGCCCCGGTTCTGCTTGAATTTTCCGCTGAATCTCACGGCCGAATCCATCGGAATGGCTGAAACCGACCTGGATCTTAGTTTGTTGCCCCTGCACCAAATCGCTTCCATGCGTCTCGCGTGCTAACGTCGCCGCGAAGGAGGGTTGCCATTTGTCTGGGTGATCCGGGTTGGTCTTTCGGGTTCGATAGAAACGACCCGGATCGTAAACAATTCGCGTTGTTGCCGGGCCGAGCAGCATAGCTTCGGATGATCCTTTCGGACAACTGAAAAACTGGTCGATCTCGGCCTGGGTGAGGTCGGCGCGGAAGTCCGCCAACGAATCACCCACATTTTCAATGACTTTCCCCATGACCGCCGAGCCGCAAACCAGTCCGAGCGTATCGAAAGCCGCTGCCGACCGATTTCCGTTGGGGTCGATGATGAGCTTCGGCTCGAGGACGCGATAGTCGTTATCGGCGCTCATTGTGTTGTCCTGAGCGTCCACCGTCCGAACTGCCAGCAAATCGTGGACATCGTAGTCCACCCTGCTGTTGGATCTAAACGGGTCTTCGAATCGTCGCGGCAGGAAAAAGTGTTTTACCGCTTCTCCGTACTCAGTCCCCGGAGCGCCATCGGGGTCAGGGTGGAAAAACACTCGGCCACTCGGTATCAACCAACGGCGGTCACCGTCGAGATCTGCGTAGCCGCCGCCGTCCGATCCCCCCCTACCCAATACCGCGATTGGGTTGGGAAGCAAGTTTTCTGGCGGCTGATCGGCGGAATTACGAGTATAGATGGTTTCCAACAGGCTGGGCGTAAAGGCAAGCTTGTAGCTTTCGCCCGGCAATGCCAGCGATTCGAGAGTGCCGAGCGGCAAAAAGCGGTCGAGCCGATTGCTCCGGTAAACACTGCGGCTTTGCTTGAGCAGCCGACGATAGACCGTGTTTTCAACCGCGCCTGTTGCCTGCCAATCCTCAAAAGCAAGATCGTGACCCGACCTCCTTACTTTTTCGGCCAGTTCGTGGAAACGGATAAGATTGGTGACGCCGCGGAGATCGGCTGACGGTTTAATGTTGATCAGTTGGTATAGCCGCGACTCAGAAGGGAGCGGTGTGCGATAGGCATCCCGCTCGTTCACCGCATTCGTATAAGTGTTCTCCGTCAGTGTCAGCAGAATTTGCGCCTGCTTCGTCTGGTCGGCATCAGTAAGCAGGAGAGAAAGGTCTGGAAAGCGGCGCCCATAGCCGATGGCCACGGACTTCAGCACGTTGCCATAGTCATCCACTTCGAGCGTGAGGCCGTGCGAGACCCGCGGGTCGGCGTGTCTGCACTCACCGATCTCGTAAAGCTTGCGCTCGTAGTTGAAGCTCAGGGATTCGCGGGCGTGGGTAAAAAAAACAGAATGCCGGTTGCTCCACCTTCTCTGCAAACTCCGGATCGTATAATTGCTTTCAGTTACTGTATACGGCCGGCGCGATTCCTCTTTCCCATCCATGGCATAGATTTCCTGCCGCAGCATCGCGCCCCTCAATGAACGGCAGGCCTCGCGCGCCTCCTCGGGTGTCAGGTGTTCGGGAAGGATGGTATCGTCGAGCAACATCGCCTGGATGTGCTTCGGGCTTAGGCGGACTTCCCTCCTCTCCCCAGTCCCCTCCGCGTAATATTCGTGCGCGAGACGTCGCGAAACGCGCTCACCCTGGAGATAGACCCCGGTATGGAACCAAGTCTTGGTCAGAACGGGAGGCACATTGGAAAGTGGATCGATGTTATCACCGACCGGGAAATTGCCGCTTTCCGTCAGGGCGGCTAATTCTTCGGTGTCGAGCTGATCCACTCGGCCGAACCCTCGGAATTCTCGTTCCACGCCGTCATAGAATCCATGGTGGTAGGTCCAGCGCGTCACGAATCGATTCCGGCTCACGTAATCGTACGTTTCGACACGCTTCACCACATGAACAGGGAAAGGCAGCTTTGTCACCCACGGCGTTCCGGCTGCCTTGTCGGCCAGATAGAACTCGGTCGACGGGGTGTATTCGATGCGTGTCTCCGCCCCGAGGTTGTTCACCGTCTTCATGAGCAGGTGCGGCTTTTGGCCCATGAGGTCAATGTAACGCATTTGGCGGCGAGCATCGTTCAGCAGAGGCGAAGACCAGACGAGGCAGGCGGTGCCGTTGCCGAGCAGGTCAAGGGTTTGGACCGAAGCAAGGTTGTCGATGCAGGGGAAGCCTTTGAGAGGTTGCGCCTTGCTCCAACTGTTGCCGGATTGATTGAAGTAAATGCGCGGGCCGTCGCTGTGGAGGTAAATGATGTCAGTCGTGGCGGAGCCGTCGATATCGGCCAGTCGGATGCGCTTCTGGTCGAACTGATCGGGCGAGTCGAACCACGGGGAGTTGTCCATCGTCACTTTCGCGCCGAAGCGGCCATAGCCGAGGTTGGGCCAGTAGCAGACTTCGCCGTTTCGGATCCGGACAAGGTCGGTGAGGCCATCGCCGGAAACGTCGGCGAGATAGATGGATTGCTCCGGATTGGCTAAGACGAGGCGCGGGCCTTTTTCTTCGTCGTGGGATTGCCGAACGTACTCAGACGGGCCAAAGCCGTCCTCGGCAAGCGACGGGTACCAGCGGAAAACTTCGTCTTCAGAAACGAGGATATCGTTGTGGCCGTCGCCGTTGAGGTCAATGAATCTCAGATTCGGGTCGCGCGTGTCGAGGTTCGGGAACGAGCGGAATGGCTGGAACGGTTCCCAATCGGCGTCCTCAGTTCGTCGTTCGTATAAACCGGGCACGGGTCCTTCGAGGGTGACAACATCCAGCTGGCCATCACCGGCCAGGTCCATGAATTGAGCGTGGCCACCAGCGAGGCTCACGGCGGGTTTACTGGCGACGGCCTCGATCGGAGCGAAGCGGGCACTTACTTTCGGCGAACCATTGCCGTTGGCTTCGAGTAGTGGGCTGAGATTGCGTTTGTAGAACCAGGCGTCCGCTTGTTCCGTAAGAATTCCCGAGATCCCTTCGCCGTCGAGGTCCACCCATTGGTACGCGTTGCCATCCAGGCCGATGGGCAGATTTTCGACGCTTTCTGGATCAACCTCCCGAATCTCTTCCTGGATCGTCGCCTCAGTGTAAGTGAGCTCAACTGGTGGAAGTGATTTTTTCAGATATGCGCCAGCGGAGTTGCGTTTATACCCGGACTGCGTGACCGAGAGTAGGAACGAGTAGATAGGGTTGCGAACGTCGCTCGGATTTTCCTCGTATGAGTAGTCGAAATCGCTCGACCGAACCAGGCAGTCGGCGCCTACGCCAGGCTCACCCGGAAAATGGTGGAACATCAAGATCCGCTGGCAGAGACGGTAGGTACGAACCTCAAAACCGGCGCGATAGGAGGAGAACGGATCATTGCGGACGGGCCAGACTCCAGAGTCATTGGACCCCGGCGCGTCAGCATCGTGCTCGCCGTAATCGAAGACGACCTCAAACATCCATTCGGTGAGCAGCGCCGGGTCTGTTGGATTCCAATCGGCGTCACGATTGGGGCTCCGGTTTCCGTAATGGATTCGCTTGAGGTACCGATTGGCGGAGCGGCTTAGCTCAGTGCGATTTCTTTCGTGAATCTGGCCGCAATCAATGCCATCCGAATCCTCCGCTTTGTACTCGTATTTAATAGCGTTTCCTTTGTCGTCGTAGCTCTGGCAGATCAGCCAGCTAAAGATACGAGTGGGATGGGCGGGATCCGGATCAGCAGGATCAAAGATTCGGGACTCATTAGTCTGACCATAGAGCGTCGTGATGTTGTCGCGAGAGATTGAGCGCCAGTGGATCTCGCCAGTCGTGACCTTTGTCCAACGCTCGATCCGAGCGAACAGCCCTTCAATACGCGGACGAAAGCGTCGAATCCGGTAATCAATTCCGTCCACCTTTCGGTTCGGCAGTTTTTCCGGCACCCATTTGTCGCCTTGTTTGACTAACACTGGCACGAGGTCTTCCGCTCCAGACAGAATGAATACGTCGGAATCTTGTGAATCGAAGTTTTCTGAATCGAAATATCTTGGCAATCCCTTGTCAGTTTTGCGCGTGATTGAAGGAAGCGAAAGGCTCCAGCCAAAGCCGAAAGCTCCGTTGCCGGCGCCGGAGTCATACGACAGCGAAAGCTGCGGACCGACGCCGGATCGTCCGGGGCTGGTTGCAATGGGCACACTCATCGACCCAGTGCCAGTCACCGGGTTGGCCCCGAACTTTTCGCCTATGCCTCGAATGGCGCCGCCGCCTTTTGGAAGACTGATCGATGGGGGAGTAGGAGCGGAGCTTTGATCCGCAGTGGTCCCTTTTGCACCCGACATAGTTTGGTTACCTGCGGTCATAAAGAAGCTAACGTCCAGCTCCGCACGGAGCCAAAATCGACGCCTTGCTGCGAGGCGTGATGCAATGTGCGACCTCACATCGGCCACCCGTGGTGGCAACCTTTCGATTAGGAGGCGCGCAGAGGCGATTTCGCCGTGGCTTCCGCACCGGCGCGGGCACTGGATCGCGAACAAGTAAAATTTCGTCACTTCTTGTCATCAAAACGGGGACGTTGATGGTGTCGGCCAAGTAGAACTGCGTCGATGAGACATAATGGTTCGCAGCGAACTT
>Ga0137367_10001851_pt1 | contig 16800 bp, 16 predicted proteins | sample SagtaG_14_FD_104939 | JGI IMG/M metagenome (GOLD analysis project Ga0137367, IMG submission 104939) | Vadose zone soil microbial communities from Sagehorn Ranch, Mendocino, California, USA - Sage1_L_80_16 metaG | ecosystem: Environmental > Terrestrial > Soil > Vadose zone | place: USA... | reverse complement strand
CGTATCAACGATCATCATTCAACAAACGGAAAACAGTTTGTTGGTTCCACGGGTGATGAAGAGTACGGTGGGAGTCAATCCATTCGTCACGCTGCTATCGCTTTTTGCTTTTGGTTCCTTATTTGGTATTGCGGGTGCGCTGATGGCGATCCCCATGGCGGCAATTATTCAACTGGTGCTCAATCACTTTGTCTTTCGACCTGCCAGCGTGGAATTGGATGCCTCGGAAGGACGCGACTATGCAAGCCGTCTCCGATATGAGGCACAGGATTTGATCCAGGACCTCCGCAAACAGGCACGCCTCAGAAAAAAGGGCTCTGATCAAAAGGTCACACAAGTGGAACATGTGATGGATGAAATTGAATCGCTCACCACGAATCTGGATGCTTTGTTGGCGCAATCGAATAATTCGGGGGAAGAATGACCAAGCAAATCGCAATGATCGCCACCGCCATCATGACCACTCTGCTGGCATTGGTGGCATTATGGCAGTTTCGGATTGTGGTTCTGTATGTGTTGATTTCCCTTGTGCTCGCCGCAACATTTCGACCTGTTTCGAGGAGTGAAACCAGGCATAATCTTGGAACGCGTTCGATTCTCGTGCTGCAATATGTCGTTGGATTTGCTGTTACAGTGTTATTGATCTTCATTGTCGGGAAGTATCTAGTTGGCGACTTCCAACAATTAGCACAAAAACTTTCCGCGCAGAGTATCTGGACTCTGCCCCCACGCTTACAAGGCGGAATGTTTCAACAATTATTCGAAAAATGGGTACCAACGCCGGATAAATTGTTTGCGGCGGTCACGACCCGTGATGTTGTACTCCCCACAATTTTAGGGATCACGCAAAGTGTTGGCGGTGTGCTCAGTGGCTTTATTGTGATTCTTTTCTTGAGCGTTTATTGGAGCATCAATCAAAATCATTTTGAACGGCTCTGGCTGTCGCTGCTTCCTGCTGAGAGGCGCAAGCGTGCCCGTTATATCTGGCGAACGATCGAGCACGATCTGGGTGCTTATACCCGCAGTGAGCTCATTCAAAGTTTGTTGGCAGTTCTCCTATTAGGCATTGGTTACTGGCTGTTGGGTTCCCCGTATCCCGCGTTGATGGCGGTGACGGGTGCTGTTGCCTGGCTCATACCAGTGGCGGGTGCTGTCCTGGCGCTCATCCTGCCCCTGCTTCTGGGACTCTTAAGTAGCCCGCAACTTAGCGTATGGACGGTTCTTTATACGTTGGCTGTATTGTCGGCGTTGCAAGTGTGGGTGGAACCGCGTCTTTTCAAACTCAAATCTGATAACCCAATCCTTACATTTGTTATTCTCCTGGCGATGGCAAATGCGTTTGGATTGATTGGAATTATTGTCTCACCGCCAGTATCGGTGATCTGCCAGATCCTTTGGAGACTGCTGGTCAGCGATCGTATGGCTGCTGAAATCCCGGCGCCCGAGGATGTTCAGCCAATCGATCTCAAGGAACAGCGCGCACGTTTACAGGATGCGATTGAACAGATCGAGGGTACACCTCCGCCAATTGTCGCCTCAACGATGGAACGCCTCAATGAGTTATTGGATAAAGCAGAACCGATCCTGCGCGAGATACAGCCGAAAGAAACGCCCGACATATTTCGTTCCTGAGATCCTATAGAATTTCCTCCAGTGCCTTCACTTCCTCGCGCCAACGATAGATAGGCTGCAAGTTCTCTGCCAGCCTGGCAGAATCTTTTTCATAGCCCTTTGCCAATTCAGGAAGATGTTCGTAGTAACGCGCCAGTTTTTCCAGAGGAGGATGTGAGATCATGCCATCGCTGCAAAGCTTTTCGCGCAAACCCTCCAGCATCCTCAGCCATTCTTCGACAGGCATGCCGGCGGTCTTCTTGAAATCGCGGAGGTAGGCTTCGAACTGTATTATCCGGTATTAGTCAGCCTTTTTTGCTTTCCTTTGTTGCTCATCGGCATCTGGATGGAATATTTGATCGCGATTATGCAAATAAACAGATTTCGGAAGAAGTGATCCTAAGCTGGCGCATGGTCTCATGACCTGCGCCAGCATTTTGACCGAAGGTCTCCTCAGAGGATATAATCTCTCAGATCTCATGTAACAACATGGCAACATCACTGAAAGCAACAAGGAGGACATCATCTATGGGACAAAATAAATTCCCGTACAAACGCACAATCGTTTTCGGCTCCACTGGCGTTGGAAAAACGACCCTGGTCAAGCGCATTTCAGAGGATTTTGGTGTGCCCGGTATTTGCATGGATTCTCTACGCCGAGAATCGGGAAGAAGCGACTGTCCCGAACAGACTTTCTCACGCCTGGTCACGGAACAGGTTAAGGCGATACCTGGATCCTGGATGGTTCTTATACCTGCGTGCAAGACATCGTCTGGCCGTGTGCAGAAGCAATCATCTGGCTGGATTATCCTTTCTGGATTGCGATCTCGAGGCTGGTCAAGCGCTGCCTCTATCGAATATTCATCAGGAAGAGCAGCGAAAAACCTATCAAAGCGAGAAAGCAGCCTGCCTCTGAGCGTACGTCCACCTATTTGGGTGCGATCCTTACCGAAAGGCAACGTCGTCAACGGTATTTCGCTGCACTCTACAACTCTAATAACGCACATTTACATATTATTCGCCTGTTTAGTCCTCAAGATGCTGAACTCTGGTTAGATCTTCTAAAAAATAATTGCTCGAGTGCAAGGTGATATTTCCTCCGCTCGGCCGTGGTCTATGACCCAGCCGAGCCTTTTGACCGAAGGTCTCCTCAAAAGAATATAATATCGTTTATGGAACGCTATCGCATTGTTGAAGGCGTGGGGCTGGATTAGGTCAGCTTCAGCGAAATTGAGTGGTTAGCTGTATTCATTTCGAGTAATCGTTGAATGTAACGGTCAGCGGCTGACACATTTTCGTCTAATCAATATCACTTTTCTAGTGGCATCCTATCTGAATCGAAACAGAAACTCCTCCGTTGTTGGGGAGTCTTCTACTTCTTAAGTGGATAGGATGGTAATGGACCTAACAGGTCTGAGTAGACGTGTTAGGTCTTTGTGGGAATCATGTAAAATCGAGCCATTGGAGAAAACAATACGTCATGAAACAATTCACTCTATTTCTTACTTTCGCTTTGTTATTAAGCGCCTGTGGACTTCCGGCTCCCGCGGCGCTTGGACCGGTTACGCCTACCGATCTTCCCACTGCGACTGCGAACTATGTCAGACCAACGAAAACTTCCACGCCAACCCTGACAGTGACTCCGGTCCCGCCGACTCCTGATCTGAAAACGATTGGGTTACCTGGCGAACCGGCCGGCAGTGTGGCGCTCGACTTTGTAGAGCAGATGTGCGATGCACAATGGTTCACCGAGGGAGGGTCGTTGCCATGTCCCGGTGATGCCGGTCAGGCAGATAACGGTTATGTGATGAAACTAGACGGTGGCGTTCCCGGTGTACCTGTTGGTTTCCCCATGCTGTTGACTTATCCACCGGTTGTTCATTACGCGACGATCTCCAGCAAGTATCCGCCGTTCACTGTGCAGAAAGGTGATCGCTTCCGAACCGTGATGAGCTGCCAGGCTGATTCATACTGTGATGTGATGTTCTCGTTTAACTTCTTCAATCGCTTTGGACAGGTTGGGTTGGGTCATTGGCATTATTTGTTTACAGATACGCCGATCGTGTTTGATTATCCATTAGATAGTCTTGCCGGGGAAACCGTCCAGTTTGATTTGGCTGTCGAGGTCAAAGGAAATCGCCCCGATATGTCCGCAGTGTGGGTTGCCCCGCATATCTATCGTCCGCCGCAGTAGAAATATAGTAGGTGACAGTCACTTTGCTCCCTCACCATGTTCGGGAGTGCTGCGCAGAAGTGACTGTCACCTTTGATAATGTCACTTGATTGTTTGATTAAATCGGATCAGCTTCCATGCCTGATACTCTGGCTGATACGTGATTTCCGTAATCCCACAAAAGTCAACATAAAAATTCCCGCGTTTGTAGACGGGGACTTGCATCAGATGGCACATCATTTGACGTATCAATCCCTCGTGACTGACCAGAACGATATTTTCGTCGCCATGAGGCAATCGCTTTTCTTCCAGAAAACCTGCAATCCGCATGCAGGCTTCTTCGCCGGTCTCTCCGCCGGGAAAGCGGTAATCGGCTGATCGTTCCCGATAGACTTTCCAGAAATCTGGGAATTTCTGCTGTACCTCCTCTTCGCTCAGGTTATCGAGAACACCATTGTCAATTTCGTTCAAGCGTTCATCGATGATGGGAGAAATACCTAATTGTGCAGCAACATATTCAATGGTTTGGCGAGTCCGTTGGTAGGCACTAATATAGATTGCTGAGATTTGTTTATCGCAAAGATAGGACCAGAGTTTACATGCCTGTTCTTGTCCCCTTTGATTGATGGGTTCATCCTGGTGGCATAGGTCTGGGTTGTAAAACCCTCCGTATTCTTTTTCGGCATGGCGAATGATATAGAGGGTCATTTCAGTCTCGCTTTCCTTGCAACGGCAGGACTTTGTAGCAAACAAACGAACCTGGTTTGATATCTCCATCTGCATAGAAGAATAATGCAATCGTTTCTGCTACAAACGATAAAGCAACTTGTTTCTCTGGCAGCGCCTCGTAATAACGTTTGAACGGGTTTATGTCACCCACGTGTCCAAGTTCAATTGTCAGATGGAAGCGATAGTCGTCACCATCATACGGCGCAGAAGAGTTCGCGACCAAGTCTTTCAACTCGCGGTTGATCTGATTATGTACTGAACGCAAAATTGGAATTTCGCGGACGCCAAAGCCGACAATGGCAACGTCGTCCCAGGAGTTGTAATAGATGTGATCCAGATCCACGCGAAATGGCGCGACACGCTGGCTGAGCGAATCAAACCACGTTTCCAGCACATCCATGCTTTCGAAGGTGAAGGGTTGTTTCAAGCTGACATGGGACGGTAGTGAGGATGCATAAAACTGCACATCTCCGTATCGATGGAGCTCATATGCCTGTTTGCGAGCCGCGTTTTGAACAGAGTAATCGGAAAGTAAGGCAATGGCAGCTTTCATTCTTGTTCCCTTTTGTATGACCTAGAGATCTGAGACCTGCGGTCAATCCCTTGGCGGGGTGAGAGGCCTCTGCCAAGCAAAGCTTACCACTAATAATAATAAGGCCTTATGCTGGTGAAGTGGATAGGATATAAACTCGGAAATGGCTTGCTTACGCAGTGATGAATCAAAACCAGCGGGTATCCCCAGTGGTTCTCATTTAAGAGGTTTCAAGACTTCAAGACACTGATCAGCGATTCAGGCGCTGATAGACACCTTTCATCTGTTTATAAATCTCTCGGAAGATCTCAAACTTCTCATCATAAAGCGCGCGATTCTGTGACTGCGGCTGATAGACACATTTATATTGCACGAGTTGAGGAATCTCGCCAAATTTGATTTCGTTCATTCCTGCTGCACCGATCCAGGCCGCACCGCGGGCATTGGCGTAAATCGGGTCAGCGACCTGTTTGATCTCCACGTTCATCACATCCGCAAAGATCTGGCACCACACCTCCGATTGCGCGCCGCCGCCGACAATATTGATGCTGTTCACTTTTTGCCCGAGAAATTTTTCTACCGGCGAAAGCAGCCAGCGTGTATTGAATGCAATGCCCTCTAAAAATGCACGGATGATATCTTCTCGCGTGTTGTTCAGCGACAAATTATAGAGTCCAGCGCGAAGCCTGCGGTCTTCGACCGGTGCACGCTCGCCCCAAATCCATGGCGTGTACATCACACCATTCGAACCGGCGGGGACACGGTCCGCAATTTGATCGAGCACCTTGAAAATATCGGGAACATCAGCTTCCTGTAATAACTCGTCCTTGTGATAGATGATGTTATCGCGCAGGAATGTGAGATTGCCACCCGCGGTCGCCTGCAAAGCCGTGAGCAAATAACGTCCTGGCACCGCGCACGGAATGGATGCCAGGCTGGAGGCAATATCTGTTTTCTTGAACGGCACATGCGCCGCCATCCAGGAAGATGTGCCGATGTAAAGATGGGTGGCAAAATCCTCAACGGTGCCGGCACCGATTGCCGCGGCGGTATTATCAATTGCCCCTGCGACAACTTTTACATTCGAGGAAAGACCGAGCGTATCCGCAACATCCGTGTGAAGATTCCCGATTACCTTTGTGCAAGGGACAATCTCAGGAAGTTTTTCGCGGTCAATACCAAGGGAGTGGATCAGAGAATCGTTATATTGGATCGAATCAGGGTTGCGGTTATCCGTGACCCACGAGGTCAGGATCGAATCGTAAGTGGCGACGAACTCGCCTGTCAATCGCAGGTTCAGATAATCCAAAACGTTTAAAAACTTATAGGTGCGAGCATAGACTTCTGGCATCGACTCACGAATCAAAAGCATGTGCGCTGCTGGATCCTTGCCTGTCATCGACGGCATTCCACCCGTCAATCGTACAAAACGCAAAATGTTCGAAATGCCCGCACCATCGATGTTGATCCACCCACCGATCTGTTTTCGCAAATGCGCCGCGCCGCGCATGTCCATCCACAGGATCGCGTTGCCGAGAGCGTTTCCCTGTTTGTCAACCGCGATCGTGCCTTCGCCCTGTGTGGAGCAACAGACGGCGATCACATTCGCAGCCACATCCTGCTGGCGCTGAATCAATCTTCCCGCTGCTGATAGAAAAGCCTGCCACCATTCCTCGGGTGATTGTTCCGCGCCGCCATCCGGCGTGAGGAGGAGTCGCACAGGTTCTGACTCCCAGCCGATCACACGCCCGCTTACAGTGATCAGCGCGACTTTCATGCCGGATGTCCCGAGGTCAACCGCAAAGATCAGTTTCTCATTCATCGTATGCCATCAGGACCAAAACTTGAATAACTTCGCAAAAACTTTTTGTTCTACGATCACTGCTGACCCAACGCCAATTGCATACATAACGAGATCCAGCAGATCAAACGAACCCATGTAACGGTTGAGCAGCATTGGGCCATTCAAAAGCTGACCGAATTCCAAAAGCGCAGGAACAGCGAAAGCTACCAATGCACGCACTTGCCATGTTTTCAACCATTTTTCACCGAGACAAACGAAGAAATAAAATGCAAACGGCAGGATTAGATCTTTAGCAAAACTAAACCACAATACCCAGCCTTTGGATTGTGGCTCGAAGATTTTTACCGGAGAGAAATCTTCTGTGAACCAAAACAGACCTGCAGAAATCGCCAACAGAACGGCGCTTTTCGCCAAAGAGCGGTTAATGTTCTTGGTAGGGTTCCTTGGAAAGGTTGCCGAGGACATCTGTTTCATTTCCTTGTTTCTGAGGATCTTTCATTTGTATGACAAGTAGTGAGCTGATCACCAAGAGCCCAATCGCTAATAACAGGGCGGGTGTGAATGAACCATTGGAGGTCTTCAACGCTTCCATGATGTACACAAACACAACCGAGGCCTGACCGAACAATTGAATTAATCCATTCGAGGTGCCTTCCGGGGTTGGCTGCGTCACTTCCGCGGCGTATTGCATTCCAATGGGACTCGTGCTGATGAGGAAGAATCCCATCGCAAATGCAGAAACGAATAAGAGCCAGGTGGCTGTCGCGAAGGCCAAACCGACCAGTCCAGGAATCGCCAGTAGCAATCCAAAGAGGATATAAGGCTGACGCTTATGTTGTTTATCAGAAAACGGCGGAATTGCCACTGCACCAAGCACACCACCGACCAACATTAGCGCACCGAGCGTTCCTGCATCCGTGGGAGTAAATCCGCGCGGACGAATGATATTTTCCACCCAGGTCGTGACTCCATTGAAAATTCCTAATCCAACAAAGGAAACAAATAAATAGAGCAGGAATGGTTTTACGGTAAGAGCATGCTTAAGCCCATCCAGCATCAAAGCGCGAACTTCACTTCCTGCGGGTCCCGGTGGAGTAGGGGGGGTTTCTCTCGCCAGCAAAACAAACAAGACAGACGAGAATGCTGCAATACCACCATAAATTAACTGCACCGTAGGAATAGAAATTGTTGCTGTAAGAAGGGGAGTGAGTACCATGCCAAGAGCGGTACCCACTAGGTTTGCAAGTGTCACCAACCCTACCGCAGTGGCGCGCTCTTCGATGGCAAACCAATTAGCAGGAACTTTCGTCCAGGCATTGAGCAGAAAGGGTTGCGCTGCGGCGATTCCAATTGTGCTCCATAAAACGAGAGAATAACTCGTGCCGGCAAACCCGCGTAACAAACCAAAGACTGCCATCAACGCTGCACCGATGCTAACGGCTAATCTAAATCCATACGTATCGATCACCCACGAAACCGGAATCGAAAGCGGGATGAAGGCGATCATAAAGGCCATCGCCAGCAAGCCGATCTGCAAATCGGTCACACCATAGAATTTCGCGGCGGGTCCTGTGATCGGCGCGTAGGTGATCCAAAGCATTTGGATCGTCAGGTTGATGAACATGAAAACAGCCAACACTACCCAACGATAGCCGTATAGTTTGTAGTTGTTTGCCATGATGATCCTTTTATACGCAAGCTGCCAGCACGGTCTCGAATTTGTTTAGCGACTGATCGATCAATTCATCGGTATCTGCCATAGATGTATACATGCGCGAACCAGCAAGTGTGATCAAGCCCTGCGACATATAAGCTGCGCCCATCTCTTCCAGCATATGTTTACGCGGCTTGAGTTCACGCGCCAGGCGAATTGGGTTGCGAAGATCGAGCAGCATCACGCCGGAGGTTTCCAGATGCACGATTGAGCCTTCATTATATGCGACAAATGGAAGACCATATTTATCAATAATTGCCTGCAAGCCTCTTGTAAGTCGGTCTCCTGCGCAACCTGCCAAAACGGGCGCATTCGTTCGCTCCATTTCGAGCAGGGAATAATAACCAGCCACACAGGAAAGCGGATTGGCGGAAAGCGTCCCGCCGATATAAGCGCGCTCGCCCGTTCCACCGATGCCGGCCGCGAAGGTCATGATCACATCGGCGCGTCCGCCCACTCCGCCTGCCATTGGATAGCCGCCGCTGATGCATTTGCCGAAAACCGTCAGATCGGGTTTGACGCCAAAAAAGCCCTGTGCACCACCCATGCCTAAGCGGAAGCCAGTCACCACTTCGTCGAAGGTCAGAAGCGCGCCGAATTCGTCACACAATTCGCGTACTTTTTGATTGAAGTCGAACGGAACTGGTCGCGTACCGGATTCAGGTCCCAAAGGTTCGACAATGACTGCAGCTGTTCCGCCTCGAATTCTATTGAAGATCAAATGACGTTTCAATGAGGCTAAGCTGTTTGGAAAAAATTCCTCAGTGGAGGCGCTTGCGCCGCGTGGAATCCCTGTCGATTCGAGCCGACCCGTGCCCGGAATATGCAAGCCATAAACCATCTGGTCGCTCCAGCCATGATAGGCACCACCCACCTTGATCACATATTTCTTCTTCGTGAATGCGCGTGCCGCACGGATGGCTGCCATCACGCTTTCTGTCCCCGAGCCCAACATGCGGAACATCTCCACCGCTGGCATGAAGCGGTTGACGAGTTGTGCCAGTTTCAATTCATATTCATGGAACAAGCCGGTGACAGGACCACAACTCTGCAACATCTCAAAAACTTTTTCACGCACGGGAGCATAGTTGCTGCCGAGAACCGTCGGCCCGCCTGCCTGCAGGAAGTCAATGTATTGATTGCCGTCGGCATCCCACAAATATGCGCCGTCTGCTTTTTCGATGGCAATCGGGAAAGGATAGTTGAACGCCAGGTTATGCTGCACACCACCGGGGATGAACTTCTTCGCTTCGTCTGTCAGCTCTTTCGAGCGTTTGCATTGTGTGTCGAAGTAATTGAGAAATTCCTGCATCTTCTCGCGCTTGACCGGGCGCATGGGCTGGCTGATGAGTCCATTCAGTTTTGCATAAATCTGGTTTGTATCGTGATATTCGCTGATCGCGTATTTCTGCTCGTTCATATCATTCTCCACTCGTCACTAACTCACCTTGCTTGATCTTCTTTTGATCTTTGCGAAGCTTCGCAAATGCGACCTCACGCACCGCCAATGGAATTTTTGTGATTTTGCGTTCGCTGCAAATTGCCAGCAGATATGCCAGCGCGCACTTTTCCAAAATCTCGACGTTGTGCACCGCGCGTTCCATATCGTGGCCAAAAACCAACGCGCCATGATTTTGCATCATGAAGGCGTTGTTGTGATTCTTGACGTGCTTCGCGACCGCGTTCTTGAGCAGCCCGGTCCCGGATGGGGCATAGGGAATGATATCCACGCTGCGACCGAGGAAGCGCGCTTGTTCGTCGAACAATGCTGGGATTGGCGCTTTAATCAGGGTCAAGGCGCTCACATAGGCCTGGTGGGTATGGATAACAGCGTTGACATCTGGGCGCGCCTGATAGATTGCTCCGTGCATTGCCGATTCGACTGAAGGTTTTATGCGACTTTCGATCTTATTCAAATCAAAATCTAATATGCAGACATCCGCAGGTGTCATTTTGAAATAATCGTAATTCGATGGCGTAATGGCAAACATATTTTTCTCAGGCATGCGAAGCGAAATATTCCCTCCGGTTGCCATTAAATATCCTTTGCGCACAAGTGCCTGCGCAGTGTCCACAATCTGTTTTTTGTATGATTCAAATTCGTTCATCTGCCCTCCGCGAGCTAAATCAGAATAAATTTTAGAGCACAATCTTGACACTGTCAAGATTTGGACTTAATATTTAGATCATGCCATCCAAAAAATACCATCACGGCGATTTGAAAAATGCCCTTATCCACGCGGGGGTGGAAATCTTATCCAAAGAGGGAATAGAAGGATTGAGTCTACGCAAGGTGGCACAGCGCGCGGGCGTGAGTCACAATGCGCCGTATTCACATTTCCCTGATAAGCAATCCTTGATCGCGGCGATTTCCACTGAAGGATTCAAACAACTCTACGCTGAACTTGATGCGGCTGCCTCTGCCTATCCCAATGATCCTAAACGACAATTACAAGAGGGGGCCTGGGCATATGTCCAATTTGCGTTGAATAATACAGATACTTTTAAAATCATGTTCTCGGGGATTTTAGAGAAAGAAAAGGAGTATCCTGCATTCGTCGAAAGTTCACAAAGGACATTTGAGCGTGTGGTCGATATTGTCAAAGCCTGCCAGGCTGCAAAGATTTTAGGTCAAGGGTCAGCCGAAATGATGGCGGTTTCTGTGTGGGGACAGGTACATGGAATCGTTTCGCTATTGATCGAAGGGCAAATCTCTCATACTGTGCTTGAGAAATTCGATATTCGCGAACTTGTGCTCTTTGCGAACGATCAGTTGCTCAGAAAATAAATCGATAAGCGGGGAGATCTTCGAAAGCCTCTTGACAAACCTGCTGCGATCGTTATAATATGACTAACTTTATTTAGTGAATAAAGAAACTATGCTACAACCTGGCAACCGCGACCTGATTCGCGCGATCAATCGCTCACACATCCTGAATGCGATCAAGACCCATGGTCCGATCGGCAGAGCGGATATTGCTCGCCGCACAGGATTGAGCCCCGCCACGGTAACAGCCATTTCTGCCAAACTGATCTCCCAGCAACTGGTTCTCGAGAAATCAGCGGGAGATTCCAGTGGAGGACGACCTCCTATTTTATTGGTCATCAACCCAAAGGGTGGCTATGTTGTGGGCATTAAGCTCACAGAAACTCATGCGATCGGTGCATTGACCGATTTGGAAGCACAGGTGATTGCGAAGTCTTCGGTGACCCTCTCTGGGCATGATCCAAATCAGGTTGTCGTAGACTTAGCGCAAATGGTTCTCACATTGATTCGCGAACAAAGGATTACCAAGAAGCAACTCCTTGGAGTAGGCCTTGGACTCGCCGGAATTGTAGATGCAGAAGATGGCATCCTTCGTCAGTCGCCGATCTATGGTTGGAACAACGTCCCACTCCGCGATATGCTCCAGAGTGAATTGCACATCCCGATCTATATTGAAAACGATGTCAACACGCTTACATTGACTGAACGCTGGTTCGGTCACGGGCAAGGGGTGGACAATTTTCTCACCGTAACTGTCGGGCGTGGCGTGGGACTCGGGATTGTAGCCAATGGTCAGTTCTATCGCGGACAGACCGGCGGAGCAGGCGAGTTCGGTCACATCACCATGAATCCAAACGGTCCACTATGCGATTGTGGTAAGCATGGTTGTTTGGAAGCCTATGTGGGCGATCCAGGATTGATCCGGTCGGCGAAAGAAGCTGCCGCGCGCGGAGAGCTTCCGAAACCCATTGATGGTTTGGATGAATTGCTGTCTCTTGCAGAAGCGGGGAACGCGGCTGCCATTCAAATTTTTAGTCAGGCGGGTCAAATCCTTGGCATTGGAATCGCGAACCTTGTTAATTTATTTAATCCAAAGAAGATCATCATCAGTGGCGAGGGGACGCGCGAGGGTGATTTTCTTTTTGTTCCGATGAAGGAATCGATCCAGCAGAATACCATGCCTGGATTGTTCGATCCGAAGACCGTGGAAATTGCGCCCTGGGGCGATGACGCCTGGGCTCGCGGAGCTGCTGGGCTTGTCCTGCGTGAAGTGTTTGAATCGCCCATCCATAAAAAAGCAACGATCCCTGTATAAAATTTTTTGCGTCGAGTTATTTTACTCAGCAAAGAAAGTGGAGGTGCTGTCCCAGAAACAAATCTTTGAATGTTCGCTTCCTTCCAAATACAAGAAATGGAGATAAGAGAAATGAAAATCAAACGTTTGTCCGCTTTGTTTATCAGCATGATTGTTGTTCTGGCAACTGTATTGACTGCTTGCGCGCCCGCCGCGGCTCCAACGTCCGCGCCGACATCTGCCCCGGCGACGGAAGCACCGAAACCGACTGAGGCTCCGACTCAAGCACCGACCGAAGCGCCCACACAAGCTGCCGCGCCGGTCACGATTCAGTACTGGCACACGCACAGTGATCCCGAAACTGCTCAACTCGATAAAGTGATCGCAGCATTTGAAGCTGCCAATCCCGGAATCAAGATTGCGCCGACTCGCTACGCCTATAACGATTACAAGACTGCTCTCTTGACCGCGATTTCCAGCGGAGCGGTTCCCGATGTCGCACGTTTAGATATTGCCTGGGTCTCCGAATTTGCCGATCAAGATGCCCTCATTCAACTCGACGGTACGATGCCGAACTTTGACACGATCATCAAAGATACCTTCCCCGGCCCACTTTCCACGAACGTCTGGAAGGGTCATTATTACGGCCTGCCATTGGATACCAACACGCAAGTCTTGCTTTGGAACAAAGCGGATTTCGATGCGGCTGGAATCACGACTCCGCCTACCACGATGGAAGAATTCGCGACCGATGCATGCAAGCTGAGTGATAAAGCCAAACAGCAATATGGTTATGCAGAAGGTGGCACCTACTTCTGGGCACCCGCACCAGTCTTCTATGCGATGGGCGGCAAAGTCACCGATCCTGACATTACTACGGCAACCGGTTATGTCAACGGTCCTGATAGTGTTGCAGCGTTTACGATGCTCAAAGATCTGTATGACAAAGGCTGCTTATCGCCGAATCTCCTGGGTGGTGGTATTGCCACAGATGCCGGTCACGCGCAGGGCAACTATGCCATGATCATCGATGGACCCTGGATGGTTGATATTTACAAAAACAACTACCCCGATTTCAAAGTCAACTTCGCGCCGATTCCAACAGGACCCCAGGGTACAACCAGTTCCGTAGTCGGTGGTGAAGATGTTGTCGTGCTGGCAGGTACTAAGAATCAAGACGCGGCGATGAAGTGGGCAGCCTATCTCCTTAGCCCCGAAGCGCAGAAGATGATGGCTGAAGTTGGTCAGATGCCGACGCTCGCATCCCTCACTGGCGATCCTGCGATGCCCCCGTATTTTGCAGTGTTCCAGGAACAACTCAAGACTGCCCAGGCGCGCGTTCCCCATCCCAAATGGGGAGACATGGATAACGCCATCAACAATGCTTATCAGCGCATCTTGAAAGGCGATCAGACTCCTCAGCAGGCACTCGATCAGGCTGCCGACGAAATCAATGCCCTGTTAAAATAAATGTTGCTTGCTCATAATAAGCTAAAACGAACTTTTCAGATGTGGGCGGCTAAACACCGCCCACATCAATCCCAACGGACCATGTACACCAAACGCCGTTCAGACCTTCTTCCCGCGCTAATCTTCCTGCTCCCAGGCTTGGTGTTATTTGCATTGTTTTTTCTTGGTCCGATGCTCTACTCGTTGCGCATCAGTTTCTTTCAGTGGAAGATCGTCCATCCCGATCAATCGGTTTTTGTTGGATTTCGCAATTATCAGCACGCCTTATCCGACCCCATTTTTCGACGCGCCGTGCTCAATACGCTTGTGTATACGGTTATTACAGTAATCGTCAAACTGTTTCTTGGACTTGGCGTGGCTCTCCTGCTCAATCAACGCCTGCCAGGGCGTACATTTTTTAGAGTGGCATATTACTTGCCAGTAATCACTTCGTGGGTCATCGTCAGCTTGTTGTTTGAATATATGTTCAACGGCCAAGCCGGGCTCGTGAATTATGCTCTCAACAATGTGCTCCATATAATTCCAAAAGACATCCTTTGGTTTGCCGATCCAATCCTGACTCTCGTGCCAATCATTCTGCTGGATATCTGGAAAGGAATCGGCTGGGCAGCCATTATTTTTCTGGCAGGACTGCAGGCGATTCCTGCCGAACTTTATGAAGCGGCGCGCGTGGACGGTGCCAATTTCGCTGAACAATTGCGTTACATCACCTGGCCCCTCCTTGGTCCGACAACGGTATTCCTCGTTGTAGTCTTGATCATCGGTGGCTTGAATGCGTACGTTCCATTTCAGCTCATGACGCATGGCGGTGATCCCATGGACCTGACCCACTCAGTTTTGACTTTGATGTATGAAGCTACCTTTGGTCGTCTCGACTTCGGATATGGAGCAGCAATCAGTTATCTATTAACGCTCTTCGTGTTCCTTGTCAGCTTGGTCGAGCTTCGATTAATGAGACAGCAGGCGGGTGCAGCATGAACCGAAAAGCGCAACAAGATTTCGGAACATTTTTGAGACTCCTCATCCTGATTCTTGGATTGGGATTTGTCCTCATTCCCATCTGGTACATGGTCATCACCTCGTTCAAACCGCAGACGATGATCTTTGAACTCCCGCCGCGCTTGTGGCCCCAAACATGGACTCTGAAAAATTACATTGTGGCTCTCGGCAAAGATAGTTTTGATCTTTACTTTTTGAACAGCGCAAAAGTGGCGATCGCCAGCACACTTCTCACTGTTTTGATTGCCTCCATGCTGGCGTTTGTATTCGCTCGCCTGCGTTTTCCCGGCAAGGAAGCAGTGTTTTATATTTTCCTGCTGGGTATGATGGTGCCGCCAGTCATGTTGATCATTCCGCAGTTCTTGGTTGCCAAATGGTTGAGCCTGTTCAATCATTGGGGATTGATCCTTGTTTACACCACGATGAACATTTCGATGCAGACATTCTTATTACGCGGTGTATTTGAAAATGTGCCGCGCGACCTCGAAGAAGCGGCACTGATCGATGGCGGCGGACCATGGACAATTTTCTGGCGCATCGTTCTGCCTCTTTCTGGACCTGGCCTCTCTGTAGTGATCATAAATACTTTTCTTTATAGCTGGGAGGAATTTGCCTGGGCGAACGTGGCGATCAAGAATGCCAGCCAGCGCACGTTGCCGATCGGCATCGCCCTCTTTCAAAGCGAACATCTCACCGAATGGGGACAGGTCTTCGCAGCATCATTGGTCGCGCTGGTGCCGGTGGTGATCATTTTTATTATCTTCCAACGACATTTTGTGCAAGGGATTTCCACGACAGGGCTAAAAGGCTAATATGCGCATCCTCGATTTTTATCCGTCGCAGGGAAGTTATTCTCCCGGCGAAACGGTCACATTTTTCATTGCGATCGAAACTTCAGCCGAGGAGATTACGGTTCGACTATCAATTAGACATCTCAATGAACAACCGACCTCAATCGAGAAAAAATTAAGTCTTCCGCTTGGAGAACAGACAATTCAAATGCAGTGGATCCCTCCTGCAAAGCCTGCGGGATATTCGGCTAGTGTTCAGCTTATATCGCCGACCGATACGGTAGAAGCGATTACCGCTTTTGATATCCTCTCGAGTTGGACGGATTTTCCTCGCTATGGATTTCTAACAGACTTCAGCGCCTCGCGCGCGGACCCTGAAACGACTCTCCAAAAACTGACGCGTTTCCACATCAATGGACTCCAGTTCTACGACTGGCAATATCGCCATGACCAGTTATTGGCTCCCACGGAAAACTACATTGATCCGCTTGGACGGGAGATGTCGCTTTTATCCGTTCGAAAGCTAGTAGATGCCGCTCACAGAAACGGTATGGCTGCCATGCCTTATTTAGCGATCTATGCTGCCTCGGCAGAATTTTGGCAGACGCATCCGGATTTAGCGCTTTACGATGAAGCAGGGAAACGAATTGCCTTTGGTGAAAATTTCCTGGGGTTGATGAATCCCTCTGCGGGCAGTCCATGGAGCACACATTTGCTTTCCGAAGGAACGCGTGCTCTGCAAGCGATTGCGTTTGATGGACTCCATATCGATCAATACGGCGACCCCAAACAAGCATGGGATGCCCAGGGTCATGCTATTGACTTGCCAAAAGCGTTCGTAGATTTTATTCAAACAGCATCGGATCGTCACCCGAACAAAACAATCCTATTTAACGCTGTTGGCAATTGGCCCATT
>Ga0137367_10001840_pt1 | contig 16844 bp, 12 predicted proteins | sample SagtaG_14_FD_104939 | JGI IMG/M metagenome (GOLD analysis project Ga0137367, IMG submission 104939) | Vadose zone soil microbial communities from Sagehorn Ranch, Mendocino, California, USA - Sage1_L_80_16 metaG | ecosystem: Environmental > Terrestrial > Soil > Vadose zone | place: USA... | reverse complement strand
CGCGCTCGGCATCGGCGCCGTGATCGGTTCGGGCATATTCACCGTAATCGGAACCGCGATCGCGGGTCAGAAGTTCGATACTTCATCGATCCTGAACGCCCCGCTGCTCGACTACCTGATCAGGCACACAGCTTCAACTGGCCGCCCCGGTGCGGGTCCAGCGTTGGCGCTATCTCTGGTGCTGGTGGCCATTGTCTGCGCCTTTACCGGCCTCTGCTACGCGGAACTGGCTTCCATGATCCCGATCGCCGGCAGCGCCTACACCTACACTTATGCGACGATGGGCGAACTTATCGCGTGGATCATTGGCTGGGACCTAATCCTGGAATATGCCGTCAGCAACATGGCGGTCAGTGTCGGATTCGCGCAGCACCTGGTGAACATGCTCGACTGGTTCGGCTGGCATCCTGGGTTGCGCTGGGTTTCTCCAGCATATTTGCCTTCGGGTATGACCGGACTGCAAGGCGAGATGCTCTACACACCGGGATTTCACTTCGGGTTCAATGTCCCAGCGTTCTTGATTGTGATGTTCCTCACAGTCGTCCTGGTGCGCGGCATCCGTGAATCGGCGGAAGCCAACAATGCCATGGTGATTCTGAAGATCGCCGCGATTCTGGCATTCATCATCGCCGGAGCACAATACATTCATCCGGGATTGTGGCATCCTTTTGCTCCCATGGGGTGGTCAGGGGTCCTGACCGGCGGTTCGATTATTTTCTTCACCTACATCGGATTCGATTCCGTTTCCACGGCTGCGGAGGAGGCCCGCAACCCGCAGCGCGATCTTCCTATCGGGATCATCGCCACCCTGGTGGTGTGCACGATTCTGTACATCGGCGTGGCAATTGTGCTCACCGGGATTGTGCCATGGGACTCCGTCCGCGACGACGCGGCGCCGGTCGTGAACAGCATCAAGCATCTGACCGAGGTTACAGGCTCACCAGTGTTGCGCTGGGTGCGGCTGGGGGTCTTGTTCGGCGCGATGATGGGAATGATTTCGTCGCTGCTGGTCTTTCAGCTCGGGCAGGCACGAGTGTGGTTCTCGATGTCAAGAGACGGATTGCTTCCGAAGCTGTTCAGCTATGTTCACCCGCGCTTTCGGACGCCCTCAACCGCCACTTGGATCGCCGGACTTGTCGTCGGTATCCCGGCGGGCATTCTAGATATCGGCACACTTTCTGATTTGTCGAACATCGGGACACTATTCGCGTTCGTGCTGGTGTCCCTGGGCGTGATCATTCTCCGCTACCGCGACCCAGGCCGGCACCGGGGCTTCCGCGCGCCAGGTGGAATCGCAGCGCCAGTGCTTAGCGTTGTCTTTTGCGCGCTGCTCATGGCCGGGTTGCCGATCCTTACGTGGCTGCGGTTCTTCGGCTGGCTACTGATCGGCCTGGGGATTTACCGCTTCTACAGCCGCAAGCACAGTGAGTTCGCAGCGAAGCCTTCCTAAACCAAAGTCAAATCCCATTCAGCACTCCGGTTTCCACTGCAACGTCACAGATGGAGTTCTCACGCACACTCTAAAACGGTTCGGAATACCATGGTTTTTGATACTTGCGGTACATCAGACACTCAGTGCGTTCCTCTCGCCTCAGACGCCTTTTGTGAATTAATCCACGCCGAGACCCTTGCGTCAAGTACATCCATCGGCAGCGCTCCGCCATTCAGTATCTCATCGTGAAAAGCCCGAATGTCGTACTTGCTTCCCAGTTCACGCTGGGCTCGGTCTCGCAGCTTGAGAATCTCAAGCTGGCCCAATTTGTATGCTAGCGCCTGCGCCGGCCATGCAATGTAGCGGTCAACTTCTGCCTGAACATCGGGGTCCTCGACCGATGAATGTTCGTGGAAGAAATCCACCATCTGCTCGCGCGTCCAGTGCTTGTAATGGACTCCTGTGTCCACCACCAGACGGATGGCGCGCCACATCTCGTCGGTCAGGCGGCCATAATCGGAATAAGCGTCCTTATAGAAACCAACGTCTTTCCCTAATCGCTCCGAATAGAGTGCCCAGCCTTCGGCGTAAGCGCTGTTGGATGAGTATCGACGGAAGTCCGGGAGCTCGGGAAGAGTCTGCGCGATCGAAACCTGCATGTGGTGACCGGGAATGCCTTCGTGATACGAAGTGGATTCTGCCGAAAGCATGTCGCGGTGCGCGTAATCGCTTGTGTTTACCCACACAATTCCGGGGCGCGATCCATCCGGCGTGCCTTGCTGGTAATCGGCCGCGGCCGCTTCTTTAGCACGAAACTCCTGCATGGCGCGCACTTCCACAGGCGTTTTGGGGAGCAAGCCGAAGAGTTTGGGCAACTCCGGCCTCATCTGATCAATGTAGCCGCGATACTTCTGGAGGATCTCATCCGGCGACTTGGCATGAACCCTCGAATTGTCCTTCAGCGATGCCCGGAAGCTCTTGAGTTCCTGGAAGCCGAGCTTCTTTGCGATCGCAAGTTGCTCGCCCTCGATTCGTTTCACTTCGCTCAATCCGAGCTCATGGATCTGCTCTGGTTCCATGTTCGTGGTGGTCAACTCGCGGATGTCGTACCGATAGAGAGCCTCGCCGTTCGGCAATGCCCATATACCCGGTTCGGTTCGCCCGAATGGGGCATAGTCCTTCGCGAGATAATTCGCCAGCTTCGTGTAAGCCGGACGAACATTTTCGTCAATGGCCGCGACAATCTCGTCGTGCAGTCGCTTGCGATCAGCTTCCGGAACGCCGTCAGGAAATTGCTTAACCGGCTCAGAAAAAGGGTTGGTTTCGCCGGCCGCGTCAGCGATCTTCTTGGACTGCACCACCGTCTTTTCCAGAAGATACTTCGGCGGCATTAACTTGTCCTTCTTGCCCTGCGCCAGGACTTCAATCGTCTGATCGATTACGACTGGGATTTTGCGCAGACGTGACAGGTAATCCTCGTAATGCTTTGTTGAATCCGTCGGAACGACAGCGGCGAACTGCGCCAGCAGCAACTGCACGCCGTTGAACTGGTCCACCGGCATCTCGTAGGTCTTCAGATCGATGCCCTCGATCCGCTCCTTCAAATTGCGCACCATCAGCTGAAGGCTCAGTCTGTCCTGTTCGTTCAGGCCTGCAGAGTCGAACGCGTGGAATTTCGCCAGCCACTGCTGCAAATCGCGCTTCTGCTGCTGTACATGCGCGAGCGAGACATCGCTCCAGCGGTCGTTGTATCGGTAATCGCCAATCGACGTGGCGAGTTCAGGACTTTCGCGCAACTCGTATTCCCACTCGTCAGCAAGTAGTTGCTTGAGCTGCGCCTGTTCGGGACCCGGTGCAGGGACGGGCGCCGCACTCCGCGAGAGAGTAGCCAAGAAAACGATCAAACTCACGAGATAAGCGGGGTTTTTCATTCAATGCTCCACGAAGAATTTCTGAATTGTAGCTCAGTTCTGGGCGACTATCCGGCGACGACATCAGCCAGCCGCAGGGCCTCAACACAGGATTTGACGTCGTGAGTGCGTATAACGTGAGCACCTTTCAGTGCCAGCGCGACCTCCGCGCCCAGGGTGCCGAAGAGTCGCTCCGAAACCAGCGCATCCTGGCCGTTGCTGGCCAAAGCTCGCCCGATCCAAGACTTGCGGGAAACGCCGGCAAGCAACGGGAAGTAGAGTTCGTGAAATTCATGGAACCGCCGCAAGAGGGGGTGGTTCTCTTCGTATCGTTTCCCAAAACCGAAGCCTGGATCCAACACGATGCGGTCCCGCCTGATCTTGGCCATGACCGCTGCGTCGGCCCGCTCACGCAACTCCCGTTTCACCAACATCACCAGGTCGGCGACTGGCGGCAAAGCGGCCCATTCGTCCGGTCGGCCCCTGGTGTGCATCAACACCACTCCACAATCCAGGCTGGCCAGAGTCTTCTTCATCTTCGGGTCCCACTGCAGGCCGGAAACGTCGTTGACGATCTCAGCTCCCGCATCGACCGCGGCTGCGGCTACCTTGGACTTGTAGGTGTCGATCGAGACGATGGCCTCGGATTTCGCCTCTTTGAGGGCGACAATGACTGGTAACACGCGCCGCAACTCTTCTTCGACACCCACCGCAGGCCGGTCCAATCCAACTCTTGCGCCCGGTTTGGTTGACTCCCCACCGATGTCGATGACATCCGCACCTTCCGCAAGCAATCGCATGGCGTGCGCTACGGCATCGCCCGCGGTTTCGTGGTGGCCGCCGTCGGAGAACGAGTCTGGCGTTACGTTCACGATTCCCATAACCAGCGTGCGCCGGCCCAACTCCAGCGAGCGCGTGCCGAGGTTCCATGTGAAGACAGGGCGCATGCTGTAATTCTAACTGCACCAGCAATGGTGCTCCGGTACCGGTGCTACAATCGGGTTTGTAGATGTTGAAGAACAGAGCACCACTTGCGGTCCTGATCTGCTGGCTTTTCCTGTCGCTGGGGGCCTCGGCGGCTCCTCCAAAAGCGACAGGATCCCTGAAGAAGCAGATCGAAGCCATCCTGGCGCAGCCCGATCTCTCTCGCGGTTTCCTGGGAGTCGAGATTGCGTCGCTGCGCACCGGCAAACCCATTTTTTCACTGAATGCAGACAAGATGTTTACGCCCGCTTCGAACACAAAACTGTTCACCACAGCGGCTGCACTGGCTTTGATCGGGCCGGAATACAAGTTCCGCACCACGCTTGAAACCAGCGGTTCCCTCGATAAGTATGGGCGCCTGACAGGGGACCTGTTGTTGGTCGGGCGCGGAGATCCGAACCTTTCGGGCCGCGAATTGCCGTACAACACGCGAACCCAGCGCAACGCCGATCCGATTCGCGTGCTCGAAAAGCTTGCCGACGAATTGGTGCAAAAAGGCGTCAAGTACGTGGACGGTGACATCGTCGCCGACGACTCCTACTTCGCGTTTGAGCGGTACGGCGAGGGCTGGAGCCAGGATGACCTGGTATGGCCCGACGGCGCCCCGGTTTCGGCGCTGACCGTCAATGACAACGTGATTTTTGTTCAGATTCTTCCTGGTGCACGCGCTGGGGACAAAGCTTTTGTCAGTGTTACGCCCTTTGCCGACTACTACACCATCGACAACCGCCTGCTGACCACGCCCGCTGGAACGGGCCGCAAGATTTATATTAATCGCGAGCCAGGTTCGACGACTCTGACTCTGTGGGGCACGATGCCCATGGACGACGCCGGAGTGAATGAAGGTCTGTCGATCGAGGACCCCGCGGAATTCGCCGCCAACGTCTTCCGGCACTTGCTCGAGGTTCGAGGTGTTGCTGTCTATGGCAAGCAGCGCACACGGCACACCGATCTGGCAAGCCTTTCGACCTTTACCAGCGTGGTGATTGCGTCCAGTCGCGGGGGAGACGAGCACTCGCTGACCTCACCGGCGGGACCACTTGTGCTCGCCGAATACCAGTCCCCTCCGCTCTCTGAGGATGTTGAAGTCATTAACAAGGTTAGCCAGAACCTGCATGCCGAAATCCTGTTGCGGCTGTTGGGCCGCGAGAAGGGTACGGGTGGAACCGTGCAGGGAGGGCTTGAGGTGCTCCACGGATTCCTGAACAACTCGGGCATTTCCGGCGATGACTACGTCTTCTTCGATGGATCCGGACTCTCTCGCCAGAACCTGGTCACGCCCCACGCCGTCGTCAGTCTGCTCAGTTATGCCGTAACTCAGCCCTGGGGGAGGGAATTTCACGACTCGTTACCCGTAGCAGGGGTGGATGGATCGTTGGCCGACCGCTTCAAGGATCTGGATCCTCGGGCCCACGTCTATGCGAAGACCGGTTCGCTGGGCGGGGTGAAGACACTCTCCGGTTATGCCGTGACCGCGAAAGGTGAGGAGATCGCCTTTGCCATTCTGGCCAACAATTACAGCCTGCCGGGGAAGCGCGTCAACGACATTATTGACAGCATCATCACGGCCGCTGTGAACTCTGCAAAGTAGTTATCGACTGAAAGTAGTTATCCCCTGGCTCGCTTGCGCACTTGTGCTCGCGCCCCTGCTCCGGTGCCCTTCGGTGGCTTCTTCACTCCTTCCACAATCTCCTTGAGCACCGTGGCATTGTTTCGCTCCGTTTGCTTTGAAGCGAAGAGGAGGGAAACCACCTTCTCCTGATCGAGAACATCGTAGAGCTTTTGGAGGGCGACGACCGCTGATGGCGTTCTCAGCTCTGTGAGATACCTTTGCCGGAAATCCTGCCACCGTTCCGGATGCGCATGAAACCACTTCCGCAGCTCGTTCGACGGGGCAAGGTCGCGCAGCCAGGTATCGATTCGCGCTTCCTGCTTGGTCAGGCGGCGCGGCCACAACCGGTCTACGAGAATCCGGAAGCCGTCCGAGCCAGCCGGTTCGTCGTAAACTCTTTTGAGCGCGATCGTGCGGGTTGGAACCATACCGTTTGCTTCTGCTATTTTAAAGCCACACCGAAGATGCCTGACAAATTCTCTTTCCGATTTCGCCTGTTGACCACAACCACGGTTTGGTCGTGCGTAGCACTGGCGCTGTTTCTCCTTACAGGCTGCGAAGTTGAGCGTAGAAAGAGCGACACCGAACTTGGCTTGAACCCGCAACAGGCTGCCGGGCGCCGCGTCTATGACGAATACTGCGACCGTTGTCACGCTCCCTATTCTTCTCATGGGCGGCAGGGACCTGGATTGAAAGGCGTTTTCAAGAACCAGTACCTCCCCATCAGTGGAATCCCTGCGAATGACGCCCGCGTGGGGGAAATCATTCGCATTGGCAGAAACAAGATGGGAGGCTACGGCAACGTGTTGACGCAGCAGCAGCTCGACGACATGCTGGCGTACATGCACACGCTGTAGGGCTCCCATTCGCGGGGTTTCGACCGCGTTGTCGGCCTCGGCGGATTGCGTCTCTGATCTTCGCGCTGTTCGCACTGACGACGCTGAAGCTGCGATAATTCACCAGTGAGGAAACGCAACTTCTTTTCCTCGGATGAACACGGATCAACGCGTGGTGAACGTTTTTGGACTTGAACACCAAACACGATTTAAGATTCACTCTCTTTCACTTTTCCCTTGAGGTCGCCCATGGCTGAAGTCGTGTCCAGTGCTGTTCCGGTGAACGGAAGCGGAGCCGCGTCCGATTCTCCAACCGAAGTGTATGCCGTATTCGGTGCAGAGCCCGAGGTGCTGGCCTATGCCATGGCGAAATATTCGCGTTCGGCGCTCTCGATGAAGGAGTCGCTGAAAGAAATCAGCCAGCAGAAGGCGGAGAAGTTTCTCAACACATTCTATTTTCAGTACGGACACCGCTCCATTGCGGACCTTGCCCACATCGCGCTGGCGATCGAAAAGCTTTCTATTCTGGCGGCGATTGTTGTTGCAGATGAGCAGCGTTGGGACGGGCAGGAACGCTCCACGCGTTATCAGGATTTCCGCAAAAGCGGCTATTACACGCCCGACTTCGGCTCGGACGAGCCAGCTCGTGATTTGTACTTCCGGACAATCAGGAACCTGTTCTCGACATATGAATCGGTCTCTGAAACCACGTTTCAGTATCTCGTCGAGATCACGCCCAAGCCGGCAGAGATGAAGCAGGACGCTTATGAGCGGACACTGCGCGCACGCGCGTTTGATATTTCCCGCTATCTGTTACCGCTCGCGACCAACACATCATTGGGCGAAATCGTGAATGCGCGCACGCTGGAAAACCAGGTTTCACATTTGCTTTCGCACACGCATGCGGAAGTGCGGCGGTTAGGGGAGTTGCTGAAGCGTGCTGCTCTGTCGGCTGCGTATAACGTGAATCATGAGTCTGCGCGAAAATTGGTTGAGGATATTCGCGCTGTATCGCCGGAGCTTGGCGCGCGTGCCGAAGCTGAACTCCTGAAAGAAGTCCGCGTCGCCTCCACGCTGGTGAAGTATGCCGATCCGAATGCGTACGAGATCGAGACCCGCCGCGAACTAGGCCAGATGGCATCAGAGTTGATGGGCGGGGCCTCGCCTGATGCGGCGCCTTCAGTCGATTTACTCGACGATGAGCCTGTAGAAATAGAACTCGCGACTACGCTGCTGTACGAACACTGCGGGTATCCTTACCGCCAGATGCGGCGATCGGTCGAGAGCGTTAGTGAAATCCGACGCCGCGAATTCATCGACGCCGGTCTGCGCCATCGCGGCCGTCATGATGAAGCGTTGCGGGCGTTCCGCGCCGGCCAGCAGTTCCGGTTCGACATCCTGATGGACATTGGCGGCTTCCGCGACATGCATCGTCACCGCCGCTGCATCCAGATTGAGCAGCAGTTCACGATTCAGCATGGATACGACGTCCCTGCCGAACTGCAGCCTGCAGGCGCACTGGACTCGTACACCCAGGCGATGGATCAAGCTACTCAGGCAGTTCGGAAACTAGCGGCGAGCAGCACGGCCGAGGCGGCAGAGAACAGCCAATACTTAATTCCGCTGGGCTTCCGCAAGCGCACGCTCTTCAAAATGGATTTTGCCGAAGCGGTCTATATTTCAGAGCTGCGCACCGGCCCGGCTGGACACTTCTCCTACCGCAACGTTGCGTATGCAATGTTTGAGGAAGTGAAGAAGAAGCATTCCGCGCTGGCGCAATACTTCCGAGTGCATGACGTGCACGAGCCGTCGGATTTGCTGAAACGGTAAGGCAGTTCTCGGTTGCCAGTTCTGAGTGACTCGAACTGCCAACTGCCAACTGCCAACTGCCAACTGCCAACTGCCTCTAAAACACTTTCAAATGTATTGTCAGATACTTCTTCGGATTCTGCCGAATGGCCTTGATCAAATCCTGAGTGTCGGTCAGCAGTTGGTTGGTGTTGTTGTAGAGCGCCGGATCGCGCAGGAACTTTCCAGCAGAGCCTTCTCCAGCATTCAACCGGTCTACCATTTCTGACAGGCGGTCCATGGTATTCTGCAGCTTGTTGGCAAATTCCTGATCTTTGGCCAGCTTGCCGAGCGCGCCTTTGCCAGCGTTGACATCGTCCGTAAGCTGTTTGATATTCGCGACGCTTTGGTTCGCGTTGTTGTATAGCGAAGGATCTTTCAGGAACTTTCCGATGGTGCCGTTACCTGCGTTGACTTCGTCAATCAACTGATTGATTTTATCGATGGAGGCATTTGCTTTCTGGTAAAGCTCGTCGTCGCTGATCAGTTTCCCAAGACTGCCCTGACCCTCGGAAATCTCATTCACCAGTTTTTGAAATTCGGCGATGGTTGCGTTCACCCGGTTATAGAGCGAAGGATCATAAATCAGCTTGCCCACTGAACCCTGGCCGCTCTCGACGAAGGAGACGATACGGTCCAATCGCTTGAGGAGAACGTCCATGTTCTGCAGGCTGCTGTTGGCCGCCCGAATCACGTCGTCGTATCCAGCCTGTTCTTTGCTCTTGAGCACGTCACCGTCTTCCACCTGTGGACCTTTCGCGTGTGAGCTGTCGATATTGATGTAGGTTTGGCCCAGCACTCCTGCCGTAGAAAGAATCGTCTCGGAGTCTTTCCGCAGGAAGAAGTCATATTTCCTGGTTACCTTCATGGTGACTTCTACGGGAGCGAGCGGATTGCCGGGGACAACGCGAACCCGTGTCACGCTTCCAATATCGACGCCGCTCAGCCGCACTGGCGCGCCAATTGCGAGACCGCTCGCATCCGGGAAATAAGATTTCAGGATGATCTTGCTGGTGAACAAGCCGCCGCCGCTCATCAGGACGATTAGTGTGGCAAGAGTGATACTCGCCACAATTACGACGACCCCAACTTTGAGTTGCGACCACTTCAACTGCTTCTGGCTAGGCAACGGTCCTCCCGTGCAGTGCCGCAGAAAGCCGGATTATTTGACTGTGCATCGCCCTGCATCGCGCAAACATAGGTGCAGGCCCAGTTTTCCAGATGATAGCAGAATGCGGAAGTGCTTAAGCGGAACCTCTTTGGTCCGTCAGTCGCGGCCTCAGCACCAATCCGAATCCGTATGTCAAAGCGCCGCAGATCAGTGTTGTGGTCAGGCCGAATTCCATCGCAATGACGATTGCCAGAACCGATCCCAAGACGCTGGCTGCCGCGTTTAATGCCCAGGCCCACTCCACTGAACCCCCGGCGGAGACGTTTTCTCCTGTCCCGGCGACCGCTCTGAGTCCGGTCGGAAACGGCATGCCCATGGCAAACCCAAGCGGCACAAGAAGCGCAGCGCTGATCGCAAGCTTCAAGGCGAATGCGACCCCGACAGATGCATTCAGCAGTGGAGGAAGTACGGCGGCATACACAAGCAACGCTGTCACGATCACTACCAGAGGCATCCATACGCGGTTGGCGTCTGACAGCCACTTTCGCGAAACGAAGCTTCCTGTGCCGCTGGAGAGCAGCATCAGGAAAACTACGACGGTCAGTGCGTAAGTAGGATGGCCAAGGAACAATACGAAGCGCTGGATAAACGAAACCTCAACCAGAATGTATCCCAGGCCGACCGCTACAAAATAGAACGGTGATGAGTGGCGGTGGCGGTGCCGGCGGTCCCCGATGAGCAGCGGCACCAGCAGAAACAAGAGGACCGCTGCTATAGAAATCAACAGCAGCATGCACAAGACCGCAATGCCAAGGTTTACCTTCCAATCGATGGCGCCGCTGTCCTCGACGGAACGCAGAAGGTCTCGTGTCTTCAGGGTAAAAAAGAAAAACGGTTTATTGTCGCTAACCGGAGAGACATTGAACTGATAGCTGCGGCTGAAAGCGGCAGGATCGTTGCTGCGGATCAATTCCGAGAAGGCATTCGATCCCTGCTGTGAGGGGCTGTACAGCACTTGCAAAGGCGGATGCTGCCGCACGTATTGCTGAACCACGCTTTCCTCATCCGGAGTGAACGCGCTCTTCTTCGCCAGCACGGCGACGTTGATGCCGTCTTCGTCCAGTTCTCCCTCAGACACGACGATGAAGTGGCTTGCGGTATACGGAATGCCCATACGGTGCATCGCGTCCATGCCCACCGAAACTGCGCGGAGTGCCTCACGAGGCTGACGGAACTCCCAGCGCGTGATGGCGATGATGCCGTCAGGTTTGAGGTGGTCAAAGTATTCCTGAAAGGCTTCCGAGGTATAGAGGCTGTTTTCGCTGAGCGCAAAGGCGCCCGCTGCGGTGGAAGCCCAAGTGTCCACGAGCGTCATCTGCACCACGTCGTACTGCTCGGTCGCGTTGCGGATGAATGAGCGTCCGTCTCCGACATGCATGTGGACTTCGGGGCGCTGATAAAGGTGATAGGCGAAATCGGCATAACGCCCGCGCATGATCGTGGTAGCGATGATCGGATTGATTTCTATGCCTGTGACGTTCGGGCTGCCGTTGGCGACCGCGCGCAGAACGTCCACGCCGCCGCCCGGACCAATGATCGCGTATGATCCATGAGGCCGCAGAACGTTGACCGTCGCGGGAGGCGCTGACATCAGCTGGCGCTGCCAGTCCGCGGTGCCGAAGTGCTGCGGATCCGCGTTCATGATGAAAGTGTTGGCGTCCGCGTCGATCACGATGACACGTGCACCATCAGGAGCGCGGTCAACCTCGACCCGGGACAATGCGTTCCAACGCGCGAATTCCACGTTCTGGCGGCGTTCGCCTTTGGCCCAGGTGATGTCGGCCAATCGTCCCGAAAGGTTCATGCCAATTCCCAGTAGCATCAGGGCGACGAGCGCAAAGGAAACATTCTTCGCCTTCCTGGTGGGGCTCCAGTTCACCGCCGCAATCGCCGAGATCAAGGCCGAAAACAGAATTGCGTTTGGGCCGCCGATCCAGTTCAGCAGCGGAACAATTGCAAGGCACGCCAGTGAACCTCCGGCGAGGTCGGCGCCATAAAGACGCGGAATACGAGCAAACTCACGCGCAAAAATGACCGAGAACTGCACGCCCGTCAGGAAAAAGGGTACAGCCGAGGCGATGTAGATCGCAGTCAGGCGAAGAAAGTTGCCGCCCGTTAGCTGCAAGGAAACGGGAACGTGCAGCACAATCTCGAGCACGATCGGGATTGCAATCGCGTTCAGACAGCAGCACGCGGTCGCAACGCTGTGCAAGTCATGTGCTTCCAATTTCTGCTTACGGACATGAGCGAACACCCCGCCAGCGCCGAGACCCAGCAATGCAATTGAAATCGCGAGAAACGCGAAATGATAAAAAAGGACAACCGAAAACAACCGGGTCAGCGCCAGTTCCAGCAACAGAGCGGAAAAACTGCTCAGCGCAATGCCCACCACGAGAAGCGCTCCGCGCTGCGACGGCGTCACAATCGAGGATGTTTGGGGAATGGGTGCGTTTGCCACCGGCATGAAGAACGCAAGTTTATCAGAATGATGGCAGACCTACCGAAAAGGAGCGTGACAGTCTGTTCACGAAACTAGACCGTGATCACCATCGAGTTTCGTAACAGCCTCGTAAGTGCTGGGAAGAGTATGACCCGAGACCCGCAGGGACACACTCTTAGGCTCATATGATCGTCCACAACATCGGCCGCGGCCCACAGATGGAAGACGAACTGTTCGACTGGAAGGTGTTGGGCACTACCGGTACAACGGGCCGGACTCAGCCGCGCAGCGGTATTGGATAAAGGAAGACAGCATCGAGATCCTGCGCATCCTTCACGGAGCTCAGGACCGGTGGTAGCGACTCAGTGCGTATGCTCTGCCTTTACCGGAATCACGCATCCGTGGGCGACTTCGCAGACCGCGTGCTCGAACTGAATGGTGGTGTGGTCAATGCTGAATTCGTGGTGCAGGCGTTCTCTTACGTCGCGAAGGATACGTTCGCTTGCGGACGGCGGAATATCCGCGATCGAGATATGGCAGGAGAGCGCGTTGGTTTCTGATCCAAGGCTCCAAACGTGCAGGTCGTGAACGTCATTCACGCCGTCCACTTTGCGAATGGCGTTTTCAACTTCGAGAAGTTTAATCCCGCGAGGCATGCCTTCGAGAAGAATATTCAGGGTTTCGCGCATGATGCCGAAGCTCGACCAAAGAATCAGCGCGCCAATCCCGAGCGACAGCGCGGAATCAATCCAAGCCTGGCCTGTCACCAGAATCGCCCAGCCTCCGGCAATGACCGCCGCGGTTGAAAGCGTGTCGCCAATTTCGTGCAGCAGAGCGCTCCGGATGTTCACGTCACGGTGGGTGCGATAGAGCATTAGCGCGATGACACCGTTCATCACGACGCCTGCCGCCGCTACCCACATCATGGTGCCTGCATTTACAGGACGCGGTTGCTGTATCCGCTGGATCGCCTCGTAAAAGATCAAGAACGAAATGATGACCAGCGTGGCCGCATTTACCAGCGCGGCGAGGACCCCGGCACGGTGATATCCGTATGTGTGAGTTGCGCTGGGAGGTCGAGTCTGCAGATAAACGGCTACCAGCGAGAGTAGAAGAGCGACGAAGTCCGCGAGGTTGTGCCCAGCTTCTGAAAGCAGGGCCAAGGAATGCGCCCGAATGCCCGCAATCACGAGCAGCACTATGTAGGCGGCAGTTACAAACAGGGAAACGCGCAGCACCCTGGAGGTGCGCTGCTGCCCGCCATGGACGTGCACGTGCACATTTCTAGTCTAAGGAGGAGTAGAAGGGGATTCAAGAAGCAGTCAGCACTCAGCGCTCAGCACTCAGTCAGACCGCTGGGTTTCCAAGTGCAGGAAAACCTTTGAACGCGAAAGGACGCTATGACGCTGGCTGACTGCTGATTGCTTCCTACTGCCTTAGCCCCATCCACTTCTCTGACAAGACGATCGAGTTTCCAGGATTTTGGGGATCGTAGCGCACCGAGGTCGGCAAGCCCAAACGGCAGGAGTGCAGGTTGATCCACTGGCGCAGGTGGGTAACATCCTGCGAAGCTTCGTAGGAGACACCACCGACGTCATACTGAAAGATCAGCATAGTCGCCGCGGGATGTTCGTTAGGAACCAATTCCTGCACGTCGATGACGGTACCGTCGGTGATGCGGCCGACTTGGTTCAACCAGTCGCGGCGCTCACGTTCGATCTCCGCAGCAGTCTTCTTCTTGCGGCCAAACATCCAGTAGGCGGCAAATACGGCCCCAGCGCCGCCGGCCAGCAAGGTATAAACGCGAAAGGGAAACATATTGTTGGAGGAGCCGAAGAGCAGGCCCTGTTCTTGCAAACAGGATATGCTGAGATTATCGATCAGGGAAGATACTGTGCGGTTACCAAGGTATGAGGCCCGATGCGTCTAAGACAGTGCAGGTCGTGTGGAACCTCATACCGCCAGCGCTGCACTCTCAAATGCCGGGCCCATGCAGTCGATTCGTGCCCAACGATTGCGCGCGGCCGATCCCGCCAGCCGGTTGGCTTCGCGATTGCGCTCCCGGGCAATATGCGAGATGGAAAATTCGAGAGATCGAGCCAGCTTGCGGCAAATCCAGTGCAAGGAATAGAGACGCGGGCTGCGGCAGGAGTAGTCTCCTAGCATTTGCCGGACGATTACCTGCGAATCGGAATAGACGTGGAGTTTGCTCGCCTTCAGGGTCACCGCGTACTGCAGAGCCTCCAGCAAAGCGAGATATTCGGCGACATTGTTGTCCTGCTGCCCAATCCACTTCGCGATGGTGATTCTGCCATCGACCCCGCCTTCGATCACCACACCGACCCCGGCCGGCCCGGGATTGCCCAGCGAGCCGCCGTCCACGTACGCCACCAGATCAAGCATCCACTACGCTCCGCTATGAACAACATGCGTTAAGAGTCCTTTGTGCGTCAAGATGATTGATTGGTTCGCAATGGAACGAAAATCGCACTGTGGAAGGTTTGTGAATAACAGCGATCAAATTAATTTATGGCAGTTAAATCTAGGGTTTAAAGGAGGTTACTTTTCCACAAATCCACCACAACGATATTTTCATTGCACCATTAACGGGCGTTGACATTTATGTATGGCGTGTTAACTTCACATCGTCGACGGTCGAAAGGGTTGGCGAAAATAAAACGTTGCCGATCCGAAGTAGACTGAGTGATTCGCTGAACGAGGCGACTCGAGCAGCGGCCAGACCCGAAAAAGCCGACTGATTCTGCGAGGAACAGTTGGGGTTTGGAACTGTGAAAACAGTGATCGCATCAGGGGTCGTGACGGTACATGCCTCCACGCTGTTAGCTCCCTCGCAAGAGCTGGCGGTTAGAGCATAACCAATGTCACGGCCCTTCCTATTTTGGTCGATACTTTCCCGCCTGTTGTTCCTCTCCGGCACTTAGCAGTTTGGCCCCCTTTAGGTTTTCTTTTCTGCGCTCGTAACCCATGACCCGCGCTTCGAATTCCCTGACTTTCGGGCACCAAGTGCTAATTGCTAAATGCCAAGTGCCAACTGCCAACTGCTCGCAGATGAAAATCCTGCCGCTCCGGAGTACCATGTGCGGCATGGACATCACCCGTCGATCATTTGTTGCACTATCCGCTGCGTTGCCATTCGCCCTTCGAGCGCATGCGTCCACATCTTCAATTCCGATCGGGCTGGAACTGTATTCCGTGCGCGAGGCTCTCAAACAGGATCTCGAGGGTACGGTTCGCGCTGTGGCGCAGATCGGATATCAGTGTGTCGAGTTCTATTCGCCCTATTTTGACTGGACGGAGCAACAGGCCAAGAGCATGCGCAAATTAATGGACGATCTCGGCATGCGTTGCTATTCGACACACAACGGCGAGCAGCACTTTGGCAAGGACAACATCAGCCATGCCCGCGATCTCAACGTGATTCTTGGCACGAAGTACATGGTGATGGCCAGTTCGAGTCCTAAGCCTGGGATCGATGGCTGGAAAGCGATTGCCGATGAACTCAACACGGCAGCGGACGTTCTTGAGCCCGCCGGGCTGAAGCCTGGTTACCACAATCACCAGCCGGAGTTTAAGAGTGTGGATGGCGTGCGCCCGATTGAAATTCTTGCCAAGAACACCAAGCCAACCGTCATGCTGCAACTCGACGTGGGAACCTGCCTGGATTCGGGAGGCGACCCGGTGGCGTGGATTCGCTCCAACCCGGGACGCATTCGCTCGCTGCACTTGAAAGACTGGTCCTCGGATCCGGGCAAGGGCTACCAGGTTCTTTTCGGCGAGGGCGATGCGAAGTGGAAAGACATTTTCGAGGCTGCGGAGAGCGCCGGTGGTGCCGAGTACTACCTGCTCGAACAGGAGGGTAGCCGCTTCGGCGAGCTGGAAACTGCCAAGCGCTGCCTGCAGGGTTACAAGGCAACGCGCGGCGCGTAAGAGCTTCCGGTGCGCCGGATTTGTTGCTGACAGGATCTTCTTTGCGTCCTTTGCGAACTTTGCGGTTAAAGGCTTTTCGCGGTCGTAGTCGCACAGAGCGCGGGAACTCGCTAAGAAGAGCTTTTAACCGCAAAGGACGCAAAGGACGCAAAGAAAACCAAGATAGGAAAGAGAACGAAGAACTGGCAGACTGAGCAGCGCTCTTCTAACGTCCCATCGTCTTCTTGAATTTTCTCTCAACCTCTGTTTCTCGGCCTGAATCCAATCAGCTTAGTCCATGATTTCGCTATGGAAACGGCAACGTTAATGAGAAATCGCGCCCTGCGCTTTGTGCTCCTGATCGGGGTGATGAGTTTCTTCGCGGACTTCGTCTACGAAGGCGCTCGGAGCGTTACCGGGCCTTATCTCGCGATCCTGGGCGCCAGCGCGACGCTGGTTGGATTCATCGCCGGTCTGGGAGAGCTTCTTGGTTACGGTCTGCGGTTGGTTTCGGGTCGGGTCAGCGAGCGCACGCGCGAATTCTGGCCGATCACAATATTCGGTTACGTCGTGCAGATGAGCGCCGTCCCTCTGTTGGCGCTGGCGCACAGCTGGCAAATGGCTGGGACACTCATTGTTCTGGAGCGTGTGGGAAGGGCAATCCGCAATCCACCGCGCGACGTT
>Ga0137367_10001832_pt1 | contig 16871 bp, 8 predicted proteins | sample SagtaG_14_FD_104939 | JGI IMG/M metagenome (GOLD analysis project Ga0137367, IMG submission 104939) | Vadose zone soil microbial communities from Sagehorn Ranch, Mendocino, California, USA - Sage1_L_80_16 metaG | ecosystem: Environmental > Terrestrial > Soil > Vadose zone | place: USA... | reverse complement strand
GTCGGTCCCGTTCACCCTGCTCATCGCCATCGCCATTAAGCTAGAAGACGGCGGCCCGGTCTTTTACCGCCAGTGGCGGTGGGGGAGATTCGGAAAGAAGTTCATGGTTTTCAAGTTCCGCACAATGATTCCGGACGCCGACAAAAAATTCGGGCTGAAACAGGCTAAGGTGAATGATCAACGCATTACCCGCGTGGGACGCGTTCTGCGCGCGTGCGGCTTGGACGAATTGCCGCAAATTATCAACATCCTGCGCGGCGAAATGAGCTTCGTCGGCCCGAGAGCTTTGGCCGTCGGAGAGATCATTTTTGACAAAAATGGACGGCGCGTCGAGTACGAAAAAACTCCCGGATTTCATCGCCGCCAGGTCGCGCGCCCCGGCCTCACGAGTTTGGCCACGATCTACATTCCGAAGGATTCCCCGGCTCACCGCAAGTTCCGCTACGACCTTTACTACATCCGCAAACTGTCGTTCGGATTGGATCTGCGACTGATCGCCCTTTCATTCTGGATAAGTTTTCGGGGCAAGTGGGAGACTCGACAGCGAAAGGTTTGAAAAGGGAGATTGATCTCGCCTTCGATCAGGCGCTGAAGGATCTGCCGATGGAGAGTAAAGGAATCGCTTACAGGAAAGACCTGCTCTGCGATGGAAAGATTTGCTTGATCGATGGGGCGAAACTGGTTATAACTTCCGATATCCAAATTCAAAAGAGGATGGATGCCGTATCAAGCCCTAATATTTTCCTTGATTTCAAGAGCGGTCGATCCCCGTTTATCAGATGGCGGTTCCTGGAAAACCTGGAAGACGACGTTTTGAAACAGCGTATCGTCGTTTACTCAAAGCTGATAAACGCAGTTTCCCATGTATTTCATCAGAAGGGCAGTTTTGAAATCGAGATCGTAAAACGGCTCTCAAAAGAACACGCAATCCAACTGGAATGGTAAACCGCGCTCCCCAAGCCGGAATCTCTGCACAAGCATTATGAAGATCATCATCATAGGGGCCTCGACGCCGGGGCTTTTTGCCGCCTCCCTCCTCTCCAGAGCCGGAGCGGATGTGGAAGTTTATGAAAGGTCCGGCGCGCTGGATTTCGCGCCCCGCACGTTGATAGTCACGGAGAAGATCAGCGAAGTTCTTGGTTTCGTTCCGGAGGAAGTGATCCTCAACGAAGTCAAGTATGTCGAATTATTCTCCAAGTCCCGGTCGACGAGGGTCGAACTGGCCCGCCCCGACCTTATCATCGAGCGACAAAAGCTGCTCATCCTGTTGGCGCGGATGGCGGAGGAAGCCGGCGCGAAAATCTTCCTCGGGCGCCGATTCCTGAGTTTTACTTCCTCCGGCAAGGGGGTCAACGTCGTTTATCGGGATTCCAGCGCATGTGTAAACAGACAGACGCAGGCGGATGTCTTGATCGGCGCGGACGGGGTATTCAGCGGCGTGGCGCGCTCAGCCTCACACAACGGGCATTTTCAGACTGCTCTGCTGCAGGCGCGAGTTCGTATAAATAATGAGATCGACCGTGACACATATCGGGTGTGGTTCGATCCGGTCCGGACGAAATATTTCTACTGGTTGATTCCTGAATCTGATGAAATTGCGGCGGTCGGCCTGATCGCCGATGACGCGCGGCAAGCCGGCGGCGCCCTGAAGTCATTCCTTCGGGAGCAAGGTATGGAGCCGATCGATTACCAGGCCTCAATGGTCCCTATGCATAAGTTCCAATACTTCGCCCGGGTGAATGAAATAAGTCGTAAAGTATTCCTGATCGGGGACGCCGCGGCGCAAGTCAAGGTAACCACTGTGGGCGGCGTAGTCACCGGGCTGAGAGGCGCGCGCGCCGTCGTCGAGGCGATACTGAACGGAAGGAAGACCGGGAAGGAGATCAGCAAATTGAAGCGCGAGCTGGACCTCCACCTTCTTGTTCGTCGCCTGCTGGACGGCTTCAATGACCTGGACTATGACAGGCTCATCGACTTCCTGAACGGAGAGCTTACCGAAATCGTATCAAACCAAACTCGAGACGATTTGTCCCGAATGTATCTGGACCTGGTTTCGTCACAACCAAAACTTCTTGTTCTGGGGGCAAGGGCATTTCTAAGAGGCATCGCGTTCAAGAGACGCCACAATGGCGCCGGCGAAGAGCGACGCGTCTTCGCCGTAAGTCAGCATGACTGATTCATCTTTCCGCTTGACAGTCGGATTAGAAATGTAGTATCTAGTGACTTCAATTATAAATTAAATGGTAGTTGCTCCCTATAAACCCCTCACAGAACCGATGGTCATTCATTGGAAGGCTGACGAATTCGAGGCTGTTGCTATTTTGCCTGTACAACAGCCCTCCTCGGCGAGTGAATTGACTTTTCAGTGTGATGCCGGCTGCCAGGCGCTTATCCCATTGTCTGGTCGAATCCGGCTCATTAATCGGCGAAGGTTCTTGTAATCAAAACACAATAATACCCTGCAGAGCGCTGTTTTGTGTAACGCCACTCTAGACATGGCTGCGTTGCGCACCCCAATTCTCGCGCGGCGAAGTCGGCTTGGCTAATTTCGCAAGGCGCTTCTGCGCCGTCTACATTTTAATAACGCTAACTAGCTGAAGCTCGAACAATACCGTTTCTGCCCCTTCATTTATAACAAGTAACGACGCAGTCAGGCGTAAGGCCGTTGTGTCCATGAAAGGTTGAGACATGTTCGTGAAAGGATTCTTCACCCGCTACTGGCGTTATCTTTTAGCTTTAATATGCGGATGCGCCGTAATCACCACAGGGCCAGCTTGCACGACACGAGGGGGCCGGGACGGCGGCGGCTCTTCTCTGCTCATCATAACCTCCATAGCGACATCGAACATTTCGAGCGTGGGGGCGACAATAAGCTGGAGTACAAACAGGCCGGCCGATTCTCAGGTCGAATACGGCGTCACTACCAGCTATGGTAATGTGGTTTCGCTTAAGACGATGGACACAAATCACCAGCTGACCCTGTTCGGGCTCACCTCAGACACGCTCTATCATTACAGGGTAAAGTCGATGGGCGAGTCGGGCAATCTATCTACGTCGGGCGACCTTACATTTACAACGGCAAAGACCAGCCCTGGCCTTCCCACAATCTCTTCATTCACCGCCTCTCCAGGCTCAATTACGAGCGGACAATCTTCGGTCTTGTCTTGGTCGGTCACCGGCGCGACCGATTTAAGGCTCGATCCCGGCAACGTCACTGTCACAGGTCTTACTTCCAAACCGGTGGCGCCCACCGCAACCACGACCTATGTCTTGACGGCGACCAACAGCGCAGGCGCCGTGACCCGAAGCGTCACGGTGACGGTGACGAACGCCCCGCCGCCGCCACCCCTTCCCACAATCTCTTCATTCACCGCCTCTCCAGGCTCAATTACGAGCGGACAATCATCGCTCTTGTCTTGGTCGGTCACCGGCGCGACCGGTTTAAGACTCGATCCCGGCAACGTCACTGTCACAGGTCTTACCTCCAGATCGGTGGCGCCCACCGCAACCACGACCTATGTCTTGACGGCGACCAACAGCGCAGGCGCCGCGACCCGGAGCGTCACGGTGACGGTGACGGGCAACCCGACGCCGACGCCGACGCCCTTCCCCATCGGCGGCGTTGACGAGTCCGTCGGGCCTTTTGCAAGCTGGACGAATGTTAAGACAGCTTATGGCGCCCGTGGTGATGGTGTCGCTGATGATACGGCTTCGTTACAAAGGGGCTTGGATGATTTGTCTTCCGGCGGCGCTGTTAAAACGCTTTTTCTTCCGTCCGGCGTGTATCGAATCACCCAAAAACTCAGGCTGCATAATACCATTTACGTAAACATGATTGGCGAAGACCCGGATAGCACGATCATCCGTTGGGACGGGGCCCTCGGAGGGGTTATGATGCACATCGACGGCGTCGCATATTCACGTTACAACAGGCTGACATGGGACGGTCAAAATCGCGCTGATGTCGCCATTGACCAGTCAAAATCCGAAAATGTCCTTCAACACTTCGATACCGGAAATGAATACGCGGAAGATGTTTTTAAGGACGTAGGGTATGGGATCCGCGCGGGGAATTTTGACATAGGCGCCTCGGAAACATCGGTAGTGCGTTCCAGGTTCATTCGTAACTCAAAAGCCGGAATTGTTACCAAAAATTTCAACGCGCTCGATTGGTGGGTCTGGTACTGTTATTTTGAAGATTGCGCCATCGGCGTGACCAACAGTGATGGGGCGGGGAACTTCAGCGTGTTCTATAGCGTGTTCAAAAGATCGAGCGTCGCGGACATCATGATCGAGCAGACGTCATTTTACTCGATTCGAAACAACTATTCGATAGGTTCCAAAGTGTTCTACAATTCGCCAGGCGCGGGGCAAAACGGGGCCCTGACGGCCATCCAGGGCAATACGATTCTCGACACACAAGGCCCTGAGGCTATACAAATCTACGACTTCGGCCCGGTGATTATGTACGACAACTCCATTCGCAGCAGCGTGGGGGCATCCGGTCCTGCAATTAGGCTTAATGTGGCAGATGCGCTAACCTTTGGTAATACTTTTACGGTCAGCAACCCGATAACAGCAGGCGGCAGATCTATAACCGACGGCACCAGGATTGTACAACGCGGAGACATTGTTTCCACCGAGCCTGTTATCCCATTCAAGTATGTCTCAAAGAACAGACAGGTCTTCGATGTGCCTTTGGGCGCGACTGCTTCTGCGATCCAACAGAAAATCGACAGCGCCGCCCAGTTTTGCGGCCAGCGGCCGATTGTTCATTTGCCGGCGGGGCCCGGCGACTATCAGGGCTTCCAGATCGACAAATCTCTGATAGTGCCGCCGAACTGCGACATTCAAATAGTCGGCGACGGCGGATTCAGCAGGCTTACCTGGGTCGGCAACGGGAGCGGCCCTGTGTTTACGCTTCGTGGTCCTTCAAAAGCGATTCTTCGTGACTTCAGGATTCATGGGGCGGCGGATGCCAGTGGAAATGGCATTGTCATTGAAAACGCGGACCAGCCTGGCAGCCGCGTCTACATGCAGGAAGTGTTCGTGAATGGTACGACTCAAAACGGTCTTCTCGTAGACGGTCTCGATTATACCCGCGTTGACCTGCGCGGCTTGATACACCAAGAAGCCTCAGGTAGCAGCGTAAAAGTTGTTGGCGGCTCGAGCGCCGCCAGCGGCCTGAACCTGGGGGGGCGGACGACCTTAATATCGGGCGCTTCTGCCAGTAACGTCTTGAGCTATGAGGTGACGCAAGGCGGACGTTTGGCGGTTAAGGATGTTTGGTACGAGACTGGCGGAACCAGGCCCGGCTACATAAAGTTGACCGGGAATGGCGCCGTAACGTTTGAGCAGTCAAGAGTTTTTACCATCCCAGTTAACACTACACCCCCTGCGATCGATATTCAAAATTACAACGGGAAAGCCACCTTCATTGGTCTTGACCTGGAAGACACAATCAGGATTTCCGGAACCAGTAGTGGTTCGATATTGGGGCTTGGACTGATGGCACATAGCCCCGACTACTTTTTCAACAATACGGCCGCCAGAGCGGCGCTGGTCAACAGCCGGTGGTACAATAAGGTTCCTCCTAATGGCGGCAGTCTACCGGTAGCTAACAAAGGGAGCTTCGATCCGGCGTTCCTGCTCGATATGCTGACGCAGACACGCGGGGCGAATCTCTCCAATGAATATGAAGCGATTCCCAATGGAATTACTGACGTGCGCATGTTCCGAGTGTATGCGGAAAAAACACTGGTCGGCTTCCATATTAAGCAATAGCTCCATGACGCCTCCGTTGACTTCCGACATGTCTTCCGTGAAATAATTGTCGCCACAGGACTTGACGCCTCGCGCGAGCGGCCGCTCGCGCGAGGCGTTGTATTTCGATCACAAGAAGCGCTAGACAAAATGTATGACAGAAAAGTGTAAGCCTCCATTTTTCTGGCATACATTTTTTGTTTGGCTTCCGAACCAACCATCAAAGCCTGAATCGAAATCAATCTCCACGCTTCATTTCTGGCTAAAGCATTCCCAAACATATCAATAGTTGCCCAACAACAGAGGAATATTTATGACACACCTATATCAGAGATTAACCAAACGTCATGTCAACGTCTTGGGGATCATTACAGGACTGGCGGTTGTAAGTTCGATTCTGCTCAGCGGCGGGGGTCTCCTGTTGAGCAACGGCGTCAGCATCGCGACGACGGCCGGCGCCAATGCCGCATCGCTCAGCATGGCTGCCCAGTCTCCGGATCCATTCGCTCCCTGCGTCCCCGCAGCCGCAAACGCCATTGCGTGCGAGAACTCGAAACCAGGAAACCCGGCCAGCGAGTGGGACGTCGGCGGGGTCGGGAGCGCCAACATCCAAGGATTCGCTACAGACATTAGTGTGAATCGGGGCGAGACCGTTCGGTTCAAGATCAACACGAATTCTAACAATTATCGGCTGGACATCTACCGGCTCGGGTATTACGGGGGATTGGGCGCGCGCTTCATCGCGACAGTGCTACCGTCGGCGACGCTGCCCCAGGCGCAACCGCAATGTCTCACGCAACCGTCAACCGGACTCATAGACTGTGGCAATTGGGCGGAGTCGGCGAACTGGGCCGTGCCATTGAATGCCACGTCCGGGATCTATATCGCCAAACTTGTTCGCGAGGACGCGACGGGTGGCCAGAGCCACATTGCATTTATTGTGCGCGACGACAGCGGCGCCTCGGACCTCCTGTTCCAGACATCCGACACAACCTGGCAGGCGTATAACAGCTACGGCGGGAACAGTCTGTATGTAGGATCGCCGGACGGCCGCGCCTATAAGGTCAGTTACAACCGGCCGTTCAACACGCGGGCGGGAGGCACTTCACATGATTGGCTTTTTGACGCCGAATATCCGATGGTACGGTGGATCGAGGCGAACGGCTATAACGTGAGCTATTTCACCGGGGTCGATACGGACAGACGCGGGGCCGAGCTTCTGGAACACAAGGTATTACTATCGGTCGGTCACGACGAATACTGGTCAGGAACTCAGCGGGCCAACGTGGAAGCCGCCCGCAACGCGGGCGTCCACCTGGCGTTTTTCAGCGGGAACATAATGTTCTGGAAAACTCGCTGGGAGAACAGCATCGACGGATCAGGAACCCAGTTCCGGACTCTGGTGTGCTACAAGGAAACCCATGCCAACGCCAAGATCGACCCGTTACCGAACGTGTGGACTGGCACGTGGCGAGATCCGCGATTCAGCCCGCCAGCCGACGGCGGGCGCCCTGAAAACGCGGTGATAGGCACAATCTTTACTGTGAACGGTCCGGCATTTGACGCGATCAAGACGCCGGAAGCGATGGGCAAGTTCCGCTTCTGGCGCAATACGACGGTCGCGACCCAGTCACCTGGTCAGATCGCCACCGTCGGCCCCGGCACAGTCGGTTACGAGTGGGATGAGGATCTGAACAACGGTTTCCGCCCGAGCGGGTTGATTCGCCTCTCGACCAACACGCTGAGCGAAAGTAGCTACCTTCAGGACTACGGTTCCACGTACGGGCCCGGGACCGCTACCCACACCCTCACGCTATACCGCCATAGCAGCGGCGCGCTGGTCTTTTCGGCCGCCGCGACCCGCTGGTCTTGGGGATTGGATAATAACCACGACATAAGTGAGGCGCCATCTATCCCGCCTCCGGACGTCCGTATGCGTCAGGCTACAGTGAACCTGTTCGCCGATATGGGAGTCCAGCCCGCGACGCTACAGGCCGGGTTAGTAGCCACGACTCAGTCTACCGACACCTTGCCGCCAGCTTCGACAATCACGTCCCCAATAGCAGGGGCGTCAATAATAATCGGAACCCCAGTCAACATCACCGGGACTGCGAGCGACGCCGGCGGCGGGTTGGTGGCGGGCGTCAACGTGTCAGTGGACGGCGGCTCTACCTGGAGCGCGGCCACAGGGACCGGCGCCTGGAGCTATAACTGGACCCCCACCTCAACCGGATCGGTGACGATCAGAAGTCGCGCAGTCGACGACAGCGGAAATGCGCAGAATCCTCCGACGGAAATTACCGTCACAGTCATCCCGCCGCCTGTAACGTGTCCGTGCAGTGTATGGGGGAGCGGGGCGACGCCGGCCAATCCCCTCGAAAACGACGCGGACGCCGTGGAACTCGGACTGAAATTCCGTTCCGACAGTAACGGCTTTATCTCCGGCGTCAGGTTTTACAAAGGAGGCGCGGCTAACGGCGGGTCGCATGTGGGTCATCTTTGGACCAGCACGGGAACGCTGCTCGGCTCCGTGACCTTCGCCAGCGAAACGACGAGCGGCTGGCAGCAGGCCCTGTTTCCGAGCCAGATACCGATCACGGCCAACACCACTTACGTCATCTCCTACTTCGCCCCGCAGGGACATTATGCGGCCGACAACAGCTATTTCGCCTCATCCGGCGTGGACAACGGCCCGCTGCACGCCTTGAGCAACGGCTCTGCCGGCGGCAACGGCGTCTACCGCTATAGCCCGACAGGAGGCTTTCCGACGGACACTTTTCAATCGACGAACTACTGGGTGGACGTGGTGTTCACCACTACGCCGCCGGCGCCGGACACGACGCCGCCGACGGTCACCTCGTTCGCTCCGGCGGCGGGGGCCAACAATGTGAGCGTCGGGGCAAACGTGACCGTGACTTTCAGCGAAGCGATGGATGCGGCGACGGTGAACGGCGCGACGGTGGAACTTCGGGCCCCCTCGAACGCGTTGGTGTCATCGGCGGTAAGCTATAACGCGACTTCATTCACCGCCACGCTGGATCCGACCGCGTCGCTGTTAGGGGGAACGACCTACACAGCGCGGGTCAAGGGGGGCAGTACCGACCCGCGGGCAAAGGATCTGGCGGGCAATGCTCTGGCCGCCAACGTGACTTGGACTTTCACAACTGCGGCTGCGCCGCCGCCGGTGACGTGTCCGTGCAGTGTGTGGGCAAGCAGTGCGGCGCCGACCAATCCCCTCGAAAGCGACGGGGACGCCGTGGAACTCGGACTGAAATTCCGTTCCGACAGAGACGGCGTCATTACCGGCGTCAGGTTTTACAAAGGGGGCGCGGCTAACGGCGGGTCGCATGTGGGTCATCTTTGGACCAGCTCGGGAACGCTGCTCGGTACCGTGACCTTCGCCAACGAAACGAATAGCGGCTGGCAGCAGGCCCTCTTTCAGAGCCAGATACCGGTCACGGCCAACACCACTTACGTCGTCTCCTACTTCGCCCCGCGGGGACATTATGCGGCCGACACAAACTATTTCGCCTCATCCGGCGTGGACAACGGCCCGCTGCACGCCTTGAGCAACGGCTCTGCCGGCGGCAACGGCGTCTACCACTATGGCCCGACAGGAGGCTTTCCGACGGACAATTTTCAGTCGGCAAACTACTGGGTGGACGTGGTGTTTAACGACCCGGGGGCGCCGCAGGTCGTTTCGGTGACGCCTGCGTCGGGCGCGACCGGTGTTTCGACCGACGTTGCGCCGAGCGCCGTGTTTTCGGAGCCGCTTGATCCCGCGAGTTTGAGCGCCTCGACCGTCATGCTGCTGGACGCGGCGAACAACCTGGTCACCGCCGCCATTTCGTATTCACCGAGCGCTTTCTCGGTCACCCTCGCGCCGCAGCAGCCGCTGCAGCCTGGACAACCCTATACAGTGACTCTTAAGGGCGGAAGCGCCACGCCTCACATCACTGATGCGACAGGAACGCCGCTTGCCTCCAATAACACCTGGTCATTTACTACAGCGCAACTGCCGCCCCCTCTTCCCATTCTTGTCATTACAAGATCGGGAAACAAGTTCACGAAGTATTACCAGGAAATCCTCCGTGCCGAAGGATTTAATAACTTCAATGCCGTTGACGTGGTGCAGATCACGGACGCCGTGCTGGCGCAATACGACGTGGCCATACTCGGTGAAACGCCCCTCACCTCAATCCAAGTAACCATGCTTAGCAATTGGGTCGGCGCGGGCGGAAATTTGATCGCGATGCGTCCGGACAAACAACTCGCTTCGCTTTTAGGAATCAACGACGACGCCTCTGTCCGCTCCGACGCGTACTTGTTGGTCAACACCGCCCAGGAGCCGGGCGCAGGCATCGTCAATCAAACTATTCAGTATCATGGCGCCGCCGATCTTTATACGCTCGCGGGGGCGACTCAGGTCGCGGCCATCTATTCCGGACCTTCACAGGCCACTTCCAACCCCGCGGTCACGCTCCGTTCCGTCGGAACGAACGGCGGACAGGCGGCGGCGTTTACGTTCGATCTCGCGCGATCCATCGTCTACACCAGGCAGGGGAATCCGGCCTGGGCGGGGCAAGAGCGCGACGGCAATCCGCCAATCCGCGCGAACGACCTTTTCTTCCCCGATTACGTAAACCTGGACAAGTCGGCGATCCCCCAAGCCGACGAACTCCAGCGGCTCCTCGGCAATATGATACTCTCCATGAACATGGACAGGCGGCCGCTGCCGCGGTTCTGGTATCTACCGAACATGAAGAAGGCCGTCATCCTGATGACCGGTGATGACCACGGCACAGATGCTGGCACCAAGACCATCTTCGACACGCTCGTAGCCGAAAGCGCGCCGGGGTGTTCCGCCGCGAATTGGGAATGCTACCGCGCGACATCCTGGCTGTATACGAGCGCAGGGCTTACAAACTCACAAGCGCTCGCGTATCAAAATCAAGGATTCGAGATTGGCGTGCATGTGAACACGAACTGCGCAAATTGGACGCCACAAACGCTCGAATCCTTCTTCGCGACCGATATCGCCTCGTTCGCGTCGAAATACACGAGCCTTCCTGCCCAGAAAACGAATCGCACCCACTGCGTCGTGTGGAGCGACTGGGCGACTCATCCCAAAGTCGAATTCAACCACGGCATCAGGCTGGATGAGACTTACTATTATTGGCCCTCGGAATGGATTCAAAACCGCCCGGGGTTCATGACCGGTTCGGGCCTGCCAATGCGCTTTGCCGATCTCGACGGCTCGGTCATCGACGTTTATCAGGCGGCGACGCATCTCGTGAATGAAAACGGCGTCACCTACCCTGACGGCATCAACAGCATGCTCGATAAGGCGCTCGGCCCAGAAGGGTACTACGGCGTTTTCGGCACGCACTACGACTACAGTGACGCGTTCGCCACGCAGATTCTGAATTCCGCGAAGGCGCACAATGTTTCGCTGATATCGGCGCAGCAATTGCTCACCTGGCTCGACGGGAGAAACTCGTCATCGTTCGGTAATTCCTCTTGGAACGGGACGCAGCTCGGGTTTTCGATAACCGTCGGCGCGGGAGCCAACAACCTCTACGCGATGATTCCCAATCAAACGCCCGGCGGCCATCTCGTTTCGCTCACCATAAATGGTTCGCCGGTGGCCTTCACGGTCGAGACGATAAAGGGGCGCGCGTACGCGGAGTTCCGCGCCGCGAACGGAAATGCCGTAGCGACATACGCCCCTTGATACTACAGAGGTTTTCAGGCGAATGAAGAGTGGCCACAGAGGACACCGCAGCGCACAGAGTCGTTATGCTCCGTGATCTGCGGCGCCCTCTGTGGCTGAAACTATTCTTTATACAAGTGAAAACCGACGTAGGTATAGCTTCTGACGGAACCTGACGCTCATGTACAGATTGGAATGGATCGAGCGGCGCAAGCTCGAGGCGCCAGCCCCCACCTTCGCTGATCAGGCCGCAAAGGTCAGCCCCGTGGTTTGGAAGCTTGGGTGGACGAGCTTCTTGACCGACATCTCATCCGAGATGGTCAACAGCGTCCTGCCGGTTTATCTGGTCCTCCACCTTCATTTAAGCCCGTTGCAATACGGGACCATTGACGGCGTGTACAACGGACTGGCGGTGATCCTTGTGAGCCTCGCCGCAGGGATGACGGCCGACCGCTCGAAGCGCCATAAGGAAGTCGCGTTGGCGGGCTACGGATTCTCCGCGATCTGCAAGTTATTGCTGCTGGCCGCCGGAGGCGTATGGGGATGGCTCATCGTCATAACTGGCCTCGACCGAATCGGCAAGGGCATACGAACCGCCCCCCGCGACGCGATGATTTCGCTGAACACACCTCCCCATCTGATGGCGAGCGCCTTTGCCGTTCACCGCGCGCTAGACGCCGGCGGCGCGTTATTGGGGCCGATAGTCGCGTTCATCTTGTTGGCGCAAATGCCCGGGGCTTTCGATGTCCTATGGGTGACGAGCTTCCTCTTCGCAATCCTCGGCGTGGCCGCATTATGGCTCTACGTCCCCAGGCCCAAGGAGGACTTGTTCCCCAGGCCTATCCCGGACGAACGAAAGGTCTCGCGACGTTCGCTCTCAGTTCTATTCGCCTCGCCACAATTCGTCACGCTGGCGGGTTGCGGATTGCTTCTCTCCGTAGGAACCGCTAACGACGGATTCATCTATCTCGTATTGCAGCAAAAGGGGGGCGCAGGTTCAGGCTTCCTGCCTCTGTTCTACGTTGCGACCGCGGCTTTTTATGCGTTGTTCTCCATCCCGGCTGGCCTTTGCGCCGACAGGTTCGGACGTAGCTCGATCTTTCTAGGCGGTTACGCCGTCTTAGGGGGCATCTACTTGCTGCTACTCTCCATGCCCACCATCGGTCTGCCTGCGCAGGCGGGGTGTTTGCTTCTTCTCGGACTATACTATGCCGGGACTGAGGGAGTGCTCATGGCGCTGGCGAGCGCGGCGGTTCCGCCGGAATCGCGCGCCAGCGGACTTGCAGTTCTGGCTACTTCAATCGCCCTGGGTAAAATGGGGTCGTCGCTGCTGTTCGGGTGGATGTGGGACGCCTATGGCGTCCGGTCCGCGATTGCCATGTTTTTAGCGATATTGATGGCCGCGACGCTTGTCGCCGGATTTTGCTTTCGAATAATTGGAAGGAAGCGTTCTTATGCTTAGACCGAACCGGATTTTCGCCGCGCTGTGCCTCGCCAGCGTGATCACTCTGGCGGCCTATATCCTTTGGGCGAAAACACGAGGCGTAAACAACACAGCCGGCGCGCCGAAGAGCGAGGCGTTGACCGAGGCGACGGCCACCAGCTCCACGACGGACGAAAGACCGCTGCCGGGCGCCAATGAAGCGCACGGAACGAAAGCCAGCGGCGAGCCCGCGATGCCGAGCGGCGACTCCCCTGACAAGACGTCAAGGCAGATTTTTTTTCGCTACAACGGCGTCGACGGCAACTACGGCCGGCTGGCGGTCGCGCCATATGGGCGTCTTGATCAACCACGTTTCATCGAGACTTTATTCTGCGAGGTGGCGCACGTCGCGGGAGGGCGCGGAATCTGCCTGGCGGCCAACCGAGGGTTATTCACCACTTACGCCGCGAAACTCTTCGACGCGAAAACTTTCAAGGTCATTGCGGAGTTTCCGCTGAAGGGCGTCCCAAGCCGATGCCGCATGTCTTCGGACGGCAAATTGGCCGCGCTGACCATGTTCATCAGCGGGCACGGCTACGCGTCTGTGAACTTCACGACGCAGACCCTGTTGATCGAGGTTGATAACGGTCGAATCATCGCAGACCTGGAGGAATTCTCGGTCAGCCGGGACGGACAAACCTTCAGCAACAAGGATTTCAATTTCTGGGGCGTCACTTTCACGCCGGACACGCGGCATTTCTACGCCACGCTTTCCACAAACTGGCAGCACTTCCTCATCAAAGGCGACATCGCCAAACACTCAGCGTCCGTCATCCATGACAACGTCGAATGCCCCTCCCTGTCCCCCGACGCCTCCCGCGTCGCTTACAAGAAGCGATTAACGGTGGATGGCCGGGTCTTTTGGCAATTGCACATTCTGGATATGAAGACAAATCAGGAAACGCCTCTAGCCGAAAAACGCAGCGTCGACGATCAATTGGAGTGGCTGGACAACGGTCACGTGCTTTACTCACTTCCGGAAACCGAAAACGGCTCCTCCGCCAGCACCGACATCTGGCTGGCGGCCATCGACGGCGCCAGCGCTCCCAGGCTCTTCCTCAAAAAGGCATATTCACCGTCGATGGCGTCATTGCCGTAGGGTCAATGGCGGCCGCACGTGTGCGACAATTGCGTGCAGATCGGAGGATCAAGCTGGTAAGGCCTGTCAACAAACCCATCACAGGCGATCGTCAAATTGGCGATTAATGCTGTTAACGCTGCGCCCACTCAGGTACTTTGGGAGGATAATCTGTAGCTATTCCACTGTTGTCAATGATTGGATAAGGTTGCCTGACGCCGCTGCAGGAAGCGGCGGACCGCAGGATCGCGATCGAGACCGATCGCGATCTCGTAGGCGCGGCGGGCTTCGTCATGCTCGCCTGTCCTGGCCAGCAGTTCCGCGCGCGCGGCCCAGTAAGGTTGGTATTCCGTGAGCCGCGCGTCGGCGGCCACTTCTTGCAGCGCATCCAGCGCCGCGCTGGCGCCATGCAGCTCCGCGACGGCCAGGGCGCGATTGACGGCGACCACCGGCGAGACGGTAAGCGTCGACAGCGCGTCGTAAAGTTGCGCGACCGCCTCCCAGTTGGCCTGGCCCGCGCATCGACGGTAGACGTGCGCTGACTGCAAGGCGCCTTCTAGCTGATACCTGCCAATGGAGCCCAGAGCGCTGGCGCGCCGAAGCAGCCCTTCAGCCTCAACGATCATCCCCCAGTCCCACAGCTCCGTATCTTGATCGGCAAGCGGAACGTATTCGCCGTCCGCGTTGCGTCGCGCGTGACGCCGGGCTTCCGCGTGAAGCATGAGAGCCAGCAGCCCCAGAGCCTCCGGCTCCTCCGGCAGCAAATCGGCCACGAGCCTGGACAGAAATAACGCTTCCTCGGTGAGGCCGCGGCGGACAATATCGGTCCCGCCAGGGTCTGTCCAACCTTCCGAGAATGCGGCGTAAATGGCGTCCAGCACGGCGTCCAGCCGACCGGGAAGCTCCTCGCGCTCCGGGACGCTGAACGGAATGCCGGCCTGCCGGATCTTGCTCTTGGCCCGGACGAGTCGCTTGCCCATGGCCGCCGGAGACGTGAGGAACGCTGAGGCGATTATCTTCGCATCCAAGCCGACCACCACCTGCAGTATCAACGGCGCGCGGATCCCGGACTCGATGGCCGGGTGCGCGCAGGAGAACATCAACGCGAGCCGGCGGTCCGGGATTTCAGCGCCAGTCGCGGCGGCGTCCAACCCTTCCGCAAGGAGATTCAACCGCTCGGTCGCAACCTCGCTGTAGCGGCGTCTGCGCGCAAGATCGATCATCTTTCGGCGGGCGACGGTCAGCAACCACGCCTCCGGGTTTGACGGACAACCATTCTGCGGCCAATCCGTCAGGGCAGAAACGAACGCATCCGAAAGCGCATCTTCGGCGGCGGCCACGTCCCCCGCTCGCGCCGCGAGAAAAGCGACGAGCTTACCGTAACTGCGACGCGCGACCGCGTCAGCCATGCCGCGCGCCTGCGCGTCGCCTTCGCATGAGTTCATATATGAGCCCAGAATTTCAGACTCATTCCGGCCATAGTTTTCCTTCACGTTCTCCATTTTCCGTCTTCCTCGATACTCTCTTTAACGCGGAACGCGGTGATCTTGCGGATCAAGGATAGAGGAAGCGGCTTATCCAATGGAAACCGGATCGAATTATCGCCCGTGACATATTCCGAAAGATCATCCGCGAAGGCTCTCACTGCCGACGGCGTGGGATAGAAACCGATGTGATGTTTGAACGCGGCGAACATGACCAGTATCCTCTGATAGGAGAAAGCGGGCTTCCCCCACTTCAGACTTTCTTCGGCCCCGGGCGCGGCCTCGCGAATGCACGCGCGCATTTCACGCAGTTTCTCCTGGGCTTCTTTGGGAGCGGCATCGATGTATTCGGTGATGTTTTTAGGTCGCGCTCTTTTGGGAGTCATAGTTTCATTCTCAACTTAACTGACGCGTCGAAGCATCGCGATCATTGCGTTACTTCTTCACGTCATCGGTTTATAGAATAGGAAGACATTCCCATCCGGCGATTTAGACAGCCGCGCGAAGATATCCTACGGCCACCCGGCCCCCGGCGCGGGCGCTTCGACCGTAAGCGCCTGACCAGTTCCTAACCCGTCCATCATCTTTTCAAAACCGCGCCACTCGGCCGCCATGATGAACAGCGTTCTCTTATCCGCGCCTCCGAGCATGCAAGCGAAGCATCCGCGGTCGACGTTGATCGTCTGCAGAACCTCGGCGCCTTCGCGCACACGCACGCAACGCTTGTTGGGAACGTCGGCATACCAGACCGCGTTGTCGGCGTCAATGCAGATGCCGTCAGGGACGCCATCGCCGAGGTCGGCCCACACTCGCCGATTCGACAAGCTCCCGTCTGCGGCGATGTCGAAAGCGGTAAGCCTTTTGCCGTGGGACTCGGCAATGATCAGGGTCGAATTATCAGGAGTCACGGCCATGCCATTTGGAAAGGCGATGCCATCAGCCACCTGCCGAGCCGCGCCGTCGGGTGTGACCAGCGCGATGATTCCCGAAGCGGCATTCTGACCGGGAGCGTCAAATCCGCCGCCGTTGACATAAGCGTTGCCGCGGCCGTCCACAACGATCTCGTTGCAGCCATGTTCGGAGAGCGGCCGCAGGTCGGCGTAAGTCGCCAGCAAGCCGTCGGCTTCCCTTCGCAAAAGAAGCCGCTCGCGTCCCGAGACGACGAGCAGTCGCCCATCGGGTAGCCAGTCGATACAAAATGGAATGGTAGTCGGGACGCGAACCATGACTTCGCTCTTGCCGTCGAGATCGACGGCAACGACCTCCTGCATGCCCCAGTTGGAGAACCACAGGCGGCCCTCATGCCAGCGCGGCGACTCGCCGAATCCGAGACCTGTCAATAAGATTTGC
>Ga0137367_10001824_pt1 | contig 16892 bp, 18 predicted proteins | sample SagtaG_14_FD_104939 | JGI IMG/M metagenome (GOLD analysis project Ga0137367, IMG submission 104939) | Vadose zone soil microbial communities from Sagehorn Ranch, Mendocino, California, USA - Sage1_L_80_16 metaG | ecosystem: Environmental > Terrestrial > Soil > Vadose zone | place: USA... | reverse complement strand
TGGCCGGGTTGCAGTCGAGCTCGGCGACCTCGGGGTGGTCCTCGGCTAACGTGCTGATGCGAAGCAGCACGTCCTCGAGCGCGCTGACCGCCAGGCGCGGCGCACCCCGAAAACCGTCGAGCAATGGGAAGCTACGCAGCTCGTGCACCATGCTGCGTGCGTCAGCTCGGGTGAGTGGCGCCAACCGCACGCTGACGTCCTTGAGCAGCTCAACGACCGTGCCGCCGGCGCCACAGGCGATCGTCGGCCCAAACTGGCGGTCGTAGACCACACCAATCAGCATCTCGACACCTGGCGGAGCCATGCGTTGAATCACAAACCCAGTTGGCGTGTGGCCAGTCGCGTGCTCAACGCGTAGCGCCATAGCTTCCGCGGCATCCTTGACCTCGTCCGCGCCGCCCAGTCCAATCCGCACACCGCCCACATCTGACTTGTGCACCAGGCCCGGCGCAATCGCTTTCAGCGCCACCTTGCCACCACGGAGGGCCAACGCGGCATAACCTGCTTCGGCTGGTGTGGATGCCACGCGCTGCTCGATGAGCGGGACGCCATAGCAGCTCAGTAGTCGCTGGACCTCCGACGCGCTGAGCCAGCCACCACCTCGGCGGATCACGTCCGCGAGGAGCTGGCCAGCTTCGGCGCGTCGTGGCTCAGCAAATCGCGGCAGGTTCTCGCCGAGCGACGCACTCCGCCATTCCTCATACTGCGCAGCGTGCGCCAGCGCCTTGGCCGCGGGTTCGGGCAGGGCGTACACAGGCACCTGGCCAGCCTCAAAGACCGGCAAGCCGTGCGCGGACATGAACACGGCGAGCACCGGCTTTTCAGCGACTGCTTGGGAGATGCAGCGAGCGACGGCCTCGGCGCGAGTGGCCAAGGGCGGCAGAAAAATACTGATCACCGCATCCACGTCTGGATCGGCGGCGACGATTTGCACGGCGGCGCCGAATTGCTCGGCTGTGGCGGCGGCGAGCATGTCAACCGGATTCAGCACGCTCGCCTCCGCCGGCAGCAGCGCCCGCAGCGCGGCCTGTGTTGCGGCAGAGAGGGCTGGGACCTCCAGGCCCTGTGCCTCGCAAGCATCCGCGCACATCACCGCTGGCCCGCCGACGTTCGTAACAATGGCCACGCGTCGGCCTTTAGGCAACGGTTGATGCGCAAGCAGCTGCGCCACGTCGAGCATCTCGTCAAGGCTGTCGGTGCGAATGACGCCCGACTGTCGGAACAAGGCGTCCACTGTCACATCGGATGCCGCCAGCAGTGCGCCAGTGTGCGACGAGGTAGCCCGAGCGCCTACGGCAGAGCGTCCTGACTTGAGCGCGATAATCGGCTTGTCGCGTCCGACGGAACGCGAAGCGAGCGAACTTACGAGGATTGCCGAACGACTCCAGATACAGCAGAATCACCTCGGTCCGCGGGTCGGAGTGCCAGTAGCCGAGCAGATCGTTGCCCGAAATATCGGGCTTGTTGCCCATCGACACGACGGTCGAAAAGCCAAGTCCGCGCGTGTCGGCGAAATCTATTGCCGCCAAACCGAGCGCGCCACTTTGCGTTGCCAGTCCGATAGGACCAGCGGATGGCATGAGGGGTCCGAACGTAGCGTTCAACGGTGCAGTCGGGTCGGTATTGATGACGCCGATGCAGTTCGGGCCAATCAGGCGCATGCCATGTGTACGGCAGACCTGCAGCAGCTCACGCTGGCGCTCCTGTCCTTTGCCGGCCACTTCCGCAAAACCAGCCGACAGCACCACAAGGCTGCGCACAGCTTTGCGACCGCACTGCTCCGCCACATCGACAACCGCGGAGGCAGGTACGGCGATGATGGCCAGGTCCACGTCGCCCGGGATGCTCTCCACCGTTGGGTAGGACTGCACGCCTCGGATCCAATCGGCTGTCGGGTTGATCGGGTAGATCGGGCCGCGGAAGCCGGACTCAAGCAGGTTGCGCACAACCGCATCACCGACTGTGCCCGCGCGCTTGGACGCGCCAATGACAGCAACCGACCTCGGGTACAGCATGCGGCGCAGTGCGTTGGCAGCGGACTGCTCCTCGCGTTGTTCGAAGCGCGTCAGACCCTCGGGTGTGAGCTCGGTGGGAAAGCTGACCTCGATGATGTCCCACGCGAACTGTGTCTGGACCGGGAAACCCGATTCGCGAAAGACTTGGAGCATCCGCCGGTTCTCGGGCTTGGCAATCGCTTCGAAGGTATGAATGCCGTTGCTCGCAGCGGCCTGCGCCAGCTGGCCAAGCAGCATGCTTGCCAGGCCTTGGCCCTGGTACTCGCGACTGATCGTAAACGCGACCTCGGCTCGCCCCTCTGCAGTCGGTGCATACTGGGCATGGCCTACGATGCGCTGATCGGGCCCGACTGTGACCACCAGGCCGTACGAGCGCACGTAGTCGACGCGGGCTTCCTCGCGCGCGGTGCGCTCGAGGTTAGTGCCCAGCGAAAAGAACCGCAGCAGTCGATCGTCCGGTGAGAGTCCCTGCAAGAGTTTGAGCAGCGATGCTTCATCATCCTCGCGAATGGGACGAACGTGCGCAATGGAGCCATCGCGCAGCGCAACGTCGGCTTCTCGCGTGGCGGGATAGCTTGCCGTTGCCTCTACGATCGTCGCCACCGCCTACACAGCCTCCGCATGCCGGAGGACATAGCGCAGTAGGTGGACGTGCTTCTCCGCGTCACGTGCGAACGTATCCAGGAGCAGCGCGAAGAACCCGTCGTACAGCTCAGAATCCTGGCGCGCCAGATGGCGAAGACAGCGGGCGCCCTCCTGCTCGTTGCGGATCAGCGCGCGCAGGCTTGCCAATGCCTCCTCGGCGCCGGCGAACGCATTTGCCCCCGGCACGGGTAGAGCTTTTGGCGTTTCGGTGAACTCGAGCTCTTGCCGCAGTCTCCCGACCATACGTTCCAGAATTTCCTCGTGCCGGTGGGCGTCCTCCATAACAAGCTCGAGCAGCATATTGACCGCGCGATCGCCGCTTGTATCTGCGAGTCGGCTCGCGCGCGCGGCGTCGTCGGACGCTGCCGCGATATGCGCCTCCAGCGCCCGGATCAAACGGTCCGAAACTGGTGGTGGAGTGCCCGCGGTGAGCGGGTGCTCCCAGGGATTCTGAATCCCAAGCAGTGGAATGATACTGGTCATCAGGTTCTACCTTCGTGCTCGCATGTATGCCTACTTGGCCGTGAGGGCTTCATAAACAAGTGGAAAGGTTCCCAACAGCCCAAGCGCAATCAAGATCAGGGTCGCCGCGTAGACGCGGCCGAACGCAACGGTCCTGCCACGCCACGCATAGGCCAGCCCCGCCCAGGCCACCAGGAAGATGACAACTTGCGCGACGGTTTTGCCTGATAGCGGCCCCACGGGACCGTACAGGTTCAGCGCGTTCTTGAACGCAGGGATTGCCTCGCTCACGACAACCAACAGCCCCAATGCGAAGCAGCCGATGCCGGCCCCAAGAATGGCGGCGGCCGCGGGGCCATTCGGCTTCGATCGTGCGACAATGGACCGGTTCGAACGCTCCACGCGCGCCTCGACGGACGTCCGCTCAAGAGTCGTGCTCATACCTGGTGTTCCTCTCAGATGGTCGGAGCGACCTTATTGATGAAGGCGCCAAACAGTCCGGCCACGGCAGCTGCCATGAACGCGATGACGAAGAGTGTCATCAGAGCCTGGCGTATTCTGGGTTCCTGGGCCAGCCGCGGACCGTAGTAAATGACGACGAATGCCACTGCCGTGGCCAGTACTGGCGCCATCCAGGCGACGTGCTCTTTCCACTCCATCCCGAACGTGTGCCACAGCGCTTTCGCAGGGTCGGCCAGGAGCATCGATTGAGGACTTGTAGGCACCGCCGATCGATACCACGGGTAAACGATCCACGTCCCGGTGATGACCGTCAGCCACGCGACGACGGCCATCACCGAGGTGCCGATCTCCAGTCGTGGCAGGCGTTCCCGCAGCCCCGTTGGCGTCACCAGCTCCCACCGCAGGCTGTACAAACCTGCGAGGCCACCAGCGAAGGCCAGCAGGAAGAGTGCACCGAGCACCATGCCGTGGATCACCGTCCACAATTGACGATCCGTGAGCGACATACGGAGCTCCTTTCGTCCAACTGATTGACGTCAGTCCTGCGGGACGGGCAATGGCCCAAGCGGGTCCAGAATCGTGACCGGGCACACGTCTGAGTCGTTGCGGAAGACGAACCGCCAACCGAGTGACCCTGGGTAATGCCAGGTCGCGCCGGCGCATGGTCGATCCTCGACGTTCAGCGCGCAGGCCCCGACGGCGTCGGGCCCGGCGCACTCGCCAGAGATCCCTGGCACAAGAATGGCGCCCGTTGGCAATTCGGCGTAACAGCGCGCGACCGGTGGCCTCGATAGGTTTGTCACGGCCTGGATCCTCCTGTGAGACTGGTAGCCAGCACGCCAACAGGCGATGCACCTTGATGGCGGCGCACGAGTAGCACCGGCCGCCGGGCGGTGCGAACGACCGCATCGGCCGTGCTGCCGAGAACGGCGCGCGCGGCGCCCACCCGGGCGTGCGTCGCGATGACGATCAGGTCAGCCTCGATTTCGTCAGCTGCAGCGTCAATGGTGGGGACAACGTCACCGAGTCGCGCACACCCTTTAGCGTTGATACCAAGGTCACGCAGCCGCTTCGCCAGAGCATCGACGTAGCCCTGCGCAGCACGTGCAGCCTCGTCGTCCCAACTGGGATCCACGGGCATGGCCAGCGCCGCGCCGAACTCCGCCGAGTACATCCACAGCGGGATCGGCACCGCGACTTGCAGCAACACGATGCCGGCACCAGTCGCGCGTGCGAGTGCAATCGCGTGCCCGAGCGCGAGGGCTGCGCCAGGGGTGCCGTCTAGGGCGACCAGCAGCTTGCGCAGGCTGGTGCTGCGGTGGCCGCCGGGCCGTACAAGCAGCACCGGCACGCTGCTCTCGGCCACGATCGATTCGGCGACGCTGCCCATAAGCGCACGCTGCATGCCGCTGCGCCCGTGGGTGGCCATGACAATCAGGTCGACGTGGCGGTCTCGGGCTGCCCACAGGATTTGAGGCGCAACATCGATACCGCTACACACCTCAGTTGTGACGGTTAACTCGGCGGTCTGGAGCTCGCTGGCTATTCTCGCCAGGTAGGTCGCAACCTCCTCGCCGGCAGCAGGCGAAGTGGCAACGCGCATGAGAGTGAGCTGACTGTGGCAGGCCTGCGCTAGCATGCGCGCAAGCGGCAAAGCAGCAGCGGACTGCGCCGAACCGTCGAGCGGCACGAGGATCCGATCGAACATGGGCTCACTATCCGCTGTCCCGGCGCGCTTGTCCCGATGTTGACGGGTAGTCTTGGCGCTTTCGGACCTACCCCACGGGGTAGTCATTAACTACCCGCTGAGGGCTGGTGTCAGGCGATGCCACGGTGGATGCTCAACACCTAACCAAGACACCTTCGTAAAGGGGACGTGCCATGATGGGCGGCGGCGATGTTCCTGCGGAACTGGTTATCACCTCTATGCGTCTGCGCGAGCAGACCGAAGCTGCAGCTAAAAGTCCACTCGAGCGCCTGCTCCGTGCCGTGGACACCCATGCGGCCGCTGAGGCGGACGCGCTCAGTCAGTACGAGTATCTGGCCGATGCCAGCGGAGACCCGGTCATCGCCCTGGTCATGCGATTGATCCTCGATGACGAGGTTCGACACCATGGGTTGCTGCACCGTATGGCGACGACGCTACGCGATGCGCTCGAGTGGACTACTTCGCCAGCGGCGCTGCCGAAGGGCGCTCCGCCCGCGCGGGTATCCGGTCCTTACGTGGAGCTCGCCCGCATGCTGATCGAAGAGGAGCGCACCGGTGCACGGGCGCTGCGGCGACTGGCAGAGGAGGAGAAAGACATCAACGGCGGATTGGACAGCCTGCTCCTGGAGATGATGGCCATGGATAGCGATAAGCACGCGCGCCTGCTCCAGTTTGTCCAACATCGCCTCGAGGGTCGGACTCGGACCTAAAGGCTCGGCTACCATCCACAGTTGTAGGCTCGTGCCAGCGGACCAGCGCGTTGAGGACGTAATCGAACTGGCGCCATCGGCGCTGCTCGATGCCGCGCCCGACGCGGTGGTGATCGTCGACGCCGCGGGTGTCGTGCGTACCGTAAACCGCCAGACCGAGCAACTCTTTGGCTACTCGCGCGAGGAGCTGCTGGGCCAGCCGGTCGAGGCCCTGATGCCTGAGCGCTTGCGAGGCCGACATACGGGTCACCGCGCGGGGTACAGCGCGGAACCGCATACACGTCCGATGGGCATCGGCCTCGAGCTATTCGGGCTGCGCCAGGACGGCAGCGAGTTCCCTGTCGAGATCAGTCTCAGCCCCGTTCAGTCAGGCGATAGCCAGCTCGTCATCAGCATTATCCGTGACATCAGCTATCGCAGGCAGGTCGAAGAGCAGCTCAGAGCAACAGCGGCTGACCTGGCACGGTCAAACGCGGAACTCGAGCAGTTCGCCTACGTGGCGTCGCACGATCTGCAAGAGCCGCTGCGGATGGTCGCCTCGTATACGCAGCTGCTGGCGCGACGCTACGCAGGCAAGCTCGATCACGACGCAGACGAGTTCATTGGCTTCGCCGTCGACGGCGCGAAGCGGATGCAGGATCTCATCAACGATCTGCTCGCCTATTCGCGAGTGGGGACGCGTCCGCTGCAGCTCCAGTCTGTGGACAGTCAACAGCTGGTCAACGGCGTAGTAGCTGATCTTGGGGCGGCCATCGCGGAGGCGGGCGCTACCATAGAGGCCGAAGGCCTCCCGCTCATACGCGGCGATCCAAGCCAGCTGCGGCAGCTGTTTCAAAACCTGATTACGAATGCGGTCAAATTCCGCGGTGAGCGACCACCCCAGGTGCGCGTTACGGCGGACCAGCAGCACCAGTGGTGGCAGTTCGGTATCCGCGACAACGGAATTGGCATCGAACCACAGTATCTGGACCGAATCTTCGTACTGTTCCAGCGACTGCACACGCGTGCTGAGTACCCTGGCACCGGCATCGGGCTGGCAATCTGTAAGAAGATCGTCGAGCGCCATGGTGGCCGTATCTGGGTCGAGTCTGAGCCCGGGCAAGGCACTACTTTCTGGTTTACGCTGCATGCCAGTTGAGGGTCGATCAATCGAAATCCTGCTCGTTGAGGACAACCCCGGCGACGTACGTCTGACCATCGAGGCCTTGCGTGACAGCAAGGTCCGCAACAACTTGCAGGTGGCAGTCGACGGTGTCGACGCCCTCCGGCGCTTACGCGCCCGAGACGCGCCGCGCCCCGACCTGATCCTGCTCGATCTGAACCTGCCGAAGAAGGACGGGCGCGAGGTCCTGGCGGAGATCAAGGCTGACCCCGCGCTGAAGACAATCCCGGTGGTGATCCTGACGACGTCGCGCGCCGAGCAGGACGTGCTGCGGAGCTATGAGCTGCAAGCGAACTGCTATATCTCCAAGCCAGTTGACCTGGAGCAGTTCATGACCGTCGTCAAGTCTATCGAGGATTTCTGGCTCACCATCGTTACCCTGCCGCGCTCGTCGTAGATGCTCCAATGGCAATACGCGCGCTGCTGATCGAGGACAATCCGGGCGATGCGCGGCTGCAGTCTGGCCGGGTGGAACTCTACCTGAGTGAAGTCGATCTGCGGGACGTGGTCACGCGTGCGCTCCGGCCGCTCGAACCACTCATCCAGGCGCGCGGCCAGGCACTGGAGTTATGCCTGCCATCGGAGCCTGTACTCGTGGCGGTTGACGCGCAGCGGTTCGGCAGAGCCTGCGTAATCTGTGGGAAACGCTCACAAAGGCGGCCGCGCGGGCGGACACATCAAAGTCGCGTTGGAGCAAACAGGCGTCGAGGTCGATCTGTCGGTTTCGGACGATGGTCCCGGCATTCCGTTCCCCGACCAGGACCAGGTCTTCGATCGCTTCTACCGTGGATCTGCATCCAGCGCGGATGGCCCGGCCGGCTGTGGACTGGGGTTGCCGATTGCGCGGGGACTGGTCGAGCTTCACCGTGGCATGCTGACCCTGCACAGCGAGCCAGGCCGCGGCAGCACCTTCCGCATCCGCCTGCTGCTGATGTGACTTACCACCCGCTGGGGTGGGCAGAGACTGCCCGCACGGGCGTGGTGGGACGTTCGTGGCAAGCAGATACTCGACTCGATAGCAGGAAACCACAGACACATTGGGAGGTCTGGGCACATGTTCAACGTCGAGAAGGTCACGGACACCAGGGGTCAGGTCTATATTCAAGATCCGCCCATTGCGCGCTTCCTATTCTAGGGCACCATCGCCAGCTGGGTGTGGCTGGTGGTGCGCATCTACGTCGGCTGGGACTTCCTGGAGGCCGGCTGGCACAAGTTCACCGGTCCGGCCTGGATGAACGGCACCGGTCAGGGCATCCTCGGCTTCTGGACACGGGCAGTGGCGATCCCCGAGGCGCCGGCCAAGCCACTCATCACCTTCGACTGGTACCGCAACTTCCTGCAGTTCCTGATCGACACCAACAGCGCCGGCTGGTTCAGCTACGTCATCGTGTTTGGTGAGCTGGCGGTCGGTCTGGGCTTGATCCTGGGCGCCTTCGTCGGCCTGGCTGCCGCCGGTGGCCTGCTGATGAACCTGGCGTTCATGCTGGCCGGCACCACCAGCACCAACCCGATGCTGGCCATCCTGGGTGTGCTGCTGGTCCTGGCCTGGAAAAACGCCGGCTACATCGGCCTCGACCGCTACCTGCTGCCCATCCTGGGCACCCCCTGGAGGCAGCCGAAGCAAGCACCCGCAGCGGCGAGGCGACAGGCAGTCCCTGTCACAAGCTGACAACGCATTGATCTGGCGAAGCCCCCGGGGGGACCACACCTGGGGGCTTTTGCGCGCATAGGAGCATGCAGAATCAACCATGATGAGCACCAGAGCACCACGCACCGTGACACTGGATGGCAACGAGGCAGCAGCGTCAGTTGCGCATCGTGTCAACGAAGTAATCGCCATCTACCCGATCACGCCCTCGTCGCCGATGGGCGAGTGGGCCGATCAGTGGTCGGCGGACGGAAAACCCAACATCTGGGGCAGTGTGCCACTGGTGGTCGAAATGCAAAGTGAGGGCGGCGCGGCCGGCGCGGTGCACGGAGCTCTACAGACCGGCTCGTTGACGACGACGTTCACCGCGTCGCAGGGCCTGCTGCTGATGATCCCTAACATGTACAAGATCGCCGGCGAGCTCACGTCGACAGTCTTTCACGTGGCCGCCCGAGCGCTGGCCGCTCAGGGACTGTCGATCTTTGGCGATCACTCGGACGTCATGGCAGCTCGCCAGACTGGCTGGGCCATGCTCGCTTCGAGCTCGGTTCAGGAGGTCCATGATTTCGCGGCGATAGCGGCGATGGCCACGCTGAAAGCCCGTGTGCCGTTCATCCACTTCTTCGACGGCTTCCGCACCTCGCACGAAGTCGCCAAGATCGCACTGTTATCCGATGACGACCTGAAGGCATTGATCGATGACGACCTCGTGCGGGCCCACCGGCTGCGCGGACTGTCGCCTGAGCGACCGTTCATGCGCGGCACGGCGCAAAACCCCGACATCTACTTCCAGGGACGCGAAGCGGGCAACGCTTTCTACTCGGCCTGCCCCGGGACAGTCCAGGATGCCATGGATCGCTTGGCCCTCCTTACTGGCCGCCAGTATCGGCCGTTCGAGTACATCGGCGCGCCCGACGCGGAGCACGTCATTCTGATCATGGGCTCGGGCGCGCAGACGGTCGCCGAGACAGTGCGTCACCTGGGGGGCCGCATCGGCGTGGTCAACGTCCACCTCTATCGCCCGTTCGATGCGCAGCGCTTTATCGATGCACTGCCGTCAACTGTGCGGCGCATTGCCGTTCTGGACCGGACCAAGGAGCCGGGCAGCGTGGGCGAACCGCTGTACCAGGATATCGTTACGGCCGTTTGTGAGAGCTCTCGAGACATTCACGTGATCGGCGGGCGCTACGGACTCGGCTCTAAAGAGTTCACGCCGGCCATGGTGAAAGCAGTGTTCGACCATCTCGCACAGCCAACCCCGCGCAGGCACTTCACTCTCGGAATCAACGATGACGTCACCCGCACCAGCCTGGAGTACGACGCGACGTTCGGCATCGAGGATCGCAGGATTGTGCGCGCAGTCTTCTACGGCCTTGGCGCGGATGGCACCGTGGGCGCCAACAAGAACTCGATCAAGATCATCGGCGAAGATACCGACCTGTTCGCGCAGGGTTACTTCGTCTACGACTCCAAGAAGTCCGGGTCCATCACGGTGTCACACCTGCGCTTCGGGCCGACGCCGATCAATGCGCCGTACCTGATCGGGCCGGACCAGGCCACCTTCGTGGCTTGCCATCAGTTCAGCTTTCTGGAGCGGCTTGATGTGCTCGAGCTGACCGCGCCGGGCGCCACTTTCCTCCTTAATAGCCCGTTTGGCGCGGAGGAGGTCTGGCAGCATCTACCTCGAGCTGTGCAACTGGAGCTCATCCGCAAACGACTGCGCTTCTTCGTTATCGATGGTGATCGTGTCGCCCGCGAGGCGGGCATGGGTGGCCGCGTCAACACGGTCATGCAGACCGCCTTCTTCGCGCTGAGCCGCGTGCTACCGCGCGATACGGCGATAGATGCCATCAAGCACGCGGCTCGTAAGACCTATGGCAAGCGAGGCGAAGCCGTCGTGCAGCGGAACTTCCGGGCCATTGATGCTGCGCTCGCTTACCTCTACGAAGTCCAGGTGCCCGCGGCAGTGACCAGTACGGCCCAGGAGCGCCGTGGCGTTGACGAGCGCGCGCCCGCCTTCGTGCGGACGGTCACCACGGAGATGCTGCGCGGCCGCGGCGATGCGTTGCCCGTTAGCGTGGTGCCGGTGGACGGCACCTATCCTACGGGCACCAGCAAGTGGGAGAAGCGCAACATTGCCGCGGAGATCCCGGTCTGGGATACGGAAACGTGCATCCAGTGCGACAAATGCGTGCTGGTCTGCCCGCACGCGGCCATTCGCGCCAAGGTGTACCCGGCGCCGGCAACGCTGGGCGCTCCCGAATCGTTCAAGAATGCACCAGCACGCTGGAAAGAGCTTAATCAACCCGAGCACCGCTACACGCTGCAAGTCTCGCCCGAAGACTGCACCGGCTGCGGGCTGTGCGTTGAGGCCTGCCCGGTCAAGGACAAGAACGCCCCCAGCTTTCGAGCGATCAATATGACGGCCCAGCCGCCACTGCGCGGGCAGGAGGCCGCCAACTGGGAGTTCTTCCTGAACATGCCCGATCTCGACCGGCGCGTTCTCAATCTCAATTCGATCAAGGACAATCAGCTCCTGCCGCCGCTGTTCGAGTTCTCGGGAGCATGCGCTGGCTGTGGCGAGACGCCATATCTCAAGCTGATCTCGCAACTGTTCGGCGAGCGTGCTTTGATCGCCAACGCCACCGGTTGCTCATCGATCTTCGGCGGCAATCTCCCCACAACACCATGGACACACAGCGCGGAGGGGCGCGGGCCAGCCTGGTCGAACTCGCTCTTCGAGGACAATGCTGAGTTTGGCCTGGGATTCCGACTCACGCTCGATCAGCAGCTGAAGTATGCCCGCGACCTCCTGCTGGCTCTCGAACCACGGCTTGGCAGCGAGCGGGTAGCTCAGCTCCTGAGTGCCGACCAGTCGGACGAGAGCGGCATCTACGACCAGCGCCAGCGTGTTGCCGAGCTGAAGCAGGCACTTGCTGAGATCGATGATCCGACCGCCCGCAACCTCTCGAGCATCGCGGATGTACTCGTGAAGCGCAGCGTGTGGATCGTCGGCGGCGACGGCTGGGCCTATGACATTGGCTACGGTGGCCTCGACCATGTCCTCGCCTCTGGCCGCAACGTGAACGTGCTGGTCCTGGACACCGAGGTCTACTCCAACACTGGCGGTCAGATGTCGAAGGCCACTCCGCGTGGTGCGGTCGCCAAATTCGCCGCGGGTGGGAAATCAACGGCCAAGAAGGACCTGGGCCTGCTCGTCATGGACTACGGCAGTGTCTACGTCGCGCGCGTGGCTATGGGCGCCAATGATAGCCAGACCCTGAAGGCCATTCTGGAAGCAGAGGCCTACGACGGACCGTCCCTGATCATCGCCTACGCCCACTGCATTGCCCAGGGTTACGACCTGCGTAACGGGCTGCAGCAGCAGAAGAAGGCGGTCCTGTCTGGCTACTGGCCGCTCTATCGCTACAATCCTCGGCTGCCCGAACCGCTGCAGCTCGACTCGAAGCCGCCCAGTATCCCGCTCGAGGACTACGCGTATGCCGAGGGCCGCTACCGAGACTTGCAGCAAAGCCACCCAGAGCGAGCGGAGCGGCTAATGGAGGCCGCGCAAGAAGATGTCCGCGCACGCTGGGCACGTTACGAGCGGCTGGCTGCAGCTCAATCAGCAGGGAGTCGCTCGTGACCTGGCCTGGGCGAGGGCCCGATTGCGCGTCGTCCAGGCCGGCACACACGTGCATCAGACGGCTGTACGTTCAACCTCGATCGTGCAGTCTGTGACGAGCGCAGTAATAGCGCCGATCGCGGCCAGCGCCGGGGCCATCGCAACGCCAACAACGCCGAAGGTCAGCGGGAACTCGGCGATGGTGCGATCATCCTGCTTGACGGTCTTGCGCACGTTGCCTTCGTGTACTCATGCGGCGGCACGTTCGAAGAATCGAACCGAGCCTGTAGGTCCGGAGGGAGATGTCGCAGGCACGTGTTCTGGAGTGGTTGAGGCATACGGTGCATACGAGGCACAAAGCTCACCCGGTCACGGGTCCGTAGGGTGGGCACGACGCTCAAGCCCACGGTCACCACGAGTGCAACGGCGGGGGTAATCATGCTCGCCAACCGCTTTGTACGCGAGCCGATCAAGCCAAGCGAATTCATTCCGGTCCAATTGCCAGTGTGCGCAATGAGGAGCGACACGCGCGGTGCCGCGCATGCGGCACCAGTAGAGCTCATGTGACCGTTGCTGAGCTATGGGTCACCTCCAGATACGTCTGATCGCTGCCGCGGCTGCAGCGCTCAAACACCCAGAACAGCCAACCATACTTACGCCGAAGCGCTGCAAGCGCACGCGCATGCTGCCGTTCGGGGAGCACATGGGCTACCGCATCAATGGCTGGACCTTGCACAGCACCGAGCGCACCGCACGGCACCAGCTGGACGCAAGCCGTGTGGCGCAAGCGCTTGATCTTTCCGCTGGCTTTGGCCGTCGTGATATACAGTCGACCACCGGCCTCAGCAAACCAGACGCGGGTGGCCACAGGCTTACCGGTTTTTCGATAGGTGGTCAGCTCCATGAAGCTGTGACCGCGCAAGCCGGCGAACGCCGGCTCAGCGGCCAACGGCCTATGTAATGTCATTGTGCTGTTCATGGCGTGTTCCTCACACTTGGGGAGCTGACCGGTGATGCCGAGGATCCAGCGCATGCATGTGTGCCCGAAGTCCGCGCCCGGGCCGTACATCATTGGGCAGGCACCAGCAATGACACTGATCCCGTGCTCACGGCAGTACTCCACTGCCGAGGGTGACACGCTCGTTGCTCCAGCGCCGAACGACTGGTGCATCCAGACGCGCGAGACGCCCACCTTGCCGCAGTCGCGCACGATCTGCTCGGTTGCATCAGGCCTGGTGATGACAACGACGCCGTCAACCCCATCCGGAATCGACTGCACGTCCGGGTAACAGCGCTCGCCCTCGAACGTCTGCATGTGCGGATTGATCGGGAAGACGTCGTGGCCAGTGGTCTTCAGTCGGTGGAAGATCAGATTGCCGACCGGATGTCGGCTGTTGTCGCGCGATACGCCCGCAACGGCGATCCGCTTCTGAGCCAGGAAGTCCTGCACTTTCGCGTCGAGTGTTTGCATACGGAACTCCTCGCCCAAAGAGTCCATCGCAAAGGTTGCCGCTGACGTATCTGTCCGTAACGGCGCGGTAGGGGCCCGCCTGGGAAACAGGCCCGTGGGGCGTTCTTGGCCGCGAATACAACGTGGTCGAGGAGGTCAGCGTGATGCGCGGCTCGATGGACATGTTCTCGGTTATGTACCCGCAGCTGCAGGACATTGACTTCCGGCGCGATGTGACGACGCTCGGCGTGGCGTACGTGATGCTCGATGGAGCTGCCGGGCTGAGCGCTCGCCGCGACCTCGCACTGGAGCGGTACGCGCAGCTCGAAGCCCCCCGAAAACGCCTGTTCGCCTTCGAGAACGCCGCCCACTCGGTTGCGCAGGAGCAGTACGTGGCCTTCCGCCAGATCTTGCTCGACACCGTCGTGCCCGAGACCAGCAACCCTACCCGCTAGGGCTGGCACAGACCACCCCAGCTGGCGGTGGTGGCAGCGGCCCGGTAAGGCGGACACTTGCTGGCAAAGGAGGGAGCGATGCGCACCATCCTCGTCGCCCATCGCGATGTCACCTTCGCCGCGCAACTGGCAGCTGAGCTCCGCCAGGCTGGCTACCGCGTAATCGAATGTCCAGGCCCGTGGCCGCCCAAACAGCGCTGCATCCGCTGCGACAAGGGCTAGTGTCCGCTCACGGAAGGCGCGGACCTGATGATCTACGATCCGCAGCTCACAGCGCTGAATGCGCGAGGCCACCGATACAACCTGGCAGTCGAGTCGGCACAAGCGCACCCTGAGGTACCGATGCTGCTCGCGTGGGCGCCGAACGAAGTCCCCGACGTGGGCACACTGCGAGCCATCCGAACTCGAGGCGCCGCACGTGCATGTCGCCGCCACTACGCCGGCTTGACGTTTGAAGCAAATCGATCACCTGATCACCGCATCACAACCAGTCGAGGTCATGCGATGAAGCTCCTTCTAGTGGATGACGATCCGCACTTGCTCGATGCGCTGCACGTTGGCGCGCAACTCCAGTGGGAGGACGCGCAAATCCTCACTGCCGCGGATGGCGAAACCGGTCTCGAAGTCTTCTTTAGCGAAGAGCCCGACGTCGTGCTGCTCGATGTGACGATGCCGCAGATGAACGGCTTCGAGGTGCTCAAGGCCATCCGGCAGGTTTCTGACGTGCCGGTCATCATGCTGACGGCGCGCGGTGACGACGTCGACCAGGTACGCGGCCTCGAGCTCGGCGCGGACCATTACGTACCAAAGCCGTTCAGCCACCTGGCCCTGATGGCGCGCACCCAGACAGCTTTGCGGCGCGCCGAGTTGCCACGGCCGGTGCAGGCGCTTCCGGACTTTCAGGCCGGTGATCTCGGCGATCCATTTCCAGAATCAGGAAGTGACCGTCGCTGGCGAGCGGGTGAAGTTGACGCCGATCGAGTACACACTGCTCTAGCACCTCGTCCGTAATAGTGCTGCTGTCCTTCGCGCAAGTGGCGCCGCAATGCAGCTGTGCTACCGCGCTCGAACCCCTCAGGTCGTGAAGGCGCGGCGTGCCCGCTCGACATGCGCGCGCTCGCCATTTCGCTCGCGGCGGTGAGCACGCCAACAGCGGCGAGCACGACGGCTACGAGCGTGGCCACAGCTACGCCAGCCGCCGATGCGACCGCGGGGATACGTCGCGAGGACCGCTCTCCGGTCAGAAGCACGATCAGACCGATGACTTGCAGCCCGGCGGCGGTGAGTGGCGCATCGCTGACATCGAGAAGCCGCAGACGGGGAACCCTCGATGGGAGGCCCACCGTGCGCCAGAGGACCGTCCCGATGACCGAAGCCGTCACGGCGACAACGATGAGCGCGTTCAGCCGGCGAGAGACGCGGGCGAAGACCGCCGCGGCAACTGCGAGCTGGATCAGCGCGGCGACCGCATAGAAGGTCGTGCGCGGGCCAACGCCTGGACGCCAGCCGCGGCGATCGAGCCAGACACGAGCGCCGCGGTAGCTGGGTTAGTGCTGCGCGATAGCGCGACGTGGCAAGCGCGGACTGCAGGTTTCGCACGAGTCGCTGCTCCCGTTAGACGCCCATTTCTCAGAGTCCCCGCTCCGCGATAGCAACGAATCCTGCACTGCCATCGACCGTGACGAGTTGGCCAGTGCGCAACCGCCGCGTCCCGCACAGCCGGGCTCTCGGCAAGCGCCTCTCGGCAAACAGCCTCGGCTCGCTCGCGCTCCGCCTGAAGCTGCCCTCGCCGCTCAGCCATCGCGACTTGCGTGCCATCGTGCCCCGTCCGCTGCTCGCCAGCAGTGGGCCAGTACCAGTCCACACTCTGGACAGCATGCGCCGCGACTGTCAGTTTCGCGCCAGGTAGACCCCGCAGCAGGACCTGTACGCCGCCCTCGAGCTCGCGCGGCATCTCTCGACGCAGGAAGCTGGCGAGGCAGCCTTCCATCTTCCACGCCGAGCCACCGACGATCGCGAGCGACCACATATACTCACCGGCCAGACGGCCGACGGCGTCCACAAGGTCCTCTAGCGCCGCCGGCCCCGCCGAAGCAACCCTTCGCTCGCCATCGGCGACGGCTTGTTCGTACCGAGGCAGGAGCTGGTCGCGCCAGTAGCCCGCCAATCGGCGCAGCAGTGCGCGGTCGGCGATCTCGGGCTGCGTGCTCGGTCGCACCAGCGCGTTCAGCACCACTTGGAGCACGCGCCCGCGGCTCTCGACCAGCGCGCGCAGCAGCGCGAGCGGGATAGAGCTGGTCGCCGGCGCAGCGGTGTAGTACCAGCCGTTGATAGCGGCGTGGCGGAACGGCAGCCCCGTGCCCGCGCGAGACGCATCCCGACCAGGTAGCCCTCCTCGATGCGCTCCAGAAGCCAGTCTTGGAAGAGTGGCGTCATCGGCTCCGATAGCCACTCGCCCAGGCGGAACGTGCGCATCCAGTAGCCCGGCCCGGGCGGAGTCCAGTCGGCCGGCTCGGGCAGCGCAGTCATTGGCCGAGCCTGGAGCAGGTA
>Ga0137367_10001812_pt1 | contig 16943 bp, 10 predicted proteins | sample SagtaG_14_FD_104939 | JGI IMG/M metagenome (GOLD analysis project Ga0137367, IMG submission 104939) | Vadose zone soil microbial communities from Sagehorn Ranch, Mendocino, California, USA - Sage1_L_80_16 metaG | ecosystem: Environmental > Terrestrial > Soil > Vadose zone | place: USA... | reverse complement strand
GAGATGATGGTTTTGAATTATGCCTATTTGTTCCGAAAACATTGGCCTCAGACTTGGGAACGAAAATTGGCATTTTTTTGGACACTTTTTGGACTCTTCATGCTCTTTCTTCATAGTCCTTTAGGGAGGCGAGGAGTGGTGAATGGAATTAAACGAGTAATTGACAAAGAACGAACCAATAATTAGAAAACATATTTTAGTATGATTGTTATCCTTTTCACCCAATCTTACCCTTATGATGTAACCGCTGAACACACATTTATTAGTCCCGAAATACACTATTTAGCAGAAAAAATCCAAAAGATTATTGTAGTACCTAGAACTTGCAAAGGGAAAAGACTTCCACTTCCTCCTAATGTGGAGGTTGATGATCGATATGCAGATTTCCTCCGAAGGAATTCAGGCCCTCTCAAAATAATTGAGATTGCATTTTCATTGCATTGCTTTTTTCAAGAGATCCGTAAGCATCCATCAATTTTGCTTTATCCCTCAAAGATATTAAAGCTAATTTTGTTTTCTGGCAGAGCTGAACTAACTAGGCGATGGGTGACAAATTTGATCAAAACGCAGTATATTGATATGAATCATTGCATTCTTTATAGTTACTGGTTTGATCATGTAGCTGCAGGTCTTGCCATGATTAAGCAGGAGTTCCCTGCTACAAAGATTGTTTCTCGAGCGCATGGCTATGATATTTATGAGGAGCATTATTATCCATATTATTGGCCTTACCGACGCGAGACAGCGGATGTTCTGGACACGCTTTTTTTTGCTTCAGAGGCAGGCAAGAAATACTTTTCTGAACGGTATCCGGAATATTTATCGAAATTAGAGACAGCACATATGGGTGTAAAGGACTCAGAGTTTATCACCAAGCCGTCAGGAGATGGAATTTTTAGAATTGTCTCCTGTTCATATATTGTAGTGGTAAAGAGACTTAATCTGTTGATGGATGGCATTGCGACTGCCGCACGTTTACGTCCGGAGCAAAAGTTCGAGTGGATTCATTTTGGGGATGGCAAGGGCAGGAAATCACTTAACAAAAAGATAACTCAAAATTTTCCATCGAATGCCCAGAGCCGATTTTTTGGACATGTGCCAAATGATGAAATCATGCAATACTACAAGGATAATCCAGTTGATGTGTTTGTGAATGTCAGCAAAACAGAAGGTGTTCCGGTATCGATTCAGGAGGCGATCAGTTGCGGAATCCCGATTATAGCTACATCGGTTGGAGGCAACCCTGAGATTGTCTCAGAAAAGAATGGCATCCTCCTTGCTCCCAATCCAAAGCCAGAGGAAATTGCGGCAGCATTGCTCAAGATATGGGATAATCCAATGCTGGCTGCCAAAATGAGAACAGAAAGCCGTCAGATCTGGCAGTCTAGCTATAATGCTGAGGTTAATTTCCGCGCATTTGCGGAGCGATTGAAATCAATAAGAGAAAGTTAGCATAATGTGTGGAATTGTCGGACTTTGGAATCTTGATGGTCAACCTGTTTCACCAGCTATATTGGAATGTTTTACAGATAGTCTGGTACATCGCGGCCCAGATGGGCACGGTTTTCATATAGATTCTGAAACAAATCTTGGCTTGGGACATCGCCGTCTAGCGATTATTGACACTTCGGATGGTGGCCGTCAACCTATGTCTTTTGGTGACGAAAGGTATTGGATTGTCTTCAACGGTGAAATATATAATTTTCTTGAATTGAAAGCAGAGTTGGAACAGCATGGATATCAATTTAAAACAGACTCAGATACCGAGGTAATGCTGGCAGCCTATCATCATTGGGGAGAGGACTGCCAGCTTCGATTTAACGGTATGTGGGCTTTTGCAATTTGGGATCACATTGAACGTAAACTGTTCATCTCACGTGATCGTTTTGGCGTAAAACCTTTAATTTATTATTTCGATCAAAATCACTTTGCTTTTGCTTCCGAAATGAAAGCCTTCCTTGCACTTGATTGGTTTCAGCCTGAATTTGATCCCACAATGATGGCGGCGGCGTTGTCTAATGAAAGGCTGATTGAGGGGGACGAACGTTGCTTGATTCAAGGGTTGAAGCATTTGCTGGGAGGGCACTGTCTGACCTTGCAAATTGGGGAGAATCCAAAAATTCGACGTTGGTGGAATACTCTAGATCATTTAGAAATCACTCCTAAACATTATGAAGATCAAGTAGAACATTTCCGAGAATTATTTTTAGATGCCTGTCATCTCCGCATGCGGAGTGATGTTTCGATTGGTACAGCCTTGAGCGGCGGCCTTGATTCAAGTTCTATCCTGTGTGGGATGCACCACATTCGCAATACGAAAACTACAACAACGGATCGCATGGCAAGTGACTGGCAAAGAGCATTCATCATGACTTACCCAGGCGCGGCCCTCGACGAGCGAAAATATGCAGATGAAGTCGTCAAACGTACCGGTGTTACGCCCGTTTATTGTACAAGTGATTCAAATACCTATTTGGAACATTTCGAAAGTGTGCTCTTTCAGCTTGAAGAGATATCCGATATCCACCTCGGCCCGTGGCTGGTTTATAAAACCCAACGAGAGAACGGTGTAGTTGTAACGATTGATGGGCATGGCGGTGATGAATGTCTTGGTGGTTATCCATGGCATGTTACAGCCGCGCTGAAAGATTCATTATCAACACTTTCTCTTCGGCGTACACTTGAATTGATATCCGTGATGAAAGGTCTCGATCTTTTTCCAGATGAAAACTTTTACCTAAAAAGTGCTCAGTCGCTCGCCGAAAAAATGACGACTCACCATGATCATTCATGGCTCCTGCAAAAAAAGGCGGAGTTTATATCTTCAGCTTTCGAAGCGGATAAACCACGCTTACATAACAGAGACTTCCTTTTTAAGAAGCTATACATTGATTTCCATTTTGTTCAATTACCTTCTGTGTTACGCAACTTTGATCGCCTCTCTATGGCGCATGGAGTGGAAGTCCGTTCTCCATTTATGGACTGGCGCTTGCTTTGTTTTCTCTTCTCGCTCCCATCTACATCCAAGATTGGTTCCAGGTTTACAAAGCGAATTCTGCGAGATGCAATGAAAGGTATTTTGCCTGAATCAGTACGTACTCGAACTCAAAAACTAGGTTTTATCACACCACCAGATGCATGGTCTTCTCCTTGGGGACGAGAATTCATTCAGGCTCAGGTTGCCAGTGCGGAATTCCAGCAATCATCTATTTGGGATGGGAGAAAAATTGCAACTGATTTGACAAAGGCAATAAACAGCCAGAATTCCCGGAATGTACATCAGGCTTGGATCTATGTTCAAGCGATGTCATTAATGAGGTTATTTCGGGAAAAGTGGAAGACATACCGAATTGCTGATCCTGATTTGGAAATCTCCCTTTGATAAATTCGTTTGTCAAGAGTGAGAAGCAACATGCGTATTGCCTACGTTAGCCTCCATTGGCCCCGCACATGGAACAGTGGCGTTGGAAAGAAGATTCAATCGCAGATTCAAGCTTGGAACGCTAGAAGGCATGACACGCGGTTGTTTATGCATACCTCATCACATGAGCCTCAATCTGATCTGATTGAGGCGGATTATTTTTTCTATCGGCCGGCCAATGGAATCAAAACAGAATTAGAACGCATCGCAGCGATGTTGCGGATGATCGAAGCCATCAGAAAGTATCATCCTGAAGTGATCTATCTTCGTTACAGCATATATGTTTTTCCTGCTCATCGTTTGATGGATATTGCTCCTGTTATCGAAGAGATCAATACAAACGACTTGACGCAACATGAACAGTTAGGCTTAATATATAATTTGTATAATCGTCTCACGCGCGGGATTTTTTTGCGCCGCGTGCACGGACTAGTTGCTGTTTCTCATGAATTGGCAGGTTCCTCCGCCTTTACATACTTTCGTAAACCAACTGTAGTCATTGCCAATGGTATTGATCTGGATTCGATCAAGCCTCTACCAGCGCCTCATAATGAAACTCCGCATTTGTTTTTTATTGCCACTCCTGGATATTCCTGGCACGGCGTGGATAAATTGGTGACTCTAGCACGAATGTATCCAGATCTCATAGTGAACATAGTTGGATATGATCATATAGATGGTGTTGAGCATTTGCCAGTGAACGTTCACCTTCATGGGTATTTAAATCCGGAAACATATGTAAATCTGTTAAGCAAATCAGATGTGGCTATAAGTACTCTGGCATTGTATAGGAAGAACATGCATGAAGCTTCCCCTTTGAAGACACGCGAGTGTCTGGCGTATGGATTACCGTTGGTTTTTGCTTACACCGATACTGACCTTGATGAAGCTGCCGGCGATTTCCTATTGAAAATTCCTAATAAAGAAGATAACATTCAAACCCACGCTCAAGCTATCCATGATTTTGCCTATCGAATGCAAGGTCGCCGCGTTGATCGAGAGTTTCTCAAAAAACATATAGATATGAATCAAAAGGAAGCTATGCGATTATCTTTTTTCGAGGAAATTCTTCAAAAAAAACACCAGTGAATTCAACGAAGCAGGACTATGGAATGCAGCAACGTAATCTCTTCTTACAACGTCTTTTTATATTTGTACTTTCAATCTACTTATTGACATGGTCCTTCGTAGAATTCGAGAGAATCGCTTGGGGGACAGGAGCTTGGCTTGGGCAACTTTCAGTAAAATGGGCAATTGCTTTATTTGTTTTTGGATTGTTCTGCATCTTATGTCTGATCGGTGTTTGGATGAGCCTTTGGTCGCCGCGCAGACTAGAGCAAACTTCAGAATTTCTATCTTCATTCCGTGATCGGCTGGGCCTTCTTCGCTGGATTCTTGTTTTTGTATTTCTGGTTATCCCTGTTTATTTTCTACAATATACATTTTGGGGGAAGGTCTTGCATGGACCGTATCTGAGAATTCTATTGGCAGGCTTTTCAGCTATTTTGCTTGGATGGATGCTTACAAAAGCTGTGAATGGATTGATAAGTTGGCCCGCTGCTTTGACTGCCCTTATATTGATATCTGGCACTTATGCTTTTTTTGTGCCATTGGTCGAAGTGACAAGCTATCCGTTTTCTTTGGGCTGGTCTGAAGGAAATCGACTCTGGGATTATTCAATATTATTTGGCCGCCAGCTTTACGATTATCCTTTGGACAAACCCATTTCTGTTCTATTGGATATTGGCAGGCAATTTGTGGGTGGCGTTCCATTTCTTATCCATGGTGTAAAGATATGGCAGGTCCGTTTATGGGTTGCACTCGTAGACATAATTCCGTATCTGGCTTTGGGATGGGCGGCCTACCGATTGGGCAAAAATCATATCTTGCGTTGGGGACTGGCCGGTGTGTGGGCATTTACTTTTGTACATCAGGGACCTATCCATCCGCCTTTATTGTTATGTGCAATTGTGGTCGCATTTGTGTGGGAACGCCCTTTGTGGCTTGCAATTCCATTCATTGTCGTGGCGAGTTACTTCGCGGAGATCAGTCGCTTTACCTGGATGTTTGCACCAGGTATGTGGGCCGCTATGCTGGAATTGAGTGGAGTTGTTACTAGAAATCACTGGCTTGATAAAAAGACTTGGTTCCGCGCAATTTCTGTGGGTATTGCAGGAGTGCTTGGTGGTTATGTAGCTCCTTTTTGGGTCCCCAGTCTGCTTCAGTGGATCAAAACAATTGGTAAATCGCCTGTTGCAGTCAACCCGGGTGCTCCGCTTAGTTCCGGTGTCACTGTTTCAGTGGTTAACGCAAGTGTGGCTGCTCAACCTCTTCTTTGGTATAGATTACTTCCGAATGCAACATATGGAGAAGGTATCCTCATAGGATTAGCTCTAGCGGTTTTTCCTCTAATTGTCATTTTGATTTATCTTTCGAGAACTGGCCGTTGGAAGCTTAATACATGGCAGAAGCTTGCGATTGTCCTGCCATTATTCGCTTTCCTGATAGTTGGCTTGATCGTCAGTGTGAAGATTGGCGGAGGCGGCGATTTGCATAACACGGATATGTTCATTATTGGTTTGATGTTCGCAGGCGCGATTGTCTGGCGCAATGGTGCTTATCAGTGGATTGATGAAATCCATGCGGCTCCTGCCTGGGTCCAATTTATGATGGTGGCGCTGATTATTATTCCGGGTTACCAATCTTTAATTCACATGTCACCAATTTCGATCAAGGAAGATATAAAGACAGTAGCTGCCCTTGCAGATATTAATGAGGATCCTTTGCCCAATCCTTTACCTGACACACTGCCATCGGAGCCGGATACGATAAAAGCTTTGGAAAGTATTCGGCGAGAAGTAGCAAAGGCTTCTCAGAGTGGGGACGTTCTATTTATGGATCAACGTCAGTTGCTTACATTTGGTTATATAAACGCTCCACTTATCCCTGAGTACGATAAGAAAGTGCTCATCAATGAAGCTCTGAGTGGAAATGCCTTATATTTCACACGTTTTTATCAGGATCTAGCGTCTCAAAGATTCTCACTAATTATTACCGACCACGTAAACAGACGGTTGGATAAGAGTGAGGGTAATTTTGGTGAAGAAAACAATGCCTGGGTAAAATGGGTGACGACGCCCTTGTTGTGCTATTACGAGTCTTCCGATAGATTGAAAAGAGTGGATGTGGAGCTTTTGGTGCCGCGTCAGGATATATCAGCTTGTGATCAAGTACTTCCAACATATACAAATGAATAATTTTCCTTTGTTGTGCACACCGAAATTTTGAGATAGTTATTATGGGATCTTTCTATCTCAATCTTCCCTATCTTGTTCCTCGCCTGGCTCGTCATTTTCTCCCTGAGAAGTTAGTTCGCACTTTGCTCTTACGAAGTATTATCATCCGCCCTGGACTCGAAACAGGCAACCCATTCGCTGCAGTGCAACGCTATGTTGAGGTGCTTTCAGAGCGTGGACTTTCCTTTCATGGAAAACGGGTTTTGGTCTTTGGTTATGGTGGTCGATTTGACTTGGGTTTTGGATTGCTGAGAGAAGGTGCTGTCCATGTCACCCTTTGCGACAAATACGCGTTGCCAGATGAGATTCACAACCGGCAAATGTTTTCAGCAGAGGAAAAGTACTTTATTGTAGAAAACAAGGGTCTTCGTCCGCGCCCTGAATGGATGACGTTAGTAGAATCAGATATTCGTGATGTTCAATCAACCAGAGAAATTGAACCTGTTGATATTGTCCTCAGCAGTTCTGTTTACGAACACCTTGATGATGTGGAAGGTATTACTCATGCTTTGGCCGGCTTGACAAAGCCAAATGGCATTCACATTCACTTTATAGATTTACGTGACCACTTCTTTAAATATCCCTTTGAAATGTTGCGTTTCTCAGAGGGTACATGGCGCAAATGGTTAAATCCTTCCAGCAATCATAACCGTTATCGTTTGTGGGATTACCGAAGGGTATTTGCAGCCTGTTTTGAACAGGTGGAAATTGAGATCTTAGCTCGCGAAGAGGAAGCATTTCAGAAGTTGGTACTTAATATTCGCCCGGAATTTATCAGTGGCAGCTTGGATGAGGATGATGCTACATTAATCCGGGTGATTGCGTCAAAGCCAGTGAGTTAAAAACATGTATCTTTTCAGCGAGCTTCAAATCATTCCCTTGCTTTTCCTATTTTTACTGTGGGGCATTGGCGGATGGCTGATGACCATTCGCTGGTTTGATCTGGAGCCTGGTGAACACGGTTTAATTGGATTTGGAATTGGGATGGTCATTACCAATTGGCTGGGAAATTTTCTCGCGCGTATCCTACCCATGTCAGTTGCCTTTTGGTGTGCGGCACTCTTGACTCTGGCATTAGGCGTTTTCTCAGCCTGGCCGCTGAACCGCGAATTGCTCTTGACGCAACAGAAAGTGCAATGGTCTAAATGGTTATTATTTATCATTGCAGTATTTATTTTTACTTTGATCGGCCGCGGCTTGGGAATGCTGGACGATTATCAGAACCTTCCAACGATTTCGATCATGGCAACAGGTGACATTCCGCCTCATTTGCCAGGCGCGCCAGATGTGCGGTATGGGTACCATTATTTTCTGATCTTGCTTGGCGTTCAATTCATGCGCGTGGCTTCAGCTGCCCCATGGACGGCCCTCGACCTGGCGCGCGGACTCACGCTCACACTTGCTATTTTTCTGACTGTATTGCTCGCACTGCGGCTCACTCGTAATAAAACGGTTGCGTGGATTTCCGCCGCGTTTTTTGCATTTGCCAGTGGCACACGCTGGCTCTTGCTTCTTTTGCCTGGTACATTGCTAAATAGAATATCTTCCTCGTTAACCCTGATTGGTTCAGGCCATAATACTGCATCCAATCTATTTGAAGCGCTTTCCCGGCCATGGGCGGTGGCGGGAAGTGGGCCGATTCCTTTTCCGTTCGCATTTGTGAACGGCGTCAATCCTGCTGCGATCATGATGCATAATGGATATGGTGTTTCTGCAAATCTTATTATGCTTTTATTGTTGCTATTGGCAGGGCAACAAAGAACGTGGAAAACAGGTGTTCCTCTCACCATCCTTCTTGCCTCGCTTGCATTGGCTAACGAAGTGGATTTTGCTATTCTTTACTTTGGAATCGTTCTTGTGGCGATCCTATGGGTGGTTCAAAACAAGCGAAGCAGTCCTGTGGACAAAACGATTCGTCCACCTTATTCGGTGCAGTTCTGGATTATTGTTATCATTCTGGCTGGTATTTTCGCAGTGATACAAGGAGGCCTGGCAACAGAGGTTCTTCGCGGCCGTTTATATCCTTCTTCAACGCAATCAGATTCATACTTCAAAGTAACCTTTTCAATTATGCCGCCCACGGTGATCTCTTCCCATCTTGGCAAGTTATCTCTCCTCAATCCGTTGCAATTGCTTGCTGCTTTATTCGAAGTGGGTCCATTGGTTCTAGCTCTTCCCCTTGTTTTGAGCTGGGGATACAAAGCATTCCTCAAAGAAAAGTGGTTTCAAGCTGCCCTTGTTGCTTCAGCGATCCCGAGTCTGCTTTCAGTTTTTATTGAATACTCAGGGAATGCCGGTATTACAGCTACCACACGATTGCTTTCGAACCTGTTTTTTGTCTGCAAAATTTTAGCTGTTCCGCTTTTCTGGTTGTGGCTGCAAAACCAGCCCGATTGGAAACATCAGATCGTTTACTCACTTGGTGCAATCATCATGCTCGCGGGCGTTGTGCTTTTTGCGATTGAACTCATTGCTATTCCTCACCCCGTTTATACAGATTTTCTTACCGATATGGATGCACATTTCTATGAAGAATATTGGGATCGCCTCTTTCCATCTACGGCTTGGGTCTTCGACCCTGACTCTTCGCGCGCCCAGACTCTTTTTGGCCGACAGGCAAATTCGACTATTAATTTTGGTGTCAACACACCACAATACCTCGCTCTTATTGCAAACCCTGATCCATACCAATTGAACACAGTGGGTTATAGCTATATCTATGCTGATAAAGAGTACTGGAAACTATACACCGCGCAACTTGATCTGCCATGCGTGAAGGTGTTTAAAACTATCGAAGGTGTAAAACAGGCACATGGCGGTTTTGCGCCTGATTTTCGACGATTAGCAGATATCTCTGAATGTAAATGAATATTATTCAACCAGCGTGCCGCATCATCGGCTTATATCGAAGATTCCATTCAATCAATATGCGTTATTGCTTCAAAGTCAAAAAGGAAATAAAGGAAGATGTATCTTCTGAGTGAACTTCAAATTGTACCCTTGTTGTTATTATTCTTATTGTGGGGAATCGGCGGATGGCTGATGACTTTACGTTGGTTCGATTTGGATTCTCACGAACGTGGTCTTATAGGGTTTAGCATCGGTTTAGTTCTCGCGAATTGGATGGGGAATCTCCTGGTACGCATCTTGCCTATGACAATTGTTTTTTGGGTTTCAGCAACCTTGAATCTCGCGCTAGGAATTGTCTCTGCCTGGCCCCTAAAACTTGAATTGCTCCGAGGACAATTCAAAGGACAGTGGCTCAGATGGCTGTTGTTCGCGGCTGTGGTCTTACTCTTTACCCTCATCGGCCGCGGACTCGGTATGTTCGATGACTATCACAATCTGCCAACTGCATCGATCATGGCAACAGGTGATATTCCACCTCATTTGCCGGGCGCGCCTAATATACGTTACGGGTACCATTATTTTCTGATCTTGCTTGGCGTTCAATTTATGCGCGTCGCATCAGCCCCTCCATGGACGGCCCTCGATTTGGCGCGCGGACTCACGCTCACACTTGCCATTTTTCTCACCGCGTTGATTGCACTGAGACTCACTCGCAATAAAATGGTTGCTTGGCTTTCTGCCATGTTTTTTGCATTTGCCAGTGGCACACGTTGGCTTTTGCTTTTTCTGCCTGTCACATTATTAAACAAAATATCTTCTACAATTACCCTGATTGGATCGGGGAAGGATACTGCACCTAATCTATTTGAAGCGCTTTCCCAACCCTGGCGGGCAATAGGCAGCGGGCCGATTTCCTTTCCATTTACATTCATCAATGGTGTGAACGATGCTTCGGTCATGGCCCATTATGGTTATGGCGTTTCGTCGGAGCTTATCATGCTTTTACTGATATTAATAGCAGATCGTCAAAAGACATGGAAAGCAGGTATTCCTTTCACAATTCTCTTCGCTTCTCTCGCGCTCGCGAATGAAGTGGATTTTGTTCTTTTGTATTTGGGAATTCTTCTCATAGCAGTTGTCTGGGTCGTTCAGAACAAAACGATTCATCCGCCTCCCGCGGCTTGGCTCTGGATCATGGTCATTATCCTGGCTGGTATTTTCGCAGTCATACAAGGAGGCCTGCTTACCGAAGTCTTGCGTAGCCGTTTGCAATCTCACGCATCATCAGGCGACTCATACTTTACTATAAACTTTTCCATTGTGCCGCCTGCGATCATCGCTACTCATCTTGGTAAGTTATCGCTTCTTAACCCATATCAGTTGCTTACGGCTCTATTCGAGATTGGCCCCATCATTCTTGTGCTGCCGTTCGTATTGGTTTGGGGATATAAAGCATTGCGTGAAGAAAGATGGGTCCACGCCGCGCTTGCCGCTTCAGTGGTGCCGAGCTTGCTTTCAATTTTTATTGAATATTCGGGCAACGCGGACATCACAGCCACTACTCGATTGCTCTCGAACATGCTCTTTATGTGTAAAATATTGGGTATCCCTCTTCTCTGGTTGTGGTTGCAAAACCAGCCCGAATGGACGCACACTGTCGCTTATGGATTGAGCGCGGCTGCTATGCTTGCTGGCGTTGTGCTTTTTGCAATTGAATTGATTGCTATCCCTCACCCTGTATATGGAGACTTTCTTACGGATATGGATGCTCGTTTCTATGAAGAATATTGGGGCCGCCTCTCTCCATCCTCGGCTTGGATCCTTGACCCTATTTCTTCGCGCGCCCCCACTGTTTTTGGACGCCAGGCAAGCTCGCTTATCAGTTGGGGAGTCAACACGCCCGAATATCTGACTTTGCTTGAAAATCCTGATCCATATCGATTAAAAACAATAGGCTACAACTATGTTTACGCTGACAAAGAGTACTGGAAGTTACATGCTTCGCAACTCGGTCAGCCATGTGTGAAAGTATTGAAAACAATCGATGGCGTAAAACGATTGCATGGCGGTGCTGTGCCTGATTTTCGACGATTAGCAGACATATCTCAGTGTAAATGAATATCATTCAACCATCGCGTCTCACATTTTGGCGGTTTATCTTCTTGCTCAGCGCGGCGCTCTTTTTTCTTTCCATTTACCAGACAGTTGGGAGGGCAAAGGTATTAGGTGTAGATTTCTCTGCCAGCAAGTCGTGGACAGGACTCGTCGCGGGACTCAGTTCATTGGGTCTTTTCTCACTTCTCCTCCTGATTTCAACTTGGTCTAGCTATCGTGAACGAATGCTCTCTTTAGTGGAATTCCCTGAACGCGTTTCAGATAGGATGCGCTGGATCAGCGTGTTATCTTTAAGCTTGGCGTTAATCGGCTTCACAATCGCATTCATGTTTCCTTTCATCCTGAATTACTTTGGCGGGATGATCTGGATGCGTTTCCTTGTTTTCTGGTCATTCAGCTTAATAGGGATGTGGGGAATTAAATTGCTTCGGAAGGAAACGTCCTGGTTCATCGCGTTAATCACGATTATTCTTTGTCAGTCCACTCTTCATCTTCTATTGATATATTGGCCGCGTGTTACAGATTATCCTTTTGCCATGGGATGGTCGGAGACGAGTCGTTTTTATTATCCCTCTCTATTTGTCTCTGAAAAAGTTTATGGTCACGAATATCCTTGGCCGATTTTGCATCCTACCTTGCATTTGCTCCTTGCACCACCTTATTTATTCAATGCGCCGCTCTGGGTTCACAGGCTCTGGCGTGTGGCAATCAGTTATATTTTAGTGGCAGCAGTTGTCCCTGCTTTATTGAAGCGACTTTCCATCCAGGGGCGCGCGGCGCGCTGGTTGGTTGGTTTCGCGATGTTCCTCTATTTGTTCATGGGACCTATCTATTTCCATCTGACAATCCCTGTGATTATTATTCTCCTGGGATTTTCGGCTCAGAACGACAGACGAACATGGACCTCCGTGCTACTGGCATCTATCTGGTGTGGGTGGAGCCGCGTGAATTGGTATCCGATGCCAGGCTTGATTGCAGCTATTTTATATCTGATGGAAGTGTCTTATAAGGGAAAAAACTTTTGGAATTATCTTCTCAAGCCTGCACTATGGCTTATTGCCGGAACGCTGACTGCATTTTTGTCCCAACGAATTTACATTGCTCTTTCAGGCATACCCGATACTGCTATCTTTTATACTAGTCTTACCTCTGACATATTGTGGTACCGACTTTGGCCCAACTCTTCCTTTTCATTTGGAATTTTACCGGGGATCATATGGGTTTCCCTGCCAATGTGGGTTGCAATCTACATGTTGCTTCGATCCAATAAAGGGGATTGGCATCCCGTTAGGTTGATTTTTATTTTCGCTGCATTGCTTGTTGTGTTTCTGGGTGGAATTATCGTAAGTCTAAAAATTGGTGGAGGTGCAAACCTTCATAATATGGATGCGTATTTCATTCTATTGTTGATCATTACTACATATCTCATATTTGCACGTTATCGCAGGGAAAACGGAGATTTGGCACAGTTTACCCCATTACATTGGTTTATTGTACTGGCGTTGCTTTACAGCCCCATATCAACATACCTTCAGTTTGGGGTTGGTTTCAAAACTTATGATCCAACCAGCACGCAAAAGGTGCTTGCCAGTTTGCAGGAATATGTGGATGCGGCTAATGCGCGAGGGGGCGAAGTGCTCTTTATTACGCAGAGGCATCTCATTTCCATGCATATGTTGAACAATGTAACACTTGTTCCTGAATATGAGCGCGAAGACCTAATGGAAATCGCGATGGCAAATAATGTTCAGTATCTTGAAAAGTTTCGAAAGGATATGCGAGATCAGCGGTTTGCGTTAATTATCGTTGACCCTTTGAATTACAACATCTTAGCGAAAAGGCGCAGTTTCGCGGAAGAGAATAATGTCTGGGTCACACGGATCATGAAATCCATCTTATGTAATTATCGAGAAGATAGCATTTTCCCTGCTGATGAGATCGCGCTGTATGTGCCGCAAGAGGGTCAGCGGCAATGTCCACAGTAATTGGAGGTTATTTAGAATGGGGTTTTATCACTTGTGAATGGATAGGTAATTGGATATAGCAAGTAGAATTCCGCTCGCAGTACTTATACCTGCCAAAGTTATTCCTATGAGGGAGTATATTTTTCTCTTGTTGGGTAATTGAAAAAAAATTCGGTATCCATAAAAGAATCCTATAACGCTGAGTAACATGAGAGCCGGCATAAAATCTTCCATATAGCGCATCGCGGACCAAAAGAAGGTTAGGAGGCTAATGAAGGTCAGCATAAAAGAGCCAAAAAAGCTTATCACTATCCAATTGTAAGAAATGGCCGGGCCAGCTTCTCTTGCATCATTTAATTGATCTTTCTTGAACCATCGTTTAAGTAACTTGGTTATTGGTATTATCGCGAGGACTGCAAATGGCGCCGAAAATAGCAAGCCTGTAATGCTTTGAGCAAGATATATGGGCAGAACTTGTGAGGAAAGAATCGCTTCTACCAATCCTCTAGCTGGGTGAATGAAAGGAAATTGTCGATTTGCAACAAATGGATTCAAAAGGTAGTTATATAAATTTTGGAAAATATACACGGGGGAAAATAATTCATTCAAGTGTTCTTGAAGATTTGGTCCTGCAAGTTGATAAGTGAAGCCTGTTTCAAGAATAGAGCTGAAGCGCGCCCAGTTATACCAACCTAAACAGAACGCGCCAATGAAAAGCGGCAGGCCTAAGGAAATTAACTTACTTACAAGTTCGGCAAATGATTGACCATGAATTTTGAGAAGCCAATAAATCACCATAAGAGTCATAAAAATAACTGGAAATACCAACGTCAATCTGGTTCCTACCGCGAGTGCCCATAAGACGCCTGCCAGTACGAGTCTCCAACTGGAAGGAGGTTGGTAATCCAACGCCAGAACCGCTGATGTTAATCCAGCAATAAAGAAGAATTGACCCCCCGCGATTGCCGTCTCATAAATCTTCGGTTGAGTTAAAAGCCACAAAGTAGGAGTAGCTAGCCCTACCAGAAAAAGCGAGAGAATGAGAATCCATTTTGGATTCTCGAGGAAGAATCGTTCCCAAATATTCATAATCAATAAAAATTGTGACAGGAAGATTCCACATACGAAAACAAATAAAAGGTCTGCTTCCTCAATTTTTCCGGGCAAGAATGGTTGGGCGATAACAAGAAGTAGTGATGGGGCGGGTCCCCAGTATAGGTAAAACTTTCCCTTATATAGGGATAAATCCAGGGGCGCCTTAATCCCTTCTCGTGCGGATGGATCATAAGGGTTAGGCAGTCGTAGCAGAGCGGGGTCGGGTTTGAGTGGTAGGAAAAGCTCACCTCTTCTGAACGATGTAGACAATAATGAATAATAGTTGGAAGTTGAATCATGGCTGGCGCTCATGAACCAGAAATAAATTCCTATCACAACAATGAGGGCGGGAAAAGTGAAAAGATCACTGTGTGTTGCTTTATCGACAGCAGTAGATCGTTTTCTTATGATCCAGGGTATGAGCGCAATCAGGAGCCCAAAGGTCAGGAAGGCAATTCGGCCTTTGCCCCAGCCGTAGTTGGGATCTAATCCAACTTTATTCGCAAAGATCGCTATCCCTAGTATCAGTATACTAACAACTAGAAAGATGGAAACATTTGCTGTTTTTTGCATTATTCAATTCATGCTGCTGATTTATTTTCTATAGCCTGCACTTTGCTATCTTTATATCGCATAAAGTTCGAGAGGGTCGCCAGAATTAAAATCAGAAATAATGAAGGAAAGATATTATTCAGATAATAGGGTCTGTACTTGTAAGGAATCAGCGTGGAGGAATATGCAAGAGAGATTCCTAATATCAACAGAATCGAGATGAATTTGCGCCATATATTCTTCATTTCTGAAATTTCACACAAGAAAAGCAGCATTGGCACGGTCAGTATTGATAGTTTGTAGTCGTAGCTAATCGGGAGAACCATTGCTCCGATTGTACATGCAAGCAACAGGTAGGGATCCAGACCACTCTCTTTTCTCAAATAGAAAATGATTAAATTTGAAATAAAAAGAATGATAAACACCAAAAGCAGAAACGCTTCAATCCAGCCTGAATTATGTCTCAATACTCTCAAAGTATCCAAATCGATCAATCCTAAACCATCTAATTTGATCGTGTCCACAAACGAAGAAATGGAATGATTCCAGGCCCCCAGCCAGCTGGGATTGATCATTTGTGCTGTCACTGAGTGAATGAAATCCCAGAATATTTGATATCCCATCGCAAAGAAAAGTATAAAATTGAATAGCCCTATCCCTACAAACCTCAAGATGACATTTTTCCAGTCCCGCCAATCATCGACGAACATAAAAATAAATATCGCGGGATATAGTTTCAATTGAATAGAAATGGAAAACAAAAAATAGGCAATGAGTCGATATTTCCGATGATAGTGAAAAATATAGATTGAAAATATACAAAGTAGAAATGTAAAGATATTGTACTGACCACGCTCTATTTCAAATTGAAACCCATACGAGAGCAGCCCAATAAGGAAAAACAATAAAGCAAGTGAATAGTTTTTCTTGTCAATGATTTTTAGCGGCAGCAACAAAGTTAGAAGGCAATAATTGAAAAAAGTAAATATAGTGAACAATCGATACAGGGTCAGGTAGTCTTTGATAAGCAATAAGGGAGCAAACAGAATATAAGTCAGTGGTGGATAAAACTGAACTAGATAGGGCGATTGGTTTGTGGCGACCCATGCCTTGATCTGGTCAATCATTACACTAAGGTCATTGCCAATTGGTACCAGATTTGGCACATACCCAGCGAAGTACCTCATCTGCAGATCTGAATTCAAGAAAACAGGCACGATAAATGTCCGAAAATAAACAAAGAGAAAGCTAATCAGTACCCAGGTAATCGTAGGAAGATTAAGTATTCGGTCAACAAGGTTCTGAATTTGTTTTCTGGGTTGAATATCCTCAGTTATCTTTGCAAGTGTTAGCCAAAGACCAATCAAAAAAATAATTACTGAAATTTCGATACAGAATATCTGGATAGATTGAATATCAGCCTTTGTTCTAAGCAGAAAAGCCACCAATATCGATGATGCTATTCCTAATGTGCCTATGATGATCAATCCCACCCCAATTTTTTTTACAGCCATATGATAGCCCATCCTTGCTAAACAAATTTTATACGTCGTGCGGCGAAAGCAACCATACGCAATAATAACAAGCCGTGTTTCCAGCGTGAGATGTTAGTTGAACCATATGTCCGTTCTCGATAACGGATGGGCAGGT
>Ga0137367_10001803_pt1 | contig 17002 bp, 16 predicted proteins | sample SagtaG_14_FD_104939 | JGI IMG/M metagenome (GOLD analysis project Ga0137367, IMG submission 104939) | Vadose zone soil microbial communities from Sagehorn Ranch, Mendocino, California, USA - Sage1_L_80_16 metaG | ecosystem: Environmental > Terrestrial > Soil > Vadose zone | place: USA... | reverse complement strand
GCCCATTTTAAATCGCCATTGGTGCTGTCTTTAAAATCTGATTTTTGAAGCCGAGCAACCGCTTGCGGTGAGAGAATATTTCGTTTTATTGCATTTTCAAGAACTGTTTGATCTACCGCTCGTGGTTTAGCCAGCTCTTCATAAGAATACACAACTGGCACCGTCCTTTTTTGAAATTTTACGGCTTGGGCACCGGCCTGGACCGCCGCATCAATGAGTTTCTTGGCTATTTCAACACTGCCATTGTGATTAATGCCAATTTCGGCCACAAAAAACTTCGGATGTCCGCGACCGACCACTACTCCATCGATGTGCACATCTTGGGTGGTGGGCATTTGTTCACCCCTCAAAAACCGTGTAACACGAGCAAAGAAATTTTTTGGCAAACGTTTCATAACGCACTGACTAACATACTATCTTTTTTATAAGACGGCAAGTCTCTAAAATAATTAAAAACAAGCGAAAGCCTGCGAGAAAATCGCAGGCTTCAGGATCGGCTATCATATTTACATCGCCTTCACCACGAAGTACTTCATTGTTTCGGGATAGTACTGAATTTCCTCGGACCGATTGGCAAAGTATTCATCTACAGCTTTACTGCATCCTGGCCATTTCTCCTTGCCACCGTATGCCGGGTTGTCAGGGCGGAACTCTCGATATTCGTCAAAAAGAACGATTCCACCTTTGATCACCTTTGGGAAAAGATACTCAAGCCCATCCCGATATCCCTCATAGAGATCGACGTCCAGGTGAAGGAACACAATCTTATGATCTGGAAAGTTAGGCAGTGTTTTACCGAGAAATCCTTTCTGGATCCGGATGTCCAGATGCGGGTAGGTCCTATAAATTCCAGATTCTTCAAACCGCTGTTTTACGCTTTCTTCACTTATATGCCATTCTCCTTTTTGAGGGTTACGGAAAGAAGCATCCCATTGAGATGGCTCCGGAAAACCCTCAAAGGAATCAAATCCCCAAAGCGAACGGGGAGGTTGGCGACTTTCACTACCCATCAAGTACGCTAACATGACAATGGTATTACCTTCGCCGACACCACACTCCACAACATCTCCCGGAAGGTGTCTAATCTTATCGTAGAGAAAACTGAAATATCTGAACTGTTGCATCCAGCGAACAGGAACGGCATGGGCAGTTGCCCATTGGGTTGTTGGTACAGAGCTAGGACTTTCCATAACAAAACCTCCTAAAAGTTAATTGCGAATAACCAATGTTTTATTTTGCTTAATTTTTAAACTATTGTCAATAACTATAAAGTAGCCTACCAAGCACTTTTACCACCATCAACAATTACATTTGCCCCGGTCATATATGAAGAAGCATCGGAGCAAAGAAAAAGAATAACTGGACCATATTCTCCAATTTGCGCCATCCTATTAAGCATCGTCCCGTGGGCATAACTTTTTACAAAATTCAGGTCAATCTTTTTGGGTTGCACCCCGCCAGGAGAAAAGGCATTTACCCGAATGCCATACTTCCCAAGATATTCTGCCCACTGTCGAGTGAGTCCAACAATGGCAGTCTTTGAAGTCGTGTATGCAATAGATTTATAACGATCGCTCCAGCCAACATCAGTATAGGTACGGTTGTCATACGCTCCAACTGATACGCCAGAGGAAACATTCAAAATAGCTCCTTTCTTATTTTTCATCATATGCGGGGCCACCGCCTTAATGCAAATCATTGCTCCATGTACATTTACATCAAACTCTTTTTTCCAAAGATCAATTGGGTACTTTTCATAAGGCGAAAAAAATTTCTTTGACTCTTCCCCAATACCAGGATTAAGTGCCGCATTGTTAATCAAAACATCAATAGTCTTGAACTTTTTTAGCACTTCGTTAACAGCTCTCTGTACAGCTGTTTCATCCGTAATATCTACGCTTTGAGCAAGTATTTTTATTTTAGTTTCTTTTCGAATCCTTCGAACAATTTTTTGAAGTATATCATCATCTTTCAGGTCCCAAATGACTAGATTTGCTCCAGCTTGACCAAGTGTAGTTGTGTACTGTAAACCCAGGAAACCGAACCCACCCGTTAAAATGACGGTTTTACCTTTCAATGAAAAAGTTTTAAAGATATTAGATTTCATATTTTTTTTGCATGTTTTTGATGAATGTAAGTTGTTGCCGTGCATCCCTTAAATAATCCTTTCCGCGCCATGCCTGCATCGTACAGACTCCGTCGTATCTAATTTTCTTGAGAACTCGAAAACAGCCATTAAAGTCAGCGTCTCCCTTTCCAAGGAGAACAGACTGTTCGGTTCCAACTTTTCGGTCTTTGAGATGAACTTCAAAAATACGTTCTCCTAACTTTACCAGATCTTCAGGACAATTAAATCCATACGACGTACAATTCCCAATATCGTAACAGACACCAACATTATTTAATCCCACCTGATGCAAAAAGACAAGCAGCTCATCAGCTGGCATATCGGATTCAAGAGCTATTTTTAAACCAAAAGATTCCGCAATTTTCCCCATTTCTCTAATACACCCAACGGCCTCTTTTTTTTCTTCAACATTTTTAAGTTTATTATTTTCCAAAATTGGTAATGAAATTACTTTTGTAAAAAAACGGGGAGCCATCCCTGGGAAGATTTGCTCGAATTTCGTAATTGATTGGGAGGCCTCTGGTCCAACTACCTTATATTTTCCAATATCAACTGAGCTGACAGGCAATATTTTTAACTGTTCGTCGAGCTCTTTCAAAAATTGTTCATTATTCCAAAAATCACTAAGCGGATCGAGATCGTTTCTATGCAAATCGTTGTACCACTGTATATAATCAAACCCAACCTCTTTGGCAACATTAAATTCCTTTTTCCAATCTCTGGGGAAAAATTGTAATCTCCCGTCATATGCCGGAGATAGCCGGCCTTGCATGATGCCAATTTTCATTTAATTAATGAATGAAAATATAATAACAATTATTTGACTAATGTCAATTTTTGTTATAGAAGTTTGTATGAACATCATAGCTTTTATACCTGCCAGGGGGGGATCAAAAAGCATTCCTCTCAAAAATATAAAAAGATTTTACGGCAAACCCCTGATTGCTTGGTCAATTAAGGCTGCGTGCAAAAGCAAGCATATCGATCGAATAATCGTATCAACTGATAGCGAAAAGATTGCAAAAGTTGCTCGAAAGTATGGAGCTGAAACACCTTTTTTGCGCCCTGCCAAACTGGCTGGTGATAAAATATCAGCAGAACCAGTTATAAAACATGCTATAAGATGGCTCAACGATAATGAAGGATATAAGACTGACGCTATCGTACTCTTAATGCCGCCTAATCCATTTCGGCAAACATTTCATATAGATCAAGCAATAGAAATATTCAAAAAGAAAAAAGTTGATTCTGTAGTTTCTGTTAACGAAACGCCTCCTAACCATACTCCTTTTTGGACACTAGTTCGTTCTAAATCAAGTAAGGTAACATTATATGGTGGTAAAAGTATCAAAAATATTTTGCCTCAACGTCAAGCATTTCCTTATAAATGCTATGGAAGAAATGACATTGTATATGTGTTTAAGCCTAAAAATCTCTACCAAAAAAAACCAAATCTCTATGGTGATAAAGTAGAGCTCATAGAAACCGACCCGATTTACGAGGTAGATATCAATACTTCCGAGGATTGGCTCGATGCTGAAATAAAATTTAAGAGAATACTAAAAAAATCTAAATCTTAACTAGAAAGATCTTTCCGTCGAGAATGTTGCGGAGTTATTGTCTGTCAAATTGTTATGGTTATCAGTTTCATCTAATAAATTTCCATCTAACTTCCAATAACCTACCAAACCACGCTCATCGCCGCTTAATTCTCGACTAAAATCAGCTGCAATTTCTCCATCAGTTCGCCGACGATTATACACTCGAACATCATCAATCAAGCCATCAAAGAAGTTTTGTGCGTGATTCCCTGCTCCAATACGAACTGGAGAATTTGTGTTGGCAATAGAAGTTGAACTGCCACCAATAGCTGTTGGATCGTGCCCAACTCCATCCACATAAAATCTGAATGCTTGTGTACTTACATTTACTGCAACGGCAACATGATACCACACACCTATATCAAGCGTAACATTGTACGCCCCGTCAATTGAGTTGACATTATTACCATCAGAAGAATATCTGAATCGTAAATCTTTTGTACCATTCGTATCTTCATAGACAAAAAGATATGATACATCATTAGATAGAGAATCAGACTTCGAGATGATACCATAAAGTTCATTTGTAGACACTTGACTCTCTATATTTATCCAAGCTTCTACGGTAATATTGCCGGTTACATCTAAACCAGTTTGATTGCCGTCATTGATTGAAAGATATTGAAAAGAATCTTTTTCAAAGTCAACTGACCCAGTATTCGCAGAGTTTAAACTTCTCCAGGATGTGCCATTATAACCTCGGAATTCTTTGAGAGTAGTATCAAAATATACCTGACCAACTCTAGAAGTGGCGGGATTACTTGATTTGGAAGCCACAACTAAAGAATCTCCACCGATAACTACTCGACCAATACCATTAGGACTGAGAAATAAAGATTGATTTGTACCTTCAGTAGAGATTTTACCGGTTATAGCTTCTGTAAATCTTCCAAAAGCTCCATATATATTTGACCAAGGTTTATTAGAAGAACCAAGATTACTTGTGGACGAAGATGCAATTAAATCTGTTGTTAACTGCGTAGTTAAAACCTCACTTGTCAAATCAGGATCAGATTGTGTAACTACATACTTTGCGCTATTAGGAGCAAAAGATGAGGAATATGAAGTAAGCAAGTTAATATTTGACAATATAAAAATTACCATCACTAATCCTAAAATACGAAAAATATCGTTCTTCATACTTTAATTATATTGATATAGAACAGTCTTTCAAGTAATAAAGGTTAATAACTTATTGTTGTCTAATCACACTCCTCCAAAAGTTTTTACAATATAAACGATGTGCCCAACTTTTCTTTAATTTTATGGGAATTTTTTCATTAGAATATGCCAGAGCAAGTATATGTCGCTCAGTATCTTGAGGCATGATAGGGAAACCATGCCAAGCTTGTGGATGTTGCTCAAAGAAAAATAGACCATTACGCAATCGAGGCGCCTGAAAAAGAACTGTGCTTCTGTCCGGGGCATACATGCAGGTACCACTCGATCCTTCGGGACTTCTATTCATATATATTATAGCAGTCAAAACTGACTTTATAGGACCCTCATCGTATTCTCTGACCGCACCATCAACATGAGGTTCTTGTACGCATCCCTCATTACCATATGTAAATCCAAAGACTGAAACTGAATTAAAAGGCATGCCTGCAAACTGACTTAAACGTAGTTTAAATTCATCCGAAAATGCCTCACCTAATACATTTTTCCAAAGTGAGGAGAGATAATGAAAATGACAAATACATCCTAGATGAGTATTAGCATTATATACTGGACCAGTGTAAAATCTTTTTCTACCCCCACCTGACATTTTGTCCACCAACTTGAATCTCCGTACATCAGGAAACGTTGAGATAAGATTCTCATATTCAGATTCTTTAAAAATATTATTAATAAAACCATATCGAAATCCCGCTGGCGCATGCTGTAAAGTCGTTCCAATATTCGAGAATGCTTGCGTGTTAAAATATTGCAATTGCATAGGAGGAATTTCTAACTTATATATTTATAAGTATATATTTACCTAAAACTCAATGATTAAGTATAACTCTTTTTAATTCAGCGAGGAGCATACCTGCAATGCGTTCGCCTGATTTGCCGTCATTTTTCCAAAGCTGATCTCTCGCAGCGATAGCTCTTTTATCTTCATCTAAGTGTGGGTTTTTCAAATACTTACTAATCCAATAAGCAAGTTCTTGAGGATTCCGGGCTCGCCGAACAGCACCGGTATCTAAAAACTTGCGCATGTGGTCCTCATCATAATACCGGGTAATACTATGCCAATAAGGTTTGTTTTTTGCACCATCGAAATCAATATAAATCTGCGGTTTATTAAATGCTAAAGCATCAATACCAAGTGTAGTTATTCCCCAAGCAATGACTTCTGAATAATATAATGAATTTACGAGATGAATTTTATCTTCAGGAGAGAATTCGGCACCTTTCCCAGGAGTTTTAAATGAGGTGCTATTTTGCTCTACAATAAAATTCTTAGGCGGAATAAAATAGCGAAGTTTTGTCGGTCGATGCGGATGGCTCCGGATTAAAAACTGCAAGTCCTTTGGGAGTTCATCCTCATCTTGAGCTTTTTTTAAAGCAAAACAAATTTCGTCATCGGCATCTTCGTGCACCAATGGATACCCAGCCGGAGATATAAGAATAAGCCGCTTTTCAGGATCACCACCAATTTTTCTGAAGAATTCCTCTCGGGATTGAAATGGAGCTTTAGTATAGTCATCAAACTGTGGTAATCCTACAACAACAATGTTACTAATTTGATATCCATGCAGTTTAACAAACTCTTTCTTGATTATCTCATTGTTAGTTAAAACTTTATCTGGAAAATAGCGACATAGCCCCTTGCTATAATTATTATCCCAGGATCGGATCATTCCCACACAAAAAATATTTCTCTCTTTTGATTCTTTAATGAGGGCTTGGTCAAAATCATTATAAATATCTGTTGCAAACATAAGGTCTGGCTTATACTTTTCAAATAATGCTTCAAAAAAATTATTAGGCGTTATAATTTTATCCAACCATCGAAAAATTTTCTTTAAACCTTCCAAATGAGAAAAAACATTATTTATAAAATTCAGGAAATGAAATTTTATAAAGCCGAATAATGATGTTTCCGGCTTCAAAAGATCTCTTCTGGTATAGGTATTATAATGGGACCTAATAAATAAGAATGCTTGATTATGAAAGAACTTAATCGATTTTGAATTTCTAATTGGGTCTAAATTCATTCCTTCAATTATCACAGAATCAGAACGAAAGAACTCGTTAAAAAAATCAATCTTCTCTTGAGGAACAAGAATAACAATCTGCAAATCCTTTTCTTTTTTTAACAATCTTAAAACATCCGTATTAAGAATATTGCGAGATATAAACGGCTGAAAGCTTGTAATAAACAGGGTCTTCATTTTCTTTTAACCCTTACGAAATTTATTGAAAGTAAGCCGCCTTTATTATTGAATCGATCTCTGATCGGTAAAATTTTTACATCAAATCTGCTTTTATCTATCTTTTCAACTACTGACTTGGCGCCAATATCATCTTTGTCAAAATAATAATCATCAAAAATGACAATGGAATCTTTGTGCATCAGGTGTTCGGCATAATACCAATCGCTAGTTATGGTTTGGATGCTGTGGCCACCGTCTATAAATATAAAATCCATTTTTGGGAGAGAATGAACCACTTTAGGCAAAATCTCAAGGGTATTGCCCTTGAAAAGTTTAATATGAGAGCCGGTTTTGCTCAGTTTTTTTTTGATCTCTTGCATGAACGGCAGGACATTCAACTTTGAAGCATCCCCAACTACTTCTTTTGTCATTAATTCTTTTATCATTTCTTCAAAAAGATCAAAGCCATAATAGGTAACTTCAGAAGCTGGCCAAAACTTTTTAGCGGTTTCTATCATTTGCTCTGCCCGATTACCATTCCAAACGCCAACTTCCATTATATTTTTTGGCTTTATTTCATTTATCACGCGGAAAAGATAGGAGTATCTCTTTGGCTCCTTAGAAAGAAACGGAAAGAATTTTTTTATTGTTTCTTTTATGAATTTATACATTTATTTCAGTTTGCACCAAATAAAATAAAAACGCTGAGGAAACAATATACGACGCTTCGTTATTTTAAAATACTGGAAAATCTTACGAGGATTAAAAATCTTGTAGAACAACTCTAAATTAAATCTTGGGAGGAGTGCACTTTTTTTCGATTTAGTAGGCACCATACTAAACACCTCCACAATTTTTAATCCATTCTTTTCTATCATACCTCTAAAATCCTCCACGCTGGTCGCCTCCTTATTTTCTTGCAACAATACCGAACCAGATGGTTTTAAAAATTTCCTAATATCTCTATAGAATTTCTGATGTATTCGAAAATTTGGATCAAATACCCGGATATCTTTTTTATATTGATTCCCATCAGCAGAGAACCAATGAGGTGGATTGCCGACCACCAAATCCCATTGTTCAGTTTCAGGTATATTATCCAAACTATCTGAAGTATAAACCGAAACTTTCGATTCTAAATTATTGCTTTTAATTGTTTCTTTACAAACCTCGACTGCCTCCGGGTTTATATCCGCCAGAGTTAATCTTTCGCAAAGATTATTGGCTAACAAAGAAAAGCCAATAAAACCTGGCCCAGAACAAAATTCAAAAACATGACCTACCTTGCCCATTTTTTCTTTAACAACCGGGATATACTGCTGCCCAAAGCCACTGCCTCCTCCGTCAAGATGATCAAGGTAGGCTACTTCTATGCTATTATTATATTTTACATACTTACGTTTGGTCATAAAAAATAGGATCAGCTTCTTAAGACTAAGTAACTGCCGATTGCCAACGCATCAAGCTTACTGGCTTCATAAGCTTTGATAGCATCTTCTGGAGTGCAAACAATCGGCTCCTCATGCATATTGAAACTAGTATTTACCAAGGTGGGAAGTCCGGTTAGTTTTTCGTAATTTTTTAAAATATCGTAATAGAGGGGATTAATTGAGCGATTAATCAGCTGAGGTCGAGCCGTTTTATCAATATGGACTGCTGCTGGCATTTTTTCCTGCATATACTCAGTGGTTCCAACAGCAATCGTCATAAACTGTGTAGCGTGACGACACTTATCAATATCTTTTTTGCGATAGCAATCATAAGCGCGCTCATCAAGCGTTACCGGCGCAAAAGGCATGAATTCGGTACGCTTGAGCTGTTTATTAAGCCAATCATTAACAGAACGGTCGGTAGCCGGATACAAAATAGATCGATTGCCAAGGGCTCTGGGACCATATTCCATCCTGCCTTCAAAAAGTCCAACAACCTTTTTGCCTGCTAAAAGTTCAGCAACAGCTATAGCCATATTTTCTGGCTTAGAATAATTTAATCCATGCTTCCTTAAATTTTTTTCAATTTCTTCATTATTATATTCAGAGCCAAAATAAACATTTTCCAATTTAAAAGGTTTGAAGTTCCTAGCAGCAATTTTATAAGCCCAGAGCGCCACTCCCAATGCTTGTCCGACATCTCCCATTCCAGGATGGACAAACACTTTTTCAACCTGCGGCAGACGCATTATCTCCATATTCAATTTTACATTAGCGCAAACACCGCCCGAAAGCATGACTGTGGCTGACGGATATTTCGCCAAAAGATTTTGCATTAATTCCAATACCACATCTTCCAGGCGCTTTTGGAAAGCAGCTGCCACGTCTTCACGACTTGCGCCGTCAAAATATTGCGGCAACTTTCGCCCGCGCGCAAAATATTCATCGTATAGAGAAAACAACTTTGGGCTGACTTTTACCTCAAGTCCTTTGATCTTAAGCAAAGCCGCAACTTTATCATAATATTTTCCTGGATTACCAAAAGCCGCCAGGCCCGTAATCTTGCCGCCATGTTTTTTAGGATGAAAACCCAAAATCGCAGTTACAACTTCATAATACCGGCCAATACTGTGCGGCAAAGGAATTTCATGGATTTTTTTCAGATCGCCGTTTTCTGCCTGCCAAAATGAAGCCGTATTACAAAAGCTTGAACCTTCTATGATGGCGACTAACCCTTTTTCAAGCCCGGAGGTAAAATAAGCGTCAGCTGCGTGAGCCAGATCATGATCGACAAAAATAACACTCCCGGAGAATCCTCTCTGCTTGAATTTTCTTATAATTTCTTTGACTCCTTTAACAACTCTAAAATATTCAATCACTGCGGCAAGGCCCGTCTGCCTCAAAAATCGCCCAGAATCAAAGGTACTAGGTTTAAAAAAAGACTTTAAATACGCCCCTTTGGTATACAAAGCACGTTGTGCTTGCTGCCAGAAAAAATAAAAGAGCTTTTTTAAGCCCGGCTCAAGTCCTGAAAAAGCAATAATATCTATATCGCCTTCTTTGGCACTAGCGATTTTTAAGACTTCAGATATTGAACGCCAAGGAATACTGCCATCCATTTTTTTTCGAGATAGACGCTCTTCGTTCACAGCCGCAATAATTTTGCCGTCCTCAATTAGGACGGCACCAGTGTCATGGGTCTCTATATGGAGTCCAAGAATCTTCATGATTTCAATAATTTAAATAAATCCTCAAATTCATTAATAACCATTTCAACAGTAATGGCATTAGTTTGACGTTGAGCTTCTTCTCTATTATACATTCTGGCATTCATAACGTAGAGTTCGGGTTTCTTGCGATTTGCCTTAACAATACGGTGTAATTTTCCAATCGGCGGCTGTTCATTCTCATCAATTGGCCCCACAATGTCAATCGTAGGCACACTGAATGCTTCGGCAATATAAATTGGCCCCGAATCAACGCTAATAAGTAAATTGAGGTGGCTAATAACGGCTTTTAATTCTTCAATGGAAAGCAATCCTTGAAAATTGATAACCTTTGTTTCCGGATCTAAATGTTTCAACATTTCCTGGACTTCATTTTTATCATTATTGCCACCTAGGATAACAATTTGGGCATTATATTTTTGGTAAATATGGTCTGCTACCTGGGCAAACTTATCTCTTCCCCACATTTTAATTTTATTTCCTGCCGAAGGTGCAATGCCTACAATAAATTTTGAAGTTTGGACATTATGTTCTTGAAAAAGATTGTTAATTCTTAAGTTTGCATCTTTCGAAAATACAAGATGTTTTTTAGTATCGTCCGTAGAAATACCAATCGGTTCAAGAAGGCGCAGATATTCCTTAGGTGCGTAATGGCCCATTCGATGAGGTTTAGTGATCGCCAAATGGCGCAATATTTTAAAAGATTTTGTCTCATAAGGACTGAAACCGGTAATCTTTGGAACTGCGATACAAGGAATGCCAGTCAGATAAAGCGCGGCAAGTGGCAGAAAATTCGGAGAAGTTACACAGGCAAAATCAATTCCCCTACCTTGAAGCATATTGATAATAGAGGATAATCGAGAACTATAAACTAAGTATTCATCAATGTCTTTATTGCCCACCAGCAGTTCTTTATTGATAGCTTTCCCCATTACATAAAGATGCACCTGGGGATACTGACGCTTAACTGCCCTAAACAAAGGCGTAGTACAAACCATATCACCCATTTGAGCAGGCTGAAAAATTAAAATCTTTTTAGGATTGCTAATTTCTTTCTGGGCGCGCCCTTTTTGAAAAGCAAATAGGATACATTTTCCCAAAATATAAGCATTATTAAATCTTTTCCGAATATAATAGGACAGTGACATAGGAATTATTTTTGAAATACCGCAAATAGCCAATCACCCTTGCCGTTGTTAATAAATATATCATCGGCCATAAATAGGAAACTCAACAATTTAGCCGCCGCGCGGGTAAGACTGCCGGCCTTATTGTTTTGGAGCTTTTCATCAAACCTTGCCAAAAAAATCTTATAGTACCAATGATATAAGGGCCATCCCCAGGTAAAGGATTCTAAATATCGCAAGCCCTGGTCCGAACATTTTTCTTTGAGTTCATGAAGACTATATCGCCGATAACCCCGCAGCTGATTTAAACGATTCCAATACTTCATTTCATGTTGAACAGCTACAACAAAATTTCCGCCCGATTTAAGCATAGCTGAAATATTCTCTAATGCTGCCACATCATTTTCCAAAATGTCTAGTGTAGCAATACAGGTAATGAGATCAAATTTTTCATTTAATTTTTCTTTCTCAATATCTACGATTTCAAACCGTCCGGCCGGACATGATTGAGATGCCAGATTTATCGCAGAAGGAGAAATGTCCACTCCAGTAAGGGTTGAAAAATTATTATAACGCGAAAGTGAGGCCAGTAGTCTGCCACTTCCACATCCGACATCAAGAATTGAACTGTCTGGTTTATAAAGACGAATGATTAGATTTTTTACCAAGCGAATTCTCGATTGAGCGCTTGGCCCGACGCTCATAATATCATTGTGGTCAGCTAACCAAATGTCATTCCACTTATCCATGGTAAATTTTCAAATATTTAGTTGGCATAAGTGCAAATAATCCGCATATGGCGAGTATGAAATAGTAAGGATATACAGGTAAAGCAAACCTGGGAATAGCATAGAGAGCAGAATAGAAAAAATTGATATAAATAACCAAGAAAAAAATCCAGCCATACCGGTAAAGATTATTTTTCAAAACTAATCCCCCTTTAATAACCAAGAACAAAAATAAAAACCATAAAGTGCGGATACCCAAGATAATGATTGTTTTTCCCCAATCAGGGTATTCGGGATGCCGGCCATCAGCAAACATAGGATGGATGGCTATAGTATTCTGCCACAACGACCCCCGAAGAATAATTGGGCTATTCAAACTGATTAAATTTATCATCCCACCAAAAAGATAGAGCTGGGGATGAGCAAAAATATACTGTTCGGCTTCTTTCATAAAGAGCGAATTGATTTCCTGGTAGCTCTTACCGCTTCTCAATAAATTACTCACTCGTTTGTCAACATTAGGTGCGTCGCGAAATGCCGTAATATTGATATCAGGATAGAGTTTCTGGGCAAAATAGTATCCAAATGTAATGCCAATAAAATGACCAATGGGATTTTTTGAAATGCTTTGGAGAAATTCTGTTTCACCAAGTAATGTAAGTCCTCCCCGCGGAGCAACGGCAATATCTCCACCGATAGTACGTTCTTTAACCAGCCAGGGTACAAGGATAATGCCAAAACCAATGCTAAATAGTAGCAGCTTTAATCCTACTATACGCCAAGATGATTTTCGATTTAGGTAATAAATATATCCAAGAGCAACAACAATAAAAAATTCCATTGCCCCTTTGGTCAGAGCTGCGCCAGCTAGGATGCTTCCTGCTCCAAAGAACCACCAGAGACTGCCTTTCTCACTGCGGTACATCATATACAAGAATAATGCCAATAAAAAAGTAAAGAGTGTCTCCGGCATGAGAAGGCCAGCTTGATTAGCTAATCCATAAAAACCAGCGGTTACAATACCCGATCCTATAGCTACCGGAAAACTGACAATGCTCTTGGCATATAAAAATACAATAAATATGGTTAATGCAAACAAAATTATCTGAACCACCCGGACTGCGTCATAATTATGGCCAAATATGCGATATATGACTGAAAGAAAAAAAGGATAACCCGGCTCAACAAGGGCTGGTTTACCCTGATAAATAAACTGCCCATCTTGGTTGATGCGCTGAGCCAAATGGTCATATAGCAATTGGTCGGTATTTTCCATTGGCGGTTTTCCTAATACCTGTCTATTCCAAAACAATCCTGAGCCCAGGGCTAATATCAGCATTAAAATAACCCACTTATGCAATCGATACATATTTGAATATCTTAGGCATACCTATACTAATTATAGCTACTGTGAGCACAAAAAGTATTTCTTGCATGTGCAACAGCAGACTTGTAAGAATGGCCTGATCTCGACTGATCCCCACCAGAAAAAGACCAAAAATAACTGAACCTTCATAAAAACCCAGATTTCCAATAATAAATAAAGGCAGTAGGCCGATGAGAATCGGAAAAGCATATGCAAATAGGGCTAATCCATTGGGTAGGGTAAGCCCAACACTCCGAAACATAAATATGCCGATAATAAATGTTAAGAACCATATGAGAAGTGACAGGCTGGCTACATTTACAAACATCACATTCGTCCGCAATTCAGCAAAAGCAGAACTAAATTCTCGTAATTTTTCAATTAAGGTATAAATAAAGCGATTATCTTGAAGACGCAACCAGTTAATGCCGGCAACGAAAAGACGAACCAGCCAGCGACTCGCAAAAATAAATATTCCGAGCAGAATTAGAAAAAAAATAAATACACCGGTAGTAATCGGCGTTAGGTGCAACGTTGCAATGCGTGCTTGAGAATTGGTGGCGAATACAACACCGGAAAAAATTAAAATAAGACTCAAAAAATCAAAAATTCGCGAACTAATAAGAGAGGCAATATTTTTACCGAGCTTAACCTGGCTGCGCTGATGAAGAAGATGAACATATGTAAGATCTCCAATTTTAAATGGAAGAATAAGATTGAAAAAATTCTGCAGGAATACAATGCGAAGCAATGCCAAGATATTTACATGGGTACCAACTAAAACCTGAAAACGAACAGCTTTCAATGTGCTTACCGCCAGGTATAAAACAAATGCAATTAAAGAAAACTTCCAATTTATTAGAGTAATAGAATACAGAAACTGACGGCCTCCAATATTTCTTATTAACAAGAAAACAATAACGAGTGCGATACTCGTTAAAAACACATTCAAATATTTTCGGAAAGCGTATGTCACGGCATCTTAAGAATAGTCTTTATCGCCTTACAGTATTCTCTAACTTGTTGTTCAGTGAGATCATATGATGCCGGCAAGGTAATGCCGCGAGCTGATACATCGTACGCTACCGGATTACGTTTCTTATCGCCAGTTTTATAGTGGACATAGGCTGGCAATGATGAGAGTGGATAGAAAAAAGGACGTGATGGTAAACCAAGCACCGTCAATCCTTCGATAGCTTTTTCCCTCGTCATATCAAGCGATTTCCCAAATACAAGCGACGTTGCCCAGACTCCATTATGAACATCTTTAGTATCCATATTCAGCTGAATATCCGGTATGTCAGCAAGGTGCTTTTGATACCATTTAAAAATCTGACGCTTTTTAGCAAGAAGTTTGTCTAACCGCTGAAACTGGGCGTATCCAATGGCTGCCTGAATATTAAATGGCATGTATTTGGGACCTGCTTCTAGAATATAATAAGAAATTTTGGGGTCGCGACCCAAATCGCGCAAAAACATGGCTCGCTCATACAACTTTTTATCGTCTACTAAAAGCATTCCCCCTTCGCCAGTCGTCAACGTCTTGGTTCGATGAAAGCTGAATACCGACCCGATCCCGAATTTACCGGCCTTAATGCCTTTATAGGTTGAGCCAAGCGCTTCAGCGGCATCTTCAATCAGAAAGAGTTTGTATTTTTTGGCAATTTTCACTAATGCATCCATGTTGGGCATATTTCCATAGAGATCCACGACGATAATTGCCTTCGTTCTTTTAGTAATCCTTTTCTCAACCGATTTTGGATCCAAACACCATGTATCTGCTTCAATATCGCAGAATACAGGAATTGCTCGCTGATAGGTAATCGGTGCCACTGATGCGGTCCAGGTACAGTCAGGTACAATTACTTCATCTCCTTCATGAATCCCGAGAGCCAACAGAATTAAGTGAATGGCTGATGTGCAATTAGGTGTCATGACGCCAAATTTCCTGCCATGATACTTTGCAAATGCCGGCTGAAATTTTTCCACATAGTCATAATTCGTCCAACCGTTACGCATCGCCACATCGACTACCCGCCGCTCATGGTTAGTAACCCATGGGTCAGCCATTCGAATTGGTTTTCTTGAATTATTCATATTAAATCAATTGGGGATAAGGCACATGCGTCAGCCAGCGACCGCCGCCTCTAGTAAACCAGGCTTGATACTGATTAATTTCCCGTTGATGATTCCAGGCAAAAAGAAAAGCTACGTCAACATTCTTGAATTCTTCCTGCGGGACAATCGGAATATGCATACCAGGCGAAAATTTCCCTTGTTTAATCGGAGTGTTATCAGTGATAAATGGAATGAGGTCCGGTCCAATGCCACAGTAATTAGTGACTATAACCCCCTTGGAAGCAGCGCCGAAACCGCATATTCGTTTTCCCTGTTTTTTCAAATCATGCAGAAGTCCTACTAATTCGACTTTTGATTTTTTTATATTTTTATCTAAGAGGGCGAGTTTTTTATCTAAATCTTTTTCTTTGGCAAGCCACCTATTCACTGTTGGCTTGCGTTTATATGTGTCTTTGTGACCAACATACATTCGTAATTCTCCTCCATGCACCTCAATATGTTCACAATCAAAGACGTGAAACCCTAAGGGTTCAAGCATGCTATTGATAAATGAGACAGTGAAGTACCAGACGTGCTCATCATAAATTTGATCGTATGAAGTTTTTTCAATGATATCCAGCAAGTAAGGATCTTCAAAAACAAAAATACCTTTTTTCCCGATAAGTTTTGTCACATACCCCAAATATGTCTGAAAATCAGCAAATTGGCAGAATGTATTAGCCGAAAAAACCAAAGAAACCGACCCCCGCTTCAAAATCTCATCAACTACTTTATCACTCATAAATTTTGCAATTACCTGATGGCCTTTGGCTTTTGAAACATCGGCTACATTTTTTGAAGGTTCGACGCCAATGGCAGTAACACCCAAATCTTTCCAGGCTTCAAGCATAATCCCGTCATTACTCCCCAACTCTACAACTAATCCTTTTTTTATGTAGGGTAGAAGCTTCTCGGCCGTTTCCCGAAAATGTTTTTGCATTCCCTTTGAAGTCGAAGAAAAATAAGCATAGTTTTCGTGGAACATTTTTTCTAGAGGCACCGTATGCACTAAACCAACAGCCTTAGTTTTAGAATCATAGCCCAGAACCATATGATAAAAATACTCGTCCGCAAATTGTTCCGGTGTCAAAAAAGCATTAGCAATAGGCATGCGACCAAAGTCAATTACAGGCCGGAGTTGTACGTCCATAGAATGTAGATATATCATATTTTAAGCCAAAAAGTAAACCGGGGAATTTCTTCCCCGGTTTCAGCTGGCCTAGCATCAGGTCAGATACTCGGATACGGTACCAGGCCAAGGTCCGAATGCTGTCGCTTGATCGTGTCAATGAAGTTCTGAAGGTACGCCGCACGTTCTTTCCCCAACTCGCGGGCTTTCGGAAGTCGAAGAATATACGGTCCTTCATTCAATGCCCAAGTGATGCAATTGGCAATATCCCACAGGACCGTCT
>Ga0137367_10001800_pt1 | contig 17027 bp, 5 predicted proteins | sample SagtaG_14_FD_104939 | JGI IMG/M metagenome (GOLD analysis project Ga0137367, IMG submission 104939) | Vadose zone soil microbial communities from Sagehorn Ranch, Mendocino, California, USA - Sage1_L_80_16 metaG | ecosystem: Environmental > Terrestrial > Soil > Vadose zone | place: USA... | reverse complement strand
CGAGATCCCCGACAACCCGCCGTTCAAGAGGATCGGCCGCCCACCCAACCACAACCCCCACAGCGAAGTCCTGCCGCACCAAGCCTAGGAGGTGCAGTGTGCAACCAACACCTTCGCCCGAGGTGCCCGCACCGGCGTGCGCTGCACCTGATCCCCTCGGCGGCAAGGACCGCGTCGAACGCGGCGGTAAACTTCACATCTTGGTCGCGGATCAGAAACTGGAAGCGGCCGAGGTGGTCTGCAAGCTCCATGAGCAGGTTGCGGGCCTGTTGTGCCACCCACGCTCCGACTGGATGGGGTGTGACACCGAGCACGTGGACTCGGCGGGTGGCCACCTCGATCACGAACAGGACATACAGCCGCTGTAGGAAGACGGTGTCCACGGTAGGAAGTCGATGGCCAGCACGCCCTTGGCCTGGGCCCGGAGGAATTGTCGCCAGGAGACGGCCGACCGCGTCGGTGCGGGGTCGATGCCAGCGCGGTGCAGGATGGTCCACACGGTGCTGGCGCCGATCCTGCCCTTATAGCCGAGGCGGCACAGCTCGCCGTGGATGCGGCGGTACCCCCAGGTCGGGTTCTCCCTGGCCAGCCGTAGCACCAGCCCGCGGAGCTCGGCCCCCACGCGCGGGCGGCCACGCTGGTGCGGGTAGCTCCAGTGGCGTCGGATAAGGTCTCGATGCCAGCGCAGCAGCGTTTCGGGCCGGACGAACAACCCGCGCCAGGTCGGGCGGGGCAGCAACCGCGCGAGTCCAGCAAGCACAGCTCGGTCGGCCCAGTCGACCTTTGACCGGGTCACCTGGCGGCGCAGCACCATGACCTCGTGACGCAGCATGAGCAGCTCGGCGTCCTTCGCGGCGGCCGAACTTCGCGCCAGCAGCGCAAGCCACCGCAGTGCCTGGCAGAACAGCAGATAGAGCAGTCGCAGGGTCATGCGCCGATCATCGCGGCCCCATGGCTTCTCCGACGAACTCGCAGCTCAAGACCCATGCCTGAATTTCTGGCACCCACAAGGCCGAGGTTCGCCGTGCACGGTTGCGATATCATTGTCGCCAGTGTAGGTATGTCCCGATGTACTGTTCCGCCCTCGTCACGTCAAGGAACACGCTCGACCCTTGCGGCCGGGCCCAGATGGTGATTCCCGACCCGGGCGCGCGCGCCTCGGCAAAGATGCTGAGCTGGTAGCGCAGCTGCGCATACTTGGCCCGCCCTTCGAGGATGTTGCGGGTGGTACTCCACTCGTGGACGCCCGCTTTGCCCGTCAAAACGTCGACCTCGAGCGCGTCCATGATCCGGCCGAGCCGCTCCATCTTGTCGCCAACCTTGCGATAGAGTTCGACCTGCCCGTAGAACTGGTTGCCGGTCTGCTTCTCCCCTGCGACGAGGGATTTATCCTCCTGCTTATTCCAGTAGTCCTTATTGGGCGCGCCCGACGGCTGCTGCTGCTGTGAGCTGCCCTCGGCCTTTCCCTTCGCGTTCGCCATCGCCATGACCCCTGCGGGAAGCAGGTTGGGCGGTCCCGTAGCGACCACCTGCTGGCTGCGGACGAGCACACCTTCCGCGGTCACGAGCTGTGGGCTGAGGGACGTCGGCGGTGCGGCCGGGTCGACCATCGTCGGCGCGAGCATGCCCATGAAGTCGCCGAGGCCGCGCATCGCGCCCTCGCCGTCGCCTCGGGCGAGGGCGGCTTTCATCTCGTCGAGGCCGGACACCATGTTCTTGGCAATGTTGCGCATGGCCGCGTCCGGTCCGGCCTCGAGGAATGCGCGGATCCCCTGATTGCCCTTCTTGCAGTCCAGAAGCTGCTGCTTGAAGGCGTCCGCTCCGGTGGCGTCGTACAGCAGGGCGCCAAAGTTGTCCCAGATAAGGAACTTGACAGCGCTGCCCGCACCCGCAAGTGCGCGTTCGAGCGAGCGGTTGAGCCCTTCGTCGTAGGCGGCCAACAGCCTGCCGAACTCGGTCTGGGGCTTTGGGAGCCCGATGTACTCGGTGGGGGCGGTACCCGCACCCTGAAACAGCTGCGTGACCTTCGGCTCCCCCACGAAGATCTTGTTGAGCTCGCTTGCCAGCTTGGCGTTGGTGCTGGGCGTAGTCTCGGTACCGTGCGGGTCGACGAGCCCGATCGGGTTGTCGCGCGCGTAGGCGAACAGGTTGATGCCATCGACGATCCCGGCTGGGTCGCAGCTCGCCCAGCGCCCGAGCCACGGCACGTAGGATCGCGCCTCGATGGCGTAGAAGCCCGTCTCCGGATCCCGCTCCCTGCCCGTGAAACGAAACCGCTTCTCGGCGAGATCCGCGGTGCTGAGTACGCTCTGGAAGGCCGTCCCGCCGAAGGGGTAGTACTCCTCGCGCGAGAGGACCTCCCCGGCGGCGCCAAGTTCGACGATAGAGGACCCGAGGTGATCGCCGAGCTGGTGGCGCAGGAGGGGTGCAGGCCCCACGGGGGCGCCATCCTCGATGACGCGATACTCGATGAGCGCAACGCGTTGGGCGTCGTCCATCACGTGCAATGTGTGCCGCTCGAGCCGGAGGCCGGCGCTGGTGTGTCGCCGGAAGATCTCCAGGTTGCCGAGGTAGATGTTCTCCTCGACGAGCGCGCCGCCGTTCTTCTCCACGACCTTGCGGACGCGCTGACCCGCGGAGTCGTAGACGTAGTAGGCGTGCAGCGTGCCGACGGCGGCGGAGCGCAGCTGGTCGCGGTGGTCCCATTCGAGCGAGTCCAGGTGCGGCATCCGGACGAGGTTGCCGTTAGCGTCATGGTTGTACGTGGCCGAGAACGGGCCGGTTTCGGGATCGCCGGGCACGCTCGAGGCGCGTAATCGGTTGCCGGCGGCCTCACCGGCCGGCGGGTCGTAGGCGAAGCGGCGTGTCCAGCCACCGGTCGCCGTGTTGTGCTTGATGCGCTTGAGGTTGTCGACGGCGTCGTAGGCATACTCCTCGGCGTACACGCCCATCGCCTGGCCGTCGTGCGGGTGCGGGAGGCCGACCCGCGGCGCGTCGGACGGGCCCGTGGGGACGGGCGCTGCGGCGTTCTGCCCCAGGTGCTCGCGGGCGGACGCGCGGACGAGCCGGTAGAGGGGGTCATAGGTGTAGTCCCACAGCGGGGCGACCATTGTGTTGCGAAAGAACAGGACCGGCTCGGCCGTGTCGCGGAGGCGGGTCACGTTGCCCGCGGCGTCGTAGGCGAGAGTGATGTCCTGCACAACTCGGCCCCCAGCGGTGACGCTATGCAGGCCGGCCAGCCGGTTCGTGAGGGGGTCATATGTGTAGGTGCTCGTCACCCCGTTACCGAACAGGACCTGCTCGCGCTGGCCCCTGGCATCGTAGGCCGCTCCTGCCACGACGCTGGTCGGCTGGGACGCCTGGGGGAGCCGCGCGTCCACGCCACCGAGCAGGCCTGTGCGGTCGTAGCGAGCGTGGATCTCGCAGCCGTCTGCGGTGACCTGCACGAGCGGGCGGTTGAGCGCGTCATAGCTCCACCTGCTGGTGAACGTCTCTGCCGTAAGCGCTGGTGAGCCGGCCCAGTCGGGCAGGGAGCGATGGTCGCGGGGAAGCCGGCGAGACGACTCGAGGAGGTTGCCTTTGAAGTCGTAGCGCTCCGATCGGCTGACGCCGCCCGGATCGAAGTGCTCGTATGTTCGACCGCGCAGGTTGCGCGCCTTGGCGTCGGGGACGCCCTCGCCATACACAGTCTGGGAGATCTGCCGCTGCGGGCCGGGACCTACCGCCACGAAGACACCAAGCGGTCGCCGGAGCGGGTCATAGACCGTATGGATGGCCTGCCCGCGGGCGTCCCAAGATCGGATCGGTCTGCCGGCCGCGTCGTGGAGCGTCCAGCGCCGGCCCGCATCCACGCTGTCGAGGCGCAGCCGCTGGCCTAGCAGGTCGAACGCCTGGCGCAGGGCGGTGCGACCGCAGGCGTCCACGATCGCCAGCACGTTGCCGGGCGGGTCCAGTTCGAAGCGGGATTCGTGCGCAGTGCCCGGAGTAGGATGCCGAGCAGTTCCAACGGTTCGCCCGATGTTGTCGAAGTGCGCCTCCTCGGGCGTGCCTGCGTGCGCGAGCGCCTTGACGGCCGCATCCTGCGCGTCCTCGCCGAGCTGGCCGGCCGCGCGCCGTTCGTACCACCCCGCCCCAGGTGCGGCCAGGCCGCGCATGAAGCTCCCAACGTCGGGATCCGTCCGCGGGTCCGGCCGGTCGACGGTGTCGTTGGCGTCCCAGCGCACCTCGCTCCAGGACCCGACGACGAGCTTCTCGTAGGTGCCGTCGGGGTGCACGGTGCACACCGGCCGCTCCAGCGGGTCGTAGACAATCAGGGGGCTCACGCCAACACGCCGGTCTGCCTCGTACTCGGCTGTCGGGCTGAAGACCGGCTCGTAGCGGCGAACGGGCTTGCCCTTGTTGTTGAGCACCTGCCAGCCGCTGGTGACCCACTGTGGCGCCAGGCCCGGTCCTGGCTCGCATTGCACCTTCGCCTGGATCTCGCGCCCAAAACCGTCTGCGTAGGTGGCGCTGTGGAGGATCCGCACGCTCCCGGGATCGGCGCCTGCTGCGTGGCGGTCACGGGTGAGCGCATGGATAACGGGGGGGCCGCCAGAGCGCCAGAAGCGCTCAAGGTCGTAGACGAACCGCGACGTCGCGGCACTCAACAGCGCCGCTGCATTGGCCACCGGATCGGACGTGAGGCTCTCGGGCGGGTCGATCTGGAGCCCCGCGAGCGAGTCGGCCTCGGTTCCCTTGCCGAGCAGCGCGGTCGCCACGACGAGTCCGTGGGCGTCGAACGCGACCTCGGAGACGTTGTCGTTGGGGTCGATAGCGCGCCGCGGCTTGAGCACGCGGTAATCGTTTACGGCGGTGATGACGTTCCCGACGGCGTCCACGACCTGCTCTACGAGCAGCGCATAGCGGTCGTAAGTGATGCTCGAGCCGTGACCGAACGCGTCGCGGCGGGCCGTCGAGAGGTAGAACGCAGCGGCGTCGTAGGCGCGCTGCCCGGACGACGCCCACCACCACCTGGGCGTGTCGTCCTCCTCGTGATAACCGGCTTCGTGGAGCACCGCGGCAGTGATCGCCGCGGCGGGTGGTGCGTCCGCGAACGCGGCCGCCAACATGCCCTCCGTGACCACCGTCTCACAGCACTCGTAGGGCAGGGCGAGCGCCCCAGGGCGGCCGAGGGGAAGACGGTGCGTGCGCGTCCCGGGCGCGTCAAGTGCGTCGACCTCCTCGTCGGTGTGGAAGTAGACCCGGCGGCAGCCGATCATGCGCTTCTGCGGTCCGGCTGCGGCGCCGCCGAACGCCGCCTCGGGGACGAGGTACGTCTCCGGATCGGCGACCACTGTGGCAACGTCGGCTGCCCGCAGCGGCGTGCGCGGCGTCGCAGCTGGCCACGGGAGGCCGCTGAACTCGAACGACCTCGACTGGTAGAGCAGGCCGCCCAGGTAGAGGGCACCCTCCTCGTCGCGCACCGCATGGTCGTCGCGTACGTAGGTGGCGCGAAGCAGCGCCTGCGCCGGCTCGGCCGGTGGTCCGCGTCGCGGGTAGGCGATCGCCACGCGGTCGGTCACGTTGCCGTAGGCGTCAACACCGAGCACCATGTCGTGCGTCACACGCGGGTCCGATGGCGTGCGCTCATACTCGAAGCTGAGGACGTCGGCGGGGACCGCGTGGTAGACGCCCGGATGCTGGCCGACCCGGGCCTGAATCTCGTGCACCCGGTGACGGTGGACGGTGACGCGGTAGGGATGCGCGGAGGCTGGCGCCTCGTCGTGGGCGTAGAACTCGGTTCGCAGGACGGCGCCGCGCAGCGCCCGGTAGGCGTCGGGGTCGCTATCCGAAAGCTCGTGGTCACCGAGTTCGAAGGCGTCCGGATCGCCACGGTAGGCATCGCGAAGTAGGCCTCGGGCCGCGGACCGCCTGGGTGCCATCCCGGTGTGGAACCACGTCCGCGTCTCCACCGGCGCGACGCGGGTGCCGGCCTCGGGGCCGGGGAACGGCGAAGGCGGAGGAGGGCCTGGCGGGGGCCCGAACCCCTCGAAGGCCTCCGTGTCGATCTGGTCGACGCGACCGAAGCCGCGGAATTCACGCTCGTGAGCGTCATACTGGCCATCCCAGTAGCGGTATGTGGTGACCAGCCGAGAGCGGGAGATGTGGTCGGTGACCTCGATCGCTTCGACCACCTGCACGGGAAACGGCAGCACGCCCTCCCAGGGCTCGCCGCGGGCCTCGGCGTCGAGTCGGTGGCGGGTCGACGAGCCGTAGCGAACCCGCGTGGTCAGCCCCAGGTTGTTGCGCATCTCAACCAGCAGGTAGGGCTTCTGGCCACCGCAGGGGTCGAGCACCCTGAAGCCGGTGCCCCGACGGCCGATAGGATGGCCCCAAACGAGCGCGCTCGTGCCGGTCCCGTCGACGTCGGCGAATTGCAGCCCGCCCAGCGTGCCGTCCGGCGTGCCCTCGATCCGTTGCTCATCGCCGAAGGCATTGCCGGAGCGGTTGAGCCACAGGCGCACGCAGTGCGCATCGGCGTAGGCAACGTCGGCGCAGCCCGTCCCGTCGAGGTCAACGAGGTACACCCGCTCCGGGTCATGGTCGGGCGGCAGCCGTGGCGCCCGCTCCATCGTGATGCGCCGCCCGAAGCGCCCGTATCCGAGGTTAGGCCAGTAGTCGACCCGCCCATCCCCGACCAGAACGAAGTCCTTGAGCCCGTCGCCCGTCATGTCGGCTAGGCGCACGCGGCCCGTCGGGTCGTCGAAGGCGACGTCGGGGAAGGCGTCGAGGTCGTGGACCCGCCGTACGAGGCGTGGTGCAGAATATCCCTTCTCGCCCAAGCACTCGAACCAGACGAAGTGCCCTGGAGCCGTGAGGACGACGTCGGTCAGTCCGTTGCCGGTGACGTCGACGAGTCGCGCGTTGGGATCCGACAGACCCTGTCCTGGCAGCCGGTCGATCTCGGTGAAGCGGCTCCACCCGTCCTCGCCGAGCTCGAAGAACCCGTTGAGTTCGCCGCTTAGCACCAGCAGGTCGGGCCGGCCGTCTCCGGCGAGGTCGGCCAGCGCCACATCAGGGCTGGTCAGGCTCACGCCGGCCGGCGTCTCGGCCATCAGCTGCGGAGGATCAAACTCGCCAGCGCCCCGGTTGCGCCAGACTAGGAACCCCGCCGGGGACGACTCGAGCAGATCCGGCAGGCCGCGCCCCTCGAGGTCGACGAGCTGGACGCCGGGGTCCGTGAGCGACGCGGTAGGCGCGCTACCGTGACGGGCGACCATTGACGTGTAGCGCTGCGAGCCCGGACGGAAGGCGGAGTAGCCGAACTCGAGCGGCGGCATGGCGGCCACGTGCACCCCGGCGTCGCTTGGCCGATACCCGCGGACGGTTACGTCGGCCAGCAGAGAGATGGCTGTGGCAGGATCAGCCGTGTAGCCAAAATCAGTGGACCTCACGAGCGTCGCCCCGCCCAGCTCGGCGGCGTGGTGGAAGACGAGCACCCGCCGGCACCGCCGCAGGGTCCTGACCTCGAAGCCGGTGCGGTACGTCGAGAACGGGTCCGGGCGCACCGGCCACGTCGCCGTGCTTTCGGATGCCGCAACAGGCACCGGGTAGTCTGGCACTTCGCCCTCGACGTCACCGTAGTCGAGTACCGCCTCCAGCAGATAGTGGCGTTCGGCGAGCGCCAGGGGATCGCGCTCGCTAGTTCCGCTCCGGCGCGGGCCGATTGGCTCGTGGCTGTTGCCGTAGAGAATCCGGCGCAGGTATCGCTGGCAGTACGACCGGTTGCGCTCGGCGAGCGAGCCCGGCGTCGAGGCTGGGTCGTCGGCGGCGTACTCGTAGAGGATGTGGTTCCCCTTGGCGTCGAAGGTCTCCTCGAGCAGCCATTCCGCGATGCGGTGCGGCCTTCCCGGCTCGGCGATGCGCGTGGCGGGCGTGCGGCCGTAAACGCTGGTGACGCCGTCCTTGCCGGTGGAGCGCCAGTGGGAGGTGCCATCGGCGGCCGTCCACCGCTCGATCCGGGCGAAGAGCCCCTCGGTCCGGGGCCGGAACCGCATGACCTGGAAGTCGCCGCGCGTCACCGGCGCGCGGCATGGCACCAACTCCTCGCTCCCGGACAGGACGAAGACGTCGTTCTCGTCGTAGCGTGGCACGCCACGCTCCGTGCGGCGGCTGACGCGGGGCACGGAGAGCTGCCAGCCAAGGCCGAAGAGACCGTTCCCGTTCCCGGCGCTGTAGTTGATCGCGAGGCTCGGCCCGAGCCCGCCGCGCGCCGTGGACAGCCTGATCGGGACGTTGAAGCTGTTGCTGCCCGAGAAGAGGTCGGACTGGCAGGTCTCACCGACGCCGCGGATCGCTCCGCCGCCGCTCGGCAGCGAGACGACGTCCGCGAAGTCCTGCTGGTCGCTCACGTGGGATAATGACTCTTCGCTCGGTACTGCAGGAGCAGGAACACGTCGGTCAGCCAGTCAAGCTTGAGCCGCCGCTGGCCGTTGGCGGTGCTCGACCCAGCGTAGAAGGCGTCATAGGCGGCCCCAGTCGCGTCCGTGCGTAGCCGCACGGTCCAGGTCCCGTACGGCGGCGTGACGTCGATGTGGAACGCGGGCGAGTCGGCCAGCGTGAGGCGGCCCTCCTCGAGATCCGCGGTCGCGGTCAGCGGCGCGTCGCCGTCCGCTGGCGCGAACGTGACCTCGACGGGGACGCGCTTCGGCGCCGTTCCGGCGGTTGCGACGAGCACGCGGCGAAGGAGGTGATCGGTCTCGTTGGGCAGGAAGTCGCCTGCCCCGACGGTAAACCGCAGGGTATACGGCGTGGCGGCGCTTGAGCCGTCGCTTGGCGGATCGGCGACGGGGTTGTGGAATGCGTACCACTCGTCGGGGAAGTCGATGGCGGCGCTGAAGAAGCTCTGCCCGTCGACCGACACCGTGCCCGCGGTGTCCGCGCCGAGCGAAGAGAGTATCTGCTGGCGGAACCCCCAGTCGTCCAGCGCCGTGTAGCGCAGGGTGAGCAGGACGTCCACGAGGCCGTCGAAGCGGAAGCGGTTGGCGGCGAGCGGCAGCTCGAGGGTCCAGGTCGTCTCGACCCCGCTGCCTTCGAACGGCAGCAGCATGTCATCTGCGAGGTCGACCGCGAACAGCCCGCTGGCATCGCGTGCCGCGGTGAGGCTGACGGCCTCGGGCTGACGCAGAAGCACCTTTGGCTCGGCGAATGGCGGTCCGACGATGACCCGCGAAACGCCCGGGTTGCTCAGTGTGGAATGGATGGCGTCGACCGGCGGCACGATTGCCGCGAAGCTGACCGAGACGCTCTTGATCAGCCGGAGATAGTGGCCCGGGAAGTCGCGGTCGAACCACTCGAGGAGCGTGGAGAACTCGGTGACGCCACGCCTGCGCAGCTGCTCGAGCTCTACGGGTGCTACGGCGGCCAGCGAGATCGTCTTGGTCAACTCGCGCTTGCGCTGGTTCGTTGCGAGGCGATGCTGGTCGAGCTTGGCCAAGTCGAGTCGGAGCTGCTCGGCGCCGAGCAGGCCCTTGCGCTCGGCGTCCCAGTATTGCGCCCCGCTGCCGATCAGGTTGACCGGTTGCTGGCGCTCGAAGGAGAGCGCCTGCTGCGCCATGCGGGCAAGCGTCACGGCGAAGTTCAGGTGCTCGCGGTAGATGCGCCGCAGCGTACGGCTCATCCAGGCGTACAGCTCCTTGTTGGTGAACTTGGTGGAGAGGAAGTTCACGACATCATCGGCATGCTGGCCGTTCAACGCGGCGATGTCGCGCTCCTGCGTGACGATGCCGACGTGATCGTCGGCGAGGACAATGTGCTGACCGGCGATCGCCAGGTCCTTGAGCGCCAGGTCGCGCTGATAGAGCCACTCGCGGGCGCGCCGTTCGAAGGTGGCCACCGTCTGGGTCATGCTCGCCCCGGTGCTCAGCGCGGCCGCGGTCTCGCTCAGCACCGAGCTGACGGACGGGCCGAAGCCGGCGGCGACGGCTGCGGCCGCATGCGCAGCGGCGGACACGCCCATCAGCACGAGCGTGGCGGTCTCCCAATCGCTCCAGCCGCCGTTGATCAGCTCCTGGAAGTAGTCGCGCTGGACCTCGACGCGGTCACGCTGGAGCTCAGCCAGAGTCCGGGAATCGTTCGCCTCACGCAGCCGCAGTTCCTGCAGGGCGACGCTCGACTTGGCGACGGCCGCCTCCTGCCGCGCCCGCAGCACGTTGTATTCCTCCTGCTCTTGCTTCTCGATCGCGGCCAGCATCTGGGCGGCCAGTTGCTGTGCCGTCTCGACGAAGGTCTGCGCGCGGGCGACCAGGTACTGGTAGCGGTAGATGGGCGGCGGTTCGTTGCCGAGTAGCTCGAAGCCCTCGTCACCGCCGCCAGCGGCCTGAGTGGCCAGCGCGCGCGGGTCCGCGGGTGCCGCGTAGGTCGCGAGCGTTCGCTTCATGCCCGCGAAGTTGCGGCAGGTCCGGATCTTCTCAAGGCTCGACTGGGCGCGGAAGCGGTTGATCTCAAGCAGCGGGTTGGGCGGCGTGCAGAACCCCTTCGGGGCCAGCAGCGCCAGAGCCGCCTCGACCTCGTGCGAGCCCTTACCGATGAAGATGCCTGCGTATGCGGCAAGTGCGATCGACGTGCCCCCGTCGGCACTGGCGATCACGCGCTCGCTGGCCTCGAGCTTCTCCTTGCTCGCCCGCCGCTTCTCCACGACGGTGTCAGCTTCGCGCATCAGATCATCGGCGGCGATCGCCTCGTCGACTGCCTCCAGGATCGCGTGGGTTGGGGCGGCCCCATCGAGCGCCTGGTCGAGGACATCGAGGACGGGGTGGACGAGACGGGCGTCGCGAATCTCCAACAGGCGGTCCAGCGCGGCGCGCACCTTCCGTGCGTCGACCGTGGGCAGCGCCGTCGAGATCCGCTGCAGCACAGCCTTGAGCCGTCGCGTGCACGGATCGGCTGTGAGTTCGTCGTAGCCGAGCAACTCGAGCGCGAGCTCGTAGAACTCCCGCGCCTGGTTGATCGATTCGCTGGTGTCGGAGACGAATAGGCGATCTGCCCAGTCCAGCACATTTTCGACATAGGCGAGGATCGTGCGCCGCAGCGGAGCGCCCTCGCGGGCGCGGGCGACGCCGTGCGGGTTGAAGGGATCGCGCAGCCAGGCCGCCGTGTCCCGCAGGGTCGCTGTGCCGGTCGCCTTTCGAGCGAAGCCCGCCCACACGAAACGGTCCTCGGGTTTCGGACGGTAGGGGTGGTACACGGCGTGCAGCCAGTCGGCCGCGTCCTGATGAAAGTGTGACTCGTGCAGCGCCCCCGCGCACGCGAGCGGCACCTCGAAGAACCACTCGTCGAGGATCTGGTGGTTCAGCGCGCCCGGCTCCACGTTGGCGTAGGCGTCCACCTGGCGGCGTTGGAAGGCGGAGACCGCCGTCGGGTCGGTGGCGATGGGATGGCGTGGAAGCCCGCGGAACCACACGAGGGCAGAACTGGTCCCCAGCAGCGCGACGGCTGCCGCCGTCACCCGGCAGGCGATCGACCCGTACCCTGCCTGCAGGATGACGGCATCCTCTGCGGTGGACACGTCGATCAGCGGTGCCGACGACTGGACCGGCACGGCACGCCACGTGACAGGCGCGCCAAGCGCGTTGGGGGCGAGTAGGCCGATCTCCGGGGGCCCAGCGCTCAGCTCCCCCGTCGTCGAGTTGCGCGCCAACAGCAGCGAGTTGTCCTTGACCGTACCGGTGTAGAAGTCGGCGGACACCGGCAGCTCCTGGAGGCTTCCGATCCGCGGCAGGTAGGCGTAGGGCTCGTCGATGCGCAGCACGTACAGATGCGCGGTATCGGCGAACAGCACGTAGTTGCTCCCGGCGACGTGCCCGAGGCCCACGAGCGGGCGCCCAGCGGCGAGCTGTGTGATCACCGCGTTGGCGATTATCCCGGGGTAGCTGAGGCCGCGCCACTGCCAACGATGGAAGCGATCCATCGTAACGGCGTGGAGTTCCCTCGAGTCGCCCGACCAGCGGTAGTAGAGCGTGACGAAGTCGGGTCCCGCCACCACGGCGGGGAAGTCCAGGGTCGGGTTGCGAAAGCGCCCGATGTCCCCGCTGGACTGCAGCTTCAGGTCCTTGGGAGCACTGTCGGAGTCCAGGACGATCGGCTCGATCCAGGCGAACTGGAACTCTTTGAACTCCCGCGGGGGGCCGCCGAACCCGGGATCGCCCTGGCCGGCCGCGCTGGGGCTGAAGAACAGGTACAGGCGGTCGTTGAACCCCGTGACCCCGCACATGCGATCACCGGGCGCCTTGAGCACCGCCCAGCTGCGGGGAGTACCATCCGGCTCCTGCTCGGTGACAAGCACTGCCTCGGGCGCCGTCAGGAAGAGGAACGATCGGTCGTCGAGCGTGGCGCTAAAGGTCGAGCGCGGGAAACTGGACGGGAAAAGGTTCGCGAGGTTGACCACCGCCTGCTCGTACTCGCCGACGGCCTTTCTGACGCCGGACGGGGTTCCGCCCTCCTCCTCAATGGTCGTCAGCAGCATGCGGAACGCGGGCGTGCGGTTTCGGCGCAGGTCCGGGAAGCAGAAGTTCTCCGGGTACCAGAACAGCGTCTGAACGGCGTGCCAGATGCCGAAGGAGGACATCCACCGCCAGCGCGCCTCGTTCCAGCGTGCGGTGAGCGCAGGTTCGCGGCCCAGGCGGTATGCGGCGACGAAGGCATGGATGGTCGCGATGGCTTGCCCGATGCGCGTGGTGAACTGGCAGGCATCCGCGGAGAGATCGAGCTGGAGATGGTTGCCGAGCCGCTGGGCCGTTCCGTGCGCCGGCACGGCGGCGAGCGCCAGGCGGACGAGGTTGTCGCGCAGCGCCGTAACGTACACCGCCTCGACTCGGTCCACCGCCGCCTCGGCTTGGTTCTGCGCCTCGGCCAGGGCGTCCGATCCCGCGGTCAGCCCGGCGGTCCGCGCCGTCCGGATCAGGCCGGGCATGAGCTCGACGTCGGTGATGCCGACCTTGTTCTTGTCCTTGGCCAGCCCGGCGATCTCGCTCGCGGGGATGCCGAGCCGGGTCGCGAGGTCAGCGACCGCGGCTGAGCCCGCTGCGACCGCTGCGGTGACCTCGTCGCCGGTCGTCCCCAGCTCGCCCAGGTAGGCGTCCCACATGTCTCCTAGAACGCCCGGCCGGGTCGTCGGCTCGGCGGCCGCAGTCAGGCCGCGCATCTCGTCGTAGAGCCGCACGCGGTCCCACCCCGGCCGGGCCGCGAGCACGAAGCGCTCGAGGATCTCGACCGCAAGGCGCGGTTGGCGGATGCGCCGCTCCGCCGCCGCGCAGTCGAGTGGGAGCGCGGACCAGTCCTGGAGGAAGCGCTTGTCGAATGCGGCAACGGTCATGGCGAATGTGTCCTCCAGAAAGTCGAGGAGATCGACCAAATACGCGCCCGCGCTCAGCGCTGACACGCACGACGCGCAAGCGGCGCAGGGGCGTAACTTCCCGAGGGCCGTCTCGTAGGGTGAGACGTCGACCGTCGCGATGCCGGCCAGACCCACATAGCCCAGGTCCTTGGCCTCCTTGACGATGGTGGCGTTCGCCAGCTGCGCCTGGAGGAAGCCGGTGACGGCGAGCGCCTGCTTCTTGGCCTCCCGGGCACCGCCTGTGCCGAGCTCGGGCACGCGAGCTGCTAGCTCCTGTTCCGGCATCAGCGCGATCCTGGTGACGCTGACGAGGCCGGCCTCGGCGAGCTTCGCGCGCACGCCGCCCTCCAGGACCTCCGCGAGGCCGGCAGGTGCGTCGGCGCGTGGGATGCCGGCCCGACTGGGGTCGCGGAGCGCCGCAAGCCGGGGATCGGTCATCGTCGCGATACTCTCACGTGCGACGTTGAGTTCCGCGCGCGTCGCCTCCCCTTCCGCGAAGGGCGCCCCGCTGCCCGCCGCTGCGAGTTCCGGGTCGCCTTTGCGCTCCTCGGGACGCGCGCGGGGGGCCCCGTCGCCAGCGCCCTCCGGCTCGGGTGCGATCGGCGCCACTGCGGCAGCCGGAGGGCGCTTGAGCTCTTCGCCGCCGGTGATCGGATCCGCGACGTCGACCGCGAACGTGAAGCGCTCACTCTCAGCGGCGGCCGGCACGCGCCGCCCCGCGCACCGGCAGAGCGCTGTGTAGTCCACGTGGTCTCCGCCGCGCAGGGCGGGGATGCGAGCCGTGAAGAGCTGCGTCTCCGAGAACACGTCGTTGCGCTCCCAGGTCGCAGGGACAACGGCTGAAGGACCCCCGTTTACTCGGTATTGCAGTACGACGTCGTTGCTCGCGTCGGCGGGCCGAACGGCGAGCGTCAGCACAGTGTCGACACCGGCCGGCACTGTGCCGGACGGCGCCGGAGCGTCAGGCGTCCCGATCCACAGGACCATCCCATCGTGTTCCGCCCTGTTCATCGCATTCCCAATCCAGGTGGTCGGCCTGGTTGCACCGCGATCCGCGCCGACGAGCTAACGCTGCCTGAAGTCGAACACCGACCTTTCTGTCGGGTCGTCAGGGCGGGCGAAGCGCTGGACCCGGAGCCTTTACCGACCCACGGCGTCCTCTCGAAGGAACGCCGTCGGGGCATTGCGGCCGGTGACGATGCGTCCTGTTCTGCGGCTACCGGACCTTGTGGAGCTCGGAGATCCTCCGTTCCGTACCGGCAAGCGATGCTGCCACGATGGAGATACACCTGCGTTCAGCGCTTACGCGCGCCGCCTCAGTCGGGAGGCTTCTCGAACTTGAAGATGACCCTGCCCGTCCGATCCTTATCGCGAAGCGCGAATCGCTCAAAGACCCGGAATCGGTAGAGTCCCTCGTTGTCCTCTTGCACGAACGCGGTCGTCGCATCGCGACCGACGATTAGGTCGAGGGTGTTGCCTCCGAGCGAGAGCAGAACGCCGTCGAAGGCCGGCAGCGTTCCGGTGCCGTAGAACCGCCCGTCGACTAGCGGAAGGATACGATCGGCGGGCATGATTAGCGTGTCCTTCAGGGGGGCGTGGGAGTCGGCGTAGGGGACCGTTGGGAAGGCCAAGGAGTACGGCCCGTAGTGGCCGTGCTCCTGCAGTCTCGAGTAGCCGTCGGCGACGGCGCCGAAGCTTTCCTCCCCGTAGCTCTTGGCCTCCGGGTCGTTGAATGGTACTTCGACCACTTGCTTGTCCGGATCAGCGAGCGCCCCCTCGATCGCAAGGCCGGCGGGGCCGGGGCCGGCTCGGCTGTGGATCCGCCCCTCTGTGACGAGAGCACTTTCTTTGAACCCAGCGTCCCCCTGAAGGAGCAACAAGTCCTCGCCCTGCGCCAAGACGTTCGCGGCCCGCGTCGCCAGCGTGACGGCCGTGCAAAGCTCCGCCTCCCTCTCGACCTGCTGCTTCGTGAGAGCGAATTCGACCCAGATTTCGATAAGAGGAGTGACGGCCGCCTCGTCGACCGCGAGCAGGCCATCCTGGGAGCCAATCGTGTCGGCCGGAGCAGTCAGCGCGTCCACCATCGGCACGACGGGGAGGAACCGCCTGCCGATCCAGATGCGCTTCCCCTCGTCGTGGACGGCGCGGTCGATCCGAGCCCAGACCGCGTCGCTCCACGGAAGCTTCTCTCGGCCGAGGTTTTTGATTGGACCCATGGTTATCGGGGCCTCAGCTGCAGCGGCGATGGTCATCCGAGTAGCCCTCTCTCCTTCGGCGGTCAGCGGGCACACTGCTGACCGCCCTCTCCCAGAAGCCACAAATGGCTGCCCAGGGCACCGAGTGACGACGCCTCCACCGAGGAAGGGATAGCTGCCGCGAGCAGCCTCGCCACCTCCCAAGGACGGGCTACGAGGCAACCCCCTAATCTTCCTCAACTCGGGCGATCATCTCGCTGCGAACTCGCCGTAGTCAAGGGATTCCTGGCCGTTCCTCGCTCAGCCGAGCGGTCCGATCGGGCGGTGCCGGCGACGGCTGAAACTGACCCTGTATCGCCGGTTCACTCGTGACCCTGTGGGTGCCAGATATCCGGTCACCTCAGGCGACCTGCGCATACTCATGGATCAGCCCACCGAGCCGATCTCGCCGCACGACCTCCCAGCCGGTATGACCACGGCTGATTCGCCAAGCTGTGGGGCGCCAAAACCCTGATTCATCAGGCTGCGACCCCGTGATACTCGTGGATGAGACCGCCCAGCAGATCGCGGCGCCTGACCTCTCCGGGGCGGATAGGCATCGAACCCCACCCTGTTCCCGCACCTCGGGAACGGCCAGCGCCAGGCCGCGATGCGGTCGCTGCTGGTTGTAGTGGCGAACATAGGCACGCAGCAGCCGCAGCAGATGGCGCCGGCCAAGCACGAGCGTCCAGTCCAAGCACTCCGCCCGTACGGTCTGCACCCATCGCTCAGCATAGGCGTTCGCCTTCGGCGCCCGGATCGGGTTCGGATCACCTCCGCCCCCTCGCTGCCAAACACCTCGTCGAAGCCGCGGGTGAACTTGGCGTCGTGGTCGCGCACCGGGAATCTGATCGACAACTCCTGCTGCTCCAGGCCAATCGCGAGGTTTCTTGCCTGCTGGGTGACCCACGCCGAGTCGGGGGTGGCCGTGACCCCGGCGACCATGACCTGCCTGGTGCTGAGGTGAATGAAGAACAGCACGTACAGCGTCTTGAGCCAGATTGTCTCCACGGTGAAGAAGTCCGTGGCCACGATCCCCTCGGCCTGTGCTTTCAGAAATTGTGCCCATGTGGGCCCGCAGCGTCGTGGCGCCGGACCCAACCCATGCCGTCGCAGCAGCGTCCTGATCGTGGTGGCACCCACTCGGATGCCGAGCTTGCCCCATCGCGGGTTCTCTCTGGCATCCGCAGGATGAGCGCAGCAACCTCGGGGTCGATTGGTGGTCTGCCGGACCTGCGTCTCTTCGGGTAGGTCCACTTGCGTCGGACGAGTTCGCGGTGCCAGCGCAGCAGCGTCTGCGGCGTGACGAGGAATGATGCCCAGCGGTCTCGGGGAAGCAGGCGGCTTGTGGCGGCGAGCACGATCCGGTCGAGCGAGGTGAACCTGGGACGGCCGCTCTTGCGGCGCAGCACCCGAAGCTG
>Ga0137367_10001787_pt1 | contig 17085 bp, 14 predicted proteins | sample SagtaG_14_FD_104939 | JGI IMG/M metagenome (GOLD analysis project Ga0137367, IMG submission 104939) | Vadose zone soil microbial communities from Sagehorn Ranch, Mendocino, California, USA - Sage1_L_80_16 metaG | ecosystem: Environmental > Terrestrial > Soil > Vadose zone | place: USA... | reverse complement strand
CAGCATCTGAATCGTTTGCAGATACGGATCGACTTTGCGCATCACTTCGATGTATAAATTATCGCGATTGAAACTGGCGATGAATTCATTCGTTGTCGTGAACTTGAGCGTGGAGCGAATATCCTGTCGGACACGTGCCGTGGCAGTTGCTGTCAGTGCGAGACAGACCGCCTTCGGAAAACGCTGCCGCACCGCCACAAGCTGACGGTATTCCGGGCGGAAGTCGTGGCCCCATTCTGAGATACAGTGCGCTTCGTCAATGGTCAGGCAATCTACTTGGACAGAATCGAGTAAAGAGAGAATGCGCGGCGTCAGTAAAGTTTCCGGTGCAATATACAACATTTTTACTTCGCCGCGCTTCACGTATTCCATGTTTTCCTGATATTCTTGAGGCGCAAGGGAGCTGTTCAAAAATAAGCAGGGAACGCCAAAGGCACGTAATTGCTCCACTTGATCTTTCATCAAGGCAATCAGCGGAGAAACAACAACGGTCAGTCCATCAAATAAAAGCGATGGGATTTGATAGCACAACGACTTGCCTCCGCCGGTGGACATGATGGCAAGCGTATCGCGGCGTGCTAATACATTTTCTATCACTTCGCGTTGCAAAGGACGGAATATGTCATAACCGAAAGTATCTTTCAGAATGGATGCAGAACTCAACATAATGGGCGAAGTATAACGAAGATTCCTTAGTAGATGCTTTACATCCAAAAAACAAATCCGCTCCATCAGACGATGGAGCGGATTTTATGCTGTTTTCGAGACGAGTTAACGTTTTTCTGGGATGCCGGTTATCGACTTCGGCTTTTCTGCGGCGACCGGCTGGCGGACAAAGAAGCGTTTCTTGCCCCAACGATAGAACCAGACGTTCAACAGAAGAGTCAACGTGCCAAGCAGATAGGCTCCTAATACATCGCTTGCCCAGTGTTGTCCCAGGTAAATTCGGGACGCGCCCACCAGAGCGATCAAACCGCCCAGGAACCAGAGCAGGGCAGTGCGCTTCCAGGATCGTTTCAGCAGGGTATAAACGAGAAACCAGATGAAGCCGAAAAATCCGACATAGAACATCACATGTCCGCTGGGAAAACTATAACTATTGAGGGCTCCCAAGACATGTACGAGATCAATTGTTGGTCGCGGGCGGCGGACATAATCCTTGACGATCACATTCACTACTGGTGGGAATAGCGATGCGACAATCACCGCAATCGCTTCCCAATGAAAACCGAATAGGTAGTAATCTGCTGCAACCAGCAGTGGGATGATAAAGGATTGTGGAGAGAACCCGGGCCAACTGATCAGACTCATGAAGGCAGCGAAAATCGGCGAATTAATGGACTGCAATGCCCGCGTGATTTGCAAATCAATTGGGAAGGAGGGGGTGATTTTGACCAAAATTGTCAATGTGGTAAATGCGCCGATGACAGCAAACAGACCAACATAGAAGAGATACGTTCGATACTCCCGCTTGGGAGCGGTGGTAACCTCTTTTTTGGCAACCTGCTCTGCTGCTTGCTTTACTTCTTCAACAGGTTTAGGATTTACTTGCTCTGCCATAGGAAACTATCCTTTACACACTAAGTGGAGGAAACTAGCTCTGGCTCCTTTGCGGGAACTGGTACAACCGGAGCCGGAAGTTCCTCCGACACATCTTTCACGAGTGCTGGCGGAGCCGCGTGATCTTCTGGCGTGATGATCCACAGTGAACCGGGTTTGCTTTTGATTTCCACTTTGCCTTTTCCAAGCATCACGCCATCTGCCATCACATCCATTTTAGGATTGGTTTTGATTTCGATTTTGCAGGCACGATAGCGTTGTACTTTTTCGTTTGCCGAAAAGCCTTCCGACCTAATTTTGGCATAATAGGCAAGCAATTCCGTTTTGCTGAAATCCGGGTACACGGAGACATCCAGATAACCATCTTTTACGGAGGCATTTGGCGCCACCAGAAAGTTAGCTCCAAACATGGGAGCATTCGAGACAACCACCAGCATCGTCTTGACTTTGATCTTGCTTTCATCATCCAGAGTCAAAAACACTTCGGGTTCTGGCTCCTGATGAATTAAAGTAAGAGCAACATCCTTGATCTTGGCTAAATTGCCATTTTGTAGCTTATTCGCTTTGGGATAAAGAGCTGCCACCAGACCGATCGCGGTCAACTCAAAAAAGAAGAGTTTCTTACCATTCCTAACTTTGACTCGTCCCACATCCAGCTTGCGGATGTGCCTGGATGCGATCAGCGTGCAAGCCTCTTCCAAATTGGTTGGGACACCCAGGCTTTTGGCTACGTTGTTCTGAGTCCCCGTGGGGATGATGCCCATCGGCGTTTTCCGGCCGACCATGCCGCGCATGACTGCTTCGAGAGTCCCGTCACCTCCCATCGCAATGACCATGTCAAACCCATCTTTGGCTGCCTGCTTGGCGAGCGGAGTGGCTTCTTCTTTAGGCTTGGCGAGGGCAATATCTACCTTAATACCGCGTTCCTGTAAAATGCGCGTGGCCATCTCCAATTGTTTCGGAGACTCTTCTGGTTTCCCTGCGCCGGGATTCGCGATCAATTTGGCATAAACGACTTTATCCTTTTTTGACATTTTGTAATTCTTCCTTCTTAATAAAAATTCCTTCAATTACTGTGTACACAAGCGTAGCCCAGGCAAGTCCTAAAGCATAGCCACCCAACACGTCGGTCAAGTAATGACTGCCTTGAAAAATGCGGCTAAAGCCCGAGAAAAGCATAATGAAGATTGCAGCCAGAACCACAATCCATTTCCAGAAGCGCGAAGGCATCTTTGGAATTAGCAAATAAGCTAAAAACCCGTAACAAATAATAGTGCTCATGGTGTGTCCGCTCGGAAAAGAGGGAATGGAAGTTACTGCAAGCCCTGTCTGATCTAAAGGTCTGGGACGACCGAAATAGTTAACAAAGAAATCCCATACCAGACTGCCAGCCGCGGAACTAATCAAGATCATCGCCAATTCGCGCCAATAACGTTTATAGGCAAAATAGATGCTAAGAAGCGTAACAATCATCAGGATAACTTGTTTACCCACAAAGAATCCAAAAATCATCAGTTCATTGATTCTTGGTGGAGCTGTTTTCGCTTCCGTGATCAGATCTTTGTATACAGTTGTGTCTACCTGTATAAGCGGACCATGACTAAGCAGGTTATAACCGAGTGCTGCAAAGCTCAAGCTGCCGAGCAGAAAGAGAATCACTCCAATCATGGGTTGTCTTTTGAATAAACCTGGCGCCCGAAGACCTTGGGATGCATTGAATTTTGCTGAACTTTCCAGAGTGCTACTTGTTGCAGTTCTATCTTTGGGAAAGAATCTTTCAACTACTGTGTACACTAGTCCTGCCCAGGCAATACCGAGTGCGTAGCCAGCGACAACATCCGTCACATAGTGTCCACCAAGGATGAGGCGGCTATAACCAACGAATGCGGTGACAAATGTCAATAGGATGACTACAAACCATTTCCAAAAGCGCGATGACATTCCGGGAACCAGCAGATATGCCAAAAAGCCATAGCAAATAATAGCGCTGAGAGTATGTCCGCTTGGGAAAGATGGATCAGAGAGGACAATATCGATTTGAGTGGGAGGCCGAGGGCGCTCGAAATAATGACTTAAAAAATACCAGAGCAAGCCACCCCCGCCTGAACCGATCAAAACCATTGCGAATTCTCGCCAGAAGCGTTTATGGAGGAAATACAATGCCAGAATCGAACTGATCACGACAATAATTTCCCGGCCGAGAAAGAACCCGAATATCAGGTATTCCACGAAAGGCGACGGTATGTTTTGTAAAGCAGTGTGGAACGCTTGGGCAGTTGTCGTATCCCACTGAAGCAAAGCCGCATTCGTCTTCACTTCGTAAGCTAGCGCGCCGAATGCAAGACTGCCTACCAGAAACATCATCAATCCGATGATGGGCCATTTGGCAAAAACGCCCGGCGAACGAAGGTCACGAAGCGAGCCTCTGATCAACGGTTGGTCTTGATAATAGGGCCTTGCATTGCTACTTGTTGCCATCTGAAGAATTTCCAATCGTTTGCTATCTACTCGCTCTTCTTCTCAAGAAAAGACTTTCGATCACTGTATAAACCAATCCTGCCCAGGCAAGACCGACGGCATAGCCTGCCAATATATCGGTCAAGTAATGACCGCCTTCGAAGATGCGGCTATAGCCAATGTATGCCATCGTGAGTACGGATAGGATGACTACAACCCATTTCCAAAAAAGCGAAGGCATTTTGGGAACGAGTAAATATGCCAAAAATCCGTAGCAAAGGACTGCGCTGATTGTATGACCGCTTGGAAATGATGGGTCGGTGACGACGATTCCAACCTGCCCTGTAGGGCGGGGGCGATTGAAAATGCCAATCAGATATGACCAAATCAAAGCTCCTCCGCCCGCGCCAATCAGAATCATGGCTAGCTCGGGCCAATATCGTTTGTAGAGGAAATACAGGCTAAGAATCACAACTACTACTTGAAGCAATTCTTTGCCCACAAAGAAGCCAAATGTCAATAACTCAATAATTCGTGGCGGTTCTTTAACTGCATCTGCGTGCATTTGCTTGTAAAGTGAAACATCCCATTGAAGCAGGGGACCATGTGTCTTTACATTGAAGGCGAGCACCCCAAATGCGAGACTGCCGATTAAGAACATTGCTATACCAATCAGGGGCCACCTCGCCAATAAACCTGGGGCTCGCAGGCCAGCGCTTGATGAAGTTGATCTTGTGTCATGTTTCGGAGTGGTAAAAACTCGATCTGGTGACATTCACAATATTCCTTTATCTCTTTAATTTGATTTACCAACGATGACTAGGATGATTCACTATCCGCCCCTACGGATATGGAAACAGGAGTCGCTAACTCTTCTGCCGTTTCCGTTTGTGGTTTTTCAGCACCAGTCTCCGCTGGAGGGGCAATTACATGCAACGCGCGCGGAAGTACTTTGATTTTCGCCTTACCCTGTCCGAGGAAAATTCCTTCTGTGGCAATATCCAGCTTAGGTTCCGTTTTGATCTTCACTTTCCGCGCCCGGTAACGCTGGATCTTTCTATCGGAAGTCATACGCTCATGTGCGGATTTGGCAAAGTAAGCTAGTAATTCCGCCTTCGTAAAATTTGGATACACAGCAATATCCAACAAGCCATCATCCATAGATGCATCCGGCGCGACGAGATTCTTGACTCCGATCACAGGTGTGTTCGTAATCGTGACAAGCATCGTTTCGACTTCGATGTGGCTTTCATCATCCAAAGTCAAAAACACTTTGGGATTGGGCTTCGCATTCAAAAAATTTAGGACAGCATCTTTGATATTAGAAAAGTCACCGCGTGGCATGTCCTTCACATCCGGGTAAAGTGTGGTGGTCAGACCGACCGTAGTTACCATAAAGAAGGCAACCTTTTTCTTCTCTTTAGTGCTGATCTGAGCCAGGTCCAAGTCGCGCGTTTGATCCGAAGCGATCAACATGCAGGCCTCTTTTAGATCTTCCGGGATGCCCAGGCTCGCGGCAATGTCGTTCTCTGTGCCGGCGGGGATAATCCCCAAATGGACATCCGAGCCCACGATCCCGCGAACGACCGCACTGATCGTGCCATCGCCGCCCATGGCAATCACCGTAGAATAACCTTTCTTGACTGCTTTTTTAGAGATGGACACAGCTTCCCTCGCGGGCTGGGCAAGCGCTACATCCACGTTGACTCCCAGGTCAAGAAGGCAACACGTCACTTGCTCCAGACGCGTTGCCGCTTCGACCGGATCACCTGACCCCGGATTGGCAATCAATTTAACGCGACTCGCTTGATCACCACTCGACATATTTCACTCCTTATGATGCCTGCCGTCTCGGGCGGAACCAAGCCGCACTCATGAAAGAGTAAATTCCAAATGCAATTAATCCAAGCGCAACAATTAACAGGAGATAGATGCCATAGGGTTGTTTTTCCAGATATTTCAAGGCACCATTGAAGCCTTGGGCATGACCCGGATTCGCCTGCCATGCAGCCAGCGCAAAGAAAAATCCGACCAGAGCAAACACAATGCCGCGTGCGATCGTGCCATAACGTCCCACTTGTCTTGCGATTCTTAACTGCTCGGGAGAGAGTGCATAAGGCTTGAGGACTTCGTCATAGTTTTGTTTGATGCCTGAGTAGATTTGATAAAGCCCCGCTAAGATCGCTGCCACTCCAATTGCGCCCACTAACCAGCGACCCATGGGCATGCTCATTATCTTGCTGACCATCTGGACTGTTGAGTTTGAACTGGCTGCATGTCTTACACCGCGAATCATTTCATAGGTTACCCACCCCAAAGATGCGTAGGTTGCCGCGCTCACAAGATAGCCGGCACGCGTCAGCAAACCTTTTATGTCTGTCCCTTTATGCAGTGGATCCAAGACCGCTCGGATCACACCCCAGAGGGAATAGGAGATGAAACCGATGAGAAAGACCCAAAGCAGAATTTCAGCATTAGGCAGCCTTGCAAATGTATTGATCGCGCCAAATTGATCCGCGGGCGTTTTACTTTTGCCCAACGCGCCAGCGATGGCAATGAAACCTATGGCAACATAGAGAAATCCCTTGACGGCGTATCCTAATCGCGTCAGGCGCTCCATCAAAGGACTGTAGGCAGCTTGCTTTGCTGCTTTTTTCCCCTCTCGTTCCGCGGTCTTCACCGGGTTTTGTTTGGCGTTCGCTTTATTCACAAGATGCTCTCTTTCTGAATACTTGTAAAGTTTCTTGTGTTGGTTAACGAGGAAAAAGGCGATATGAGACGTTTCAAGCATGTATGTTGTCTTAAAAAGCCCCTAAATACTAGGTTTCTTTGCCGGAATCTGAGAAAATCTCAATACGTCCCAATAATAAGGAATGGAAAATCTCGTTAATCAAATGGAATATACAGAGGATATGAGACGGCGATTCCTACGACGCTGAATTGGTTCGCTGTCTTCTGGAACTGCTTCTAGCAAAAGCATTCCCTCCGTCTGTAAGTTAGTCAAGGAAGGAAAAATTATGAACTTATATATTGTCCGTCATGCGATTGCGGTGCAACGCGGAACGCCCGGATCTGAGGACGACAGTCAGCGCCCTCTCACAGATACCGGACGCAAGAAGATGAAGAAAATTGCGAAAGGACTTCGCCAGCTTGATCTCGAATTCGATGTGATTGTTTCCAGCCCTTATGTGCGCGCCCGCGACACGGCGAAGATCCTGGTAAAAGAATTTGGTATGAAAGATATTGCCTTTAGCGACAACTTAATTCCGCCAGGGAATTTTGAGAATCTCGTTAGCGAGATCCATGAGAAATATGACGTCAATAATCTTGCACTTGTAGGACATGAACCGATGTTGAGTAGCCTTATCAGTTGGCTGACGACCGGTAATACCGAAATGAGGGTCACGCTCAAAAAAGGCGGTATTGCATATCTTGTCGCAGACAACTTGTATCAGGATGGTCGTGCCACGCTGCAATGGTTACTTACTCCAGCCTTGATGGTGGAACTTTCAAAATAACTCGTAATTAAAGAAAGTCAAATTTATAGATGTCAATAGTAGAAGTCAAAACTCCCTTAGTTTCAAATACTCCTTCATATATTTATCGTGATGTTAGCCTGTTGGAGTTCCAACGCCGTGTGCTGCAGCAGGCATTAGATGAAAAGACGCCTCTTTTGGAGCGCGTCAAGTTCGTTGCGATCTTTGGCTCCAACATGGACGAGTTTTTTATGTTGCGAGTTTCCAACCTGCACCGACAAATTGCCTCCAATGGGAAGAATGGCGCTTCCCAGAACCTAACCAGCGATCTGGTTTCGGTTCGCACTATTGCTCGCGAGTTGTATGGCACTGCGCTGCAATGCCTGCATCAGGACCTTATCCCCCAACTGGAAAAATCCGGGATTCGCTTTCTTAATTGCTCCAGCCTGACCAAGCACCAAAAGGAACGTGTTTACAATTATTTCAAGAAAACCATTGATCCGCTTCTAGTTCCTTTGCCTCTCGGCTATGGACATTCCTTTCCGCACATTTCCAATCTGTATTTGAATCTGGCAGTTGTCCTACAAGATAGTAAAGGGGCAATCAGGCTTATGCGGCTGCAAGTGCCGGATACTTTGCCTCGGCTTTTCCCTGTGAAGCGTGCATCTGGCAAAGGGCGTAAAAACGGAAAGACTTCCTACAACTATTCTTTTATTTGGTTGGAACAAATCATCATCGACAACCTGGAAGAAGTCTTCCCGGAAACAAAGATATTGGCAGTGCACCCCTTCCGTATTATTCGCGATGCAGCTTTACGCGCCGATGAACTTGATTCCTATGATCCGCTTGAGGACCCAGAGGAGAGTATCCAGCAACTGAATATCCAGCGCCGCGAGTTTGGCGCGGTCACGCAGGTGGTGATCTACCCAGATATGCCCGATACGATTCGAAATCTGCTGGCTGAAATCTTAAAAGTGGATCCGCAGGATTTCTTTGTAAAGGGAAATCCACTCGGTTTGCGCAGTTTGTGGCAGCTTTATAACAGCGTTGATCGCGATGATCTCAAATATCGTGAATATAAACCTGCCATTCCCAAAACTCTCAAGCATATCTCTCGCCCTCAGGATATGTTCACTGCAATCCGCGAAGGAAATATTCTGCTTCACCACCCTTATGATTCATTCGCTCCCATTGTGGATTTCTTGACGCTCGCTGCGCGCGATCCGAAAGTCTTATCCATTCAGCAAACGCTTTATCGAGTAGGGCAGGATTCGCCTGTCGTCAAAGCTTTGATGGATGCCTCTATACGCGGCAAGGAAGTCACCGCGGTGATCGAACTGAAAGCGACCTTTGATGAAGAATACAACGTAAACTGGGCACATTTGCTGGAACAGGCAGGCGTCAATGTGATTGATGGAGTGCAGGGATTAAAAACGCACTGCAAGATTGGAATGGTAGCACGCCAGGATAAAGATGGTCTGCAACGCTACATGCATGTCTCCACTGGAAACTATAACGCGGTCACTTCGCGGATGTATGAGGACATCGGTATGTTTACCTGTGACCCCGTCTTGGGACAGGATGCCACTACGCTATTGAAATATTTGACCGGCGAAGATTCAAATCAGAGCTACCAAAAATTTCTTGTGGCTCCATTCAATCTACGTCAACGCCTCGAAGTGTTGATTCGGCGCGAGATGGAACGTAGCAAATCAGGCATCCCCGCTCGCTTGATCTTTAAGGTCAATTCATTGACCGATATTGGGATGATCAATTTGCTTTATGAAGCCTCTCAGGCGGGTGTGCAAATCGATTTGTTTGTGCGGGGCATGTGTTGTCTGCGACCCGGCGTGCAAGGGCTTAGCGAAAATATCCATGTGACCAGTATTGTTGGGCGTTATCTGGAACATAGTCGTATTTATTATTTCTTCAATGGCGGACAGGAACAAATCTATCTAGGTTCGGCCGACCTCATGGAACGAAATCTAAACCGCCGCGTAGAACTCTTGTTCCCTGTTGAGAACCCTGAGCATGTTCGCAAAATCTGCGAGGATATTCTGGATATTTATCTGCGTGACAATCAGCTTGCGTATACGCTGCGCGCAGATGGAACTTACGAGCATAAGATTCCTGCAAAAGCAGAAAGACCCGTCAATGTTCAGAATTGGCTGATGCATGCCCGGCGAAGGTCATGACTTAACCCCTAGGAAAAGAAGACATACCCCACCAACTGGTGGGGTATGTCTTTTGATTATTTTACAGAGTGCCGCATAATTATGTAAACTTCCAGGTTCGATTCCAAACTACAAAGCAGTTCAAAAAGTTTACTTACGCATGTAGAACATGCGTGAGACAAGCGGTAAATACTACAACCTTGCCTATTTTTATTTTTCGTCGAGTTCTAGCAACCGAACATGAAAAGGCACGTACATTATTGAGGAAGGTTCAACCTATCCCACCGGCTAGGTGAGAACTTGCCTTTCAGAGAGGGACAATTTCTCTAGGTCCGTCTATGATGTAGACAAGAAAATCTACGGAGGATGCTCGTTATGAAATCAAAACTTTTGCTTGTTGTTGTAGCCATCAGCTTGTTACTGGCTGCCTGTTCGTCCGCTGCCAAACCTGCAGCTGCCACACCGACCGCTATTCCGACCATCATTGCGGATAGCACGATCGTCGCCGAAGGACGCCTGGAACCAGTCCGCTTTGCCGAAATCGCCTTCAACGCCAGTGGGGTGATCAGCGAAGTACCCGTCGAGGAAGGGCAAGCTGTGAAGAAAGGTGAGCCTCTCATTCGTTTGGGCGATGAATCAGATCGCAACTATGCAGCTGCACAGCTTGAATTGGCAAATTCTCAAAAAGCACTCAATGACCTGCAAAACACCGCCGGTTCCGATCTGGCACAAGCCGTCATTGACCTCAAAGATGCCCAGGAAGACTATGACAAGGCAGTGGATTATTTGGACTATCTCAAGAATGAAGATAGAGTTCCACAGACGAAACAGAAATACTATCTGGTTCAGACCTGGAAAGGTTTCGAATATCGCGTCAAAACGCAAAGCTTCCGCGGTCGAGCGCCAGAAGATTGGATCATCGAAGCACAGAACGATCTGGCACTGAAGAAGGCGAAGATGGAGGAAACCCAACGTACTTATGAACGTCTCAAAGGTGGCGTGGACGCTGAGCAGTTGGCAGTGTTGGAGGCCCGGCTGGATGCAGCGAGAGCCGGTATGGCAGCCTTCTCTGTAACCGCTCCCTTCGATGGTGTTGTCGCGGGGCTGCCTGCGAAATTGGGTAATTCCATCAATGCTGGTCAGCCAGCAGTGACAGTTGCAGATTTTTCCTATTGGCTGGTGAAAACGACGGATGTGACCGAGATCGACGTAGTGAAGCTCAAAGTCGGGCAGCCGGTCACTGTCACCTTGGATGCACTTCCGAATGTGGAACTGAATGGCACGATCCAATCCATTGGACAGACGTATGCCGAAAACCAGGGTGACATTGTCTACGAAGTCACCGTCGCGCTCACGGACCTCGATCCTGCTATGCGTTGGGGTATGACCGCTGAAGTGCAATTTGACAATTTGGACTAAGTCAGTTCTCCGTTTGCTAATGGATGAAATTTGCAAGGGAGACTACCGCTTGTCTCATAATTAAGTAAACTTTTATATGGAATTGCGTGCCAAACTTCAAAGGATATGATTATGTCGATTTTCTCATCACATGAAAATGTCTCTCTCCAGAACGGCGAGACTAAGGATCAACCCATCATTGATCTACGCGGCGTGGATAAATATTACACAAGTGCGGCTGGTGATTATCACGCTTTGAAAAGTATTGATCTGTGCATCTGCGCCGGGGAATTTGTGGGCATCATCGGCAAATCAGGTAGTGGCAAGAGTACTTTGCTGAACATGATCACAGGCATTGACCGTCCGACGTCCGGTGAGGTCTATGTCAATGGCGCTCCCATTCACACGTTGAATGAAGATCAGATGGCAGGCTGGCGCGGCGACAACCTGGGAATCATTTTCCAGTTCTTCCAGTTATTGCCAGCTTTGAGTTTGAAACAAAATGTCATCCTGCCTATGGATCTTTCCGGAAAATACAAACCTCGTGAACGGCACGAGCGAGCCGAGTATCTACTGGAACTCGTTGGATTGAAAGAGCACATGGATAAATTGCCGAGCATGGTCTCGGGCGGACAGCAGCAACGAGCCGCCGTCGCGCGTGCGCTTGCGAACGATCCTCCGATCATCATCGCCGATGAACCGACCGGCAACCTGGATTCAAAGACCGCCCAGGCAATCTTTGAGCTGTTCAATGACCTGGTTGCCAAAGGTAAAACGGTAATTATCGTTACCCACGATAGCAGCCTTGCCAAAAGGACATCCCGAACTGCCTTGATCACAGATGGCGAGATCGTCAACGAATATGTCGCCAAGGCATTGCCAACCCTCACTCCCGCTCAATTGCTGGCTGCCACACATAAATTCGATAGCCGTGAATATGAGCCGGGAGCGATGATCCTTAGGGAAGGCAAGGATAACGATAAGTTCTACATTGTGGCAAAAGGAACGGTGGAAGTTGTACTGCCACGGCCCAATCAATCAGATGTGGTGATCCTGCAGCTGGGTCCGGGCAAGTATTTTGGTGAGATCTCGTTCTTCCATCAAACGAAGAGCAATGCTTCGATCCGCGCCTCGCAAAGCAACGCTGTAGAAGTATTGGCAATTCGCTATGACCAACTCAACGATTTGCTGAAGGAGTCCGAGGTCACGCGTGAGGCGTTGCATCAGGCTGCCGATCTACATGAGCAGGAAAATATCGAATTCCGGGAAGAGAAGATATAACATGGGCGTCATCTGGTACAAGATCTGGTTTGATCTCTGGCATAACAAGACGCGCACTTTTCTGGCGGTCTTGAGCATTGCGGCGGGAGTCTTTGCCGTGGGAGCCATATTCGGAATGAGCGACATGCTGCTGTCGAATATGGATAAGTCACACCAGGCGGTTCTGCCCACTCACATCAATGTAAGCCTCGTAAGTGCAATTGATCGCGATACGATCCTGAGCCTTAAAGATGTGCCAGGCGTAGAGGATGTGGAACCATATAACTCGATCAGCATCCTCTATAAACTTAATCCGCAAGATGAATGGCTGCAAGGCGTCATCCAGATGCGTGATGATTACGATCAGCAGAAATATGAATTGCTTCAATTACGCGGCGGAGGCTGGCCCAATGGGAAAAATGAAATTGCTGTGGAGCGGATGGTTGCCCAATTTCGGAAGATGGGTATCGGTGACGAAGTCATTTTCAAGATCGATGATAAGGAACGTGTCATCCCCATCACGGGTTTGATTCGTCATCCGTTCGTGCCACCGCCTCAATTTATGGACCTGGCGTTCTTCTTCATGGATGGCGAGGGGCTGCAGCGCCTGGGCATTCCTCTCGGAAAGTTCGGCTCATTTTATGTACGCGTAACCCCGTATAGTTCTGACCACGCCAAGGAAGTCGCTACGCTCATCAAGGATAAATTAGCAAAACAACATATCAGTGTCGCCGCGTTCGTTTATGAGGACCCAAACAAACATTGGGGACGCGCGTTCTTCGATAGCATTGTGGTTGTCGAGGAAATATTGGCAGTGATCTGTGTAATCATTAGCGCCATTCTGGTTTTCAATACTCTATCGAATCTGATTACACAGCAAATCAACCAGATTGGAATTCTGAAGGCGATCGGTGGCAGAACGCAAACCATCGTGATGATCTACCTGGTCAGCGCCTTGCTTTACGGCCTGCTTGCATTTTTGATCGCAATGCCTTTGGGAGCAATTGTTGCATTTTCCCTGAGCAAGTGGATGTTGAATCTGTTCAACATAGACTTCGACCAATTCCAGGTCTCGAATCAGGCGATCATCTATCAGGCGCTGTGTGCTTTGCTGGCACCATTGCTGGCGGGCTTACCGCCTGTCCTCCAGGGCGCGCGGATCACGGTGCGACAAGCAATTGCAAGTTATGGCTTGGGCGGAGACTTCCGTTCCGGCTGGCTGGACCGCCTCGTCGAAGGTTTTGGGAAGCGCTGGCTTCCCTCTCATTATGCGACCGCCCTTGGAAATATGTTCCGGCATAAGGGGCGGCTGCTCCTCACACAATTTGTTTTGATCGTGGCTGGCAGCGCGTTTCTGATGGTGATGAGTCTCAACTCGTCAATCACACTGACCTTGGACAATTTTTTCAAGCATCAGAATTACGATATGACGATCCAGTTCCGCCAAAATCAAAAGCTAGACCGCGTGGAGACCGTTACGAAAGGTATGCCGGGAGTCGAGAAACTGGAACTCCGCCTCGTTCAACCCGCGAGCATGTTCGTCGCCGGACAGCTAGCCAAAGAGGCTGGAGTTGGCAGCTATATTCGCGGCATACCGGAGAACAGTGATTTTTATACGCCTCTGATGGTTGCCGGTCGCTGGATGCAGCCCGGTGATGGACGGGTAGTTGTTCTCAGCCGCGATGCAGCGGAGAAAAACAAAATTCATATTGGCGATATTGTCACTTTGGATTTGGGTACGCTGGGCAGTGACGAGTGGCAGGTGATCGGTTTCTATGAGCCGGTATTTGTCGGCTCCTTTAACTCTGAGACAATTTACGCGCCGCTCGAAGCGTTGTATCAAACGACGAAGAAATATAACCAGGGAGCGATATTGCACGTCCGCACCACGGCTCACGATGCTACATTCACCTCGGCGATGTCAAAACGGCTCAAAGATTTATATGAGCGTCATAACATGAAAATTGTTGATAGCCAAGTACAGACTGATCTACGCAAGACCAATGAATGGCAGTTCAGCACAGTCACAAGCATGTTGATGGCATTGTCGATTATTGTGGCGCTGGTCGGTGGTATCGCGTTGATGGGAGCGCTATCCATTGGCGTGATCGAACGGACCAAGGAAATCGGCGTTCTGCGCGCGATCGGGGCGCGCTCGCGAACGATTTTGGGAATCTTCGTGATGGAAGGCATCCTGCAAGGAATGCTAAGCTGGCTGATCGCCATTCCCATTGCACTGTTGGTGAGTCCGAGCGCGGCGAGCATTATGGGACACGTCATGTTTGGCGCCACCTTAGATTATCAATTCAACTGGAGCGCGGTAGGAATATGGCTGGCGATCATTGTCCTCGTGTCTATCCTTGCATCTATTTTGCCTGCCCGCAGCGCCATCCGCATCAGTGTTCGCGATAGCCTGGCTTATGCATAAACCATAATCGAAGCATACTGATAAGATAAATCAAAAGAGGGCATCATGAAGTGAACTCGATGCACTCTTTTGTATAAGTCTTTTATTTAAGGAAGCGTCAACACAAGACTCATTATCCGCCAAATATCGTTGCGGCAATGCGAGCGACTTCTTCCGACGGAACATCTCTAACATGTTGGGCAAGTCCCCAGCGATATCCAAATGGATCGCGGATCTGTCCGTAGCGGTCACCCCAGAATTGTTCTTCTAACGGCTGAACAATTTCGGCACCCGCCTCGATCGCTCGCCTCCAGAGCGCGTCCACATTTTCTGTGGAGAAGTGCAATACAACCGGGTTGCCGCCAATCGACTGCGGAGAGAGGACTCCTGCCGCGGGGAATTCATCGGCGATCATTACCGGGGAATCGCCAAACCACATTTCGATCTGCATGAACTTCCCGCCGGGCACGGGGATGCGACCGCGCTCTTGCGCTCCGAAGGCTTGCTTGTACCAGTCGGCGGCTTGACCCGCGTCTCGAATCACAATATGAGGTGTGATGGTATGAATTCCCTCAGGGATCGCTTTGACAGTAGATTGTGTCATAGATTCGTTCTCCATTACTAAACTTTATGGGAGTGTCTAATTTCGCTGGCTCAGCCCACAGAGAACTTTGAGTTTTTTTTCTCAATAAACTCAGTGCTCTGTGGCAAATAATGATTAGACCGTCTTTTTGGACACTCCTAACCTTATTTTTGATGAGTAAGTAATACGATGGCAATTGCCATCACAACTAAACCAAGCAGTCGACGCGGGTCAACAGAAATTGCCTCCGCCCCAGCCAAGCCTAATGCATCCACCACGACTCCGATCAGCATCTGACCGAGAACTACGGTTGCGATTCCGACTGCTAGACCGGTGCGTTGAAAGGCAAGGCTCACGCCAGTGACGATGAAAAGTCCGAGCGTCACTGCAATGACAGCAGTGATCAATGTACTGCGAGGGACATTCCATTGCTTGGTTCCTCCGATGCCCAGTGCCGCGAGCATGACGATGCCCGCGACAATTCCACCGGTGACGTTCAAAACCAAACTCGCCCGCACGGGACCAATAGCTCGCCCAATTAATGTGAACAGTGTTGACTGAATACCTATTGCCAGACCGCTTCCCAGAGCAACTGCTAATCCAGTTAATGTCAGTTCTTGCATAGAAAGAAATCTCCTTCATTATTTTCTTTATCGTAGCATGTGAATATCCTTAATTGAATGGATAACGAAAAGTATATTGGATATACTTAGTCTCAATAAAAGGAGATTTTTAAATATGGCTTTACATTTAGAAACCTCACTCGATAGCACGGATTGGCAAATCCTGCGCGAGCTTCAACAAGATGCCCGCCTTTCCTACAATGAGCTTGGAAGGCGCGTGAATCTGTCAGCTCCTGCCGCGGCAGAAAGAGTCCGCAAATTGGAGGATAGAGGCGTCATCACAGGCTATGCTGCTCAGGTCAACCAGGCGAAGATCGGGCTTCCGCTCCTAGCTTTCATCCAGCTTCATTGCGACCCGGGAAAATGTCTGCTCAAAACGAGTCGTGCGGATGAGTTCCCCGAGATCCTTGAGATTCATAAATTAAGTGGCGCTCACTGTACGCTACTCAAAGTAGCGGTTTCCTCCATGGAGCACCTTGAAGCCTTTAATGAAAGATTGGGAAGTCACGGACCGCTGATTTCCAACATCGTTACATCCAGTCCCTTTATGAGCAGGATGATCGATTGGGAAGATCCCGATGTGAGTCTCGATCCACCAGCCAACCCGGGTTGGAGTGAATAAAAAATATCAATTGTTGAAAATGGGGAATAGGGCGACCTATCTCATACCAGGCAAAAGATAGGTCGCCCCTTTGAATAAACTACTTCATGCTGTGAACTTGCTGCAACATGCCAGCCACGAGTTCTTCGGCAGGCATAGGAAGCGATCCTTGCTGGAACATCAACACGCTTGCCACGGGCATATCCGTCATCATATTCATGATGTCCATGCCGATGGTGCCGTCATTGCTTGCTTCGCTCGCTTTTTCATTGCCGTAGCGCTCGGCTTCTCCGAACATCTTACGTACTTGAGTCTCGATCTGTGTATAGAGCGGCGCAAGGACTTGTTTGCCGCGTGGGTCCGCCAGCCACTCGCTCATAGTGGATTCCATGTCGAGGATGCAGGGCAGCTCCACCGTCGATACGAGCGTTGCGGTTAATCGGCAGCGAATATCAGCAGACGAAGCGCCGATGAGGATGTCAAAATCTCCAGCTTCCGTGATCCATTGTTTATATTCGGGATGATAGTAAGCGAAGGCGCGGAAAT
>Ga0137367_10001703_pt1 | contig 17455 bp, 14 predicted proteins | sample SagtaG_14_FD_104939 | JGI IMG/M metagenome (GOLD analysis project Ga0137367, IMG submission 104939) | Vadose zone soil microbial communities from Sagehorn Ranch, Mendocino, California, USA - Sage1_L_80_16 metaG | ecosystem: Environmental > Terrestrial > Soil > Vadose zone | place: USA... | reverse complement strand
TCCGCACGGCGTGCCCGGCTCCCAAGAGTGCGTCTACGGTATGCGAACCGACGAAGCCTGCGCCGCCTGTGATAAGAATCCTTTTCCCTCTCACGTAGCACTTACTCCTATCGAGGATCGTTAACAAAGGCCTGCAACTAATTGTCTGCTAATAATTTACACGCACCACCACCACCACCAATCGCAACACAGGAACATTCCCAGCGAACTTTGGATGTATGTCACTCGGGGTGAGATGTCTTATGGATCTAACTTCCAACCAGCAATCGCAAACAGGCGTGGTCGCGCCGGATATGCTCGCGAAGGCAGCGAAGCTAGTCAATTCGGGCGTAAGTTTCTTACGCGCGCTGCACCAAGTCCAACTCTGCCCCTTCCATCTGGCGCGATGCGTATCGGCTCACGACCTTGCGCGTGAACTCAGCAAAGTCTTCAGGATTTCTTGGAGGACTGGTGTAATGGGGCGCCATGCCTAGGTGCTCAGGGGTGAAACAAAGGGTCAGAGTGGTGGCGAATTCGTCGAGGGCATTCATTTGGCGGTCGAACCATGCGTCTGCATTGGGACGAAAAGAATCTGCCCAGCTCAGGCCTGTACGCAAATACTGCACGCCGAGCTTCCGGAGCCACTCCACCGCCGAATCCAACCGGTGGTCCTCAAAATGAAACCACTGGCACAGGCCCAGGCCGGCGGGAAAATGCTTCAACGCCAACTTCGGGGTGCCATCCTCGCGGAGCAGGCCCATGTAGTAATGGCGGTAGTAGGCGCTGCCCTCCGCCTCTTTATGTCGAGTAGTAGCGGTCCAGGTTGCCGGCAGATCATAGAGGCTGTACCAGTGCACGCGGTCTACCATGGGCAGCAGCAGTTCCGCTGTGCGTTGCAGACCAAAGAGCTGCACTTCCTCCGCACCGAAGGACGAGACGCCCGCTTCCGAGACCCACACCGGCTTGGTCGTGACTTCCCGAATTTCGTCTACCTTGTGCGGCCACTCGTGAATGCTCCAATGGTTCCAATCCAGCGGGAATCCGTGGATCGCGACCACGTCGATCACATCGAGTACGCCGTGGCTTCCCAGCAACTGAACGAATTTCGGGTCGATCGGAGACAGTCCGCCCAACACGATGGTGATCTCCGGATTAACCCGGCGAACCTCCCGCGCTGCCAGGATCACCATGCGGGCAAACATCTTCCAATCGGGATCAGCTTTGAAGTCCCAATGCGAGAGGTTATTCGGTTCGTTCCACAGCATGACGGCTTCAATCATGCACTGCGTCTCCCGAAGTCTTTCTTTTCATTCAGCTCGTGAATCAAAGCGTACCCTCGAGTTCATGATCGAGGATGTAGCGGCCGTTTGCTTTCACATAGGTGGGGCGGCAAATCCATGTTTCGGGTTCAGGGTGCTCGGCAATTTCAAGACCGGAGCTGCGCAGCATACTTTCGACTGCGGCGCGATTCGGAATCCACCAGTTGGTGGGATCATGCGAGTAACTCTTCTCAATGAAATACATGGCGGGGAAATTGCGCTGTTCGAAAATCTGCGTGTTCCAGAACGGGTAGTCTTCTTTCCACTCCTGAACCTCGTCCGATCCGCGGATCATGGTTTGAAAAACCAGCGTGCCGCCCACTTTCTTGATCAGCTTGTCGAGCGCGAAGAGCGGATACCGCAAGTGATAAAACACTCCCATAAAGAAGACGAAGTCAAACTGTCCTGGAATCTGGTCTGCGTCGTATACAGAGCACTTCTGAAATTCGATTTGGTAACCCAGAGTGTCCGCAGCGAATCGAGCTTGTTTGAGATAGCGCTCGTCAACGTCAATTCCGAGTACTCGCTTTGCGCCCCGCTTCTTCATCTCGATGGAGTAGAAGCCTCCATTGCAGCCTACGTCGAGGACGGTCGCCCCGCTAAGGTCCTGCGGGATTGCGTGGGCGATCTGTCTCCATTTGATATTGGGAAAGTCGCCGAGAAAATGATGAGGCGCGGTCGGAACTCCGCGCAGATTCAGATTGTGGAACCACTCGCCAAGTTCAGCGATACGACCTGCCAACTCTCCTGTTGCAGCTGGCGGAGCGGTCTCCGGTAAGGATTCGGGAATAGAAGCCATGTCGTGCGAAATCGGTGCGATTCAAAGATGCGGAACTTCAGAGTAGCGTTGCGTTTGCGCCGACATGGTCTGCTCCTTCACAACAACTTCCAGACGAGTCTCTGCAACCGCCTGCAACCAAAAGCACATCCAAGTCGCTCATGGCCGGTGTCGTCTCGAAAATTCCCGAGAGCTCGTCGGTGACCAGCGCGATCGAGGTGGCGCTTCCTCCCGAAGCCGCCACCCTGTATGGCGAAGTGCTGCGGGCCATGAACCAGCACGGCGTTCCCTACGCCGTCGCGGGCGCGTTCGCTCTGCAGAAATACACCGGTATCTGGCGCTTGACCAAAGATCTCGATCTTTTTATGAAGGCGGAGGACATTCCTGCCGCTCTCGACTATCTTGCACAACTGGACTTCCGATGCGAGACCCTGGATCCAGTATGGTTGTCCAAGGCACATCGCGGGGAATATTTTGTGGATCTGATATCGGGGATGAGCAACGCCGTCGTCGTGGTGGACGACATTTGGATGCAGCGTACCATTCCAGCGCTTATCGCCGGTGTTCCTTCGCGAATCATCTCGGTCGAAGATCTGGTGGGATCCAAGCTGTTTGTTATTCGCCGCGAGCGCTTTGACGGGGCCGACATTGCGCACATCATTTATAGGATGCAAGGCAAACTGGACTGGGACCGCGTGCTTGAACTGGCAGGAGAACACTGGGAAATCGTTCTGTGGGCGATGATCTTGTTTCGTTACATCTATCCGGCTTGCACGCATTACGTCCCTCTACCGCTGTGGCGGGATTTGCTTGCGCGATACATGCACGAAGTTGAGCATCCTAATCCGAAAGCCCACTTTCGCGGCAGCCTAGTGGACAGCAATATGTTTTCCATCGACGTCAAGGACTGGGGACTAAAGGACGTCGAAAGCGAATATCGCGCTCGGGAATTGCAAAAGCGGTCTGCCGGCATCGGCAAGACCCCTGGCACACAACGGGCAACGAGGAAGCGATGAGAGTGGCGGCAACCGCTGACCTTCACTTCACCCCGATGCGCTTCAGCGCCCTGCACGATCAATTCAACCGTGTGCGCGACGAAGCAGACGTCTTCATCCTTGCCGGAGACCTCACCAACTACGGACGGCCTGAGGAGATGGAGCCGCTCCTCAACGTGCTCGTGAGACTTCGCCTTCCCATCATCGCGGTCCTGGGAAATCATGATTACGAGTGCGATCGTCAATCCGATCTCTCCCGCATGCTGACGGATGAAGGAATCAAAGTGCTGGATGGCAGCGCCTACGAGCGCGACGGCGTGGGCTTTGCCGGCACGAAGGGATTTATTGGAGGATTTGGGCGCGGCATGCTGACCGCTTTTGGCGAACCGGAGGTCAAAACGTTCGTACGCGCTAGCGTCGACGAAGCGTTGAAACTCGAGCGCGCGATGTCGCAACTGCGCACTCAAAAACGCGTCGTCGTGCTTCACTATTCACCTATTGCAACGACCGTCGAAGGAGAGGCGCACGAAATTTATCCCTTCCTGGGAACCTCTCGGCTTGCCGAGGTCGTGGACCGTCATGGCGCCGACTTGGTGCTCCATGGGCACGCCCACAATGGCAAGTGCGACGGAAAAACACCGGGCGGCGTTCCGGTGCACAACGTCGCCATCACTCTTCTGCAGAGGCAAAATCCGTCGGCGGTGTACCGAGTCTTTGACGTCTAAGCCCTGCCTCTTAAGGCGCATACCTTATGACGCCCCAACGTAATAAGCCCTAGGTTCTCCAGACACTTAGCTGTGAAAAATCGTTTCCCACACCCGTTGAAAGGCATACAGGATCACCCGTACCTGACTTACAGCGTTCCGCTCATTGTCTCGCACGATAGGTGGAAGATATTGTGCCACTATGGCTAAGACAGCAAGAACCTTAAGCGCGCGCAGGAGTGCTGCAAGTCCTGTGCTGTGGTCCGATTCGAGGGCCTCTCGATCAACACACTCATGCAAGACCTTGAGCGGAATGCCTTCTCGCCGTCCTACGCTGCTTTGGGTCGATGACTTCGTGCCTGGCCTGGAAATGTATCGCGCGATGTTCGAGGCTTTCGGTTTCCGGGTTCTTTCCGCATCGTCCGGCAAAGCTGGATTGCAGCTAGCTGCACTGAATCACATAGACGTTGTGGTTACGGACTACGAGATGCCGAAGATGGATGGAGAGCAGGTCGCGCTTGGGATCAAGGCAATCAAACCTGGCACTCCCGTCATTCTATTCTCCGGGAGCATGCTGGTGCCGCACCGGACACTTCAGGCGGTGGACGCATGTTGCGACAAAGCTGGTTCGCGGGAGCGACTCTTAGCCACCATACACGCTCTCCTGCAGAAGAAACGCGGTTCTGCGCTGCAACCTCCACCTGTAGCGGGTGCGTCTGATCACGGACAACGGACGGTCGCGTAGGCCTGAAAGCGACCATCATTGCAAATTCAGAGCAGGAGAGTGAAGCATGAGGAAGTTAGCGCTTTCAATTATGGTGGCGTTCGCAGTTTGCGTTACTGCGGCGGTTGCCCAGTCCGGCAGCATGGGCGGCAGTAACCAAGGCTCACAAGGATCGTCTCCGACCATGCAACCTGGACAAACTCAACCCGGGCAAACTCAACCTGGACAAGCCGGCGGCCCCGACATGGGTCCTGGCGCCAGCGGACAAGAGCAGAACGGCCCTTCCGCCAACGCCACTAAAGGCGAAAAGAAGCTAAAGGGCTGCGTCCAATCGCAAAGCGGACAATACGTTCTAGAAACCAAGAAGGGCAAAGCGGTCGCTCTGGCAGGGCAGGACGTCTCCGCGCACGTCGGACACGAAGTAGCCGTAAAGGGGACATGGGAGAGCGGCAACTCTGCGGGTATGTCTTCAACCTCAACCGGCAGCGGAAGTAGTGCAGGCGAGAAGACCTTCAACGTCACCAACGTAGAAATGATCTCCGATACCTGCAAGGGCAGCAAGAACAGCAGCAAGGGTATGGGTGCCGGATCGACTGGGAGTTCAACTGGCAGCGGCACCACAGGCGGCAACGGCGGAACCGGTTCTACCGGAAACACGCCTCCACAGTAGGTTCAGCTTTGTCTTGCAATGCGCTTCCCTGGGAGAAGGGCCCTGAAAGGCCCTTCATTTTTGCACCCAGAGTTTTCGAAGGGATCCAAGACCGATTCTGTGTTTCAAGATGTGACGATCGGGCGAAGGGAGGACTACCTGAAAAAACTTTCCGGACCGAAAACTGGTTTCACTTTCGCGCGAAGAAACCAGCCCGGCCCGGTCTTGGGAAAACTTCGATTACCGCACGAGGCTATGCTCAAATTCCGGTGCTGCCCCCGCGGCGTGTGAGCCCTGTGATCAAAGTGATGACAAACACCACCAGGAAGATAAAGAACAGAAGCTTCGCGATTCCGGCCGCTGCTACCGCCACTCCACCGAATCCGAAGATCGCGGCGATAATCGCGACGATCAGAAATACCAGCGCCCAATAAAGCATTGCTGCCTCCTCATAGCTTAGCTTGGTCAAACGACCAGCATCTGAAACAAGCATAGCCATTGCTGGCACAGCTGACGATCAGGCCGACGCTGTACTTCAAAATGCGATTTGCTGTAGGGAGAACCTGATTGCACCATGAGTTTTGTTGGGTTTACGCGTTCCACAGCGACATTGCAACGGAGGCTACGCCGTCCGAAAATACTGCAAATGGCGCGCTCGCCAATCCCGCTCACCAACCTGCCTCATCGGGACGCCATCTAATTTCCCACTAGGTGCGGTGGAAACCGTCCCCGGATCGAGCGATAGTGCCCGAATCTATCGTCATACTCCGGGGACGGGCACTTTTCCCGATTCTTTCGTTGGCGCCCCTACACACTTCAGAATCGATGAGACAGGAGCTGAGGTTAGTTTACCCGGGAGTGTGATCGCGAAAGAGATAGAAAAGACGGACTGCTACGCCGATTTGTGCCTATCTAACCCGACTGCGTGACTTCTGCCACGGCTTTTCAGGATCAAGGTCAACCAGCGCGAGGTCCACGATAGCGTTCTTCATGGAGTGCGAGAAGATGGATGAAAAGATCAGCATCTTTTCAGCCGTCGACGCGTCCACGGTGTCCTCTTCGGCATGGCGCCAGAATTCCATACCGCTAGCCACACCTGACCAGAACACTACTTCTTCCATGCTCATGCTTTGCCCCGGATCGGAAGGCAGTTCACAAAATCGTTCGACGGCCTCGCCCACTTCGTCAGGAGAGCGCTCCTCGATTTCGTCCAGGAACGCCATGACTTCCAGAATTCGCGTGAATCCTCGCCAATCCCGCCGGTCGGTTGTTTCTAATTTCATCATCGGATCACCAGTGCAGTAGCAGATTTTGATCCACGTTGTTATGACACCCGCTCACTCTAGACGTTTGTGCCGCTGCGGGGGTATCCCGTTCATCGGTTAACTGTTGGGGTAGCATCCTGTAAGGGTGGGGCTTCGATCCCGTCGTGCGAGTGTAGTCAGGGTTTCACTGTAGGAGGGCTAAGCAGCTCTCGGCGTCAGCTGCGTTGCCAGTCGCGACCTGGACACTTCGATCCGGTAAGTCGGCTCGTTCTGCGGTCGCCAGTGCATTTTGTAAGCCTCCTCGCCGCGAAGAAAGTCGAAGCGTCGCATTCCAAGCCTCACCGCATCTTCGAGCACGGCGAACATCAGCTGGGTACCTGGGCTGAGATGAGAGAACCCCAGATCGAAGCCTTGCAAGTAACAAAAGACTGTCTCGCCCTGAAACAGCGAATAGATCACGGCAACACTGCGACCGTTCACCCGCATGCGGTACATCCGCAACACGTCATCCTCCAACAACCTGGGTGCAACGGCTCGATGAAACTGCCGTACTCCTTCATCGCACAAGACACCTGCCCCTCCCGCTTCGCTCCAACGCAGTTCATGCAGGCGAAACAGGTCATCGAGGAACTCTTGCACTGTGGCAGGTTGCGCCAGTTCAATGCGTGCGCCACCCTCCCGCTGGGTTCTGGACCACGCGTGTCGCAGGTTAGCCCGCTGCCGGTTTGATAAAGTGCGAAGCAACCGATCCCGCGTTTCAGGCAAGGAAAGTACCAGACAAACGTTGTGTTTGCGGCTGGACTGAGCGAATGGCTCGTATTTGAGCAGGCTGGAAGCACTGGGGATGTCAGTCAGATCCAGTACGCTCCATCCCGCAATTCTCTCTGCCGCGCGCAGAATCTCGCCGAGAACCTGCCCTTCCCCGCCAGGCTCAGCCAACAGTCCCAAGTAGTCCGACACGCCTCCGCCGGCAAATGCCAAGACTGGTTGCGCGTCCCGCTCGTAAACCAGCAATGGCGCAAAGCCGACCATGCGCTTGCCTTCACGGATTTCAATTCCGACCAAGTCTCGTGGCGAGAATGCATCAATCCAGCAGCGTAGCCAATCGGGATGTTGGAAGGGAGTGACGTCCCGGCAGCGGCGGAATAGTTCTCTCCATTCTGGCGAAATCAGTTTGAACTCGTCTTTGGAGCGGAGCACCCGGGAGCGCAGCCCCCGCGAGTTCAACGAAACATCTTGAACAGACGAACTCATGCCGCCTGCAACTCCTTGATCGGTGCACCTTGAGCGATTTCTACGTACAGGTCCAGATAGGCCTCGACCATTTCTTCGGAAGAAAACCTGCGCTCGGCTTCGCGGCGGCATTCGTCACTACTGATGACGGCGGCGCGCGGAATAGCGTGCGACATTTCCGCTGTGCTCATGACGAGGAAACCGGTTCGGCCCTCTGCGACTATTTCGGGCAGCGCACCACTTCGCCACGCGATTACTGGAGTGCCCGATGCCAGCGCCTCCATCGCAATCAGAGAGCTGGTTTCCCGCGCAAGACTCGGAACCAGCAAGCACTTGGCTCCTGCCAGCAACTCTTCCTTGCGCTTTCCTCCGACTGCACCGAGAAAAACCACGTTGGCACTCAACATGGGACGAATCAGGTTGTCGAAGTACTCGCGATGTTCGGGATACTCGAAGACCGTTCCCGCAATCAACAACTTGACGTGGGCACGCTTCGCAGCTTCGATGGCCAGATGCAGCCCTTTCTCTGGGCAGATTCGCCCCATAAAGAGAACATAGTCGCCTTTCCTGGGCGCCAGGCGGAATTGATTAAGGTCAATTCCATTCGGAATCACACGAACGATTTGCATCCCGGCAGGTGCGGTCCGCGCCTGATCGCGAGACACACAGACGAACGAAACATCTGGTCCACATCGGAGAGCCTCGCGCGCATACCAATCCAAGGGCAGGTGCAGTGAGACAAGAATCGGGATGTCACAGTCCGGAAGATATTCGTCGAAATTAAGCCCGTGCATGTGGACGACGTCAACTGAATACCGTTCGAGCGCACGATTGAGCGTGTGCCGAAAAGACCTGCGGGCTTCCGTTCTTGCCGCATCGTCCAGATTGCCGGAAGGAACTTGCGCCGGCAGAAGAAGTCCATGGCAGCGCGAACCGGCCGCAGCCAAGACCAGCGATCGATGCCCAATGCGTGTCAGCGCATTGTCAATCGTTAGTAGCACCTGCTCCGCGCCACCGGCGGTAGCTTTCGAGACTCGCGCCAGCGGATACCCAACGTTCAGCACGGTCAGCGGCATGCGCGCTCCTGGATCGCTGCAATAGTCTTCGCGGCAAGCGCACGCCAGTTTTCGCCGGTCATCGGCCAACCCATGCACTCGTACCAGAGTTTGCCCGCATGTGGTGGTTGAGCAAAGTCGCACTCCGGCGCTTTTCGCCACCGTTCTTGCGTGGTGTCAAACGCGCTGAGCACGAGGTGCTGGGAAGCGTAGGCGTCTAGCATCTTTCGTTTTTGGTCACGGTCCACAGCGCTGAGTTGAAGACACACTTCATTCGCCGCGTCCGAATCCAGAAACTCGCCGGTTACACACTGCTCGTCGCTCGCGTGATACGAAGTCATCTCCACCAGTACAGGCGCGCTGCCGTCAACGAAACTGGTCAAGGCGACACGTGCCACAAGCGCTGCAGTATCGTGGTCAGGATGACCGCCTTCATAGGGATGCGTGATCAGCATGTCAGGGCGGTGCTCGTTCAGCAATTCCGCCAATCGTCGTACCAACTCGCCCACTTGAAACGCGGCCTCCTGGTCAACTGCGCCCAAGTAAAGAATCTGGCCGCCCGTTACACCGGCATGCGAAAGAGCACCTTGAGCTTCCTCTCGCCTAAGAGCCGCGTACCCTTCCCGTGACCCGTTGAAGTCCGGCGACCAAAGCTTCGAATCACGAGGCGCACCATCGGTTAGGTAAATCACAAGCGGATTGTGACTACGCGCCAGTAGCGCAGAGGCTCCAATGGTCTCGTCGTCGGGATGCGCCGCCAATACCGCGACTCGGAGAGAAGGGTCACTCGGACTTGCCAGGAGACGCGAGAGTGACTCTCGACACTGACCTTGATCAGCCTGCGAATTCATGAAGCCTGGCCTGGTTTGCGAGCACACGTACTGCTTCGCGGTATCCGTGCAACGTGCCGACATCAACGTACACGTCCCCGCGCTTAACGCCATTTGCAAGCCCGCCGTTTGCCAGATAGGCATTCACCAGCGTTCCGAAGTATTCGTCGCAGCGCTCGCGTTCCAGCCACAAACGGTGCAACGCAGAAAAATGTGCGCCGCTCAATTTGAATGCTCCCCAAATCCACTCAGAAGCCGCGTTCTCCTGCTTCACCTGTATTTGTTCCACTCGGCCGTCATGGTCGGTTACAACGGAATCGAACAATTCCGGATGCTCAACGGGAAAAAGTAGAAACGCTAATTCGCCATCGGGTAAGCGCTTAAATCCGTCCATCGGGAACCAAACGGTATCGGGAAGTCCGACATAGACTTCGTCTTCGGGCGTGATGAACGGCAAGGCGCTAAACATTGCGTCGCACAGGCCGCTAGGGTTCTGCTGCACCACATAACAAATGGACGCACCGCCGATCTTGCCACCGAAGTAGGTGACAATATCTGTCTTTGCCGGCGAGATTACGAAGCAGATGCGATCCACGCCGCCCGCGAGCATACGCTCGATCAGATACTCCGACACCGCGCGCGGCCGCTCAATGTTGCCATCACGACGGGTTCCGACGGGAAGCAGTTCCTTCGAAAAAGCCAGGGGCTGGATTCGGGTACCCAAACCAGCCGCAGGAATGATTCCCCAGCGGCGCTTCATGCGGCGGCCTCCAGGTGCAAAATCAATTCGCGGGTGCGATGTTCAGCGGTGTGCGCCGCCAGCACACGTTCGCGTGCCGCACTGCCGATGCGATGCAACTCTTCGGGGGCACGAGATAAGGCATCGACCACGTCATCCCCAGACTTCGCCGTCAGCAACTCACGCCCAGGCTCAAAGAAATCAGCGAGACCTTCCCATGAGTCACTCACGATCGGCGTCTCACAAGCCGCCGCCTCAAATAACCGGCCTGATGGACAATATCCGACGCTCGCCATTGCGGCGCGCGTCACATTCAGCGTGGCGCGAGACGAGCAATAGAACGCCGGGTGGTCCTGTGGCGGCACATGACGCACAAACCACACATTGTCATTCCACGGGAAGTCCGCCGGATACTGCGCGCCACCGACCAGGAATTTCTTTTTTGGCAGGCGGTGCGCCGGCCTCAGAAAGAGTTCTTCAAGCGTCCCCTGGCGGTCTGCTGCATACGTTCCCAGGTAGGACAGATCAGACTCGTACCTGTCGGACTTAGGCACTGGCTGGTGCAGTTCGGGATCGACGCTGCCGTAGAGCGGCGCCACATTTCGCGCGCCAAGCAAGCGCTGCAATTCATCCAGCGCTTTTCCTCCGACGTAGCTCAGCACCAGGTCGAAATTGGCGAGACCATCGCCCGGAATATACTCGACTCGTCCTTGTGAACGCAGTTTGTCCAGGGTCACAGCGGTGTCCAGGTCGTAATAAACCTTAATCGCGGAAGAAGCGAGAATCAGATCTGAAGCTGGCTGCGCATCGGGACAGTAGGAGGTAACAATCGCGGCGTCCGACTCACGCACTTCCTGCTGTGCCTTCTGGCGAACCTCCTTCCAGTCGGGGTACAACCTCAGCACGTAGGTTTCCGGATCGATCAAATCGCGATGGCCGGCATAATACGGAACGTCGCGTTCGAAGAACGTGACCTCGTGACCTTGACGGGCCAGCCACTTGCACAGGCCGCGCCACAGTGTCGCGTGCCCATTTCCCCACGACGAGCTGACCGTGAGCCCGAATATGACCAGCTTCATCCCGTGTCCTTAACGATTTCCGTGTAATGTGCCGGAGCACGCGTTCTCTGGTTTCCGGAGCTTCGATGCTGCTGCGCTCCGAGACGCTGTATTCGGGTGGAGAACCAGCGGTGACTCCTAATTCCGTGTCTCTGGACTGTATCTCTATGCTCTGCTAGGACATCTCGCCTTTTCACCTACGCATCAGAGTGCTTGGTCGCCAGGCCCACGGTGAGCGGCAAGTTTCTCTGGGTTAAAGAATCCATCGCCCGCTCTTCCGATTCGACCCGATTGACGTTTAGCCATGCGCACCATCCCTCCCATTCTGATGTTGCTTGTTCTTTTAGCGACCGCGTGGCCGCAGACGAAGGCGAGCGTTGATAAACAGCCCTCCTACGAGGGACAAAAGGTTGGGTCCGTCGAAATCGCTGCAAACCCTCGCGTCAACGCAGACCAATACCGTCCGCTGATTGTTCAGAAACCCGGAGAGCCGTATTCGGAGAAAAGCATCCAGGCCAGCATTCAAGCGTTGGAGGAGACCCATGCCTTTGCGAAAGTCGAAGTCAAGGTGGTGACGGACCCGGCTGGGTTGAAGCTGACTTTTGTGCTCGAGCCCGCGTACTACGTCGGGCTGATCAGTTTCCCTGGGGCACTCAAGCGCTTCAGCTACGCACGGCTTTTACAGGCCGTGGATCTGCCCGACCAGACCATCTATCAGCACAGTCAAGTTTCCAAAGCCGAAGCCGCCCTGGAGAAGCTATTCGAAGACTATGGTTACTTTCAGGCCAAGGTCCGTACCGAAATGCAAGAGGATCAGGAGAACCAGCTAGCGAGTTTTGTTTTCCATAGCGAACTTGGAAAACATGCGCGTGTGGGCAACGTTGAAATCAGCGGACCGCCAGAGTCTGAGGGCCGGCGTCTTCAAGGTGCGATCCGTTCGCTTCGCGCGCGTTTTACCGGCGGGCTCTTAAAGCCAGGCAAGTCATACAGTCCAACCCGGATCAAGTCCGCGGTGGCTCTCATCAAGCGAGAACTCGGCAAGCAACACCATCCGGCGAGCACCGTGAAGGTGAATCCGCCCACTTATCACCCTGAGACCAACAAAGCCGACATTTCGATCTCGGTCAACACCGGACCCGAGGTGAATATTCGTGTCGTAGGCGCAAAGTTCTCATGGCTTCCGTTCATGTCCGCCCGACGACAAAGACAGCTCATTCCCATCTACGAAGAACATTCGATCGATCCGGACCTGGTCACTGAAGGTCAACGCAATCTGGCGAACTTTTTCCAGCAGAAAGGCTACTTCGACGTTAAAGTACATACCGATTTTCAGCAGCAGAACGGAAAGGTCTTGTTGGTTTATCAGATCGAAAAAGGAAAGAAGCATTCTGTCGCTGAGATCTCCTTCCGCGGCAACCACCACATTGATACCGGCGACTTGAAAGATCTAGTCACCGTGCGACAACACCGTTTCTTGATCTCGCGAGGCAAGTTCAGTCAAAAATTGTTGCGCGAGAGCGCGAAGGGAATTGAAGGTCTTTATAAGGAGAATGGATTCGAAGATGTAAAGGTCACCCCTGACGTTGTGGACCGCGAGCCGAAACTTTACATCGCCTTCAACATCGCTGAAGGAGACCGCACCGTCGTCGGTTCGCTCAAGGTGGAAGGCAACAAAAGCATCCCTCTGAGCCAGCTTCGCCCGGAGCAGGGATTCAAACTCGAGGAAGGCAAGCCGTTCTCTCCCGGAAGTCTGTCCGCCGATCGCAACAATATGGCCGCGAAGTACCTCGATCGCGGATACCTGAATTCCGAGATCAAAACACTCGTCTCGCGCCATCCCGATGATCCTCATGAAGTGGACGTCACCTACCAGATCACAGAAGACCAGCAGGTCCGCATCAGCAAAGTTCTCTACCTGGGCCAGAAGCGCACCAAACTCGACCTGGTCCGCATCAGCACGAACCTTGGGCCGGAACAGCCGCTCAGTGAAGGCAAACTGCTGCTAGGGGAAAGCAAGCTGTATGACCTGGGGATTTTTGATTGGGCCAGTGTTGGTCCGCGGCGCCAGATCACGAACCAGCCGCAAGAAGAAGCGCTTGTGAAAATGCACGAGGCCAAGCGCAATACCATCACCTATGGCTTCGGCATAGAGATCGCCCGCCGCGGCGGCAACACTCCGACTGGAACCGTCGCGGTCCCTGGACTGCCAACCATCAACACCAAGGGCGCGAATGTCTTCCCCAGCGAGGCCACTTTCGTCAGCCCTCGCGGTACCATCGAGTTCATTCGCCGAAACATGCGAGGCGAAGGAGAAACCGCATCCGCTTCGCTACTTGCAGCCCGCTTGGATCAGCGTTTCCTGCTCACCTATACCGACCCGCACTTCCGTCGGTCCAGCTGGCAGGCATTGACCAGCATGTCGGCCGAACGGAATACTGAGAACCCCTTGTTTGCCGCTGAACTTGAAGATGCTTCCCTTCAGTTTCAACGCTATCTCGATCATGCAAATACCCTCCAAGTCCAGCTTCGTTACGATTTCAATCACACCTTGCTCAGCCACGTCCTGGTTCCGCAGCTGGTGCTTCCCTCCGATCGCAATGTGAAGCTGTCCTACGTTTCGGGGACCGTTATTCGCGACACCCGCGACAAGCCTCTCGACGCTCATCACGGCATTTTCCAGACTATCGATTTGCGAATTGTACCCACGGCGTTCGGCTCGAGCGCGAACTTTAACCGCCTCCTCACGCAAAACGCTTACTACAAGCCACTACCAGCCGGACTGGTTTTCGCCAACAGCATCCGCTTAGGATTGGCAGCTCCGTTCTCGAACAGCAATGTGCCTACCAGCCAGAGATTTTTTGCCGGAGGGGGAACTACTCTGCGCGGCTTCCCCATCAACGAGGCTGGTCCGATTCGCTACATCCCGTTTTGCTCCGCAGGCCAAACAACTGGGTGTCCCGCGGTTCCCGTGCCGATTGGTGGAAACCAGCTCTTCATATTCAATTCAGAGTTGCGGTACCCCCTGCCCATCATCAGCAATCTCGGAGGAGTCGTTTTCTATGACGGTGGAAACGTGTATCGCCGCATCAACTTCGCTGATCTCGTGCGCAATTACAGCAACACGGTTGGCATCGGGCTACGCTATTCAACTCCCCTCGGGCCGATTCGCATTGATTTCGGCCACAATCTAAATCCGCCCGCTGGCATCAGCGCGAACCAATTCTTCATCACACTAGGGCAAGCATTCTAGGCGGAGCAGGTTCCAATGGCACGGTGGAGGAAAATTATCGGGTGGACTGCAATCAGCCTGGGAGCATTGCTCCTGCTGGCGATTTTTGCTGCAGCGCTGCTGCTGAAAAGTGCTGCTTTCCACCGATACGTGTTGGCGAAAATCGTTCAGAGTGCCAGCGAGTCTACCGGGGCCAGGGTGGAACTGCAGAATTTTGACTTCCATGTGAAAACCCTGACTGCGGACATTTACGGGCTGACGATTCACGGCAAGGAATCGGCAGATGACAAGCCGCTGCTCACGATTGAAAAGGCCAAAGCAAGCGTCAGGATCATTTCTCTCCTCCATCTGAAGGTCAATCTGAGCGAACTGATTGTGAACCGCCCAATCGTCAACCTGACCGTGGACAAGCAAGGCCGCTCCAATCTTCCGCAGCCGCCCCCTTCAAGCGAGAAGTCCAACACCAATGTCTTTGACCTGGCTGTCGGTCATGTGCTGCTCACGGATGGCGAGATCTACATGCGTGATCAGAAGATTCCGGTCTACGCGAATCTTTTCGGCTTGCAGACCGAAGTTCACTTTTCGCAACTCGAGCATAAGTACACTGGCAGCCTGAGCTACAAGAACGGCACGATTGACTACGCGAACGTAAAGCCGCTGCCCCACGCCCTCGATGCCAAGTTTGACGCCACGCCATCGGAGCTCAACCTGAATCCTCTGGTGCTGCGCGTAGGCGGATCACGGGCCACGTTCGCGGCAAACCTTCGCGATTACAGCAATGCTCCAGTTGCACGTGGCAAGTATGACGTCCTGCTGCACACACAGGACTTTGCCGGGTTATCGTCCGCGAGCACGTCAGGCGACGTGAGACTGGTCGGAACACTCGACTATCACGATGTCGCTGGTGAACCGATGCTTCGCAACGCGAAGTTGAGCGGCAACCTCGACAGCAACGGCTTAGTAATACTCAGCGATCAGGCCGCGGTGAAGGTTCAGAAGCTGTCCGGGCGATATCAACTGGCGAATGGAGGCTTTCAAGCGGAAGGATTTGTGGTCAACCTTCTAAACGGAACTTTGAAAGCCGACGGTGAAGTTCTTCATCTGGACTCGACCCCTCAATCGAAACTCCACGTCGCGCTATCGGACATTTCGCTGCAGGCGCTGAAAGCTTCGCTGAAGGGATACTCGAACCAGTCGGTGCCTGTAACAGGAAACATTAATGCACAAGCCGATGCTCATTGGACTGGCAGCATCGCAAACCTGAGAGCATCTTCAACTCTCCAGATGCGTGGCGCGGTGGTCGCCACGAGCAAGGCCCGCTCGGATACTTTCCCGCTGAATGCAGATGTACGGGTGAACTACGATGGGCCGCGAAACCTGATCTCGGTTCTTGCAGGAAACATTCGGCTTCCCGCGACCACCATTACCGCTCAGGGACAGATCGGCGACCATTCAAACCTTACGATCAACGCAACCAGCACGAACTTACATCAACTGATGCTGCTCGCTTCTGGCATGCAGTCGTCTTCCGGTGGCCAAAACTCGAATCCTTCCGCGCTCGGCAATCTGCATGGGGCCATGACGCTGAATGCATCAGTTCAAGGCACGTTGAAAGATCCACGGATCGCGGCGCAGCTTTCTGCAACGCGTCTGCAAGTTAACCAAGGCCAGTTCAGCTCTCTTCAGTTGATGCTTGATGCGAGTCCTTCGGGAGTCTCGATCCGGAACGGATCGTTGAACGCATTGCCCCACGGGCAACTTCAGTTCAATGCACGCGCGGGACTGAAGCGCTGGTCGTATCAACCCTCGGGGCCGATTGAAGCTGCGCTGCAGATTCGCCAGATGCCGCTTGCGGTTGTCGATCAACTGGCGACCCAGTCGTATCCGGTCACGGGCGAACTGGACGGGAGTGTCCGGTTGCAGGGGTCGGAAGTCGATCCAATGGGGCAAGGCAAGCTGCTGGTCACGAAGGCCAAACTGCACGACGAACCGCTGCAGACCGTAACCCTGCAATTCAACGCCTCGGGCGGAACAATTCGTTCTCAGTTAACCGAAGGATCCAACAAAGCAACGCTTAACTACACTCCCAAAACCAAGGCTTATGAAGTGGCGGTCGATATGCCGCCGCAGGAAGTAACCAAGTGGCACGCGGTGCAGGCGAAGAATCTGCCAGTGAAAGGCAAGCTATCTATAACCGCCAAAGGTGCGGGAACGATTGATAACCCTCATCTGACTGCGTCCGTGCAGATGGACGAGCTCCAGCTGCGGGGAACCTCAATTTCCCAAGTTCGCACTGATTTGCAGGTTGCGAACCATCTCGCCACAATCACGCTCGCCTCGTCTGGTGGCCCGGCAACGCTGAAAGGCAATGCCACGGTTCGCCTTTCCCCCGGCTACTACACGGAAGCATCCGTCAACACCAGCCGCATTCCATTCGAGCCTTTGCTGGCAATGTATTATCCGTCTCGACCCAATGGCCTGGCCGGTGAGACCGAGCTCCACGCGAGCGTGCGTGGGCCATTGTCCGACATGAACAAAATCGAGGCGCACGTCACGATCCCGGTTCTGCGTGCGAATGACCAGTCGCTCGAGATTGCGAATACCGCGCCGATTCACATTGATTATGCGAACTCCGTACTCGTTCTTCAGCCCGCGGGACTGAAAGGCACGGACACCACTCTGCAGATCCAAGGCCGCGTTCCGTTACGCGGGCCGGAAAAGATCAACGTCTCCGCACGAGGCTCAATCGACGTGCGGCTGGCGCAGATGTTCAACCCAGACCTGCAGGCTGGCGGCAAGATATTGATGGATATTGCGGCCGCCGGGACTGTCACGAACCCCGGGATGCATGGCCAGGTAAAACTCCAAGGCGTCACCATTGCCTCACAAGCGCTCCCC
>Ga0137367_10001700_pt1 | contig 17461 bp, 17 predicted proteins | sample SagtaG_14_FD_104939 | JGI IMG/M metagenome (GOLD analysis project Ga0137367, IMG submission 104939) | Vadose zone soil microbial communities from Sagehorn Ranch, Mendocino, California, USA - Sage1_L_80_16 metaG | ecosystem: Environmental > Terrestrial > Soil > Vadose zone | place: USA... | reverse complement strand
TCGATGAACCCCCCGGACGCCAGCGCCGGGTGGGTGGTCCGGGTCGAGGGGGCCAGGCCGAAGAGGGCGCACATAAGCGCGCACCTCCGGCCTGGTAGGCGGGGGCGAGGTACTGGCGGTAGGTGCCGCGTGTGTAGGTGGTCCATGGCTGCCAGTTCGAGCCGCCAGCGGAGATCGCGTAGGCCACGCGCATGCAGGTGGCCGGGTCGTACAGGTCGGTGTTGCTGCGCAGCCGGTAGCGGGCGCGACGCTGCGGGCCGAGGCGACCGAGCATGTTGATCTGCATCAGGCAGTAGCTGTCGTCGGGCGGGTTGGGGTTGTGGGCCCGGGGCCTGCCGCCCGACTCCGCCAGGGCGATCGCCGTGGCGGTCACTGCCTCGCTGTGCGAGAAGCCGGCACGGCGGCTGTAGGCATAGATCCGCCCCGGCGCCAGGCGCGCGGCAGACCCTGGCAGCACCAGCGGGGGAGTCGCCTCCTTGGCCAGCGGCGCAGGGCGCTTCGCCTTGTGGTGTGGGGGCGTAGCGGCATCGGCGGCGGGCTTGGCGCCCACCAGCAGCGCCAGGAAGATCAGCAGCCAGACGCCATCGCCGCGGCGCTGGCGGGGGAGTGGCCGGGCGGTCATGGCCGACCCTCAAACTGGTGCAGGACCGCGGCGGCGTTGGCGGGGTTGAGCGGCCGGCCAGTGCCGCGGCACAGGGGGCAGCGCCGGTAGGCCGAGCCCTGGTTCTTCAGCCGGCGCTCACGGTCGCGGGTGGCGGGGTACTCCACATAGGCCAGCTCAAAGGTCAGGCCGGCGGCGAGCGCGACCTTGACCAAGCGGCCGGGGCCGCTCCAGTGGGGGTTGCGGTGCTCCCGGCTGATGCGGCGCACCAGGTCGCTAGTCCAGTGTTGGAGTAGCCGAGAGTTCGTTGGAGCGTTCGAGCTGCCCGCTCTCGCGTTGTCCCTGCTCAGCCAGCCTGACTGTCGGGCTCGTGGGCCTCTGGGGGATTCCTGATGGGTGGATGTGATTCCTGCGTGCTTGTCAGGTAATGTGCGGCCTCGTTGGGATTCCTGGACTCGAGGAGGGCCGCCATGCTCGGGGTCGTGCGCGACCTGCGGTCCCCCCGTTCCCTGGCTGACCCAGCCGACGCCGCCGACTACCAGGAGCACCTGCTGGCCGAGTACGTCCTGGCCCGCCTGGCCCACGGCGTGGCCGACGGCACCATCCGCGGCGAGCTCGCCGCGCTGGAGGAGTTCCTGGAGTCGGCGGACGTGTGGGCCTGGGAGGTCGAGCCCCGCCATGCCGACCGGTTCCTCGGCCACGACCAGCGCGGCTTGGCGCAGGACACCCGCCGCGGCAAGGCCGGCGCCATCGACTTCTTCTACCGGTTCCTGGAGCTGCGCTACCGCGGCGAGCTCCACGAGCTGACCGGCCGGCTGGTCGCCTCGCCGATCGACGAGTGCAACCGGCCCCGCCACAGCGGCGACTTCACCGTCCGCGTGCCGCCCTCGCCGGCCGCGCTGCGCGGGTTCTTTGCCGACTGGCGTGGCGAGCTGGCCAGCAGCCGCAAGTGGCTGACCGGCGCGCGCCACTACGTCATGGCCCGCCTGGCCGCCGAGGTCGGCCTGCGGCTGCGGGAGCTGTGCACGCTGGGCCTGGACGACCTGCACTTCGACCACGGCCCGCTCGGCAAGCTCCACGTGCGCATGGGCAAGGGCTCGGGTGGGTCGGGACCCCGGCAGCGGCTGGTGCCCATGCTCGGCGACGCCCGGGCGCTGCTGGTGTGGTGGGTGCGCGAGGTCCGCGGCGAGTTCGGCGACGACTGGCAGGTGCCGCGGGCGCCACTGTTTCCCTCCGAGCGGGGCGGCCTGATTGGCGGGGAGAGCTTCGCGATCGCGTTGCGGGAGGTGGCCGGCCGGCACCTGCAGGGCCCGGTGACCAAGCTGAGCCCGCACATACTGCGCCACGCCTGCGCCACGCGGCTGTATGGCGAGGGTCTGCGCCTGGCCGCGGTCCAGCAGCTGCTGGGACACCGCTGGCTGTCGACCACGATGCGCTACGTCAACTCTCGGGAATTGCAGCGGACGGGCGAGAATCTGCAGGTCGCCTGCTGAGGGCGCCTTCGGGATAGGTCGGTCCGGCTGGGCGCTCATGCTGTCGGACCTGCACGGCTTGCACGGCGATCCCGTTCTCTGCAAGATCCCGCCTTCAGACGGTCGCGGCCGGTGGGGTGGGAGGGTGGGGTGGGACGGGGTGATCTGGCGGGCGCCGCGCCTTGAACTCGTGTCGGGCGTGGTGCAGTTGCGCCCGGAGGACGCGATGGTCGAGGCGATGCTGCGCGGCTGGCGGGCGCAGCAGACCGCTCGTGGGCTGCAGGCGACCACGATCGAGCCACGGGAGCGGCTGGTGCGCCGGTTCCTGGCGTTCACTGGCGAGTACCCGTGGCAGTGGGGCCCTGGCCACGTGGAGGAGTGGACGCTGTCGTTGACCGCCGAGCAGCACCTGGCGCCGTCCACGGTCCGTGGCTACCAGACCGACCTGCGGTTGTTCAGCGAGTACCTCACCGATGGCCGCTACGGCTGGGCGGTGGCCTGTGAGCAGGCGTTCGGGCCGGGCGCCCACCCGGTGGCGATCTGCCATGAGTGGAACACGATCGCGCACCTCAACGACTACGAAGGCAACCCGGAGGCCCGGCCGTTCACCCGTCAGGAGCTGCAGCAGTTCCTCGACTACGCCGACGACCAGGTCGAGCGGGCGGTGCGGGCCAAGCGCAAGGGGGCGCTGGCGGCCTACCGGGACGCCACGGTGTTCAAGGTGATCTATGGGTGGGGGCTGCGCCGGACCGAGACGTCCAGGCTGGATCTGGCCGACTGGGGCCGCAACCCGGCCGCACCCGAGTTCGGCCGCTATGGGATGCTGCACGTGCGCTACGGCAAGGCGGTCCGCGGGCAGCCGCCCCGGCGGCGCAACGTGCCCTCGGTGATGGGCTGGGCGGTGGAGGCCGTGGCCGATTACGTGGAGCACATCCGGCCCCGGTTCGGCGGTGGGCATCCGGCGTTGTGGGTGACCGAGCGCGGTGGGCGGCTCAAGCCCGCGGAGATCAACGCGCGGTTTGTCGCCTACCGGGACGCGCTGGGCCTGCCGAAGGCCCTGACCCCGCACAGCCTTCGCCACTCGTGGGTGACCCATCTGACCGAGGACGGAGTGGACCGGCGGTTCATCCAGGAGGCGGTCGGGCATCGCTGTGACACCTCCACGGCGATCTACACCCACGTCAGCGGGGACTTCATGAACACCGCGTTGCGCAAGGCGCTGACGCCAGCGTTCCAACTCCCAGGGCCGCACCGGAAGGAGCCGTGAATGGCACGCAAGCTCGACTACCGGTGGCACCTGCGGCAGGTCATGGCGGCCGGCGGCATGTTCGCCACCACCGACCTGATCGAGCCGCTGGCGCAGCGCGGGATCCGATTGTCGTCCAGCCAGGTCTACCGGCTGGTGACAGAGCGGCCCGAGCGGCTGAGCCTGCGGGTGCTCATGGCGCTGCTGGACATCCTCGACTGCACGATGGACGACCTGATCGAACCGGTCGCCACGACCGCGGCCAAACCCGGCCGCAAGGCGCGCACGGCCAGCGGCGAGGAGGCGGGGGTCGGCGACCTGCGCCCAAGACGGGCCCGCATCACTCGAGCTGGCGGGTGAGCAATGCCCGCCACGGCCACGATGGCACCCGAGGTGCTCATCGACCCGATCGGCGTCGTCGTCGACCTGGTCTGTGGCGCCGATCCGGCGCTGGAGCGTGTGGTGGTCGAGGAGGTGGTGGAGGGCATCGCGGGAGGCCGCGCGAAGCGGCGCCGGCTCGCCCAGGCCCTGCTGGACAGGCCGGCCCTGTTGGCCGACGGCCGTTCCCCGGCTCCCAGCGTCGTCGCAGATCTGCTGATCGCGCTGCGCAAGGCCGGCGCGGAGCAGATCTCGCCGCCGGTCTGCGCCACCTGCGGCAAGCCGCTGCGCACCCTGCAGCGCCGCGGCCAGGACTGGTACTGCGCGGTCTGCGGCCCTCGGCCGCGGCGCTGCGCAGCCTGCGGCCAGGAGCGGATCATTGCCGGCATCGACCGGAAGGGACGGCCACGCTGCGGCCAGTGCCCCGACCAGGATGGCCCCGAGGCGCTGGTGGTTCTCACGGCGGTGGTCCACAGGCTGGATCCGTCGCTGCCGGCCAGCGCCGTGCACGCGGCCGCCCGCCGGGTGTTTGCCAGGCCGGCCAAGCTGCGGCAGCTGGCCTGGGCCGTCGAGGACCGGCCGGAGCTGCTCACCGGCGCTGGTGCCGAGGCGCCGATTCCGGCGGTGCTGCGGTTGATCGACGAGCTGTGCGACGCCGGTGCGCAGACGATCACTCGTCCGGCCTGCCCGCGGTGCCGGCGGGTCATCGGCCTGCACCGGCGGATCGGCGGGCAGTGGCTGTGCCGCAGCTGCGTGGCCAAGTCGAGGGCACAGCCGTGCTCGCGGTGCGGGGCCGTCCGGGAAGCCGCCACCCGCGACGAGCACGGCCGGCCGTTGTGTCCCAACTGCCTGATCACTGACCCGGCCAACCAGGAGGTCTGTGTGGGCTGCGGCCGCCGCCGCCCGGTGCGCGCCCGGACCGTCGACGGCCCCCGGTGCCAGATTTGCCAGCCGCCGCCGACGATGACGTGCTCGATCTGTGGCCGGTCCGCGCCCTGCTGGATCTCCAAGACCACGGGTGAGCCGTGGTGTGAGGCCTGCCAGCAGCGCTGGGCCCGCTGTGCCGGCTGCGGTCAGGTCCAGCCGGTGCGGGGCGGCACCCGCACCGAGCCGCTGTGCGCCAGGTGCACCCGTCCCGACGCCTCGTTCTGGCGCACCTGCCCGACCTGCGGCAAGACCGCCCAGCTCGGGCCTGATCCGTGCACCCGCTGCGTGGTGGACCGGCGGCTTTCGGAGCTGCTCGGCGACGAGCACGGCCAGCTCCGGCCCGAGCTTGAGGCCCTGCGCCGCAGCCTGGCCGGCACCGAGCGCCCCGACACCGTGCTGCGCTGGCTCGACCGGCCCACCGGCCCCGCCATCCTGCACGAGCTTGCCATCGGGGCACGCCCGCTCAGCCACGCCGCCCTCGACCGGCTCCCCGACAGCAAGCCACTCGAGCACCTGCGCGCCATGCTGGTGGCCACCGACGCGCTGCCAGCCCGCGACGAGCAGCTGGCTCGGCTGGAACGCTGGATCACCCGCACCATCGGCGACCGCGACGACCCCGCCCAACAGCAACTGCTGCACCGCTACGCCGTCTGGCACCTGCTGCGCCGGCTCCGCCACCGCAACGGCCGCGCCGACACCACCCACAGCCAGCTCGCCACCATCCGCCAGCAGCTTCGCGCCGCCATCGTCTGGCTCGACTGGCTGACCACCCGCGACCTCACCCTGCAGACCGCCGGCCAGGGCGACCTCGAAACCTGGCTCGCCGGCGAACAGGCCAGCCACCGCCTCGAGGCCGGGCACTTCGTCCGCTGGGCCAAAGCTCAGAAGCTGACCAGCCTGGACTTCCCAGCCACCAGATGGGGTGGTCCCACGCGCGTCCTGGACACCGAGACCCGCTGGCAGCAGGCACGCTGGCTGCTGCACGACACCACCCTGGACCCCGAGGACCGCGTCGCCGGGCTGCTGGTGCTGCTCTACGCCCAGTGGCCAGCGGCGGTCAGCCGCCTCACCCTCGACCACGTCCACGCCGGTGACGACGGCGACGAGCAGGTGCGGCTGCGGCTGGGCCGGGAACCGGTCGTGCTCCCCGAGCCGCTGGCCGGCCTTGTCCTCGAGTTGGTCGCAACCCGCCACGGCCATGCAGCCCTCGGCGACCAGGGCACCTCGCGGTGGCTGTTTCCCGGCGGGCAGCCCGGCCGCCCGATCAGTGCCGAGCAGCTGGGCGAGCGGCTCCGCCGGCTCGGGCTGCGCCCCGGGCAGGCCCGCTCCACCGCGCTGTTCCAGCTCGCCACCGACCTGCCCGCCGCCGCACTGGCGCGCCTGCTCGGCATCCACATCGCCGTCGCGGTCGCCTGGCAGCGCGCCTGCAGCGGCGACTGGGCCGCCTACGCCGCCGACGTCAGCCGCCGCGCCGACCCAGGACGCCACGTGATGCGCCGCGACGACCAGCCAGCCCCTGACCCGAACGCGATCTCGCCCGAACGGAGGACTGAAATCGAGCAGGTCATCGACCGCATCACGCGCTGGGCAGGGGATCGCCGTGACATCGTTGGCCTGCTGTTGGTCGGATCGTGCGCCCGTAACGCCGCGCGGCCCGACTCTGACATCGACCTGGTCGTGCTCACCACCGACGAAGCCCGATACGCCGACAACAGCTGGGCCAACGAGCTTGCCCTCGGCGAGCTGATCAGAATCCAGTCGTGGGGACCGATCACCGAACGACGCTTTGTCACCGCTTCCGGGCTTGAGGTGGAGATCAACATCGGCTCTCCCGACTGGACGAACACCAACCCCGTCGATCCCGGCACCCATCGCGTCGTCACCGACGGCGCTCGCCCCTTGCACGACCCCGCAGGAGCGCTGGCCAGCCTGCTCAACGCCTGCCGACCATGACCACCACCCCAGCGGATTGGCATCCCGACACAAGACCCATTCGGACAGTTCCAATATCTGACGTCGCCAGAGCACGTCCACGACGAGCACATCGAGCATGCCTGGGCGGCGGCCAACCAGCGGGTCGCCGACCGCCTCGGCCAGCGCAGTAACAGTCACCTGGAAGGTCGGTGAGCTGAAGGAATGAGGGATATGACCTGGCTCGGCCCGCCCATCGACGTGCGGTCGCTGTTCGCTCCACAGCAGGCCGCGTTCATCGCGCTGCTGCGCCGGTTGGACACAGGAGAGTGGGCACAACCCACGGTCTGCCCTGGGTGGACCGTCCAGGACGTGGCCGCGCACGAGCTCGGCGATCACCTGGGGCGGCTGTCCCGTCACCGCGATGGGTTCCAGCCCCTGCACCGGCGCGACGGGGAGGCGTCGGCAAGGTTCTTGGACCGCATCAATCACGAGTGGGTGATCGCGGCCCGCCGCATCAGCCCGCGGCTGCTCATCGAGCTGCTGGGGATGGTCGGCGATCAGATCGTGGACTTCTGGCGGACCGTCGACATCAACCAGCTCGGTGGGGCCGTCAGCTGGGCCGGACCCGGCCCCGCACCGGTGTGGCTGGATGCCGCCAGGGACTTCACCGAGTACTGGACCCACCAGCAGCAGATCGCTGAGGCAACCGGCCACCCTGGCCTCACCCAGCCCGACTACCTCGGCCCGGTCCTGGACACCTTCCTGCGGGGGCTGCCCCACACCCTGCGCGACGCGACCGCCGGCGAAGGGGCGACGCTGGAGTTCACTGTGACCGGGCCGGCCGGAGGAACCTGGACCTGCACCCGCACTGGGACTCGGTGGGAGCCGGACCGCGACCCACGGACCCACCCCGACGCGCGGGTGGAGCTGGACGCCGATACCACCTGGCGGCTGTGCACTCGTGGCATTACCCCGAGCAGGCCGCCAGCAGAGCCCGCACCCAAGGAGACCACCGACTCACCATTGCGGCACTGAACATCGTATCGATCATCCATTAGCCCACCGCCCGAGGGATGCAGCCAGTGGGAAGCTTCGACATCGCCACAGCAGGCCCACGCCGACCACATCGAGGACGCCTGGGTGGCGGCCAGCCTGCGGGTGGCCGCCCGTCCGGGGCGGCACAAAAGGGGTGAGCTAGTGCGCACCGCAGCCGTCGAACACCCCGACCTCGCCGGCGACACCAGCTGATGGCGCTGCCGGCGAGGAGCTGCTGGTTCGATAGGCTGTGCGCGTGTCGATGTCGATGGAACCCGTGTTGGACTGGGCGGCCGACCAGCTAGGCGTCAGGCGCCGGGCGGTCGTCGGCGTGGAGACGCTGCTGTGGGCCAGAGGCCCCTGGCGGCTGCGCATCGACTCTGACGGCAGGACGTTGGAGGCGGTCCTCCGGGTCGGCGGCCCCGACCCAGCCAGCCGCCAGCAGCTGGTCACCGAAGCGGCGGCCCTGGCGTTCGCCGAAGCCCACCAGCTGGCGGCCCCACGGCTGTTGGCCGCCGACCTCGACCTTGCCGGCGCCGCCGGCCGATCGGTCCTGCTACGCACGATGCTGGTCGGCAGCGGCAAGATCCCCGCCGTGGCGTCACCGGAGCGGCTGCGGGCGTTGGGTGCCGCCGCGGCTAGGCTCCACACCGTCGCAACCCCGCCACGTCCCGGCCTGCCGCTGCGCACCCGGCCCCTGGCCGATGTGGACTTCGCAGCGGCGCGGCGGGCCAGCGGGCCCTCGCCCCTACTGGACACTGCCGAGGAACGCGTCGACCAGGTGCCGGTGCCGGCGGGTGCGTCGGTGTTCGTCCACGGCGACCTGTGGCAGGGCAACACGGTGTGGAATGGCCAGGCGCTGGTGGGCATGGTCGACTGGGACGTTGCCGGCGTGGGCCACCCGGGCATCGATCTGGGGACGCTGCGCTTGGACGCGGCGATCACATTCGGCCTGCCTGCCGCGGCCGAAGTCCTGGTGGGCTGGCAGCGTGCGACCGGCAAGGCCGCCGATGCGACGGCGTACTGGGACCTGGTCGCGGCGTTGACCACCCCAACCGACATGGGGCAATAGTTGCCGGTGGCCAACCAGTATGGCCGCGTCGACCTCGACCAGGCGACCCTGATGGATCGGCGCGACGCGTTCCTCCGTGCGGCGCTCAACCAGCTCGACCACCAGTAGTTGCGGCGACGGCCAGACCGGAACCCACAGCAGCCCTGAACGCACTCGACCACGTCAGGCCCGCCCAGCTCTGCCGCCTGGGCCGGGCCAGCTTCGATATCGAAGGACAGCCAAGCTGACCCCGCAAGCCCCCAGACGCTCGAACCGAGGCACCTCGAGCCCATCAGGGTGCCCCCTCGCTCGAGCCCCATCAAAACGTGCCTCAGAATTCGCGAAGCCAGGAACATCCGGGGTGAACTGTTGAGGGGCGCTCCGCGATGGCGTGGATCGGCAGGCGAAGCCATGGGTGAGCTGGCGGTGCAGGGCGGGCGTTGGGTGGCCTTCACCGTCAGCAGGTAGGCGGCGTGCTTGTGGGTGACCAGCTACTCGGCGTGCTCACGCTGGGTGTGGAGCGCGTCCGCAGTGATGATGGTGGCGGTGAGGTCCAGGCGCTGCAGCAGCGGCTGGAACTGGGTGATCTAGTTGGTGGCGGCCGCGACGTCGGTTTGGGCCAGGACCGCGCCGGTGGTGTGGTCCGTCGCGGCAAGCAGGTGGACCGGCGCGTCTTTGTGGTGGCCGCTGCCGCGGAGGGTCTTGCCGTCGACGGCGACTGCCCGCCGCGGCGGTGGTCGGCTGGCCGGTGGAGGTGGTTGCTGGCCGGCCAGCCACGCGCTGATAGTGCGGTCCAGCGCGTCGGGGTGGAGCTGGCCGAGGCCGCAGAGCAGGCTGCGGCACTGGTGGGGTGCCAGCGCGGCAGACGCCGGCTGGGCAGCCGCGGGAATGGGGATGATGAGGGGGCACGCATGGCGGTCTGGTCGGGTCATGGGCTTGGATACTCACATGATCGCTGGGAGCCGTGCCTGCTCCACAACCACCCGGCGAGCTCAGCCGACCATCACCAACCAGACAAGCCCGCACGACGTCGAGGCCTGCCCGGTCATTAGACCGGGAGCCGTCGCGGTTGCCCTAGACCTTGATGGGCGTCATGCCCCAGCCAAAGTGCACGGTGAGCGCCACGATGACGACGACCACCATGATCATCGCGATTGTCCAAAGCATCGCCGCTCGCCACGGGCGCTGCTCCCATTTCGTCAGGACCCAGTCGGCCAAGACGATCATCGCGACTAGGCCGAACGCCAGCCACAACCAGGGCCGCTGCTCCAACTCGCTCCGGACCCAGTCGCGGCGGCGCTGCCGTTGGAGCATGTCCAGGTTACGGTGCTCAGGCTGCTTGCCCAGGGCGATGGCGACCCCTGCCCACCAGATGAAAAAGCAGGCCAGGCACTCGAAGAAAATGAGCAACGCCAAGAGCTTCGCCTCGCTTTACCCGTGCCGGTGACGATGGTGACCGGCATCTTGCGCACGCCGTGCCCTGCTGCCCGGGCTGGCGCCGGGCCCTCGCGGGTCATGCGTCTCGGCGTTGGAGGAGGTAGGCCGCCGCGCCGAGCAGCACCGCGGTCCACAGGCAGAAGACGCCGAACCCCTGCCAGGGCGTGAGCAGGTCGTGGGGACGCTGGTGGGCTTGGCCGATCAGGTGGCCGGCCTCGGAGGGCAGGTAGGCGTGAACGTGCTTGCCGAAGCTGCCGGGTAGCAGCTGGGCCAGCGGCGCCAGGACAAGGACGAACCCGATCACGCCCGTGATCGCGGCGGCGGTATGCCGGAGCAGGCCGCCGATGGCGAGGGCGAACAGGCCGAGCACGGCCAGGTACAGCCCGCCGCCGATCACCGCGCGCAGCACGCCCGGGTCGCCGAGGGAGACCGGTGCCTTACCGTGCAGGATGGCTGCGCCGATGAAGAACGACGGGAACGCGACCAGTTCGCCGACGACGAACACCAGCAGGGCGAAGACGACCGACTTGGCGGCCAGCATCGGAACGCGGCGGGGCACAGCCAGCAGGCTGGCCCGGATCATGCCGGTGGTGTACTCGCTGGTGATTACTAGGACGCCGAGGACGCAGACCGTGAGCTGGCTGAGCTGGAAGCCGGCACCCAGGATCGTGCTGACCGGATCGGCCATGAGCTGGCGCTGCTGGTTCGGGTCGGCCCTGCTCCACTGCGACACCGTCAGCGAGGTGAGCAGGGTGGTGAAGCCGAGGGTCAGCGCGACCAGCAGCCCCAGCGAGGCGATGGTGGAGCGGACCGAGCGGAGCTTCGTCCACTCCGACAGCAGGAGCCGGGCGAAACGGACTGGTGCGGACGCGGGGGCGAGCGCCACGGGCGGGGTGGACGCCACGGTGGTCATCGGGTGCCCTTTGTGGGCCGTGCCTCGACCGTCGTGGCGGCCGGCTGGCTGGTGCGGGTGTCGTACTCCACGCTGTCGCGCGTCAGTTCCATGAACGCCTCCTCCAGCGAGGCGAGCTGCGGGGTCAGTTCGTGCAGGATGAGGCCCTCACGCGCCGCCAGCTCGCCGATCCGCGGTGCCGGCAGTCCACCCACGGTCAGCGCTTGGCCGTTGTCGGGGGTGACCAGGCCGCCCTCGGCGGTGATCAGCTCGGTGAGCCGGGTCGCGTCCGGAGACTTCACCAGGACCGACCGCTGGGAGCTGCGGGCGATGAACTCCTCGGTGGCACAGTCGGCGATCAGCCGCCCACGGCCGATCACGATCAGGTGGTCGGCGGTGAGGGCCATCTCGTTCATCAGGTGGCTGGAGACGAAGACGGTTCGGCCCTGCCCGGCCAGGTACTTCATCAGGTTGCGGACCCAAACGATCCCCTCCGGGTCCAGCCCGTTGACCGGCTCGTCCAGCACCAGCACCTGGGGATCGCCCAGCAGCGCCGCGGCCAGCCCCAGACGCTGGCCCATGCCCAGGGAGAAGCCGCCGACCCGCTTGTCCGCCACGTCGCGCAGCCCGACCAGGTCGATCACCTCGTCGACCCGCTTGCGCGGCAGGCCCTGGGTCTGCGCCAGCACCAGCAGGTGGTTGTATGCGCTGCGACCGGTGTGGACGGCCTTGGCCTCCAGCAGCGCCCCGACCACCCGCAGCGGCTCGACCAGGTCGCGGTACGGCTTGCCGTCGATCGTCGCCGTCCCGCTGTTGGGGTGGTCCAGGCCGAGGAGCAACCGCATCGTGGTCGACTTGCCGGCGCCGTTCGGCCCCAGAAACCCGGTCACCTGCCCGGGGCCGACCGCGAAGCTGAGGCCGTTGACCGCGGTCACCGGGCCGAAGCGCTTGCTGAGCCGGTCGACCTCGATCATGGCTGGGTTGCCTTGAAGAAGGCGCTGGAGGTGCCCCGCCACAGGAATATGACCGCGGCCAGCCCGAGCAGCCAGACGACCAAAGCCAAGATCTTGACCGGGGCGGCAACGGGTATGGGGAGCTCGCCGAGCACGCTCACGGTGGCGATGCCGAACAACACCGTGCCGGTGATCCGTGCCCAGCTCCTGCCGCGCTTGCACGCCTGCGCGATGAAGATCCAGAGGCCGGCGGCGATCAGCCCATCGACAATCGCGCTGGCTATCAGGATCTGCTGCATCCCGTTGACCTGGCTCGTCGTGAGCTGCGGGGAATGCTTCTCAATTGCGCTCTTGGTGGCACTCAGCGTCGCGATGAAAACGACCGCGTAGACCAGGCTCGCGACCGCGCCCGCGTACATGACCCTGACGGCGTTGCGCACCGAAGCCGGGGCAGGCGGCCGCTGCGTTTCGGGCAGCTGGGCGCCACCCGGGTACGGTTGGTACATGTTCTTTCCTCTCTCTTGGGTCCAGCCCGCTCCCGCTATTTGAGCGGAGCGAGGAAAGAGGCGAGCCGGGGGGCCACCTGCGGGGCGAAGGGCCTACCGGCGTTGGCGTAGTCCACGGGCGGGTTCGGGGTACCGGTGACGACCTTGAACAGGTGGTCGGCGTCGGGGATGTCGGCCCGCTGGGCGGCCCGGTCGGCGGCCAGGCCGTGCATGAGGTGATCGATGTCGCCGGCGTCCACCTGGACGTCCTTGGTTCCGCGGAGCACGAGTACGGGTAGGCTCGGCCCCAGCCGCCGGGCCAGGTCGGCGGGATCCAGGCGATCGGCCCGGACCAGGAACGCCACGTTCATCGGGTTCAGCGCCGGGGCGAGCGCGGGGTCAGCAAGGTGGGCCGGTGGCTTCCCGGTCTCGCGCAAGGTGGCGATGATCCGCTTCAGGTCCGCGATGCGCGCGGCGGCGTCCTTGGCCGACAACTGCCCCGCCGCCTGCGCGCGACGGTACTGGTCGGTGAGCTGGCGGGCCACGACGTCCAGATAGCGGCGGCCCAGCGGGGCGGCCAGGACCAGCGCCTGGGGTGCCTCCGGGGTCCCCTTGAGGCGGTCGGCAAGCCACAGTGCAAACAGCCCGCCCTCGCTGTGGCCGACGACGATGAGCCGGTGGGGATCGATGCCCGGCTGGCGGGCCAGGGTCCGGTAGGCGTCCAGCGCCTCCCGTGCGTACAGATCCAAGTCGACATCGCTGGGGTCGGGATGGGCGCCGAGCCCGGCTGCGCCCGAGCCGAGCTTGTCGTAGCGCAGGGTGGCCACACCGTCCCCGCTCAGTGCGCGAGCGAAGTTGCGGTTGGTGTCCAGGTGTGGGAACTGGCGGTCGTTGCCGTCGCGGTCGGTGGGGCCGCTGCCAGAGATGATCAGGGCGCCGGGAACCTCGCGTCCCCAATGGTCTGGCGACAGCAGGGTCGCGGGCAGCGTGTCGGGACCGCTGCGGAAGCTGAGCTCCCGGGTTGTGCCACCATCGCCGGAAGCCTTGCGCGGCGCCGCGGTCGCGGCCTTGTACGGGTGGCCGCCGCTGCATCCGGCGGACAGGGCGATCAGCAGCGCGGTGGCCGCCACCAGGGCACGCAGCGGAACACGTGCGGCGCTCACGGCAGTGGGGCGTTCATGGTGGTCTCCTGACTCTGGTCGGGCTGTCAGCGGATGAGCGCTGCGATCAGGGGTGCGCCAGCGGGGATACCGATCGTGGCCGCGATGATGGCCCAGGCGGGGGGGCCGTGCCAGGTTGAGGGTCCAGCCGAGCCAGAAGCGGTGGGGCACCAGCAGCGATGGGTCGTCGCGGTTGAAGTAGAGCAGCCCGAGCCGCCAATACCGGTCGTCGTCCCGGTTGCCCGCGGTCGTGCGGCGGGCGGAACCGGTCCCGGGGGACGCCCGGATCCGCAGGCGGCTTCCGTTCTGGCCGACGCGGACCAGGACCGCCACGAGGACGACCACGCCCAGCGGCGGCATGATCGCCACGAGGGCTGGGGCCGGCCTGGCGAGGTCGATGAGCTTCCAGGCCGTCAGCGAGGTGAGCAGGAACGTCACGCTGAGGCAAGCCGCCGCCAGCAGCAGGGCTCGCGCCCCGGAGGAGACGAAGCGCCGGTGCCGCGCCCCGGCCGTCTGCGGATCTTCGGCGTCCAGCTGTGCCTTGCTGCGCAGCACCAGCGCGGCCAGGCCCAGCAGCAGCGCGGTGCCCAGGACCTGGGCCGCGACGGGGCCGAAGGCCGAGCCGAGCGAAACGGACGCATAGCGGTCCGCGTGGCCGGCCGCGTCGAAATGGGTGGCCAGCCTGGCGGGCAGGTGCGGATAGCGCAGGATGGCGATGACGACGGTGGCCGCGGTCAGCGCGATCGACGGCACCGCCCAGCGCCACGGGTACGGTTCGGGATCGGTGCGCAGCGAGGTGTCGGCGACGACGACCTGCCGGAGCCCAGCGAACCATTGCTCGCGGTGCTTGGCGGCCATGATCCGCCGTCGGGCGACCTGGAACAGCGCGAAGGCGCCCGCGAGCTCGGCGGCGACACCCAGGCCGCCCAGCGGTGGCCGATTGCCGGTGGCCAGCACCACCGCGGCGACGACCAGGCTAATCGCGGCGATGCCGTAGCGATAGCACCGCCGCTGCTGGGCGATGACCGGCTCCTTGGCCCGGGCACCGGGGATCCGCACGGCGAACGGCACCGAGCGAGGGACCAGCGCGGGCAGCATCCACGCGATGAGGCCGATGAGCAGGATCGGGAACACGGTCATGATGCGCTCTCACCGAGCAGGGCCGGGTCGCGAGATCCGGCGGTGAAGTCGTCCAGGATCGCCTGACAGCCCCGCAGTGTCTCCAGTGGTGACAGCCCCTTGGCCACGGCCTCGGCGAGCATGGTGCGTGCCTGTTGCTCCCACTGCGCGATCTCCCCGGCCGCCGGGGGTCCGCTGGCCGGGTCCCGGCTCACCACCGCGCCGGTACGGCGGCCCAGCCGGATGAGGCCCTCCTGCCGCAGCAGGTCGTAGGCCTTGTTCACGGTGTGCATGTTGATGCCGAGATCGGCGGCGAGCTGACGGGTCGCCGGCAGCGAGTCGCCGCGCCGCAGCGCCCCGGACGCGATCGCCTCCACGACGCGGTCGCGCAGCTGCTGGTAGAGCGGCACCGCGCCGTCCACCTCGAGGCTCAAGAGCATGGCGGCCTCCAAGCATCCCGTTTGAGATATTGTTATATAACAACTAGAACAATGCAGTGGTCAAGCGTTCCAAGCCGAGCCCTACGAGCCGCGAATCGCATGAACCGAGCACTACCAGAGAGCCGGACAGGTATCCGGGTTGGGGTGGTTGCCGCCTCAAGCGGGACTGAGGGTGTCCCGCCCGGTGTGGTGGGTGGTGGGAAAGGCACCAGGGTGCTGGCCGAGCGGTCGGGCACGCCAGAGTTGGCGGCCTCGAGTCTGAAGGCGGCGTTGGATCTGGACTGGGACGATGAGGCCGCGCTTGCGCACGCGCTGGGGGTGGTGCTGGTGGCGGTCGGCCGGGTGGAGGGGCTGGCCGCGGAGCTCGGCGGCGGGACCGACCCGGCCGTGGCCTGGGGCTTGGCGGCTGCCCGGCAGGTCCGCGAGCAGGACACCGTGGTCGGCGCCGACGGCATCGTGACGTTGCGTCAGGGGGTGGCCCTGGACCGGCGGATCTCGATCGAAGACCCGCAGATGCGCCACGGCCGCAAGACCAAGAGCATCAGGATCGACGGCTACAAGCGCCACGTGCTGACCGACCTGGACACCGGACTGGTCCCCTCGGTGGGGGTGACCGCCACCAACGTGGCCGAGGCCGAGGTCGCCGAGCAGATCAAGGCGGATCTGCCGCCCAGCAGCGCACCCTGGAGGAGTTCGATATCGACCGGGCAGTAACTGTCCAGGGCCTGTCGCTTTGGGGTGGTCGTTTGACCGTGGAGCGGCTGCTGGTGTAGCTGTGTCCCGCGGGGCCGTGGGGAAGGAGGGCTGACCGCGTTCGTGCCGGTCCGGCAGCCGACCCTTGACGTCTGGGTGCGTGCCATGCGGGACCAGCCAGTGCAGGCCAAACTGACGAGCGCGAACGACCCGGAGGGATTGGGCCGAGCCCGGCGTGGATCGTTGGGCGTGACGAGGGCGAGCAGCGGGGTCACTGGTGCCACGAACGAAGCGCTGGGTCTTCACGCCCGACCGCGGGGGTACGCCGATCCCCGAGCCGGTCAGGCGCCGCATCGCGGAGCGGCTGTGCCGCTGTGCCGAGCAGCACTTCGCCGGCTGCTACACCCGGCTCGAGACCCGCTTTCACGGGCAGTTCTGCTATATCGACGCCTACACCGAACCGGCGCCGCCCCCTGCCGGCTGGCCGCCTGCGGACTGGCCGGAGACGCGTGAGGAGTACCTGGAGCGGCTGCGCAACACCCCGACGCACCTGTGTCGCCTGCGCTACTTCGGCGACCAGGAGCGTTGGGGGTTTGCCTTCTACACCTATAGCAACGAGCGGTACGAGCTGTCGGTGTTCCCGTCGGGTGAGTTTTTCGGCCCGCCCGAGGAGGCCTTCCGGGTTGCTGCTGGGGCCTACCTTCGGTGAGCGGTCACGGCCGCGCTGACTGCGTGGACAGCGGCTCGCCTGGGAGAGAGGCCAGAGGGAAGCTTGATGGCTGAACGAGTCGACAAGCCGGAATTGGTCGACCGGGTGGCGCGGCGGCTGGATCGGGACGGCGAGACGGTCGGCGAGATCGTGGAGGGGTTCCTGGAGGAGGTCTACGAGGCGCTGAAGCGCGGCGAGGGCGTGTCCCTGCGTGGCTTTGGCTCCTTCTACGTCCGTGCGGGGCGAGACAGCTGGGTGTTCAAGTTCAACCCGTCGCGGCGCCTGCGTGCGCTGTTTGGCTGGTCGTCGACCTACCGTGGGCCGCTGTGAGAGTCACGCTGCCAGCAGGCGATGAGCTGGTGGCTGGTGGCCAGCAGCGGCTGCCACGGCAGCGCTCAAGTCTCCAGCGACATCGGCCCCCGTGGGTCAGCGCCAGCGGCCGACCAGTCCCTGCGGCGACCGCGTGCAGTTGCCCGCCGTCGCCGGTTGTGACCTGATGGCGGTCGCCGGACGGCAGGACGCTGCCGGCTGGCAGCAGCGACGACAGCTCGAACGAACCGGCAGGCACCGGCGTGACCTCCTGGCAGGGACGCGCTGAGTGTGCCCGGGGGTTGCCCACACTGTCCACTGCACCCAGGCCGGCGTGGAGCAAAGCTGCCGCTTCGGATCGCCCGGCTCGGGTCGATCCTGCTGGTGAGCATCTTGATCGCACTGGCCACCCTGGACGGGCTCAGCCGATCTCGTCTGTACCGAGCACCGCAATCTCGTGCAGCTCGGCGGCGACGCGCTGTGGACCGAGGCGATCAAGGTGCGGGTCCCGGGCTCCGAAACGTACGGCCTGACAGCGGCCGATGCCGCGGCGCTTTCGGCCTTGACAAGCCAGAGACCAGCAAGGAAGGTCCTATGCGGGCTGAGCTGCGCCGGGGAGGGGCCATGGACGTGCCCGCAG
>Ga0137367_10001689_pt1 | contig 17522 bp, 10 predicted proteins | sample SagtaG_14_FD_104939 | JGI IMG/M metagenome (GOLD analysis project Ga0137367, IMG submission 104939) | Vadose zone soil microbial communities from Sagehorn Ranch, Mendocino, California, USA - Sage1_L_80_16 metaG | ecosystem: Environmental > Terrestrial > Soil > Vadose zone | place: USA... | reverse complement strand
CGCCAGGCAAGTTATTGATTTACTTGCGCGTCCCTGGAGGGATTCTAACCCTCGTTTGGCGCCGTGAAAGGGCGACGCCTGGCGGCTTTGCAAGAACTTAGAGGACCGGTCGTCAGATATTCTTGAGACCTAAATACCAATAAGGATCGGGGTGCAATCGACTTGGTGACAGTGCGCTTTGAGTAGCTATCGAACAAGTGATTGAAAACACAAGAGATCTGCTTGAGATGAAATGGCAGGGCAGCGTTCTAACCAACTGAACTACGTCCCCACTTGCCAAATCAACGAGATACGCAATCGCCAGTGTTTATGCGGCTTTGCGCGATTTGCATATGTTGCACACATTGCCCAAGACGACCTGAATTGCTCCTATTTTGGTCTGAACCGCCCATAAACCGCCCATAAATTTCTAAGCGGACTTCCGTATTGCTCAGAACGATCGCCGCCAATGGCCAGGAAGAAAACAAAGAAAAACGAACCTCGCAAAAACATCCTAACAGCTTCCCTTCTAACGCGAAAGGGCGCGCCGAAGCCACCAAAAACTCGGATAAAAAATGTGGAGTTCTGTCCACTTCCTGGTAGGGTGGTTCAGACGATCTGAGCGCAAAGTCAGCTCCTGAATTTAGCAATGTTGCAGATTGCCCTGTGACTGTGTATACACGTCCGCGTTTCGGGTGATCATGGATCGCGCCTTGGTTCCGACCTAGCAAATGCCGCGGGACAAGGCAACGAGTGCAAAGGATGCTGCATTTCGAGTTTCCCAATACCTACCGCGAGTCGGTGGGTTGCAATATTGCTACGACGCTTCGTGTGCCGACGAGCCATAAGAAGCATCATCGTCGTCCGTCGGGCCGATTGTGCAAGCGGAGCCTGTGCGTCGATTTGTAATGTGTGCAGTTCCCGAGCGATACTAAGGGCCGTTGTAAGTCCGGAGAACGATTTGTGCTGGCGAGTCGCCTAACGATTAGCGCTGCTCTCATCCTATTCGCGACGAACTCGTTCGCGCCGGCACAAGCGCCACAAACCCCGCCTGCGGATAACAAGTGTCGATTGGAAAATCTCGAATCTGCTTTGAAGCGGAAACGTCAGATGCCCGACGTAAAAGGGTGTCCGTTTGAGACCGTGAATGCCATTCTTCACAGATTTGACTATCCGCCAACGAGAAATGACGTTTCTTCGACTGATCCGACCGGCCAGATTGTCGACCAATCTCCTTCTGCTGGCGTGCCGCTAGCCAATCCTGTGCATATCGTTCTAGCAGTCTCCAATGGAGTAGCTCCAGTCGACGCAGTAATGACCGCCGATATTTCTGTGACAATCAATGAGATGGAGTCAGAAAGACCATATACATCAGGGCAGTCGGTTAAGTACGGTATCTTCATCGCGAATGCGGGACCCTCCGTTGCCACCAACATTCGGGTCGACGATACACCGACGAACTTAAAGATCATTGGCGTTTCCGGAGCGTGCAATAGTTTTCCGTGCGCGATCGTAGATCTCAATCCGGATTCTATTGCTTCGATATCTGTAACAACACTAATCGCCAGCGATGGTGCTTTCAAGAATGAGGCCCACGCGACGCATGCAGAGCGCGATCCTAATCCCACAAATGACTCGGCCAGCAGTGGTGGAGATGCTACCAGTTCTGTCGACGTTTCAATCACAAGTAGATTGAAAACTCTCGAAGAATACCGCCCTGGCGACACGGCTATTTTCATCAGCGAAGTGCATAACGCCGGACCGTCGACGGCCCTCGACGTAAGGCTCATCAGCAGACTCACCAATCTCACGTTCACCGGCGTCTCCGGTGGTTGCACCGCATTGAATTGTGTCATTCCGAATATTGAGCCCGGGAAATCAGTTGAGGTTGTGATGGAAGCAACGATCGACAGCAATGGGGCATTTGAAGATACGGTAGCCGTCAGCTCTGATCAAAATGATGTTGACCTAAGTAACAATTCTGCCACTTTCGTCGGCAGTACAACTATTTCGTCCGAGACCAAGGGGTCTGGCAAATCTGGGGTGGCGTTGTCGACGTGGATGTGGGTGGCGGGCGCGGCGGTATTACTCACGGTCTTGGCTTCTACCACGCGGTCCGTTCGAAAGGCGCGATGGCGGAGCCGAATCAGGGTTTGCCCTTCGCTTGATCGGGTAGGAGTGTCTCCCGTCCCTGATCTGCATGCGATGTCGGGACCTCAAGTGGCCATCCGGGCGTTGCTGGAGATCGGAACCGCTGGGCCTAAAGGAGCGGTGCCAATTGTCAGGGAGGCGGTGGAAGATGACTGAACAAAGCGGCGTCTTGGTGAGCGAACTCTTGCCCGACAGTTTCAGCCGGATGGATCAGGTAGTGCAAGCTGAATTGAGCAAGGATGCCGGCGTTGGCGAGGCTAAACTGCCAAGGTTTGCATGGCATCTTATTGAGTCGCAAACCACGAAGGCCTTGCACGACGTACTTGCCTGCGATGTTTTTGAACTTCTTGCCAGAGCATGGTGCACCGCACGCGAACTTCACAAGTACGCAGATGAATCCGAGCATCCCCGCACAGAAAGATCAATCGTCTCTTTGGGCGAACACGTTCTTGCGACGGCAGTGCACCCTGTGATCGTCGTAATCATCGGATCTCTGCGATGCCCTCCACTGCGCTTTACTTTGGAATTAAATGCAACTTTTCGATCCGCTGTGCTCTTGATAAGAGGTGGCTATATCAAGAGCCTCAGTGCGGGTGATTGCACGGTCGGCGCACAACTGAAGTACGGCGAGCAGCCACTGCACGACGAGTTGAAATCAAAAACCGTGACCGTGCCGGGCCAGCTCGATTTCACGGCACCTGGCCTAAAGATTGGATGAATTGAAAGAGTTGCCGCCGAAGTTCCGGGTGTTCGGCGTCCGTCGGTTTTCATCTCCTCCTGAACCCGGACGCTCTGCAAAGCTTCTTTCAATCGCGCCCTGCCCGAATGAGAGAGGGTGCCGTTCCTGGCACTCGCAACACCGCGAAGAAGTCCGGAAGCCCTTCAGCGATTCGTCTCGCAGTTCAGAAACGCGCTTCGCGGAAGTCTGGGCGGGGATTCGGCATTCGACCGCACCAACTTTAGTGCTCGCTTAGGCTTGGTACCTCGCCCTATGCTCGCGGGCGACACAGGTCTCTGCGAATCCCGGCTACGGTCGTGGATTTGAGCTCTGGTCTTCGGGGTTGGCAAATATCGAGGTCAAGCAATCACTGGTGAGTGTTGCAGTTCCAAAACGTCCTTGAGTTCCTGGCGGCACAGTGCATTTAATGCAGCGCCCAAATAGATAAATAGATCGATACGGCCCTGTTTTCTTTAGCGACATTTCTCTTCTCAAACGCTTTTGCCAGCCGGCTAAAGGGAAGGGGAAATTTGCCAATTTCACACTGCATTCCAAAGGGCGAAGGCTCGAGAGAAGTCAGGAGCAACGATGGTTATGCAAGGAGTTGTGGGAGACTCGCAGGAGTCAGTTTCGGGGTATCAATGTAATAATAATAAGAAGAAATGGTGAGGGGTGAAATGGAAGTAACGCTTGAGTCATTACAGGCAAGTTATTGATTTACTGGAGCTATTCGAACCCTAATTTGCGCCGTGACAGGGCGACGCCCTGGCGTTGCAAGAACTTGGAGGGCGTCGTGGCGTCAGATATTCTGAGACTAAATAAGTAGATAAGTATCTGAGACTAAATAAGTAGATAAGTAAAGGATGGGGTGCAATCGACTTGGTGACAGTGCGCTTTGAGTAGCTATCGAACAAACGATTGAAAATACAAGAGATCTGCTTGAGATGGGATCGGAGGGCAGCGTTCTAACCAACTGAACTACGTCCCCACTCGCCAAATCAACAACATGCGAAATCGTCAGTGTTTATGCGGCTTTGCACAAATTGCATATCGTGCACCTATTGCCTTCCGTTGCCTAAAAGAGCGCTCTTACCGGCTGAACCGCCTCCAAACCGCCTACAAATTTCTGACCGGGCTGCCACATTGCCCGAGACGATTTGCGCCGATAGCCAAGAAGGAAACACAGGAAAACCTCGCAAAAACATCCTAACAGCTTCCCTTCCAGCGGGAAAGGGCGCGTCGCCGTTTTCGACGGACCTGCGATGCCAGGGGCGCTGGGTGCGATGAGGAGAGACAAGAACCCACTCTGCAGTGAGCAGGTTGAACCTGCGGTGAGGATAATCTGTTAGATCGATCGTTCCAGGTGCGCTCATTGCGCGACGTCCCCCGCACCTTCTGCCGGCGAGCAGACGTAAACTAGTGGTGTCAGGCCGGTCCGGGCCTGGTACCGACAGACGATCTGTTCCTTGAACCCATAAACCGCCTCGTTTTGAACGAGATTAACCGTGCAACCGCCAAAACCTCCGCCCGTCATGCGCGCGCCGAAGACCCCCTCCAGTTTCCTTGCTGCCTCAACCATGATGTTCAGCTCCCCACAGCTCACTTCGTAATCTCGATCCAAGCTCTCGTGTGATAGATACATCAGCTTCCCCATGCGCATGAGGTCCAAACACTTCAATGCCTCTGCCGCATCTTTCACGCGAGCATTCTCTTTGATCACGTGCCGGCAGCGTCGAAAGTCAACGTCGGTGAGCAAGCTACGATGGTATTCGAGATCCTCAAGGGTGAGATCGCGCAACGCGCGGACGTTCGGAAGAAATTTGCGGATAGCTTCGACAACGCGTTCGCACGATGCCCGACGCTCGTTGTATTCTCCTGCGGCGAGTTCGTGCCTCACCATCGTGTTGCAGATAACCAAGCGAACATTGGAAGGGAGTCGCAGGTATGTGGCTTCCAGCGACCTGCAATCGAGCATTAACGCGTGGTCCTGTCTACCGAAGCACGAAACAAATTGGTCCATGATGCCGCAGCGAGTACCTGTGTACGTGTTTTCCGCACGCTGGCACAACCTGGCCACCTCCAGCAATGGAATGGTCACTCCTCCAAGCGAAGTCAATGCGAATGCGGTGGCGACCTCAATTGCCGCCGACGAGCTCAGCCCGGAACCGATTGGCACCTGGCCATCGATGACGAGGTTGGCACCCTTCAACGGATATCCTTCCTCCCGCAGTACTGCCGCGACTCCACGGACGTAGTCGCTCCAGTGTTTGTGCGGAGGTCCCGCCAGCTGATCCAAATTGAACTCGACAGTTTCCTGGAACTGCTCAGAGTTGACCGAGAGAGTGCGGTCTACTCGCTCTCCAATGGCCACATAGGAATAGAAGTCAATAGCGGCGGGCATGACGAAACCATCGTTGTAGTCCGTGTGCTCGCCAATCAGGTTCACACGGCCGGGAGCACGGGAGATTCTGAGCGGATTTGTCCCATGAACTGATCGGAACCGCGCTGAAAGTGTAACTGCTCTACTTGCCAAAGACCCACGGTCAACTATCGAAGTGGTCATTGGTGATTGTGTGTCTCCCCAAATGGTGTGGACGTATCCTATTCGGCCTTCATCGAGGCCAACTCGTTCTTAGTTCCACGAAGCCTCGATCTGTTCAAGGGTCTTTCCTTTGGTTTCCGGCAAACGCGCCTTTATAAAGAGGAAACCCGCGACGCAGATTGCGGCATAGATCCAGAATGTCTTTGCGGCACCTAAAGAGTGGTTAAAGATGGGGAAGGTATAGGTAAGGATGAAACTCGCCACCCAGAGTGCCGTAACCGCGATCGACATTGCTGCACCGCGGATGCGATTGGGGAAGATTTCTGAGATAACAACCCAGGTCACGGGAGCCAGTGACATCGCATAACATCCGATGGCAGCGACCACGAAGACTAGCATGTGAACACCACGACTGTGGACGTAATAAAAAGCCCCCAAGCAGGTATAGATGATCGCAAGGCCTGCGGAACCGGTGAGCATCAAAACCCGCCGCCCGTAGCGATCCACAAATCCAATGGCGACAAATGTAAAGATGAGATTAACTGTTCCTGTTACGACGATGTTGAACAGGATGTCGGAAACTCTGTACCCGGCAGCAGAAAATACCTCTTCTGCGTAGTTGAAGATCACATTGATACCGCACCACTGTTGCAGCACGGCCAGAACAACTCCAAGCGTCAGTACCCTCAGCATCCCACGATCAAACAGAATGCGCAGATCCACGCGGTTGGCATCGTTGACGACCGTCGCCTCAATCTCGCTTAAAGCCTGCGTGCCATATGATTCTCCGCCAATCCGGGACAGCACACGTTGGGCTCGTTCATGCGCACCATTTTTCGCGAGCCATCGTGGGCTCTCGGGCAACAGGAACATCGAGATAAAGAAGAGTAGCGACGGTATCGCCGTCACACCGAACATCCAGCGCCATCCGACTTGGCCATTCCATGACTGAAGAATCTGAAGAGGCGTCGCATCGGGGGGGACGGGTTTCGCAATCAACCAATTGACGACCTGCGCCAGCAGAATGCCGACCACGATTGTCAGTTGATTGAGCGAAACCAGTCTGCCTCGATACTGGGCAGGCGCCACCTCCGCGATGTACATGGGAGAAAGACTCGATGCCATTCCAATAGCGAATCCACCGAAAATTCGCCAGGGCACAAAGGCTGCAAACGAAGGGGCCAAGCCGGTGCCAATCGACGAGATGGCAAAAACCAATCCGGCCGCGATCAGTAAGCCTTTCCGGCCGAATCGGTCACTCAGCCATCCGGAGACAAGAGCTCCAACCAGGCAGCCAACGAGTGCGCAACTCATTGCCCACCCCTGTTGCGAAGGGTCAGTCAAATGGAAGAACTTCTCGTAGAACGGCTTTGCGCCTCCGATCACGACCCAGTCATATCCGAAGAGCAAGCCACCAAGAGCAGCGATTACAGAAATGGCGTAGATGTACGCCGTATTAAAATTCCCCGCGCGGGTCGTGACCGTCGTCTCCTCTTTCGCGGCACCGATCATAAGAATTAGCCCTTCGTTTCAGCCCTTCACATCACTGCCGTACTGTAGCCGTAGCAGGGATTCGCGTGAGGGACTCTAACTCCTGCTGCGCAGCAATGTGGTTGCAATCGAGCGAGAGCACCTGATTCAGCAGTTCAATAGCCCGCTCGGGATTTCGTAAACCGAGTTCGCTGAGTGCAAGAATGAAGAGGCAGTCCACCTGGTTCCTCTTCTGGAGATCATCCTCGAAAAGAAGCAAATTCGGGAGCGAGGTAGCGAAATAATCGATCTTCATTTCTGCTTCCGCCTGCTTCTGAGCAAAATCGCGCATTTGGCTCAGCAGACTTGCTGCTTCCGCTTTGTGGCAAAGGCCCTCAAGACTTTTTGCGCGATAGTAGCTTAGCCAGGTAATCGGGTTGTCATCGTCAGCCGCTCTTGTCCAGGACTCGCGTGCCTCCTCCCCACGTCCCATTTGCGAGAGAGCCAACCCAGCGAAATAGTCCAGATGGGTTTCGCGAGTGAGCAAGTGTTTGCCCTCTCCCAGCATCTGCGGATAATCTCGCGCCGCAGAAAAGTGCCCTAGCGCTTTTTGCGGATTGCCACTCTCCAAGAACGAACGGCCAAGCAGAAGATGCGCCCAGACATACTGGCTTGAAACCAAACCCTCTCCCCCTTCCCAGGGATTGAAGCGACGCGACAGCAGCATCTCCAAAGCTCGTTCTGCGCGGCCGGTCTGGTTCAGAAGAGTTATGAACTCTACAGTCAGATCGTCTCGTTGCGAGACGAGATGGGGATAATTCTCTAACGTTGCCAGGCGTTGCGAAGCGCCGACTCCGGTACGCTTGCGCAGCTGGTCCGCCTCATACAGCAGGCGCGCATCCGCGGGATTCTCTTTGAACGCATTCTCATATGCGGCAAGCGCAGCGTCCGCGTCTTTTCGAACATTGAAGTATGCAATGCCAAGATTCCGCCAAGGAATGGCAAACGATGGGTCGATCTGAACACTCGACTCCCACTCGCGGATTGCCACTTCATAACGCTTCTTGTCGTAGAACAAATTGCCGAGGTAATAGTGTGCTCGCGCGTCAGATGGATTTGCAGCGAGAGCAGCTTCAAGAACCATCATCTCTTCGATTCGCGAGGGGAAACAATAGTCCGGGGAGGCCGTGGCGGCGCTCGCCCAATGACCAGCAGCCTCCAGGTGGTTACCCATTTTCTCGGCGCAGTAGCCGAGGAAATAAAGCACCATCGGATCCACCTGTTGCCCGGATTCCTGTGCATAGGAAGTGAGCAGATCGCGCGCATCATCCCAGAAGCCGGCCGCCATATAGTCAAGGGCAATATCCAACTGAAGCTGGGTTTCGGTTCTGGTCGCACTTGGCCCCTCAAGCTCCTGCGTGTTACTTCGAGCGTCTTCGGAAAGGGCGAGCACGTGTGCGGACCAGATATCAAGTGGATCGAGGTTTTGAGTCGCTTTGGCGAGACTGGCTGCTTCTGTTTCTGCACCAAGTTTGCGCATTAGAGCAGCTCGGAGGTTGCGCACTTTCAGGTTATCGGCATTGGTCTTTAGAGAACGGTCAAGATGCTGAAGGGCCCGCTCGAACTCCAGACGCTGGCAATCGACTTGAGCTAAGTGATAGTACGCTGCAGACTGCCATGCATAGTTCCAAGTCGCCTTATAGAACGCCGCATATGCTTCTTCCAATCGCTTCTGATATTGCAGAGCAAGTCCGAGATAGTAATACGCATCGCCCTCAGCCGGATTCGGATTCCGCCTGGTGAGCCGTTCAATGGCACGGCGAAAGTGGGTTTCAGCTTCAGAGAATTGCCCACGTTTCAGCTTCAGCAGCCCCAAGGCTGTGTTGCACCTGCTGTCGAGCGGATCGCGTTCTAGGGCTTCCTCCCAGTACGGTTCTGGATAACACGTGGCATGTCTGTATTGCTCTAAATGCAGGCCCGTGATGTATAGCTCATCGTTGGAAACAATCTCCTTTGGCGGTGGAGGCTCCGTGGCTGGTTCAGGCAGAGAAGTTGTTGTGTTCTGAACCTTTGGCGTCGTGTACTGGATGATGTCTTGTCCTTCGCGTGTGAACAATTGGACCAACGAATCACTGCAGGCAGGGACTTCCTTCACGTAAGGCCGGCCAGGCGCCAAATCGCTAATGTCTTCGAGGATGGTCTTGCCGCCTGCCTTGACAAGCAACTTCGCTTTCTCGAAACATTCAGTGACGCAAACACCTATTCTTAGCTTTCCATCAGTTGGTTCCACATTGACCGCGGCGAACCGATTAGCGTTCTTGGCGGGGCCGATCTGCTGAATCGGATACCAGAATTGACTCCAAGTACGGGTCTCGTATGGGTGAAGCCATGAGAAATCAGGCTGATTATCGGTAAAGACGCCCGCCATTAGTTCTATGTAAGGACCGTCAGCATCGGTGAGGTTTCGATCCCAGGCATATCCAAATTCGGCGTTGCCCCACGTCCAGAGCTTTTTCCCCGGAGCAATGTGGCGATTGGCAAAATGCACCACACCGGCATTCTTCTGGTAGTCATAACCACCAAAGAAGTCGTAATCCGATTCCGTGACCATATATGAAGTCGGCACAGGGATGTTCTTGTACCAGGAGATGTCGACACCCTTTCTGTAATCGACACCGTAATAGAAATTGCGTGCAATCGGGAAAGAGGAGATGGCGCGCTTGGCGTGATCAGCTACGTACGTCACGTCAGGCGGGAAAAATGCCTGGTACTGATCGTGAACGCGAATCCCAACATTGGCCCACCATAGGAATGTCTGAACAAACGGAGTGCGGTTGTATAACCGGACCTTCGCTTCGATATAGGACTTGCCAGGGTGCAAGCAGATGCCAACCGTGCCCTTCATGCGAGTCATGGGATCGTGCTCGCTCAACCAGACCGTAGTGCTTCCATCTTCGCCGTGCTCGATCGTGTGTTGCACGGGCATATAGGTTGATGGCCGGTGGTGTTGCGGCCAATTGAATTCGACGCCCCCTGAAATCCACGGCCCGAGCAGCCCAACAAGTGCGGGCTTGATAACGTTCTGCCGGTAAAAGAAGTCATGGCCATTCGTCTTATCCTGCCCGATGTGGATCCGTCCCCCAATCTCCGGGAGCATCATCAAGTGGACGTATTCGTTTTCAAGGAATACCGCTTTATACGTTTTCTCTGATCTTTCATTGGAAACGCGATCGGTAATCGGGTTCGGGTACACCTTCCCGCTACTGCCCTGGTAAACCCGTTTCTCCAAAAACATTGGGTTCTTATCGGGCGGTTGCTCGGGATATGTGGGTATCGTGACTCGATCTTCCCAGGCCCTGACACTGTTGTGGTCCGATTTCGTCACCGTCGCATCTCCTGTATTGCTTTCATGGTTCCAGCGGTTGTGATCGCCGAGTGGAACTCCCTCGAAGTCAATTCTGACAGTCTGATGCGTGCGTAATTGGGAACTTCAAGCAGGCGGCGACACCAGGCACTTCCAAAGTAGTCGGCGGAGCCTGCCTGCAAGAATTTGCGACGCATGTTCACGGGTAAACGGCTCCCAGCCGCCTAGCGTTAACGTACACGGTACAGCTTAGCTCTGCCTCCGCCAGACTGTCAAACAAAAAATTCCGTGATCTGTTTAAGGAGCCAGCTACGAAACGCGTGCGGCATTGATGTGCTGGGCGGGAGCGGATATGCGATCCAGGAACAACTCGAGATTAGACCTCATAACAATGTGAGGGTTCAGCTTGATTTGATGGGGTGGACACTTCCCCTCCGCGAGGAACTTGTAAAGAGCCTCAAAAGCCATCCGTCCCTGCGCCTCAGGCCGCTGATAGATAGTTGCCAAGATCCTGCCCGATTTAAGAAAAGGCACGAGTTGAGCAAACAGGTCGGTCGTAACGACCGTAATGCGCCGTTCAGGGTCAAGTTCTTGGAGAGCCTGAATGACTGTTACGGAGTTCGCCGTGCTCACGTATATCGCTTTCAGCGAACGGTCACGCGTCAATAGTTTTCGAGTCTGATTGTATGCAGCACTCTCATCATCGTGGGTTTCGATCACACCCGACAATCCAAGGGAGCCGTTCAGGGAACTCAAACTCTGTTTAAACCCGCGCACCTTCTCCGAGTGGTCAATGGTTGAGAGATCCCCGGTGAAGACGCCAACCGTTCCGCGTTCTCGTACCGTAAGATGCAGGAATTCCGCCACCATTGCGCCGCTCACAAAGGGATCTGCCGACACTGCTGTCAACCTCTCGGTACCCGGTGCATCGGTGGACACGCACACGACGGGAATCCGCCTCTGTGCAGCGCGGCGTATCCAGACCTTCAACTGTGCGGGGTGACCGGGGGCAACGATGATTCCTTTGCTACTATCCTCGAGCGCTTCGCGGAACAGCTCCTCGTCGCCTTCTCCTAGTGCTGGATGAGTACGGAACTGCAGATCAACGCCTGCCTGGAAAGGGCTTGAGGCATCACGAATGCCGGTGCGAACAGCATCGAAGAATGATGCGATTCTGGCCGGAAGATTCACTGACAACCGGAGCTGGCGAGGTGCTTTCAAATAGCGGGCCGCAAGGTTAGGCCTGTAGCCCAAGGTTTGGGCCATTTTCAGCACCCGTTCTTTGGTGATTGCGTTGATTCCGCCACGGCCGTGTATGGCGCGATCCACGGTGCCGATTGAGATTCCCAGGGCTCGAGCAATGTCCTTGATGCCGGCGGGCCTGACGTCCCGGGGAGCCGCCTCAACGGCGAGTGACTCACCGCTCGGTGGTGGCAAGGGTTCTTGAACGCCTTTTGGCTTTCTGGCCATGACAAATTTGGTCGCAAAACTAAATAAGCGGGTACGTTGACGGAACTTAGTATACCCGCATTCAATTCAGCACAGAACAGCCTTCTATCACAAACGTGTATACGGACCTTGGGTGAAGACGCGTGCTGACCAGCTTTTGACCGGCACGATTCTCGATCTTGACACTCTCCACGTGCTGCTTCCAGTCGGGCACGCCAGAAGCTGGAGCCGTGGTGGTTGCGATCAGTTGAACGCTTTCGCCGACTGCAGAGAAGCGTGAAATGTCGAGCGTCTCCTCCTCTGGAATATCTCCAGTGACTTTAACAACGACAAGCTTGCGCGAACTTCGATCATAGACGGCAACGGAGTTTGCGTCGTCAACGGCAATGAGCTCGGATCCGGGGCGAACATAACGCGTAAACTGCCCATAAACGTAGAACTTGCGATTGACGCGGACGAGAGGCGTGTTTTCGGAACTCGGTTTATCGTGCGTATCGACATAATCGGCATTGATCAGACCCCACCCATACTCAGGCACGTCCGGCTCGACAGGCTGCCAATAGACCCAAGCGCTCGGCCGGAGTTCCTTCACGTCGCGAATGATCGCCTGCGCCATCGTGTATCCCGAGGCATCCCCATCGCCGTACTCCGATTGCCATAAACGTTTCGTCCCAATCACGCGGCGCAGTTCGACGCGATTCGGTCCTCGATATGGCTCGGTCCCGTTCGAGTAGCCATGCACATTGATAAGTCCGACGAGACCACGGCTTGCTGCACTATAGCTATTCCAAGTGTTCAGCCCCGCATCCACGTTGTTCTCGTCCGCTGCTGCTATCACAACGTTATTGAGGTGTTCTCGATCTAGTGCACGCCGGAGACTTTCCACTATCTTTTCCTGCGTCGCGATCTCGAAATGGCATCCTTCCTGCCGTCCCGGATATTTCCACCAATCCGCGGAAGGTTCATTGAAGGGTTCGACTGAATCGAAGTTGACTCCCCAATGGTCTGCTGAATAGCGCGCAACCGAGGCGAGATAAAACGTAAAGCGATCGTAGTCTTTCGGAGCGAGGCAGTCGCCACCAGTATCGCTGCCCGAAGTACTCCGGTTCGAATTCATCCACCACATGGGCGAGTCGGAAAACATCTCGAACACGTTTGCGCCACGTGCCCGTGCTTTCTGCATCAACGAACGCTGAGTCCCGTCCACCGACCAGTTCCACGTCGTGGGATCTCCATGATTCGGGTCAGCCCAATAGCCGTGAACATCCATCTGCCATTGCAGTTTTGCTCCCTTGTTCTCCAGCGGCTGATTGATTCCGCCGCCACCCACGTTATAGCGAACAATGTTGAGTCCTAGTCCGGGGTAACCGCCCGTTGACTTCGTTGTGTAGATCAGATCGGCGTAGTAATCGGCATTCGCCGTGCCGCCGATCGCATGTGCCCACCAGGCCAGAGAACTACCCCAACCTTCCCACTGACCGAAATTCTTGGTGGGATCGACTTTGACTGTTGTAGTTTCGAGCGCACTTTGCTGCGCAGGCGCTCGAAGCGCGGATCCAGAGAGCAGTGCGATCAGGAACACCGAGAGCAATCGAAGGCCCCCTCTTCTCCAGTTTGAAATGGCTCTATTGCTCGTCCGCATTGGATTTTCGAATGGTGTATACAAATTGCTGAATCTGGTTTGGTTCTTTGTTGGTTGCATCAGACTCGCTCTTGCGTAGCCGGTCGAAGATCGTAAACTCTTCCTTTGCACGGAGGCCGTTGCCTGTCCGTGCCAAAGCCTGTCCCAATCGGTAATGGAAATTCGCTGAGTTCCCGTTCACCTTTAACGCACGCTCATACTGCACAATGGCCTCTTCATAGTTGTGCCGCTCCGAATAGAGGTTTCCCAGCTGGAAATAAGCATCGGCGTAATTTGGATCAAGGGTGAGGGAATGCTTTAGGAGAAATTCAATTTGACTGGCGAGTTCGGGGTTTGAATCAATCGGATTTCCTCTCCACAAACAGATGGCGAGGTAATAATTCAGCTCCGCACTCTTGTAATCATGACTGAGGAAGCTTTGAAGACGAGAACGAATCTGTGCCGACAAATCCGGTGAAGCCCCATCGCACGCTTTACCCATGAAAGTAAGCGGTAGTGGATCGGAAGGGACTAGGTCCGACGCCCGGAAGTAGGCGCGAACTGCATTGTCCATTTGCCCTGCACCATAAAGAGCGATGCCCATCCCATTGCGCAGCTGGGCCGATTGAGGAAAGCGTAAGGTTCCGGCCTTGAACACTTCGATCGCGGCCGCAAATGTCTGATGCAATAAGAGCTCGGCGCCCCAGTTAAGGATGTTCTGCTCGCTGGGATCCATGCGGGCTGCCTGCTCGTATTCCGCCGCGGAAGACAGATAATGCTGCGATTTTTCTTCTACCTCGCCGAGCAGGCTGTGGAGTTCCGCAGAGTCATGCAAACTGATGAGTTTGTGGAGCTGCTCGTTCGCCTTTTCAAATTGCCCACTCTGCTCTAAAGCCAACGCGAGGTCATAGCCGTTGTTGTAGACCGATGGGTCGAGTTCCTGCGCACGTTTTAGGAACGGGATAGCGCTGCGAAGCTTTCCGGTCTGAATGTAGAACTCGCCCAGATTGTGATTCGCATCGTAGCTCTGCGGCTCCAACTCGACTACTTTCTTGAACTGGACCTCCGCTTGATCTGCTCGACCAAGCGCGAGAAGATTTGTGGCTAACCTTGTGCGTGCTTCCGCGACAGTTGGCTTCAATTGAACAGCCTTCGCAAGGAAGCGATTTGCCTCTCGTTGCTTGTCTTGGGCGACGTAAACGAGACCCAAGAGCTCATTGACCTCAAAGCTGTTGGGGACGGACTTGACTAGAGGTTCGAGTTCGCGTTGTGCAGCAGCGTACTGCTGGGCCTTGTAGGCTGTGAGGGCAGAAAGGAATTGATCCTTGGCTGCGCTCTCCGTTTGGCGGCGATCTGTGCTCGGCACCTCCTGTGACGAAGCCGAGGCCCATGACGGAGGCTGGAAAACCAAAGGCAACATGCTTACGCCGATCGCAAGCGCCCGAGTTGAACCTACACATTTGCCGAAAAGCCTGCTCATCATCACACCCGGAGACGCGGAGGACCGCTATTCACTTCGATCTCGATCCACCATTGCATACTCCCATAGCCGGGAAGCGTCGCGCATTCATTGCGCCTGATCGCCTCTTGCAGAGAATCGGGCCGGCCGTTACAAGGTTCGAGAGCAACGGTGAAGTCCTTGCTAGCCCGGTTGTCCGGCCATCCACCTGGCAGACCCAAATGCCCACGTACGGAACAAGTCGGGTATCAAAGCGGAACGCGATGCTCTCATTTGCGCGCGACAGGAACAGCCCACAGAACCCTTCGGAAAGACGAGGCGTAAATACCTTCTCAGCTGTCCCGGCACTCGCGGAGATAGCCCGGTTGAGCTGGACCAATTGACCAGAGGATTCCATCGCGTTCGGCCACCTGCATCGATCGCCTGATTTCCCCAAGCGCTCGCCCCTTGACCATCCTATTTCTACTTCCTTCACCTCCTCCGGCAGAACGATTTCTGTTTCGGACTCGACTATAAGCAAAGGATGCGCCGACCACAGAAATTTCACGGTTGATGAATTCAGGTTCGTCACTTCGTAATCTATTCTGACTGTGTTCGCCTGCAGTTGTACTTTCTTCGAAAAGAGAAGAGGCAAACTCCTCAGAGAGGTAGCCAAGATAATCTGCTCTCCAACAATCTCGGCGCTCGATGGCAAACACCAGACATCGCCGTGATCGGGACACAGCCTGGACGAGAATGGTTCTTCAGGGTATCGGCACTCCGCGATTGTGGGTACACACTCGTCGAAGCCGCTTGGTTCGTAGTCGTCAAATTTAGCCCCATACGAGCGCGGCCGATATGCCCGCTTGGGCTCGGACGGCTGCAGGTGAAACTCGTGGCCGCTCTCGAGCCTACCCAGGCAGACGATCTTGCCTCCTAATTCTGGCACGACTGTCAGACGAAGCAAGCCATTGTCCAGGACGATTGCCTCAAGCAGGCCGAATTGTGTCCGCCGAATCCAAGATTCCGGCCTTTTCATTGCATGCAATCGCCCCGGTAACATGGACATCGTGTCATCAATGCAGACCTCTAGGCAAACTTCACGCGCCGCTGATTGCTCCCCGGCACAGTTCATGGGACGCGATCGAATTCAATTGCACTCGCGTCATAGTCCCCTCGCAATCGAAGCTGGATTCCGTGGTGCACCAGATAAGCGCCGCTGACCTTCTCAGCTTTCTCTTCGAGTTTGTCGTCGATAGTGGTGACAGAATAGGTTGCATCTTCCGCCAAACCCTGCAAATGGAGGAGCGGCATGCTTCGGCCGAATTGCTGCGAATGCAAGAAAGCAAAAACTACAGCTTGCCCGCTGTCTTGCGATATGTATTGCATGGCGCTGAAATCCGATTCGACCGGTGAACCAAGGCGATAGAGCTTCCCGTCCTGCACTGTCTCCCGAAGCCGCTTGTAGAAAGAAACCATTTTGGCCGCAACGGAAACGTCATCATCTGTCCATTTATTCAAATTGCCGCCGATGCCAAGGGAGCCAGTCATGGCGACTAGGAAACGAAACGGGAGCGGCGTGATGCGTCCATTAATGCCATTTGGTACGTCCGTGACCCACGACATCATTACGTGTGGTGTATATGCCTCCGTGAAACCGTATTGGATCGTCAGCCGATCCAGAGCATCCGTATTGTCCGAAGGCCAGACCTGATCAACGCGCTGCAACATTCCCAAATCCACGCGGGCCCCGCCTCCTGAGCATCCTTCAATTTCCAATTGAGGGTGCTTGCTGCGCAGGCGGTCGATAATCTCATATAAGTTCTGGATGTAACGCACCCAAATCTTCTTCCGCTCTGCGAGTGGCGCCTCGGGCCAACCCGGCTCCGACCAGTTGCGGTTGTAGTCCCACTTCAGCAAGGCGATGTCATTGTCGGTGACGAGCCGATCCAGCCACGACAAGATGTACTCTTTGACATCGTCACGAGCGAGATTCAGCACGAGCTGGTTGCGGGCTTCCGTGCGAGGCCGTCCGGGAAAATTCATGACCCAGTCCGGATGCTTCCGATACAGATCGCTGTCGGGATTGACCATTTCGGGCTCTACCCACAAGCCAAAATCCATGCCGAGGCCATGGACCCGATCAATCAGCGGCTTCAGGCCGCGAGGAAATTTCTGCGGATTGACATACCAATCGCCCAGCCCGGCGTGATCGTTGTTGCGCTGCCCGAACCAGCCGTCGTCCACCACAAATCGTTCGACCCCGAGACGTGCAGCTTTCTCGGCCAGGGCCATCTGCCCTGCCTCATCAACGTTGAACTCGGTAGCTTCCCATGAGTTGTATAAGACTGGGCGAATCCGAGCATGAGGACTTCTCGGGAGGATCTGCGCAAGTTGAAAGCGGTGCAAGATGCGTGAAGCTTCGCTAAGTCCGCCGTCGGTGAAACCGGCAAAGAACGGCGGCGTTTCGAGAGATTCTCCCGGAGCGAGTTGATAACTGAAATCAAAAGAATTCAAGCCGCCTACGACTCGGCACTGATCGGAAGAAGTACGTTCGATGGTAAAACGCCAACTGCCGCTCCAGCCGAGTTCACCAAACCATACCGGCCCGTGCTCCTCGTCGCCGTCGCCCACACGATCGATTGCAAACCACGGGTTTGCCTCATTCCCCGTACTGCCACGTCTGCTCTCAATGACACGCTTGCCAACTTGCAGTGTTTCGCTCTGGAGCTGCCATTCTCCCGCCCATCGCCCGGTGAGATAATGCAGGCGATAAGAGCGGTCCGGTGG
>Ga0137367_10001688_pt1 | contig 17523 bp, 19 predicted proteins | sample SagtaG_14_FD_104939 | JGI IMG/M metagenome (GOLD analysis project Ga0137367, IMG submission 104939) | Vadose zone soil microbial communities from Sagehorn Ranch, Mendocino, California, USA - Sage1_L_80_16 metaG | ecosystem: Environmental > Terrestrial > Soil > Vadose zone | place: USA... | reverse complement strand
TGACCGAGATCATATCCACCGAGAATACCGTGTTCAAGCAAATGCGCATTCACTTCTGCAACGGGACGATTGACGCACAGCGCAAACTCATGGAAGAACGGCTCGGTGAAACACAGCCCCATGCCCTCAATCTGACTGAGTTGCTGTGCAGCATAATGCGCCTTTTGGTAACAAAGTTCAGCGACCTGTCGTAAACCTTTCTTGCCGAGCACTGAAAGATAAACAGCGGTGCCGAGTGCGATCAGACCTTGATTGGTGCAGATGTTGGATGTGGCGCGTTCGCGCTTGATGTGCTGTTCACGCGCGGTCAACGTCAGGACGTAGGCGCGTTGCCCGCGATTATCAACGGTTTCTCCAACCAAACGCCCCGCCATCTTGTGGACATAACTCTTGCGGGTCGTGAAAAAACCGACACTGGGTCCGCCGTACCACATGGGGATCCCCAGCGGCTGACCATCGCCCACGACAACGTCCGCACCCATGGAGCCCGGTGTCTTAAACAGAGCCAGCGCAGTCGGATTCGCAACGACGCAGACCAGCGCGCCCTTGGCATGCGCGGCCTCGACGAGCTTGGTGTAATCGTAGACGCGTCCGAAGAAATCGGGATACTGAACGATGACGAGAGATGTATTGTCATCAATCAAGTCTGCCAATTCATCGGGCTGTGAGTCAAGATCCGCGTTCGGATCATCACCAGCCTCTTCCAATTCCATTCCCTGAGTGTACGTGCGGATCACCGCGCGATATTGCGGATGAACGGTAGGGGAGATGACAATCTTCTTTCGCTTGCCACGGAACTGCGCGTACGCGAGACTCACTGCTTCGGCGGTTGCCGTCGCGCCATCGTAGTGCGACGCGTTGGATACCTCCATGCCGGTTAGTGCCACCATCAAGGATTGATATTCAAAGATCGCTTGCAATGTGCCTTGCGAAATTTCGGGTTGATATGGAGTGTAGGCTGTGTAAAACTCACCGCGTCGAAGGATGTGATCAACCACTGAGGGGATGTAGTGGTTGTACATGCCCGCGCCGAGGAAGGAGATCAGGTCAGTGCGCACGTTTTCATTGGCTTGCGCGAGACCTGAAAGTTCGTTCATCGCTTCCATTTCGGTGAGCGCGGGAGGTAGATTCAATTTTGGGAAACGGTGTTCCGCAGGGACATCTTCGAACAAGTCATCCAATGACTTGACGCCGATGGTCTCCAGCATCGCATCCCGTTCTTTGGGACTAATTGGAATGTAGGTCATGTTACCTCCATGTCATTGCGAGGAGGGCAACAGCCCGACGAAGCAATCTCAAGTTTGAAGGTTAGTTGAGATTGCCACGTGGCGCCGAGGCGCCACTCGCAATGACACTTAATTAATGTGTTCTTTCCTCACAATACTTCTCATAGGCGGCGGAGTCCATCACTTCGCTTGTTAAGCCATTCTCCACTTTCACCATCCAGCCTTCGCCGTATGGATCAGAGTTGAGGGTTTCAGGCTTGTTGGATAAGTCCTTGTTCACCGCGCTGACTTTGCCACCGGCCGAAGCGTAAATTTCAGCGGATGCTTTTACTGATTCAACGGAGGCAATTGCTTTACCTGCTTCGACAGTATCGCCTTCGTCAACGAGAAGTTCAATGAAGACAATATCGGAGAGTTGGGACTGGGCGTAATCGCTGAGTCCCATTGCGCCGGTCGCGGGGTCGAACCATTCATCGGACCTTGTGTATTTCAGATTGGCGGGTGCATTCATGTTTGGTTGCTCCTCTAAGAAAATGATATTGGCGAATCAAAAAGGCGCATGAGTATGATCATGCGCCTCTGTAATTTGACCTGAGAGATTCGTTTAGTTGCTTGGTTAGGTAGTTTTGTAGTTACGCAGTTTCTCAACTACCTAACTATTGAACTACCAAACTGTCAAACTAAATTTACACCGTCGGTATCCCTCGCGGGGATTTTCCGCGGAGGATTTTCCAGAGTGATTCGGGGATAGGGTCCTTTTGCCTGAGAGTTTCGTCTGGTTTCGCCTTGCCAGATTTGCACCTTCGGCGCTCGTAGTACTGTAGTAGCGACTTCAGTCGCTCAACTTCGGATGACTTTAGTCGTCACTACGTTTGAGTCTCTTCCCTGTCGCCCGTTGTATTGTTAGTTCCATTGTATGAGTCAGAGGAATGAAAGTCAAGAGGAGAAATATCATCTTATTTAAATGCAAAGACTTCCGAACGTATTGAATTCGGAAGTCTGGTTTGAAGCATGTTTCAGCCTTTAGGAGCCTCTTCATCAGATGAAGGTGATTCCGCTATAGGAGCGGATTCTTCTGGCGTGCTGGGAGCAAGATTGAGGTCCGGTGCTGAGACGGGAACAACTGGCGCTGTGGAAACAAATGTCCCATTTAGGCGAGCAAAGTAATCTCTGACCGTGAGATCGTTATAGAAGATAAGCGCGAGAATACCAACGACCACTGAGAAGATATTGCCCGCTAGGATACAGACAATTTCGAGAATAGCGATATTGGTGGAGGGCAGTACAGCCTGTGGTGGAATGCTCATCAATTTTGCCGCGTAGACGATTTCAAAAATGCCAAGGACAGTGGGAAGGATGGTGATTGGCACACAAATGAATCCAACAAATGTGTGAAGCGCAGCGGCAGAGGCTGCAATTCCCCAGAATAGATTGACAATGCCGCTAGCCAGAGTCATCCACGCGATGACATTTACCAACGTGGGCTTTTGCTGATTTGTGAATTGTGTGTTCATAGCTTTCTCCTGAAAAAACTAACCTTGCGAAGGTTTGGCTATTCGTCATCCATACGTTTAACAAAACCTTCGCAAGGCTGACTTTCTTGTGAATTAAGTTCACTTTTTATACGTCGCTTTAGGAGAGAGGTTGCAGATAGAACTTAAAGCTCTCAGCGCCGTCCTCGGCGCTGGTATTCCTTAGTAATCGCCGCCGAGGATGGCGGCATGAGCAGTAAAGTTGTAACAATTAGCTTAGGTGTTAGACAAATATTTATATTGTTCTGTTAAAAAGTTGCAGTAAGATTGGTTGAACGCTCTTCTTATAGTTACAGGAGGATCACATGGATATTGAAGGCAAAATCATCATTGTTACTGGTGCCTCATCTGGAATTGGTGAAGCGACTGCTCGCCAGTTTGCGCGGGAGGGGGCCAAGATCGTGCTAGCTGCCCGCCGCGTGGATCGACTCGAAGCTCTTGCACATGAAATTAACGCAATGGGGACCGGTGCAGAAACGTTGGTCGTGCAAGCTGACCTCTCCAAGCTGGAAGACATTCAATCTTTGATCAGTCAAACTCTGAATAAATTTGGCCGCATCGATGTATTGGTCAACAATGCGGGTTTTGGGCGTTTGGATTGGCTTGAGAATTTGGATCCTAAGAAAGATATTCAATCACAATTTGATGTGAATGTTTTAGGTGTTGTGCAAACCACACGGCAAGCGTTGCCTGTGATGATCAAGCAACGTTCAGGTCATATTATCAACATGTGTTCGATGGCTGGATTGGTTGCAACGCCAACCTACACCATTTATGCCGCCTGCAAACATGCTGTGCACGGATTTTCTGAGGCATTGCGGCGCGAAGTGAAACCTTGGGGAATCGATGTTTCCATGATTTACCCAGGCGGTGTGACAACCGAATTTGGACAGCACGCGGGCATCAAGCGCAAGACTCAGGCGAGCACTCCAAGATTCCTTTTGCTTTCGGCGGATGATGTTGGCCGCGCGGTCGTGCAATTGGTGCGTCGTCCGCGCGCTATCTGGATCATTCCATGGTTATGGTCATTCACTGTATGGCTTAACAGAAATTTCAATTGGTTTGTGGATTACACTACTATCAACCAATTTACGATCCCCGAACGCGCAGATGAATTGAATGCAAGGTAACAGTTTCGTAATGGTATTCATGTAAGTGATGTGGGACGGGATGGTATCCCGCCCTACGTAGCGATTCTAATCAGGTATCCCTGCCGGTTTCACATCTTTCAAATTCAGTTGTAGAGTTCTTCGCCCGTTGTATTCATTTACTTCAAGATGATACAAAACATCCACATATGGCGGAAGCTCAGGCTTTAGATGGCCGAGGCGGAAGCCAATCGAATCGACAATTACACCGCGTTCATCTTCAAGAGTTAGTTTCAAATGTTTTCCCTCTGAGCCGACCGTGCGTGCCACTTTGACCTTGACATTGCGCGAAACAAAGACTGACTCAGGATTGCCATAACCGGTTGGTTCAAGATACATGAGATGTTTCAACACCTCAAAGCTCAAGTCTGAAAGTGGGACTTCCATATCCGCCATAAGAGTTTGGCGCAAGTCTTTCGACCCGAGTTGATCTTTGGCGATTTCTTTCAAGCGTGAGACCAATTCAGGGAGGTTCTGATTCTTCACGGTGAAGCCGGCTGCTGCCGCGTGGCCTCCATGCCGGACAAGCAAATCCTTGCATAGATCAAGCGCGTCGGTAATATGGAACTCAGGGATGGAACGGCATGAGCCGCGCGTCTCTTCTGCGTTTTTTGCCGCGACAATCGCGGGGCGATAGTAGACCTCTGTAAGACGAGAGGCTGCCAGCCCCACAACACCAGGGTTGAAATCTTCGTGCGCGGCGAAGAGCAAGAATGCTTCGGGGTCTTCTCCCATTGCAATTGCTTCAGCTTGTTGTTGCATTGTGCGCGTTAATGCTTGTCGCTGGCGATTTTGTGTATCAAGTTGCAGCGCGAGTTGACCCGCACGCATAAAATCTTTGGTGGTGAGCAGTTCAAATGAAGCTAAGGCGGATTCGAGTCTGCCCGAAGCGTTCAAGCGTGGACCGAGCATAAAACCAATGTTGCCGGCAGTCACTTTGTCAATTTTTACATCGGCGACACCTGCCAATGAGAATAATCCTTGTCGCTTTGTCTCACGGATTTGTCGTAGACCTCTACGAACCAGAACTCTATTTTCGCCAACAAGCGGAGCAAGGTCAGCGACCGTACCCAGCGCAACTAGGTCAAGGAGATCGTTGAGCTGAAATCCGTTCGTAGATGGTTGCGCGCGGATCAATGCTTCGATGATCTTGTAGGCAATACCAACGCCCGCCAGATCTTTATCGGGATAAGGATCACCATGCTGTTTCGGGTTGATCACTGCAAAAGCGGAGGGCAAGTTTTCCCCGTCAGGATGGTGATGGTCGCTGATAATGAGGTCCAAGCCAATAGTCCGCGCATGAAGCGCTTCATCTGGGGAACGGATTCCGCAGTCTACAGTGATGACCAGTTTCACACCATCTGCTTTGAGGGAATCCAGGGCATCCTTATTCAAACCGTATCCCTCGTCGAATCGATTCGGGATGTAGCCGCGCACAGCTTGCCCTGAGCCTGTCGAAGGGTTTGCGCCGAGCGCTCCCAGAGCCTGCACGAGGAGCGCAGTGGCAGTGACCCCATCCACATCGTAATCACCATAGATCGCAATCGGCTCATGATTCTCGAGCGCGTAGCAAATGCGCTCCACGGTGACATCCATACCGATCATTTGGAATGGATCCATGTTTGCGTTCGGCTCAGCCTTAAGAAATGAGCGCGCCTCAGCATCCGTTGCCATGCCGCGGTTGAATAAAATCTGTTTAAGAATGGGTGGGAACTTGGCAAGTGCTTCGTCAGCCTGTAAAGTAATGGGGGAAGCAACCACCCAACGTTTGTTATGCATCATATAAATGTTCCAGTATTTTTTGCTAAATTTTAGGGTTGTACGCACCGTCCCGAAGGTTTCTTTGAGAAAGCATGATGAGCGATTCAAACCTTTCGACACGTGGCGCCACGCCCTATCGGGCAGAGCCACAGTCAGGACATCGCCTTCGGGACGCGCTGCGTAAAGTCAATAAATTTCAAAGTTGAAAGTACTATCTACAGTATAAACTGAGATGAGAGATGCGGGCAAGTGTATAATATTGATGGAGGAACATCGATGTACATTCTCAGACCCGATGAAAAAACGACTCCCGTCATGATCTATACACAGCATAGCGTGGTACGTGGCGAGGTGGTGACAAAACAAACTGTCCTGCGAGTCAACATCTGGCTGCGCACAGACGGCGCACCGAAATACATGCATGTTCTCAAACCTCAGGTGCTCGTGTTCGGGGGCAGCCCCGCGAAGTCCTTATCATACTCGGAAATCTATTTTCCCACATCCGATGTCATCGCTTTTCACACGCTGCCTCCAGTCGAGGAACCGTTAGATTATGACCCTAACGAAGCCAACCGCACAATGGAGGTAGTAGAGTTGTTGGTAGGGACATTTGTAATGAAGGGCAAGATCCGTATCTCGACGCAGACCGAAATTGGCACCAGTTTGGAAGTTGCACGCGTCTCCTGGATGTCGGTCTACGATGTCTGGGTGACTAACCCCTATTTGCCCCAGATGCCTGCCATTCAAGTGCCGATGATCCTGGTCAATCCCAGCCACGCGGCATTCGGCATAACTTAAATCTTTCATAATATAATGAAGATGTGAAGCGCAAGACCTTCTATCATATTTCCCTCTCGCTCCCGTATATCGCTCTTTTGATTTCGGGAGCGTTTACTTATCTTGCACATGGATTTCAGATTTTTGAGAGCTCTACAGCACCAAGCATCCTGACAGGAACACTGATATTCTTTACATTTTCTGCTGTGATTTGGGGACCGCTTTATACATGGATGGTCGTTGCAATGCTCTTTTGGGGGAGAGGCAAAAATGTGGATGAGGTTCGCCATATGTATTTACTTTCACCGGTTTTATTGGCATGTGCAACAGGCATTCCTGCTTTGCTGTTCAATGCTCCCGATTCAGGGATGTTCGTGCTTTGGGGATTCTTGCACATAAGTAATTTGGATTTTATTATGCCTGTCCTCTTCAAAAATTATTACCAAGAGCAATCACTGAGTATTGGTTTTGCCTGGGCGTTTATGGCAGCTCTCTGTGTTGTCATCGGTTACCTGTTTGTGGGAATTGTGCTTTTGATAGAAAAAGCGCTGAGGAGGCGAGGCTTGCTCATAGAGGAAGAGTATGTTGGCAAAATACTGCCTGGAGCGTAGGGAGAACTCTACACGTAGTATTCTCAAGGGGAAATGTGACATTCGTAATTCGGAAAACAGTCATTAAACAGTACGAAATATCTCGTTGTTGGAACTGGAGAAGGAAGAAAAGAAAGGCGAGATTTAAATTTGTTTGAGGAGAGAAACATGTCTGCAATGTCCAAAACAGCGCCATTTATTTTCGTTGGAACTTATACAGAAGCTGAGGGGAGCCAGAGAGAGGGGATTTACGTCTATCGAATGGACCCATCTTCCGGTGAACTTATCTTTGAGAGTGTAATGAAGGGCGTGATCAATCCTTCTTTTCTGGAAATTCATCCACAGAAGAGTTTCCTTTATGCGGTAAATGAAGTCCGGAGTTTAAATGGACAGCCTGGGGGTGGCGTGAGCGCATTCTCGATTAATTCAAAATCAGGTGAACTCAATTTGCTGAACGTCCAATCCTCTTATGGTGAAGATCCCTGTTATGTCAGCATCGAGCAGACCGGTAGATTTGCTCTAGTAGCCAATTACACAAGTGGAAGTGTTGCCATGTTTCCGATCCAAGCGGATGGAGGGTTAGGTCCCGCTTCGGATGTGATACAGCACTCAGGCTCAAGTGTTCACCCTGAACGACAAACCGGACCCCATGCTCATTGCATTCTGCCTGACCCAACAAATCGCTTTGCAATCGCAGTGGATCTAGGTTTGGATAAATTTCTGATCTATGAAATGGACTTGAAACATGGGAAGTTAAACAAACATGCTGAGGTGAAAGTCCAGGCTGGCGCGGGTCCGCGTCATTTGACGTTTCATCCCACCGGACAGTATGCCTACCTGGTCAATGAATTGAACGCCACACTGATTAGCTATCGTTATCATTCTGATGTGGGGAGATTTGAAGAGTTGCAAACAGTTCCAACCCTACCAGGAGATTTTAGAGATGAGAATTTGTGCGCGGACATTCATATTTCCCCAAATGGAAAATATCTATATGCGTCTAATCGTGGGCACGATAGTATTGCTTGTTTTCTTATCAATGAGAAAACTGGCCAGTTAACCTATCGAAACCACACACACATTCACGGCCGGGAACCGCGTAACTTTGGAATTGACCCGATCGGAACATTCCTGCTGGTTTGCAATCAGCAAACGCATAATATTGTTAGCTTTAAGATCGACTCAATAAGTGGTGCACTATTTAAGATAGGACACGAGATAGTGGTCTCTATGCCTGTGTGTCTGAAGTTTACATCCTTGTAAGAAACAACATTGCAGGGAGATATTGAGACAGATTTTCTTTCCATCACGTATTACAATCTGCAAATCTTATTGGATTAACATAAAATCTTTTGAAGTCTTTTATGCAAAGGAGAATACAATGAGAAAGACAAATTCAAAGTGGCTGATCCCATCCATTGGCGGGGTGATTGCGCTGTGCGCCGCATGTGCGTGTTGCGCAGTTGTCGGACTGTATTTTTATGGGGATCAAATCTTAGCCCGCGTCCGTACCCCTGCGGAGAATATATCCACTGAAACTCCTCCTACACCATTACCCGTGGCTACTACATCCCAGTTGCCTGAATGGACAGTCATTGTTTATTCCGCGGCGGATGATGAAGTACTTGAAGAGAATATGTGGTTTGATGTTAACGAAATGGAATTGGTTGGGTCTAATCCGCAGTTGAACATCGTTGTCCAAATTGACAGATATGCAGGTGCCTTTACAGGTGATGGAGATTGGACAGATACACGCAGGTATCTCATTCAGCAGGATAGCGACCTCGAACACATCAATTCGCCCGTCGTCGAATCGGTTGGGGAGGTAGATACCGGCAATCCACAGACCCTGATCGACTTTGTCACCTGGGCGATTCAGAATTATCCCGCGCAGAAATATGCGCTAATTATGTCTGACCATGGCGGAGGTTGGACTGGTGGCTTCTCAGATATGTCTGCTCCCTCTTATTCAGATCTGTCCATACCTGAAATTGTGTCTTCCCTAGAACAAGTCCGTCAGAATGCAGGTATTGATAAGTTCGAGCTCCTCGGTTTTGATGCCTGCTTGATGGGACAGCTAGAAGTCTTTGGCTCGCTTTATCCATATGCAAATTATATGGTCGCCTCGGAAGAGGTCATTCCCGCCTATGGGTGGTCGTACGCCGCTTGGCTAGGACAGCTCGCCCAAAATCCGGCCATGGATGGAAGTGGACTCTCACAATCCATCGTATCTACTTATGTGATCAATGATACCCTGCTCACCGAGGCAAGGACATCGGCTGAGGAGATAGCACAGGAAGAATCCACAACTACGTTAAGCGCCGTCCAAAGCGCGCGGATCCCAGATGTGATCGGAGCAATGAATCAATTTGTTTCTGCGATAGCTTCCATCGATCAGGGTCTTGTTGCTGAAGCCCGAACATACACGCGTAGTTACTATTCAATTTTCGGCGAGGATGTTTCACCCTCATTTATAGACCTTGACAATTTCTCCCAAGTGCTGGCAACTCTAACCGACGACTCGAATATTCAACAGACCGCCATCCAATTGCAAACGGCGATTTCTTCCTCTGTGGTTGCAGAGAAACATGGGTCAAATATGTCCGGCTCGAACGGGATCGCCTTTCACTTTCCCGACTCGGATCTCTATCATTTTACTGAATACAATAACGATTTCCCGCCCTACTATTCGGAATCCTCTCACAAGTTCCTCGAACAATCTTACTGGGATGAGTTCCTCGCTTTTCATTACACCGGCCAGGCATTTGCTCCGCAGGAAGGAGTGGCGATGGCTCCTTCACGTTCGGCGGAGATTGTAGCGCCCGGTGCATCCGAACTAAATATTGGTCCGATCCAGATTTCAGATACTGAGATCAGTGGCGATGAAACTGTGAACGTGTCTACCACGGTGGAGGGCGATGTTGCCTATATTCATACGGCTCTGTATTTTTGGGATCCCACCAGTGAATCCTATTGGATAGGCGATGTCTCCTACTACATTGCAGAAAATACAGTCGCGATTGATGGTGTGAACGTACCAGACTATGGTTCCAGCCCGGTGCAGGTGCAATACGACTGGTCTCCCACGCTTTATAGTCTTACAGATGGGGAGCATGACGCGTATGTTCTTCTTGAGCCAGCCGAATATCTGAGTTCAGACGGGCACACGGTCTACGCGGTTTATGGACAATATACTGACGCCCTCAGCAATACACCGGTGGATGCCAGGCTTTACTTTGATGCGGATGGCAACTTCCTCTATGCATACGCCTTCCCTGACACCGATGCGAACGGGGCGAGTACTCCGGTGGAGATCACGCCGCAGGTTGGCGATCACTTCACTGATTACGTGCAGTACTACACATATGATAGCAATAACAACCCGACCTATCGTTACGATTTGAGTGACGATGTGTTTACCTGGGGCGAACAGGGTTTCTCGTTCTATTCAAGTTACCCGGCGGATGGCCAGTACGCGGTTGGAATCATTGCGTACGATTTCGATAATAACTTCGTCGCGAATTTCGAATTTATTAACTATACCCGCTGATATAAACTATCAGTAGCCTTCCGTGAGTAGCTTGTTTTGCTCAAGCCGCCGTCCACCTTCGGAAAGACGGTGGCGAGTACAACGAATCCTCCCCATTCGATAGATTGACTGGGGAGGATTTATTGTATAATGAATTTGACACATGTATGTCTGATTAACCACGAGAAGCTATCCACAATCGCAACAAAGAACGACCAATTGTCGTTAAACAATCCAGGAGGCAGAGATGAATAAATTATTTATTTCAATTGCGATACTGCTTGTCCTTCTAACCGGTTGTGCTCCAGGCTCCAGCGTAGAAGTGAACACGCCTGCAACTTCCATACAACTGACCACCCCAGGTCCCAACCCGGAACTTGACAAGCCAGCCGAGAATGGCCAGGTTGCAAGTGTTGCGCAAGGGCTTTGGCATGGCATTATTGCGCCCGTAACCCTCATTGGCTCATTTTTCAATCCAGATATGCAGATGTATGAAGTTCACAATAACGGGCGAGAATATAACCTTGGTTTCCTGTTTGGAGTAGCACTGGTGTTTCTCATCTTAGGACTGATAGGAGGTAGGCGGCGCTAAAGACTGAATTTCAAGAGCCTCATACGTTAGTCCAAAGAAAGCTTGACGGCTGTTAATTGTCAGTCTATAAACAAATCCTCCCTAATCGATGGATTGATTAGGGAGGATTTATTGTATAATGAATTTGACACCCCGATAGAACACCTACAAAACAGATCATACATCAATCTCCGCACTGTCGCGACGAAGAGCAACGAATTGGATTTAAATACTTCAGGAGGCAGAGACATGAAGAACCTACTGGTTTCCGTTTTATTGCTGGTTACAATGACAGCTTGCGCCCCTGGTTCCAGTGTTCAAGTTACTACACCTGACTCTAGTATGCAGCTTAAGGCACCTGGCCCCAATCCAATGGTCAATCAGCCGGATCAAAGCGGCCTCGTCGCACGCGCCGGGGCGGGACTGTGGCACGGCATCATCTCCCCTGTCACCCTGGTGATCTCGTTTTTCAATTCTGACGTGCATATGTATGAAGTTCATAACGCGGGAAGTGAATATGACCTTGGTTTCCTGCTGGGGGTCGCGTTAGTTTTTGCGCTCCTGAGTCTTTTTATACGTATGCGGCGATAAGCACTTAATAATGAAATACTGGATCATTGTCGCGTCGAAAGATCACGTGCAGCGCGGAGCAGCCGGCGGATTTATTCAGGCTAACCATGGCAAAGCTGCACCGTTGAAGCGGATGCACGCCGGCGATTGGGTCATCTTCTATTCGCCAAAGTTAGAGTACGATAAGCCTGAGAAATGTCAGTGCTTCACTGCGATCGTCAGAGTTATGGATGAGAATATTTACCAGCATGACATGGGCGGTGGTTTTGTCCCGTTTCGACTGAAAGTTCAGTTTTTACCATCAAAAGATGTTTCAATCCTCCCGTTGATCAACGAATTAACTTTCATCAAGGACAAATCTCATTGGGGCGCGCCGTTCAGATTCGGGACTTTGCAAATCCCTGAACAGGATTTTAGATTAATTGCCAGCAAGATGGTTGATGTCAAAAGTCTTTTCGATAAATAGGACACCTTAGAAATTCAATAACATTACATTCTCCAAACAATAGGTTACAAGCTTAGCACTTTGATAACGTAGCGGGAATATAATGTATTTCTTTCAATATAAGGAGACCGATGGAAAACGATTATGATTTGGAAAACATAGAGAATTTTAAAATTAATCCCGAGGTGTGGTTACACACTCTTCTAGCTATCGCAGGTGATAAAGAAAAAAAAGAAGAAGTAGTTCAAAAAATAGCGCAGAAGACGGGATTTCTTCCTGAAAAAGTAGAAGTGATTATTACCACCACGATCCGCGTTTTGATCAGTCAAACCCGCTCGAATTGATGGTTCATAAATAGCGCAGAAAGTTCTCTCCGTTTCCCAATTCTCGAATCTTAACTATCATATGATTTCGTACTGCAATTGACCCTCCCAGCTATCTGGTCTCCAGAGGAAAAATGACCTCGAAATCGGTAAAACTGTTTTTGCTGCTGTTTTTCTTGCTGGCGTTACTCCCAGTCAATGTTGCATTAGCAGATACCGGTCCTAAGCCGACCATGGAATTCACATTCAAGCAGGAACTGGCTAGCGAACAGATCACGATCACTTCGGGGATTTTATGTGAGTGTGAGCAATCTAATTGCAGTGATGCGGCTCCGCTTCAGGAAGTTGGTCCACAGCGATTTACGTGTGAAGCGAATAGTTGTCGCGCGACTGCCTATGGATTCAGTCCTTACCACAAAATTGAGATCCAATTTTCAGATGGGAAGACGCGTCAGAGCAACATTTTTCAAACCACAGGATTCGATTCAAGATATATAGTTACTGTCCGCCCGGATGATTTGCTGGTGGAAGCACAATTCAGTCTGGGTGTTTTCCCGCCTATAGTCATTGTTGTAATCGCGTGTATTTGTGCCTTGGTAGGTGTAGGTTTGGTTGTGGGATTGATTATTTTCTTGGTTCGACGCTCCAAAAAGAATTGATCGTCACGCTTTTCATTACGATCATCGTCGAGGGGATGGTTGTGCTCGTATATTGCATCTGGCGCAAAAAACCTTTTGGACCAATTCTATTAGCAAGTATCGTAGCAAACTTGATCACCCAATCTTTTTTGTGGGTTGTATTAAATCTTTTCTTCGGACATTATCTCATCACCTTATTTATTGCCGAGATCCTTATTTGGATATTTGAAAGTGTTTTGTTGAGTTACTTGCCTGCAAATCGACTGCGCTTTGTCGATGCCATTCTCCTCAGCCTGTGTATGAATCTGGCGAGTTTTGCGTTTGGCTGGTTTTTGCCAATATAAATCTGTGTTTCTATTCTCAAAACCCTATTCGCTAATCTCCAGGCTCTCCCGTTATAATCTCCTCATGTTTGAATTCACGATCACTGCCAAAACCAACCGCGCTCGCGCGGGTGTCTTTACAACACCTCATGGCGACCTCCTCACCCCGGTCTTCGCGCCCGTTGGCACGCAGGCGACGGTCAAGACCCTTACCCCCGAACATCTCAAGGATATCAACGCCACACTTGTATTGAGCAACACTTATCATCTTTATTTGCGCCCCGGCGACGAACTTGTGCGCGACATGGGCGGCTTGCATAAGTTCATGCAATGGCATCGTCCCATGCTCACCGACTCGGGTGGTTTTCAAGTTTTCTCACTGGCGCAAACCCGCAAAATCGACGATGATGGCGTGACCTTCAAGAATCACATTGACGGCTCGACACATCGCTTCACGCCCGAAAAGTCCATTGCGATTCAGGAGAACCTCGGCGCGGACATCATTATGACGTTCGACGAATGTTCCGATCCCAATGATCATGCCTACAGCAAACTTGCCATGGAACGGACTCATCGCTGGGCAGAACGTTGCCTCAAAGCAAAGACGCGTTCTGACCAGGCTTTATTCGGGATCATTCAAGGCGGCGTTCAAGCGGATCTTCGAGGTGATTCCGCTAAATTTATCGCTTCTCTTGATACACCCGGCATTGCCATCGGTGGACTCTCGGTTGGCGAGACCAAAGGGGATATGCATGCCATGCTCGATGTGGTCACGCCGCTCTTACCCGAAAACAAATCGCGCTACTTAATGGGGGTTGGCACACCCGAAGATTTGATCAACGGCGTCTTGCGCGGCATTGACATTTTTGATTGCGTCCTGCCGACGCGCCTGGCGCGCCATCACTCTGCCTTTGCCCCCGAAGGACGTCTCAACCTCATGAATGCAACATTCGCTCGCGATGAGCGTCCCATTGACGGAGACTGCGATTGCTACACGTGTAAAACTTTCACACGTGCATATATCCGTCACTTGATTGTAGCCAAAGAATTATTGGCTGGAACACTAATATCCATTCACAATTTGAGAGCATTGATCAAATTGATGGAATCAATTCGCGACTATATTGAGGATGGTTCATTTGAGTCACGCATACCTGAGTTGCTAAGTCAATGGTCAAACAACGCCAAAAGAATTAAAGACGAAGGATACGAAGTATATAAAGGATAACACTGCTTTTCATCAACGCTTGCCTCCTCGGCATCATCCAGAGACCAACCGATTTCATCCCTACTTTATCGGAAAATATGAGGAACAAATGTTAAAACCAATTGTATTTCCATCTCCAAATAAAAAGCATAAAGCCATCCTGACACATATCGGTGAGATCCAGGCAGATCACGACTATTACTCTTTGTCGGTCGATGGCATCCCACATTCATTTGTAGACCGGGTTTTTGGAAAGGTCTGTTTGTGGTCTCCAGAATCACGATTCCTCGTCGTTCAGGAATGGAAGGAGACCGATGAGGCGGGCGCGCCCAAATTCTGTCAACTCTTGATCATTGATATACTTGCTAGGCGCGAATGTGTAATAGCAAATGTGGAAGGAGCAAAAGGGGTTATCCTTCCGGAGAGTTTCATAGGGGAAAGCTTGATGTATACAGTCATCTATTATGGCCAATTTGGAATGACCAAGAGTTTTGAAAGCAAGTTCCAATATTTAAACGGCTGGCAAACCATCAAATAACATAGGAGAACCATGACTGTTGTTCACGCCTTTCTGCTTGGCATTATTCAGGGGCTGACTGAATTTATCCCTGTATCGTCTACTGCTCATCTGTTGGTAACTGAACATTTTATGGGTTTGGACCCAAATGACGAAACGCTTTTCTCTTTCAGCGTACTCATTCAACTGGGAACGCTGATATCACTGTTGATCTTCTATTGGCAAGATTTGATCAGTTTAGTCAAAGCATTTTTTGCAAATCCTTTCTCAACAACACAAAACAAACTGGCCTGGTATATCATTATTGCCACCATTCCTGCTTTAATTTTTGGCTACGTATTAAAAGATGCTGTCGAGGCATTGTTCAAGGATCCCTTACTTGAAGCCGCGATCCGGTTGTTGACCGCGGCGGTTTTGTTATCTGTTGCTGAGTGGCTGAGTAAAAAGAATCGAACTCTCGAGTCTATGTCCTGGCTTGATGCCCTCTTCATTGGCATGATGCAGGTGCTGGCTATCTTTCCCGGCGCGTCCCGAAGTGGGACAACGATCTCAGGCGGCATGTTCCGCGGCCTTGACCGCCCTGCCGCGGCGCGGTTTGCGTTTCTCATGTCAGTTCCTGTGATGCTTGCCGCGGGTGGGTACGAAATGCTGGATGTGATCAAAATGCCAAATCTTAGTCAGTTCCTGCCCCTGCTCGCAGTGGGATTCATCACTGCCGCGGTGATTGGCTGGTTTGCCATCAAATGGCTGATTGGTTATCTTAGCAGGCACTCGTTATATGTCTTTGCTGTCTATTGTGCGGTGATTGGAATGATACTGTTTTTTCTAAAGTAAATTAGCAGGTTTGATGTCCTGCTCGACTACAGAACGATAAGACTGTGCAACGGACCTCGCTTCTTAAAACCCTGGTTGAGACCGAATCTCCGTCACACGATAAAGCCGCGGTTGACCGCGTCGGTGCAATTGTTGCCGAAGAAGCGAGCAAACTTGGCGCGGAAATTGAGATGATTGAAAATATTGAAACTGGCGATCATATTCTCGCTCGCTTTCATCCTTTCAAGCCTATTCTCCTCCTCTGCCACATGGACACGTCTTCCCTCTTGGCACAATTGATAAATTCCATTCCGCGAAGCTAATGGAAAGATCTTTGGTTCAGGCACATTGGATATGAAAGCGGGCATTGTCATTACTCTTGCTGCAATTGAAGAAGCTCAAAAGTCCGGATTGAATCGCCCTTCGATACCATTCGATGAAACGATGAAAGCCACCTTTGAGAAAGCCGAATCCATTGCCGCGCCTCTTGGCATCCCAGTGCTGGATGGTCTGGGCGCGATTGGTGAAGGCTATCACTCAGAACGCGAATATATTTTTGCAGAAAGTTTGGCTGAGCGGATGAGGTTAGTTGCGACATTACTAAAGAATTGGTGAAGTTTATGTCATTGCGAGCGTACTTCGCGAAGCAATCTCCGTTTAAACGGATGAATTTCATTTGGGTAGTTTGCCCGATTAACAGGAGATTGCTTCGAGTGGAAGTGCGTCACCCTCGCAATGACATTCTCATCTTTCTTCTTTCCGCTTTCCTTCTTATTTCCTGCTCGACCAGCACGCCTCTCGCGACACCTCAAGTTGTTACCGTTTATTCGACTTCTGCTGCACAACCCTGGCTAACTCCGTTATACGTGTGCGCTGAATCATTTGCTGTCATCTCCCGCGTGGACGATTCATCCTCAGCCGATATTGTGTTGCGCCTTGGGGAACCGAAGGTTCTGACTTCGTCCGCTTATCAAATTGATTCAGAAGATATTTTGATCGTTGCCCATCGTCAAAGCCCCGTGCAAAATCTGACTCTTGAAGGAGCGCGCGCATTGTTCGCGGGGCAAGGAGATCCGTCAGTGCAGGTGTGGGTATACGCATTAGATGAGGATGTGCAAGAGGTATTCGACCAGTCTGTGATGGCAGGAAGAATCGTGACCTCGTCTGCGCACGTAGCTGTGACTCCGCAACAAATGTCTGACACGCTGGTAAACGAGTCTAGTGCAATTGGCATCCTGCCGCGACACTGGAAAGTAGGGGATACACGCGAAGTCTTTATGGTTGCAACAGTACCAGTCTTGGCAGTGACGAATTCAGAACCACAAGGTGTAATCAAAGAATTGATCGCCTGTTTGCAAAAATAGATTTGTTTCCAGATATAATGAGGTACAAAATTCACTGTTAGGAGTACACCATGAGAACTCCACTGTGGACACCCTCTGAAGAGCGCAAGCGGGACGCGAACATCACGCGCTTTATCAAGGAAATCAACGCTCGATACGATTTGAGTTTGAAATCATACGCGGAACTTTATCGCTGGTCGGTTGAAAATA
>Ga0137367_10001660_pt1 | contig 17641 bp, 15 predicted proteins | sample SagtaG_14_FD_104939 | JGI IMG/M metagenome (GOLD analysis project Ga0137367, IMG submission 104939) | Vadose zone soil microbial communities from Sagehorn Ranch, Mendocino, California, USA - Sage1_L_80_16 metaG | ecosystem: Environmental > Terrestrial > Soil > Vadose zone | place: USA... | reverse complement strand
TCAGCGAGACGGTCGGGACGCCGAAGTTGCGCGCATACACGCCGCACAGGTGCTCCGCGGCGAGCTTGGTGACCCCGTAGGGGCTCTGGGGCTTCGGCAGGTCGTCCTCGTTGGTCGGGTACATCCCGGCATTCCCGTACACCGATGAGCTGGATGCGTAGACGAACCGGCGGACGTCGCCGGCGTCCCGGACCGCCTCCAGCAAGCGGTGGGTGAGGAGCACGTTGTTCTCGACGTAGCCATCGAAGCCGGTCCCCCACGAGGCGCGGACCCCCGGCTGCCCAGCCTGGTGGAAGACGACGTCCACACCTTCCAACATCGCATAGAGGTCGCACTCGAGGAGATCGGCCCGGATGAACTCGCACCGGGGTGATCCCATGATCTCCCCGAGGTTGGCCAGCTTCTGGGAGGGGTCGTAATAGGAGGAGATGCAGTCCACGGCACGCACCTCCTGGCCATCGTCCAGGAGACGCTCGACGAGATGGCTCCCCACGAACCCTGCGGCTCCCGTGACGAGTGCCCGCACGCTATTCGGCCTCCCTCTCGTGACGTGTTCCTAGCAGCGCTTCGAGGTACCGGTCCACCACCACCTCCTGATCGAAGGCGCGCCAGGTGTCGGGGCTCGGGCGCGGCCCCGCACCAGAGAGCGCGATGTCGATGGCCCGGGCCAGAGCTGGGACGTCCCCGACCGGCACCAAGAGGCCGTGGCGTCCGTCCTCCAAGATCTCCCGGGGTCCACTTGGGCAGTCCGTCGACACGACCGGGACGCTGCAGTACAGGGCCTCGATGAGTGCCCCCGGGAGGCCCTCCCACCTGGAGGAGAGGACGAACAACCCCGACCGGGACATGAACGGGTACGGGTTGACGACCCAGCCAGGGAGTTGGACATCGTTCTCCAATCCGAGTCGGCGGACTGTCGATTCCAGCCGGCCCCGCTCCGGCCCCTCTCCCAGGATGAGGAGCCGGGCCTGGCGTGTCTCTCGCACGTGAGCGAAGGCCTCGATCAGCACGCCGAAGTCCTTCTGCGGCTTCAGGCGCCCCAAGCCGAGGACGACCGGGGGCTCTCCGGGACGGAACCATGGGTGATCGAGAGGCGCCGAGGCCATCTCCCTGAGGAGCGGAGAGATCACCGGGTTGTAGATCACCTGCACTCGGTCGGAGGTGATCCCGGTCATGTTCGTCAGATCGTCCGCGACGCCCCTCGACACCGCGACGATCCCATCGGCCCAGGGGTAGAACCACCGCATGAGGGGAGGCCTGAGCTTCGTTCGAAATCGCGAGGCGTTCTGCACGACGCTGGAGAGCGTGTTGCGCTCGCTCACGATCATCCTGGTCTCGACCCCGGAGAGTCTCCGAGCCCACAGCCCGACGATGTTCACGTAGTCCAGCGAGCTGAGGAGGGCCGCCGGCCGCTCGCGTCGCAGGTACCGCACCATCGGGGGAATGCTCGCCAGGGCGCGGCGGGCGCCGAGGTCGATCACCCGGACGGCCTCGGAGACCTCGGAGCGGTAGTGGCCTTCGGCCCGGATGAGCACGAGGTCGACCTCGAACCCTCGGTGTGCGATGGCCCCCGCCAGCTTGACCATCGAACGCTGGGCGCCGCCGCCGCCCATGGTTGAGGTGAAGATGGCGAGCGGTCCAGAGACCTTGCCTCCACCCGACGTCCGCGAACCACCGTGGGGGGCTGCGGCAGGCGGCGGAGAGCCGGCTCCTGGATGGGCCGACCGGGCGGCCTCGCTCGTCACGGACATGGGCCCCCCTACAGCCTCGACCAGACCACGGACCGGATCTCCCGCAGCACCTCGGCCTTCGGGCGACCGGCGTCCACGATGATCGCCGGGGTCCCTGACCAATCCGCGCGCCATATCTCCTCGGACCGAGGGCGGACGAACTCCTCCCCCTCCTCCGAGAGCTTGCGACTCACCGCGATGTCGGGATCCACTCGCAGGACGAGCAGGATGTCGGGATACAGGATCTGCCGGTAGTACCGGCGCTCGCGTGCCACAAGGAATCGGGCCGCCCGTCCGCCTTCCCCCGATCCGACCGGCTCTCTGCCCGCCCCATCCATGAGTCGGACCTGGGGCAGCGGGTACCGGTCGCAGATCACGATCCCGCCGTTGGAGGACAAACGACGAATGCGCCGATACAGGCGGTAACGGTCCCGAGCGGTCAGGAGATCCCAGACGAGCCGGGCGGCCGGCCGATGGCCCTCCGTCCTTCCCCCACTCCCGGCCGCCGGCTCTTCGGCACGGCGGATCCACCGGACGATACCCCACGCGCCTCTCGCCACGACCGAGATCATCGAGCGAGGAGGCTTTCCGAGATGAGCCTGGGTAGTCACGAAGGAGCGTGACAGCCACCCCTGGAGCTCAGCCACGGCTGTCGACTTCCCGGCCCCGTCGCCGCCGACGATAGCGACGACCGCTCCCCCTCCCTCCAGCCGCTTGCGGCGGGGTCGCCGGGGCACGACGTATCGAGCGATCAGACGCTTGACGCGGCGCCAAACCCTCAGGCCCGTGTCTGCCGACAGCGGCCGCCTGCTGTGCGCCCGCAGCCGACGCTGGAGGCGCCGAGCCACCCGCATACGGATCCACGCGGAGGAGCCGGGGCGGGCGGCCGAAACGCACAGTTCCCACAGATCTTCGTCGATGACTGGCAGGTGCTCGGCGACGAGGCGCCGCACGGCCTGGGCGTCCGATCGGTCACTGAGGTCCACGTACTCCCGCTGCTCCGAGCTCGAGAGTGAGCCCTGCAGCATCAGGATGGCGTCCCAGGTCGCGTGCTTGAGGATCATCCGAATCACGAACACGGCGAACTCGAAATCCGCCGAGGGGGTCCGGAACAGGGGGCCCTGGAAGCTCGACCCCAGGTAGGGCTCCTCGATCGGCAGATGGAAGTTCTTCGTCATGTCATCGCCGAGGACAAGCTGGAAATGTGCGTGCACATGGACCAACTTCCCCGATTCCTGGTCGAGCCCGTAGGCGTGGAAGATTCCCGGCAGCTGATCGACCGGCCGCGCCACCGCTGGCCTGAAACCGAATCGATAAAGGATCTCCTGGAAGCGCCGCGCGTCCCGGCGGCCGACCAGGAGGTCGAGATCGTTCTCGCCGGTGGCCGACCGATCCAGAGCCTCATTGCTCTTCCAGTGGCAGTACAGGACGTCCTCGTCCCGGAGCGTCGTACAGAGCGCCGAGATCAGCCCGAGAGGACGAGGCCCGTCGCCGCCGATCTCGTGAGACAGCTCGCCATTCGACGTGCCGATGGAGGGGGAGCTTGCCTCGGACCCGGCGAGGTCCACCGGCCTGCTGGCGGTCCGAAGCGTGGCGCGCTCTCCGCGACTCTCCACCGCGCTCAACCTGGTCCTCCGACCCGAACACGCGTTGCCGATACGCCTCGATGCGATGAGCCCCCGTTTCCGTTCGACGCGGCAATCGACGTCCCGGCGGGCACGACCCTCGGGACCATGCCGTCTCTGTCGGGGATCCCGAGGAGACTGGAATAGATCCGATCGAGCATTGCGCACATGGTGGCCTGATCGAAGTGTGAGCCGATGCGTGCGCGGCCCTGAAGGCCCATGCGCCGGGCCTCCTCCGGATGATCGAGCAGCCAGAGCACGCACTCGGCCAGCCGCTCGGTGTCTCCTGCCGGCGCCAACAGCCCCGTCGACCCGGGCTCGACGAGGTCCGGAACGCCGTTCACGGCGGTTGCCACGACCGGACGGCCGGATGCCATCGCCTCAGTGAGGGCCCTCCCCAATCCCTCGTACCGGGACGTGATGACCGAGACGTCGAAGGCGACGGCCAGCCGCGGCGCATCGGGCCGGAAGCCCGTGAACACGATGTCGACGCCGAGCCGCCGGGCCTCCGCCTTGGTCTCACGCTCGAGCGGGGCGCTCTCGAACGAGGCGTCTCCCACCATGACGAACACCGTCTCAGGGCGAGCCCGCTTGACGGCCGCCGCCATCCGCACGAAGTCGAGCGGAGCCTTCTGCGGGACCATCCGGCCCACCCATCCGACGACCTGCGCGTCGTCCGGGATGCGGAGCTCACGTCGGATGTCGGGATCCCGCTCGTGCGGGATGCCGTGGACCTCGATGGCGGACGGAACCACGGTGACGGACCCAGGAGGAGCGAGCCGGGTCTCCACCGCCTCACGCGCCACCCGCGGCGCCACCGCCACGTACCGGTCGGCGAAGGGGCGTGCCAGCCGATCGAGAGACCGGTAGACGGCGCGCCTCGTGGCGCTCAGCTCGTCGTGAGCGGCGAATAGATGGAAGGTGTGCACGACGGCGGGTGCGCCCGCGAGTGAGGCCGCGAGCCTTCCGAGGACCCCACCCTTCGAACAGTGAGTGTGCACGATGGAGAACCGCTCGCGCCGGATAAGCCGCACGAGCTGGGCCAGGACGAGGGCGTCCTCATGTGGCGAGATCCGCTCATGAAGCCGCGGAAGGCGAACGCTCCTGATGCCCGACGCCGAAGCCCGCTCCCATAGCGGGCCGTCCGAGGCCGCGGCGATCCAGGTCTCGTAGCGGTTGGAGTCCATCCCCGCCGCCGACAGCAGGGTGTTGCCCCCAGCCCCACCGGCGAAACGCGTGATGACGTGAAGCACCTTGATCCGGCGCTTGGGCGGCTGCACCGGAAGCTGTTCGCGGGGAACGACCGCGGGAGGCGGAGACGGCCAGATGGGGCGCATCCTTACCCCCCGGCCCGGCGCCGCCACGCGTCGGTGACGGGACCGTCGCACGATGACATCGCTTGCGACGACTGACGGACGCGCAGGACTACGTAGCTCACTTTTCCCCCCCAATGTCTGGATATCGCGCGCCTGATCGCTTCCAGAGGTGAGATGGCGGCGACGATGCCAGGCTAGCGGCAGGCGGGCGAGCACGCACGGTCTCCCTTGCGTACGGGAGGTACGCCGACCGACCGAGGTGGCGCACGGCAGTCATGCAGCCCCGCTATTCCCGGCCGGCAGGGCCCGGGCCCGCCCCTGCCGGCCGCGACCTGCCGACCGCTTGAGACGCCGCGCGATTCGAAGCGCCGGGGGGCCCACGCGATCCGAGAGTCCAGGCCGGCGCTGCGAGTAGTCTGCGGCGACCATGTCCAGGTCGCGGATGCGGTGCCGATGGGACCGGATGGCGTGCAGCAGCTGCGCCACGCCCTCCGCACTCAAGGTGTTCATGTGCACGCAGACCGTCCAAACCCCCGCGGGCACCGCGCGGAACCGCCACAGTTGCTGCGGAACCCACAATATGCCCTGGCCGTCCCGGTGGGGCAGTGGGAACAGGCCATCGGAGATGGTCCGGACGCCGAGGCGCCGCAGGACGTCGACAGTGGTCCCATCGAACGAATGGGCCGGCGCCACCCACGCGCCCGGGACCACGTCCTCGCTCTCGAAGATCCGAAGGGCAGCCTCCAGTTTCCGTTGCTGTTCATCGCGTGGGAGGCCGGCGAACTCGCTGTATCTGTTGATCCCCACGAGCCCCGCCCGATTCGTGACGTACCGATGCTGGTACCCGTGGATCCCGATGGTCCATCCCCAGGACTGCCATCTCCTGACTCGATCCCAGAACCCGGGGTCCGGCGGATCCACCATCAGCCGGGGGTCGCGGTTGTCCGGCACGACGGCTGCGATCGGCTTGATTCGCGCGTCCACCAGGACCGCCTCCATGCGATCCCAAGCTGACCTGCGCATCGTGGGACAGAGGTCGTCGAACCTCAGCAGGTACGTGGCGCTCATCGGCGATGCTCACGCATCCTTCAGGTCAGGCGGACCCCGGGGAGCGAGCCGCGACGAGATCCGTGCCGAGACTCGCATCGAACTCGCGAGGCTGCGACAGATCCTGGAGGACCGACGGCCGTCCGGTCGGGTAGTACGCGAAGCCGGCCCGCCGCATCTCCTCCGGGTCGAACAGGTTCCGCCCGTCGACCACGATCGGGTAGAGCATGACCTCTTTCAGCAAGCCCAGGTCGAGCCGCCCAAACTCATCCCACTCGGTTGCCACGACCAGGCAGTGAGCACCGGCCGCCGCCTCGAACGGACTCAGGGCGATCTCGAGTTCAGGCAACTCGGTCCGCGCCGCATCTCCGGCCTGAGGATCGTAGCCAACCACGTGGGCGCCGGCCGCGAGGAGTCGTCGGGCGAGAGCCAGCGCCGGTGACACCCGCACGTCGTCCGTGCCCGGCTTGAACGACAGGCCAAGGAGCGCGAGACGCTTGCCTTCAAGGTTCCACACTGCCTCTTCGATCTTCTGCGCCGCCGCCTCGATGGCCTGCCGGTTCAGCGCATCCACATCCCTCAGGAGAGGGAAGTCGTAGCCGAGCCGCGCCGACAAGCGCTCGAGCGCGGCCACGTCCTTGGGGAAACACGAGCCTCCGTATCCGAGTCCTGCGTTGAGGAAGGCCCTGCCGATCCTGGCATCGGCGCCCATTACGTCGGCCACGGCGGTGACGTCCGCCCCGGCGCGCTCGCAGATCTGCGCCATGGCGTTGGCAAACGAGATCTTGAGCGCGAGGAACGCGTTGCCGGCATGCTTGGCGAGCTCGGCCGTTCGGATGTCCGTCTCGATGAGCCGGCACCCCTTCTCAACGAGAGGCTGGTACAGACTACGGAGGGCCCTCGAGGCGGTCTCCGACTCGACCCCGATGACAATGCGGTCGGGCTCGAGCGAATCCTGGAGGGCGGTCCCCTCCCGAAGGAACTCAGGATTGGAGGCGACTTCGAACCGAGCGGACTTGCCCTCCCGGCGCAGCGTTTCTCGCACCCGGTCGGCCGTGCCGGCCGGGACCGTCGACTTGTCCACCACGACGGCTCCGTCCGGGGCGTGCCTGGCGACATCGGCCGCCGACTGCTCCACGTAGAGGAGATTGGCTTCGCCGTCGGGCCTGGGCGGGGTGCTGACGCAGATGAACACGATCTCTGCGTCGCGGACAGCCTCCTCGGTGGTCGAAGAGAACGAGAGCCGGCCGGCCGCCATGTTCTCCTCCAGCGCCTGCTCCAGCCCGGGCTCATAGTATGGGGGGATTCCGCGCTGCAAGAGCGAGATCTTCCCCTCGTCCGTGTCCGAACCCACCACGTCGTGTCCGATGGCAGCCATGGCGACCGCCGTCACGAGACCAACATGGCCAGTGCCGATTACCGCGACCTTCATCCCAGCCCCCTCATCGCTCTCGTCCGACCTCATTGGCGACCCCCTGGCGCGATCCTGCCCACGAGGCAGAGTCCCAGACCTTCCCGCCCACTCGCGCCCTCTCTCGTGGCTGTCGGGTCCGAGAGGCCCGGCGTGGGGACGGACGCATGTCGACAGAGCGCTGGAGGTCATTGAGCGTCTCGATGACACTCCGCTGTGTCGCGAACGCCACCGCCGCGAGGCGGCTGTGGACCTCGAGCTTGGCAAGCACGTTCTGGACGTGTGTTCGAGCCGTCTGCGGACTGATGACGAGCGTACGGGCGATCGTCTCGTTGTCGCCCCCATCCGAGAGCAGAGCGAGGACCTCGCGCTCGCGCCGGGTCAGTCTCGCCAGAAGCTGAAGACTCTCCTGTTGTTGCTGGCGCCGCCCCATGAGGTGTTGGATCAGCGCGGAGAGCATTCTGGGGGGGACCTGAGCCTCGCCTCGATGGATCGCCGTCGTCGCCTTGATGAGGTCTCCCAGCGCACAGTTCTTCGTGAGGAACCCGTTGGCGCCTGCCTGAAACGCGGACAAGAGAAGCTCTGAGTCCTCCACCGCGCTCAGGAACAGGATCTTTGTCTCCGGAACGTGAACCCGGATCCTCCGGGTCGCCAGCACGCCGTCGCAGTTCGGAAGGCTGTTGGTGAGGATGACGACGTCTGGACGGTGCCGACGGGCTTCCGCCACCGCCTCGAGCCCGTCCGATGCGACGCCCACGACTCGCAGGCCCGACTCCCGTTCGAGGATGGCGCGAATGGCCTCACGCGACAGGGACTGTTCGTCCGCAAGGATGACTCGAATCGTCTCCACGGCACCTGTATCCGTCAAAAGACCCTCCCTGTCGGCCATCCGGGGATCCCCCGTAGCGCGAGCATGCGCTACGAGGGATGATGCCGCATGCGCGTCGCGACGTGTTCTAACTACGTCGATCTGCGTATCTGGATGATCCCCGCGTGGCTCAATCCGTCGTCGCCCTCGAGTCAGGGCGAGTTGGCGGCCGATCCCGCGGTCCTACTCGGGGTCGGCGACCGCCCGCAGCACACCCGGGGAGCGAACCCGCGCCGTGGTGGTCGACTCGCCGCGCTCGCAGCGGGCAGTGGCAGCGCCGAGCGCGACGGCTGTCGAGTCTCCGGACTTCTCCCCGCCGACCAGGGTGAGTGCTGGGCGTCCCGCGCGCTTCCGTCTTTCCCGCTCAGCCAGGCGCGACCGCCATCGATGAGACGCGGACCGGGTCGTGAAGTAGTCGAGCGCCGCCCCCATCATGCACTCCGAGACGCAGATCTGGCCCTCGGAGACCTTGCGAAGGGCTTGAACGAAATCAGAGAAGCTGCAGGCTTGGGTCAGGTATCCGTAGGCCCCGGCGTCGAAGGCCGAGGCCAGCATCGCCAGATCGTCCGCTCCGACCAGGACCACCCGAGCTCGAGGTCCCAGCTCGCGGACCAGCCGCGCGGTGACCACGCCCTCGTCCCTCCGAGAAGGAGCGATGACTACGACGACCGCCGGCTGATGGTGTTGGGTCTCGGCAACCAAGTGTCCAACATCGTGCACGAGGCCGACGATTCGGAAACCAGGCTTCCGCTCCAGCGCTTTCCGTATTGCGTCGCAGAACAGCTGGTGCCGATCGGCCAGGACAATTCGGACTTCCGGGAGCTCTTCCTCGCTGGTCGGCATTCCGCTCCGCTCTCTATCCCTCCTGACTATGTCGCAGGCGGAATCGCCGCGCATGCGTTACCCGCCGTAGGCGATCTACTCGATTCGCGGTGGCGAACCACGCAGCCTGTCAGGCGACGTCCGAGCCGGCCCCTCGCACCTCCTGCCGCAGCGTCTGGGCGATGCCGAGCCGAATGGCGAAGGCCACGGCTTCGAGACGGGTGTGGACCTGCAGCTTCATCAGAATGCTCTGGACATGGGTCCGCACGGTGTGCGGACTCACCGAGAGGGCGCTCGCGATCTCCTTGCCGCTCAGGCCTTCGACCAAGAGCCCGAGGATCTGACGCTCGCGCCGCGTGAGTTGCCTCCACAGCAGCGCGGCGTCTTCGTCGCCCTCCACCCCGCCAGAGGCTGCCTTGGCGATCCTGCGCGGCACCACCACTTGGCCGTCCAGGACGCTCTGGATCGATCGTATGAAGGTCGGAACCGATATGTCTTTGGTGAGATAGCCATGGAATCCGGCACGCAAGGCTTCCTGAAGAGCACGAGGATCGTCGAGCGCCGTCAGCGCGACCACCTTGGTTTCGGGGCGTTGTTCGAGCACCGCTCGGCCGACGCTGAGCCCGCTCTGATCCGGCAGCCCGATGTCCAGGAGGACGAGATCGGGCTGCTCCCGTGCGACCGCCTCGAGTACATCGGCCCCCTTGGATACCGGCTCCGGCACGTCCAGACCGAGATCGAGCAGGCTCGCCCGTATCACATCGGCAAACAGCTGGTGATCCTCCACGATCAGGACGCGTGTCACCTGGCATCCGCTCCCTTGGGCACGTGAACAGTGATCTTGGTGCCCGGGAACCCGGACTCGATCAGAATGCGTCCTCCGTGCGCGTCGACGATTCTCCTGACGATGAACAAGCCAAGCCCGGCGCCCGGCTTGGCGGCCGCCGAGCGACCCCGTACGAACGGGGCGAATACCCGTTCGTGCTCGGCGGGGGGAATCCCGGGCCCCGAATCCGAGACGGTGACGGCCACCGTCGCCTCTGCGGACCGGGCCGTGACCGCGACGCCGCTGCCGTCTGCCGAATACGCGAGAGCGTTTGTGATCAGATTCGCGATCGCGGTTGGGAAGTGCTTGCGATCCAGCATCGCGACGGAGTCGTCACAGATGATCGTGAGCCGCTCGCTTCCCGCTTCGGCTGTCCCAAGCCGGCATGCCTGGCGGATCGCCTCCGCGATGGGCGTCGCCTCCAAGATCAGGCCATCGGCCCCGGACGACCAACGCAACAGACCGAGGACGTCGCCGGCCAGTTGTCCGAGCTGCGCCGCCGAGCGTTCGAGCAGGCTGCGGGCAGTGTGCGGGTCGGGGTCGACCAGGGAGCGTTCCACCGCGGCCTTCGCGGCGAGCAGGGGTCCCCGGATCTCATGGGCGGCGCTGGCCAGCGCCATCTCCAGCGGCTCGAGCGCGCTGCTCGAACGCCACTCCCACGCCCGCGGCCGGATCTCCTTGAGGAAGCTCCGCAGTTCGAACAGATGCTCCGAGATGTCAACATCTACCCCCGCGACGAGAACCAGCAGGTCATCCGCCTCTACCGCCTCGACCGGATACTCCCCCGCCAGCGCGGCGAAGCGTCGGAGGATGTCCGAGCGCCCCCTGTCCGAAACGGAGTTCCAGGGCTGCGACGCGGGCATGTCGGTACGGATCAGCTCTGCTTGACTCGATGTGAGCCCCAGAGCCCCGACGAGGTGGAGATCGCCCCCATCCCCTTCGCGCGCCCATACCGCCACGGGCCGGTCGAACCGGTCAAAACAGTGCCTGAGGGTGGCCAACCCGGCGAGCCGAGGGGAGGCCGCCTGGGCCACCTCGGCCGCGTACGCGAGGCCATCGAGTCGTGGCCGTCTCATGGTATCGGTTTGTTCGTTCATCGCAGCGCACCCCGAAGAACAGTGAAATATCGTCACCAAGTCGAGTCCCCCTCTTGGCCTGTCCGGCGGACGGGCACCCGTCACGTGGACTACGACGAACCGGACTCCTCGACTCCTTCTAGATTAAAACGCAATGCGCGGTTTTCCGCAAGAGGCTTGCTCCCTAGGCCGATCGGCCTGAAGTCGATCGTCCGGTCGCCTCGAGGAGCGGCCGATGGCGTGACCGATGGTCAGATGCCGCGAGAGTGAGCTCCCGGTTTGCGACCCGAGATCGCATCACGACGCCGCATCCGTGTGGTCTCGAACCGGACTCCCTGGCAGGGGCGCGAGGCGCGAGGATGGTCGTCGATCGTTGAGGTTGCCCTGCTACCGGGCGTGGTGGAAGGCGATCCCGAATCCCGAAGATCGTGTTGCCAATGGGTTAGGCTGAACTCAAAGGTGCGACGATGGCGTTGATGGAGGCACAACCTTGCAGAGCCCTCTGGGATTGATCATCGGACAGCACCTACGGCGAGTTCGCAACCTCCGTGGCTGGACGTTACAAGAGGTCGCCCGCCGCACGCGAGGCCGTTTCAAAGCAAGCTCACTGGGGGGGTACGAGAGGGGAGAGCGATCGATCTCGATCGAGCGCTTCATCGAACTGGCCCGTGTGTATGCCGTTCCCCCGGTTCATCTTCTCGCCGAGATCGTAGCCGAGTCGCAGCCTCAGAGAGAGTTGATCATCGATCTCACCCGCCTCGAGCGGGTCACGGAGGAGGATCGGGGTATGGTCCAGGACTTCGTGGCGCAGATCGAAGCTCGGCGCGGCAAACCCATGACTGGCCAGGTGCATCTACGCGCCGACGACATTGTGGTCTTGGCGGAGGCGTCGGCTGTTCCACCGGAACAGCTTCTTGACCGTTTGCGTCCCGCGCTGGCTCTACACAACGGGCAATAGCCACGCCAGGATTTTCGCCGGCGGGCGAGTGGAGTCTGAGCCGCTGACCTCGTAGGCGCTCGAGGAGCCACCGGAATGCCCCGGCCTTCATCGTCGCCTTCGTCTGTGGCCTACTCCGCAGGTCTCGAATTCGCCGACCGGCTCAAGGACTCGCGATCGAGGTCGATCCCATGTCCGGACCTACACAAGACCCTTTGGGCCCTCCGGTGGGTTCGCAAGGGGTCCTGCCGGAGGATCGACATGGCGCGAACATCGTCCAACCTGTTGCGAATGGTCTTCGTGGCCTTCCTGGCTCTCGCCCTCGTGGTCACGGGTACGGCAGTCATCGCGAACTCCTCGGCCGGTTCACCGTCGACTTCCTCCCCGACCACCTCGGACACCCGCAATGTCCTCATCTCGGGGAGCTTGACGACTCAAGTCCAGCGCTCTGGGGACAACTTGACCTTCGACCTGCGGGGCGCGACCTCCCTCGCCTACCCATACGTCACGCTGTTCCCCTTCACCTTCTCGGGCTCGAATGACACCGTGCTCGGCGGCCGTGTGATCGGCCAGGAGCCCCGGTCCTGGACGTGGGATAACTTCGCCGCGAACCTGAACGGGCACGGGACGGCCTACTACATGCGGGGCGACGGCATCGTGTTCGACCATACCCACGCCCGCAACACGTTCGACTGCATCCAGCCCCGTCCGTCGGCTGGGTCGAGATCCACCTACCGCGTCCAAGGAGCGCGGTGCTACTACACGCGGGACGACGCCATCGAGGCTGACGAGGCGATGGTGGGAGTGGTCCGGAACTCGGTGTTCTACCCACACATGGGTCTGAGCTTGGAGCAGGGCGGGTACATCAGGGTCAGGAACTCGAAGTTCATCTTCCTGGCGATGCCTGACGCTCGGGCATCCGACGGGTACGGGCACTCCCGGATGTTCAAGTTCCCGACGGTGGGACGGTACAAGCTGCGGAACGACCTGATCTGCTACCATGAGACGCCTCTTGGGTCGACCTGGAAGGCGTGGCCGACGAACGCGATCTTCATCGATGTGACCTGGGTCCTCGGTCCGGGGTTCTCGGGGCACTTCGACGGCCGCACCCCGCCGGGCGTGAGGCTTTCGCATGACTGGTCGCTGTGTCAGGTCTGACAGGGACAGCTCATTCCCGGCGCAGCCATTCGCTTTCGGCCAATTTCCGCAGAAGAGTGCGCTGACGCTGTCTATCGCCTGGTCCATCTTGGCTTTCCGAGTCCGAGTTCGACTACCAGCCGTCGGTGGACCGCACAGTATTCGCAGAGCGCTCGACGGCCCGAGCAGGCCGAAGCCTCATGGCCCGATCATGCACCTGACCATTGGATGTGCAGGACCGGGGCGAACCTTGCGCCGTCGAACGACTCTGCGACGCGCCTGCCGGATCCCGCGATGACGAGAACGATCGCGTTCCCGGCAGCCCAGTTGGTCGTCGGCCCGACGATCTCCTGGATCACGCTCGTCAGACCGGGCGTGCGTTCTGCCGGTCCCCGTTCGGCCTTCACCCAGGCAGGGGGTGTCCACGACACCGAGGTGTTCGTGAGCGTCCTGGACGTGACGTTGAACTTCGCGGTCGTAAACGTCGGGGCGTCGTCGATCGCCTGACCGTGGATCGACAACGTGGTCGCCTCAGATGAGCTCTCGTTGGCCTCGAACTGGACATAGGCGTCGAGAACCGTGGCCCCCCGAGGAATGTTGATCCCGTTGAAGCGCAGTCCCACCGCCGATTGCGGCAGTGTTCCATCGACCATCATGTCGAGGTCGGTGCTCGTCAGGGTCATCCTGCCCTTCGAGACCCGTTCTTCCGCGTCGTCGGAGCTGGTGGCGACCCGGATGTCGGCGACGAGCGGGTTGTTCACGGTGACACCGACGCCGTTGGACGTGGTGGTGTTGGCCGCCTGGTCGGTCGCGACGGCGGTGAGCGTCCGCGATCCGTTGCTCCCGGTGGTGGTGTTCCACACGACGGACCAGCCGTCCCCGCCGTTCGTGTCCGTGCCGATGCTCGCCGCACCGGCGAAGAACTGAACGGACTTGACCCCGTTCGCGTCCGCGGCGGTGGCCGCCACCGTCACGGTCGTGCCGGACACCGTGCTGCCGGCTGTCGGCTGGCTGATCGAGACCGTCGGTCCCACGGTGTCGACCGTCAAGCTGTTGGTGTCACTCGCCGTTTGCGAGGCCGTGTCCGTCGCGGTGGCCATGACGGTGTGCGGGCCGTCGGCAAAGGATGCGTTCACCGGCGAAGACCAGCCGTCCGAGCCGTTGGTGTCGGTGCCGAGGCTGGTGCCGTCAGCGAAGAACCTGACCTGCGTCACGCCCTTGTCGTCCGAGGCGTTCGCCTGGATGGGTACGCTCGTCGATTTCACGAAGCTTCCATCGGGCGGACTCGTGATCGCGACCGTCGGCGGATTGTCGACGTTGTCCACGGTGACCGGGACGGCGGCGCTCGTCGCCGACTGATTGACCGTGTCGGTCGCGACCGCCTTCAGCGAGTGCGCGCCGTCGGCGACCCCGGTCGTGTTCCATGAGATCGACCAACCGTCCGCCCCGTTCGTGTCGACGCCGAGGCTTGTCGCGCCGTCCAAGAACTCCACCTTGGCCACACCGTGGTCGTCCGAGGCGCTCGCTTGGACCGGGATGATGCCCGAGACCGTGGCGCCGCTCGCCGGGCTTGTGATGCTTATCGAGGGTGGGGCGTCGGACGTCGGCACACGGACCTCGAACAGCCTCCCGTCGTTCTCGCTCGAGTTCGAGCCGTTGTCGATCTCGCGATCCACGATCCAGTAGTCCAACCGCCCGGAGCCGTCGCTCGCCGGCGCCATCTGGAGGCCCGAGACGTACCGAAGCCCGGTGATCCCGGACAGATCGATGATCCGGACGAGGGAGCCGCCCTTCGTCACCTCGTAGATCTGCTTCGTCGCCCGGGCGCCGACGAGCAGGTTGCCGGTCGTCGGGTCAGATCCGAGCCCCTCCCAGTCCGTGGGGCCGAACTGCCCGACGTCGAAGTGCGTCATGACGTCGTTGCCGTCGCCGAAGACCCCGTTCACCGGGTTGATGTCGTAGACCTCGGTGTTCACGCCGTCGACGAAGAACAAGTGCCCGGAGGTCGGCTGGCTGGTCGTCGCGTCGAACTCGGGGTCCTCGGAGTCGTTGCTGCCGTAGTTGCCCGAATTGATCGAGGTCACGACGTCATCGGAGGTCCCGAACCGGCCATCGCCGCCGGTGTTGTCGATCCAGATCCTCTTGGCGTCATCGTCGGAGACGAACAGCGTGTTCGACCCGGGATCGTAGCCAAGGCCCGTCGGCTCTTTGGAGAACGCGGGATACGTGGTGCCGGTGTTGGTCACCGTTCCGGTCCTCGTGATCTGCCACATGTTCACGCCGTGGTAGCCGGCTCCCGTGACCTCATCGACCTCGGAGTCGCAGACGATGAGGCGATCGACCCCCGGGAGGTACTCGACCCCTGAGGGGTCAGGCGATGCCGGGTTCCACGCCGACGTGGCGATCGTCTGGACGAGCGTGCCCGTGAGCGTGGGAGCGGAAACCGCCGCGGCGGCCGCCAGCGTGACCTCCATGACGGCGCCCGAGGAAGTCGACGTGCCGGCGTCGCTGACGAACAGATGTTGGGTGGACGGGTCGTCGGTGGCGTCGGCGCTCGGCGCGAACATGATCGACGTCGGCCGCTTCAGGCCGAGCGATCCCATGTCGTAGGTGGTCTCGACCGATCCCGACCGATCGAGCGCGTAGAGCAGATCCCGATCGGGGCTCATCACGTACAGGAACCTGTCGGCCGGGTTGAACGCGACCCCTCGAAGCTTTCCGGCGCCGATGCCGTCCAGGGATATCCGACCGATCACGGCGGGATGGGCGCCGGCGGATGCCTTTACAATCGCGTCAGACCCGTCGTCCAGGATGAACCACGTCCCGCTCGCCGGGTTGAACGTCGCCCCTTGCGGGTCCCGCAGGCCGAGGGCGGACACATCGGTGCGACTCACGGGCGGTTTCGCGCGCGCCAGATCGCCGGCGGCGGCGGTAACGAGCTGCTTCCCGCTCAACGCGGTCAGGCGACGACGGGTCGGGTCGAAGGCGAGGGTGTTCGGGTCCGATAGGCCAGGCAGATGCAACCTGCCCTCGGAGTCGCCGAAGAAGCTCATCCGGAGGATGGATGTGGAGCCGCTCCGGACGTCCGCCACGAGGATCTCGCGGCGCCCGGGGAGATAGGCCAGGCCGGTGGGGTGCGGCTCGCTGAACTCGGCAGTCCAGATCGTCTGGACCTCGCGGGTTTCCCGGGCCCTCATCGAAGATGCGGCGGCTGCGACGCCGCTCGGGGGCGCGAGCTGGAAGGGCAACACGACAGCGAGCACCGCAAGCGCTGCGACGAACGGTTTCGAGCGTCGTCCCCTCACGACAGCCCTCTCCCGGGAACACTCCCACGCTTCCGAACGACTCGCGATACCGCTTCCCCGCTCAGGCTCGCCTCCGCCCCTAGCCCCAGTTGCATCGGTCCATCGACCCCAGCGCCCGACGAGCGCTCGTCCAAGACCACGTCGAGGACCGGGCCGACTGTAACAGTGGCTCACCGTATGCTCATCGCTCGACCAGCGTAGGAAATCTGCGTCGGGCGGGTGAACCGAGCCGTTCCCGCCTACGCTCGGCCTCTGGCCACGAACCGGCGGTAGGAGTTAACCGAGAACTGAGGACCTCCGGGGTCTCCAGCGGTCATTGCAACGCGGCCGGCCGGTTCGAGCCCTCCGCGGATCCGCCAAACGAGGTTCCACGGCAGTTCACCTTGGAGCCAGCTCACCTCCACGTGGACCGGTTACGGTCGGACGACGGGACTCGACAGGCTCGACAAGGAGGGCCCGAACGGGAATGGCAATGCAGATCCTCATCGGATGCGGAGCGTGGTTCGCCACTGGCCTCGCCGTCAGCCTGGGGGTCGGCCGTTTCATCCGTGGCGCAGCGGGGGGTCGAGATCACCGGCCGGACCCCGTCGGCGTGGGGTCCGTGCCGGTGGCCAGGAAGCGAGAGAAGCGGGATGAGTTCGCAGGGGATCATTAGGAGTCGGGAACCTCAGATCCGATTCCTTTCGCGCCGGCACCGCTGCATCGTCTACGCGGCCCGCGGATACCCGCCATCCGACGCCCCCACCAACCCGACAGCCGAGCACTCATCCATCGGGTCCGCGCTCACGATGCGGGGAGTCCAGAGCAAGCGGCCATCGCTCTACGACCTGACGGAGAACCTGGCGGCCGCGCTTCGTCGAGCATCGGAGTAGCAGCCTCCCCTCCGACCGACCGTCGCGGCCAGCCACTGGCCCTGGTTCGATGAGCGTCAATCCCAGCCAATACGGGACGCCGATCTCCCTGAACAGGACCGGCCGCTCCCTTGAATCGCTTCGGAACCGCTCTCGTCCCATCTACGCCGGACAGCCAGGTCGGTGGGATACGTGACGTCGATCTCGGTGATCGTGCGGGGGGAAGTCCCGCTCGTTGTTCGTGAGAAACCGGTCTGCGCCGGAGCCGACCGCTGTCGCGAGGTGCACGCCGTCCACGGCCTTCAGCCCGTACCTTGCCCCGAGGGCGACGGCAAGGTCGCCAGTCGCTTGGTCGACCGGGAGCAGGTCGAGCCTGCTCAACAGCGCTGCGAGCGTGGTCACCTCATTGACTGCTTGCTCCCAGATCGGCGGGACCTGGTACACGAAGGGCGGATAGGCCGGCAACGGGCGGCCGAGAGAGACCGCATCACGCTCACCAAGACGCTCGGGATGAGCGTCGGCCGTGTCGACGATGACGAACATCACCACCCGGCCGGCGAGCGGCGGACCGCGCGTCCGGGTTCCGGCTCTGCCTCCCTATGGCTGCCCGATGTGGAGCGTCATCGCCACGCCGGCGTGGTCGCTCGGCCACAGCGGATAGCCGAGCGGACCCGGGACCGTGCAGTCGCT